>SMTZ1_10007423_pt1 | contig 17617 bp, 20 predicted proteins | sample DeeMarSWOR136_30_FD_25667 | JGI IMG/M metagenome (IMG submission 25667)
AACCAACGCTGACGGCAACACCAACGTCTGAGCCTACGCTGACAGAGGAGCCAACGGCAACGTCAACACCGACACCGATAACCAGACCACCGTCCGGAGTCTATGTGCCGCCGGCGACTGATACGCCGACACCGACGCTAACGTCAACACCTACCCCTACACAGACGCCAACGCCAACTTCTACACCTATACCCACGCCAACGTCTACGCCAACAACGACGGTGACACCTACACCGATACCCGCACCTATAATCGAGGTGACGGTTGATACTGATACGATTGTCATCGGCGGGACAGTACAGTTTACGGCTACGGCGATATATCCTGATGGCACTACCGCTGATGTTACGGACCAGGTCACCTGGATGAGCTCTGATGAGACCGTGGCAAGCATCGATGCAGGACTGGCTGAGGGTCTGGCAGAAGGCACGACGGAGATAACAGCGGTTTACGACGGGGTTACGAGCGACCCCGTTACCCTGACCGTCACGACCGATCAGGTGGCACAAGTGTCCTGGTGGATTATCCTGGCGATAATCCTCGGATTGCTGGCAATAGTGGCATTATACTATGCAATAAAGCGTATGCGGGGAGGTCTGCAGCCAGGACAAGCATAGATGGCGAGAGTATTCTAGGCCTAGCGCAGAAGCATCTCTCAGAATAGTAAGGCAATTACAGGGAAACCCTCCTCCTGGAGGGTTTCCCTGCTTATCAAGAAGGCCTTACTATCTATGTGGCTTCGATAGGTGCAGCGGTTTCACCTTCAGTATCGGGATTTATGACATCTATATTCCAGGTGTCGTGAGTGTACGCTGACGTATTATGAGGTCGCTCCTCTATACGGTCAGCACTGCTGTCAACGAACAGCGTAGTCGTTCTAGGCAGCATTGTAACTGCATGTGTCGTTGAATCAGCCGCTCCTCGCTGCTTTTCCTTAGTGTAATTCAGAAGCCGCTCTACACCGAAACCAAGTATGGCAACGCTCATTACTGTTTCTACAGACAGGATGGCTTTGTTACTCTCGTGGATGAATACCCCGCCATGTATCCAGAACAAGGTGAAATGGATTATAAGAATCACCCCGAGAGCGATTACCAGAACGGAGGCAAGCACATTCTTGAGCGTCATAACCCTGGTCCTGGGTCAAGTATATGAGGGCTTCCATGAGGTGCACAATCACCTAAACAGGCTATTTTGGGGTATATATAGTACTGGTAAGAAAGTACCTGGTAAGGGAGGAAAAGGTAAGTTAGTATAGCTGAAAGGCCATTCTGACGTTGGCGCAGGATTGTAGCCGAACGGCCGCTGTGCTATAATTTTCTGCGGCCAGATTCAAAAAGGAGGCATAATGGTAGGAATTAGATCGTATGGCGCCTATATACCACTCTACAGGCTCGATCGGTCTGAGATTGTCAAGGCCTGGCGTAGCAATTTCCCGGTACCCGGTGAGAAAGCTGTTGCCAACTATGATGAAGACAGTCTGACAATGGCTTTTGCTGCTGGCTGGGACTGCCTCAGGGGCATTGACCGCAAGGAGATCGACGGGCTTTTCTTTGCGTCTACTACTTCTCCGTATAAGGAGAAGCAGGCGTCAACAATAATAGCCGGGGCGATGGCTCTGCGCAGGGATATTCTCACGGCTGACTTTGGGGGCTCGTTAAGGGCAGGCACGATCGCTCTCAGGGCAGCCATCGATGCAGTTAAGGCAGGGTCGGCTAAAAACATTCTGGTAACGGCTGCGGACCGCCGCCTGTCGGGTGCCAACGGGTTGAACGAGATGTTCTTCGGCGATGGAGCTGGAGCCGTATTGGTCAGCAATGAAGCAGTGGCTGTTGATTACGTGGGGGGCTATACCCTGTCTGAGGACTTCATGGATATGTGGAGGTCTGACAGGGATACCTTCGTTCGTGCCTACGAAGAGCGCTTCATACGCGAGGGAGGGTATACCCGCATAGTTCCTGAAGCAGTGTCGGCTGCCTTGAATGAATACAGCCTCAAGCCGGAGGATTTCGCGAAGCTTGCTTGCTTCACCGATGACCCCAGGCACGTGAACTCGGCGGCGAGGATATTGAAATTCGACCCTGCCCAGGTGCAGGACCCCATGTTCATGACCACAGGTCTTACCGGCACTCCAATGCCACTGATGTTAACAGTGGCAGCGCTGGAAGAAATGAAGGACGGAGAGCGAGTTCTTGTCTGCGGCTATGGTGATGGCTGTGATGCCTTAATCTTTAAGGTCAACGGGCAGATAGAGAATGTGCGGGACCGGGGAGGAATAAAAAGGCACCTGGAATCGAAGCACATGATGGCGAATTACCAGCAGTATGTACTCTGGCGCGGTCTCATGTACATGGAGCCTCAGTCTCGTCCCGACCGGCCCACTATATCCCTCTCTGCGCTGTGGAGAGACCGGGAGTGGGGACTTGCTCTCTATGGCTCGAAGTGCAAGAAATGCGGTACGCCTCAGTATCCGGTGCAGCGGGTTTGTCAGGTGTGCCAGTCTGTAGACGAGTACGAGCCGTATTGCTTTTCGGACAAGAGGGGCAAGCTCACCAGCTTCTCCCATGACCACCTGGCTATCACCGAGGTCCCACCTATTACTGTCTGTATTGTGGACTTCGAAGACGGGGGCAGGGTGTCATGCAATATGACAGACCGTGAGCCTGATGAGACCACAAGTGGGCAGGACGTCGAGATGACGTTCAGGTGGATGCACTATGTGGGTGGTGTTCACAGCTACTGGTGGAAATGCAAACCGGTTAGGTTCTAAGATCACGATAGTAAAGTAAGGAGGCTACATGGGAAGTATTAAAGACAAGGTCGCTATAGTGGGTATGGGCTGTACCAAATTTGGTGAGCTATGGGATAAGGGGCAGGACGACTTAATTGTAGAGGCGGCGCTCGAGGCCTATGAGGATGCAGGAATAGAGCAAAAGGACATAGAGGCGGCATGGGTTGGTACTATGTTCTCCGGCGATACCGGCAGATTGTTGTCCGAGCCATTGAAATTGAACTATATACCCGTAACCCGCGTCGAAAATATGTGCGCCACGGGCTCTGATGCCATGAGAAATGCTGCGTACGCAGTTGCCGCAGGTGTATATGACCTTGTACTAGCGCTGGGCTTTGATAAGCTAAAGGATACTGGATGGATGGGTCTGGGCAAGGTACCGTTTCCCAGTGAAAGTAGGGGCCTCATCGGGTCTCAAGGCATGAGCGGTCCAAGCGCCTTCGCTTTGCTTGCTACGGCCTACTTTGCCAAGTACGGACTGAGCCCTGAAGAGGGCAAGAGGATGATCGGCATGATCTCGGTGAAGAGCCACCGCAATGGCGCCAAGCACCCCAAAGCGCATCTGCGCAGGGAGGTGACACTGGAACAGGTGCTGAACGCACCTATAATTGCCTGGCCACTGGGATTGTTCGACTGCTGTGGCGTTACCGATGGCGCGGCATCGGCGATTCTCTGTCGTGCCGATATGGCTAAAAATTTCCGTGATGATCCAGTATACATCAAAGCTCTGCAGATATCAGTTGGGCAGAATCAGGGTTGGTGTCGAACTGACTTCGAGTTCACCAGTGTGTACGAGACGGTAGCTGCGGCTAAGAGGGCTTATGCTGAGGCGGACATTAAGACCCCTCGTGAGGAGATAAGCATGGCACAGGTTCATGACTGCTTCAGCATCACTGAGGCTATTATTATGGAGGATCTTGAGTTTAGTCCCAGAGGTAAGGTCAAGGATGATATCGATGCCGGGTTCTTCGAGATGACAGGCGGGCTGCCGTGTCAGACCGATGGAGGGTTAAAATCTTTCGGGCACCCCATTGGTGCCAGTGGATTGCGGATGATGTACGAATGCTACAAGCAGCTTCAGGGCAAGTGCGGGGAGCGCCAGTTGAAGGATCCCAAGCTGGGATTAACTCACAACCTGGGTGGTTTTCCGGCTACAGCTACTGTTAGCTGTTGTATAGCCGGACTATAAAGCCGTTGGGCAGATAATAAAAAGTGGTGTTTCCCCGAGAGGGAAACACCACTTTTGTTTTAACGACTAATATTTAACCTTATAGCCTGTCTGTTACTTCCATTGGACCCTTGAGGGAATGCCCTTCTCAAGAACCTCTATCGCTTCTTCGACCATGTCATCGATAACCTGTTTGGATGTCCTTCGCCTGTTAAGAAGCCTTGTCGCCTGACCTGCCGGGGTTACCAGCTTCTCGTCGTACTCCGGCTTATCCTGGTGCTCGTAACAGTAGTCGATGATGTCCTCCATGAGAATCAGGTGCAGTGGCCAGCCTAGGGGTGGCAATGGGCCTTCATCCCAGGCTCTGGTTATGGCTGTCCTTAGCTGACGCATGGTCTTACCGCTGAGTCCCTTGGTGATAACAGCGTCGCGCTCGGTTGCGGCGATGACCCTGTCCTTCTGCCCTTCAGTGAAGGTAGCCTCCGGTGTAAGCAGGAACATTGAGCCACACCAGACACCCTCAGCCCCTAGGGCTATGGCAGCAGCGAGGCCTCTGCCATCGGCGATCCCGCCGGCTGCAGCAACCGGTGTGGGCTTTACCGCATCGACTATCTGGGGCACGACGGACAAGGTTCCTATGTTGCCTGTATGCCCGCCAGCATCGAATCCCTGGGCTACTATAATGTCACACTGGTCTTCTACGTGCTTCAACGCCATCTTAACATTAGCGCCGATACCGATGGTCTTTATTCCTCTCTTTTTACACTCAGGCATCACCCAGCCTAGTCTGCCCAGACCTGCGGCCAGTATAGGGATATTATTATCGAGGCAGACCTGAATCATCGTTTTTGTCCCCTCCATGGTCCACATATCCACCTCTCGGGTGGTTCTGTAGTCCTCGGGAACCCCGAACTCCTTGCGCAGTTCCTTCTCTCGGACTTTATACTCTTCAGGTATATAATCCCTTAGCTTCTCCTTATCGACCCCTGCCATCAGTTCCAGCGAGTCCGGCAGCAGCATGTCAACTGCGAAGGGTTTGCTGGTACCCTTTCTGATTTCTCTGATAGCCTCATCGAGCCCTTTGGCGGTATAGGTAGCTGCGCCCAGCGTTCCTACTCCTCCCGCCTCTGACACGGCGATAACCAGTGGGGGGTCGGCAAAACCACCCATGCCAGCCTGGAGGATGGGGTATTCGATGCCGAGCATATCACAGATTCTTGTATGGAGCTTTCTTTTACCCATTCTTACTCCTAATCTATATTGGTATTGGTCTATTTAACTATGAGCCCCGTGACGGGAGAACAACGGTGGCGGTGCCGGGTGTAGTTACCTGGCCACTACCGTTCTCTACACCTATCTCCAAGTCTACTAGATGCTCATCGCCTTCGGTGTATTTATTGGTTATTTTCCCTTTGCAGAGCCAGGTCTCTCCGTCCTGTGGTTCGTTCATGGTCTTCATCAGGCGGGGATAGTCGAGGCCGCGGTACTGGCATGAGAACTTTTTCATAAAGCCTTCATCACCCATCCAGCCGGTTACCAGCTGAATCAGCCAAGCGTGCTTGAGCAGCCCATGGACTATCGTTCCTCCGGTTCCCTGGGACTTACCGAAGGCATCTTCATAGTGATGCGGGTTGAAATCGCCGCTGGCCCCTGCCCATTTCACCAGCATCAGCGAGTGAGCGATCTTCGGTAGTGTGGGCAGTTCTGTGCCGACTTCAACGTCTTCCCAATATACCTGTTCTTTTGCCATTTCTTCCTCCAAGAGATTAGAGTTTACGACCGATAAGGGTTTGAAATGCTTTTGCCACGAGGTCGCCGTTCTGATTAAGATAGGCTACCTCGAACTGGCAGACCATCATCGTTCCGCTCTTACCTTCCTTCGCGGTCACGCCTTTGACCTTTGGGCTGGCTACCAAAGTATCTCCGGCGCGTACCGGTAGAAAGAGCTCGTATGCCATGCCTCCATCCAGAATCCCGGCATAGCCTGCTTCGATCATAGCTGTCATCAGGCCGATTATGCCCTCCGAAGCGGTGGCTGGCTTTATAGACCAGCCAAAGAAGCCAGGCGGTGCGATGATGCCACCATATCTTGTTTTGGCAGCATATTCCTCATCGTAATAAAGAGGATTGTCATCCCCCACAGCCTCGGCGTACCGTCTTATAGCCCCTTTCTCTATTTCCCTAACGTGTGGCGGGTCGATTTTACCTATGTGTTGCTTTAACTCATCTGGAACCATGCAGTACCTCCATTTGGATTTACTTCTGATTACATCAGCCTTCAGGCTTCGCTGAGCATTTGTAGTAGACCTTGCTAGCCTAAACTGTTAACAGCCCAAAAAAAGGATTGTTGCCCATGTCGTCTTCAGGCTAACAACCGCTATTATATAACCATATATCGGTACTTTTGTCAAACAATTTGAGGATTCTCTGACATCGTTGGAATGCGTTCGCTACAGCTTCGATATAATCTCAAATAAAAGATGGAAGGGTTTATGCCCTCCCATCAGTTTGCCCTGTAACTTGAATAGAGTGTCAGTTGAACTTCAATCTAAGGCCAGAAGGCGTCCGCCAGTTTACCAAGGATTATGTCAATATCAGCGAGGATCTCACCGGTCGTTGATATAAGAGGCGCTATAGTTATACCCCATAATACAGCCACAGAGGTCATGGGTTCTCCATCTTCGGTTGAGAGCTGGCCATTTGCAGCCACCTCGCTCATTGTCAATCCGAGGCGTGTACCAGTCTCTTCCAGCACGTCTGCTAAGTCTGCTAGAAGGTTTACAACTCCTTCTATCACCGAAGTGCCCCTCCGCGTGCTCCTGCACCTGCTATATATATGGAGGTCGGCATCAAATACCTTTGCAGAGTAATTTATCACTATCATACCACGTTGTCAAATGATAGCTATTTATATTTATAATGAACCAAACAATACCAGCATCTCCTCCAAGGAGTGCGTTCTTCTATATAGAATTTTCGGGGATTTCTCTTGGCAGTTATTCTGGGTATAATGTGGCAAATGATAATTGGATATAGTGTTAGTGGATGTTATCAGCTTTAGGCGGTAGGATAGGAAATCTACTGAGGGAGTGATGCTATGCGCGTAGCTATGTACTACAGCAACCAAGATGTACGACAGGAGGAAATGCCAACCCCTGAGATAGGTTCCGGCGAGTTGCTCATGCGCGTTGAAGCCAGCGGCATCTGCGGGAGCGATGTGATGGAATGGTATCGTGTTCACAAAGTGCCTCTAGTACTTGGCCATGAGGTCGCAGGCACGATTGAAGCGGTTGGTGAGGGGGTACAAAAATACAAGGTAGGGGATCGCGTCACAGTAGCTCATCATGTGCCCTGTAATACCTGCTACTATTGCCTTTCTGGCAATCATACCGTATGTGATACCCTGCGCCAGACAAACTTCGATCCCGGAGGCTTCGCTGAATATATACGTCTGCCAGCTATTAATGTAGACCGTGGTGTATTCGCATTACCTGAAGAAGTGTCTTTCGAGGAAGGCACTTTCGTTGAGCCAGTAGCCTGCGTCTTGCGTGGACAACGACGGTCAGGCATGAGACCTGGTGATACCGTGCTCGTTATCGGCAGTGGCATAGCAGGTCTGCTCCACGTGCATGTGGCGAGTATGTTGGGAGCCGGTATGGTAATTGCGACAGATGTCATCGACCACCGTCTCGAAGCAGCACAGCGATTTGGCGCTCATGTAACTGTTCATGCTACTGATGATATATCAGCGTGCTTGCGCCGTGTAAACGATGGCAGACTGGCAGAAGTGGTGATAGTATGCACCGGGGCCGAATCGGCTATCAAACAAGCGCTCGGCGCAGTAGAGCGCGGGGGCACGGTTCTATTCTTCGCACCAACGGAGCCGGATGTGACTATTCCTCTATCTCTGAATGATGTTTTTTGGCGCAATGATGTAACTCTCACTACATCTTATGCAGGCGCCCCGGCAGACTATGCTACAGCTCTGGAACTGATTGGAGCCGGCCAACTGCGTGTCGGGGAGATGATTACACACAGGCTGGGCCTGACAGAGACAGCGTTAGGATTCCGCATGGTAAGCAGCCCACAGGAATACAATTCTATCAAGGTGATCATCGAACCTCAAAGATAGCAGAAAATAAAAAGGGGGAAATCCCCCTTTCTGTAAAAAATGCGTAAATGCTATTAAACGGGCTTAGTGCTGGCTAGTCGGATGACGGCAGGGGCCTCGGCTGCTGTGTTGCCATCGGCTGACCACAACATTCCACTTCCCCCTCGCCTGCTTTCGTAATCAACACCTCAGTGTTGCAAATCTCACAGCGTAATCTTCTACCTAACAGGTTCGGCATCTTTGCTAAGACTCCCTTCTCACTTCTAGCTTCATGCTTTCATCCTGCTCCGCACGACTCGGTCTGTTTAAGTCTTCTTCTCCATAGGTTGTCCGCAACAGCGGACCTCACCCTCACCAGCTCGAGTGACAATCAGTTCCGTCCCACATTTAGCGCAGCGATATCTCTTGCCCATCTCGTTGGCCATATCTGCACCGCCTTTCAGATTGCGACTGTCAGCGTTATTATAATTTCGCCTGTAATGGTTGTCAACGCTTCATGCTGTCAGCACAGACTCCAGCACTCAATCTCTATCCTTGACCCTTCAAGGAGCGACTGCTATTATCATCTTGGCAAACCTGCATGGTGAGGCGCGTGGTAACCTTCATTGAAAAGCTGCTAACATCTTCCCGGAGCAATCGTAGTTTGCTCTGTATCGGGCTTGATCCCGACCCCAAATTGATGCCTGATATAGATGTTCTACAATTCAACCTGGCGATTATCGATGCTACTTCTGACCTGGTATGCGCCTATAAGCCCAATCTTGCTTTCTACGAAGCCCTAGGCATTAAGGGGCTCAGGGCGCTGGAGAAGACCCTGGAACGCGTACCTAAAGGGATTCCGGTTATCGGCGATGCCAAGAGGGGAGATATTGCTTCCAGTTCCAGCGCCTATGCCAGAGCGTTGTTCGATATCTATGGCTTCGATGCTGTAACGGTTAATCCATATCTGGGTCATGACTCCATCGCTCCATTCATGGAATACGCTGACAAAGGTATATTTATTCTGTGCAAGACCTCTAATACGGGAGCTTCTGATTTCCAGGAGTCGCTTTGTCTTGAGGCAGGGGCAGATAGCAGCACTCGACCTCTTTATGAGCTGGTTGCGCTCAAGGCCACTGAATGGAATACCGCTGGCAACATCGGTTTAGTTGTTGGAGCGACTTATCCCCAGCAACTGAAAAAAGTACGTGGGCTTTGCCCGGAATTTCCCCTGCTAATACCAGGAATCGGTGCTCAGAGTGGAGATCTGGAAGCGGCGGTGAGATATGGAGTCGATACCAATGGAGAAAGAGCGATTATAAACTGCTCCCGGCAGATACTGTATGCTTCGGGAGAAAAAGATTTCGCCCAGGCAGCACGACGTGAGGCATTGAAGCTGCGTGAGCAAATCAATAAGCATCTGGCGACCTCACGGTGACTACATGGAATTGAAGCTCGGTGACGTAGTAAAAATGAGGAAGAAGCATCCTTGTGGCAGCGACGAGTGGGAGGTGGTGAGACTGGGCGCTGACATTGGGATAAAGTGCAGAGGCTGTAATAGGCGTCTGCTACTAGAACGGCAGGTTTTTCAGCGCAAGGTTCAAAAGGTTGTCAGCAGACCATCTGAAAATATACTGTAAGACACAAAAGGTATGAAATAGGTAATATAGCAATAGGCATACTTGATAACAAATCTCCGTACTTTAATGCCGGTCAGGATGCTTTTGGTTTATATAATATGAACAGTTTCTACTGCAATAAGTCACTACACAGGCACTATGTATGGGATTTTGAATATGTCACAAAAGATGTCTGAAGAGGAGCTATTCCTCCTGGCAGCAGCGAAGGTAGAACGAAGGACCTTTACCATTAACTTTGTTCCCTACATCCTGATAAATCTTATACTGGTGGTAATATGGAGGGTTATAGGGGGAGGCTTCCCGTGGTTTCTCTTCCCATTGTGTATCTGGGGAATCCTTCTCCTTGTTCACTATTGGTCAGTCTTTATATCTAAAAGACCTCGGCGGCTCAGCGAGCGCAGGAAAAAGCTGATAGCCATCGAAGTGTGGAAAATGAAGAAGAAAGGGTATTGACACCCCCTTTGACCTCCATCACCCTATACAGTAGAATAAACATTCAGAGAATGCAGGTGTTCTCCTATGGCGGATAAGAAGAATCACGAGAGTTTGTTAGATGAGATCGTTGACATAGAGCTACGCATGTTTCTAGCCGTCGAGCCCTCCATTCCCTCAGCGTGCCAAGAACAACCGGACGCATTCAAATTAATGCGGAAAGGCAGCTTCTTTGTTCTATCCAGCGAGACATTGGAATCCTACTTGCAAGACCTAAAAGAGGCAGTGGAGGATGACAGGAACCTGATGACCCTGAAGTATGCCCGGATCGATGATTTGGTTCCCTGTCTCAATACCAACCCCATGATTGACGAAATCGTCGATATTGAAGGGCGCTGGTTAAAGGAGCTTTCAGAGAGATATCCACTGACTTTCAAAGGGCGGTCTGATTGGGCTGCTGATATATACCTTAGGAGCGAACTTGAGACTTATTCGGACCGGACGCTGGATTTGTATTACAAGGATATCTCAAATGCCTTGAAGAAGGGTGAGAACCTGACAGAGAAAAGGTACACCTATATTTTTCAGCAAACAGGTTATAAATCAATTGAAGATATGGAGCAAGAGCGACAGGAGGCTCAACAGTAGTCCGTGCCTCTCAGCGGAAGCAAACCGCATACTGTGATAGTGGGGCTGTAGCTCAACTGGGAGAGCGCCTCCCTTGCACGGAGGAGGTCAGGGGTTCGAATCCCCTCAGCTCCACCATATCCTTCAGAATATATTAGAACTATTTAAACTAGTTAAGTTCAGCCTCTTTAATGATCTCCGGAATAAGGTCGTCCCAGCCCATTACGGTCTTCACTCTTCGTGTTTGCCATCTCCTGGACAAGCTCTTCGGGAACATTTATCCCGGCGACATTCTGGTTCATGAATCGAGCCATAGCCGCGCTCTTTAGCACCACGATACCAGCTATAACCGGCACCGTAAAACTTTGGGTTTCATTCATAAAGCGCTCGAAAGACTCTGGCTCATAAACAGCCTGGGTTTGAAAAAACTTAGCACCTGCTGCGATTTTCTTTTCCATCTTTATGATTTGTGGTTCCAGAGGCTCGGCTGTGGGTGTTACCACCGCACCAAGAAAGAAATCTGGTTTGCCCTCCAGTTCGTGGCCGGACATATCATGCCCCCCATTGAGAAAGCTGGCAGCCTTGAGCAATTGCACAGAATCGAGGTCATATACTGGTTTAGCATCGCGGTCATCGCCAAGAACTGGATGATCACCGGTAAGACACAGCACATTTCTAATACCGAGAGTCCATGCACTCAGTAAGTCGGATTGAAGAGCAAGGCGATTACGATCCCGGCAGGTAAGCTGAAATACAGGCTCGAGTTTTCGCTCTACCAGCTTGGTGCAAAGAGCCAGTGAGCCTACACGCATTACCGCACTCTGTAAATCGGTCACGTTAATGGCGACTACCTGCCCACGTAGTTTTTCTGCATCTTCCAAACATCGCTCAATATCTACGCCCTTGGGAGGACCAATCTCACCAGTTATGACGAATTTCCCGGAATCGAGAGCCTGTTGTAACTTGCTCATTAGTTCGCTCCTTTTTCAATATCCCATAGGTTGAATGATCAGAAATTGCTAATCGTAATTAAGAACCTTATGTTCACCAGCCAGAGAAGCAAAGGTAGCCTCACCATCTCCGAGTTGAAGACTTCGGGGCCGACTCCATTTACTATGCGCTTTGGGATTTATATAATCCTTAAGCTGCTCCAAGCGCCCCAGCGCCTTCAGCCTGTCGTAGATTAGCTGCCATCCGCAATCCCGGTTTCTATCGACCTCACACTTTCCATTCTTGGCACCACCGCAAGGACCGTTAAGTAAACTTTTCGCGCAAAGAGTAACCGGGCAGAGTCCGCCCGTGTACTCAACAACACATTCGCCGCACAGTGAGCAGTATTCAGTTATGAAATCATCCGAAACAGTTTCGCCGCCAAATATAGTATCGCAACCGGGATGCACCATTTCACCATCGGTGGCATCCATAACGGTATGAAATCCCTGCCCGCAGGCGAGAACCAGGAATGAATCCGCCTCCTTGATCCGGTCTGCATATTGCTCCTGAAGGTATTTTTTAGTATTCGAGAGCTTACAGAGTGAAACCCCTGGCGGTTGTGGTACGCACCAGCCGATAACATTAGCGCCCTTTTCTTTCAGCCGCTTTGCCATCGCCTCTGTCTCAGCGACTCCGCCCGAATGGCATTTAGCCGCACAATTATCACAGCCAACAACGAATACCTTTTCTCCGGGTTTTAGGTTAGCCATGATCTCATCTATCGGCTTTTGAATAGTGGCGTGCATCTGAACAACCTCCTATTTCGTATGCTTCTTAATCAGTTGCTTTTAAAGTTACCGACGTTTCTTTATAGATAGACTAACGGACTATAGAGAATAACTTAGAGTGACTAAATACTATAAAGATAGAGGCGACCAGCCCAACTTCTATCACGTCGCCTCTATCTTTTTGTCGCAAGGTCATAGATACAATTTCGTGCAGTGTATGCTTTGCTTAATCAGCAGCAGTTTCCATAAAAAAAGAGCGTTGAAACGCTGCGTCCATACGTTAAGAATTATACCCCGCGGGGGTATACAATGTCAACCTTAAGAATACGATACATAACACGACGGGTAGAACAAATACATTAGCTTCGAAATTTGACTCCAATATATGTTGCCGTATTATTGCCGAGCGTTCTCCGATGATGTATACCCTAGGGTGGACATGAATTCGTATTTGGAATATACTGATACTAGTACAGATGGAGGCGGTTTATTCTCTTTTTTTTGCCTGTTTGCAGCAATTGCAGAGCCCTTTATAGGAATTGCGCTATCTAAATATTGGAGGGATTATGGCAAATATAAAGACCGAAGAATATCCTGTAATCTGGTTACAGGGTGCCACGTGCACAGGTTGTTCGGTATCAGTTCTCAACTCAGTCAGCCCCACCATTAAAAACGTGCTTGTCGACGAGGTCATTCCCGGCAAGCACGTTAATCTTAGATTTCAGGCCACTGTAATGGCTGGCGCCGGGGAACTGGTAATCAAAGCACTCGAGGAGACATGGAAGGCGAAGAAAGGCGGCTACGTTCTGGTAATGGAGGGGGCAATACCTACGAAGGGGGATGGTGCCTACGGCTCTATAGGAGAAGATAAGGAAGGTAAACCTGTATCCATAGACTCCAGGGTAGAGAACCTGGGCCGTGACGCACTTGCTGTGATAGCTCTCGGCACATGCGCATCTTTTGGAGGCATACCGGCAGCTAAACCCAATCCGTCTGAATGCGTCAGCGTCGGACAGCTCTTCAAATCACGTAATGTGACTACTCCCTTAATAAATGTCCCCGGCTGCCCTCCGCATCCCGATTGGTTCGTAGGAACAGTAGCCAGTGTACTGCTGAATGGTCTACCTAAAGAAGGCGAACTTGACGAATGGAGCCGTCCTAGGGCTTTCTACGGGCAGTTGATCCATGAGAACTGCCCGCGGCGTGCCTATTATGATGAGCAGAAGTTCGCTAAGAAGCTCAGCGACCCCGGCTGTCTGTATGAACTTGGCTGCAAGGGGCCGGTAACGCATGCCGACTGTCCGCTCAGGATGTGGAACAACGGCGTCAACTGGTGCGTCGCCTGCGGAGGGCTCTGCATTGGCTGTGCTGCTCCCGGGTTCCCTGACTTGGTTTCGCCAATGTATGCGAAGACAGCAGATATTACTTTGCCGAATATAGGTCAAAGGGTGGTTTAAGAAAATGGGCAAAATTGTAATCGATCCTATTACCCGTATCGAAGGACACCTGAAAGTTGAAGCGATGGTGGAGGGAGGAGAGGTAAAAGAGGCTAGAAGTTCAGGCACTCTGTTTCGTGGCTTTGAGATTATATTGCGAGGTCGTGATCCTCGTGACGCCAATCGGATAACTCAGCGTATCTGTGGAGTATGTCCTACGAGTCATTCCACAGCCGCTGCCCTGTGCCTGGACAGCGCATTCGGCCTTGGCGGTTCCATACCGGACAACGGCAGGCTTATACGCAACCTCATTCTAGGCGCCGCTCACATCGCCGACCATATCCTTCATTTCTACCACTTGACCGCTCTCGACTATGTAGATGTGACTAAGGTGGCTAAATACGATGGTAACGACACCACACTTAATTCGGTGAAGGATTTTATCGAACGTGGCGAACTTGGGCCTTTCGTGCCACGCTATGAAGGAGATTATCGTTTCCCGGCTGAGGTCGACCAGCAACTGGTAGGTCATTACATAGAGGCTCTTCGGATGCGGCGCAAGGCACAGGAGATGTGCGCCATATTTGCCGGGAAGATGCCGCATAATATGAGTATCGTACCTGGCGGGGTCACTGAGATACCTACGGTAGATAAGATAGCTTCCTTCTTATGGAGGCTAAACGAGCTCAGAACCTTTATCGACAATGTCTACCTGCCGGATGTTCTGGCAGCGGCGGAGTTTTATAGCGACTACTTTGAGATAGGTGCCGGTTGCCGCAATCTTCTATCCTATGGCGGCTATGAACTCGATGGAAAAGACCCCGACCTTACCAGGAGGAAGCGGCTCTTCAAACAGGGTACAGTCAGCGCTGAACTGAAGCTGGGTACCCTGGACACCGGTTACATCACCGAGGAGGTAAAGCATTCGTGGTATGAGGATTCCACCAGCGGCCGCAAGCCTACCCAGGGTGAGACTATGCCCAAAGAGGGCAAGAGCGGAGCTTACTCGTGGATAAAGTCGCCGCGATACGATGGCCGGGTCTACGAGGTAGGGCCCCTAGCGCGGGTGATGGCCACCTACCTTGCTGGTGACGAGAAGGTGAAGTCGATTGTAGACCCAGCTCTGGCGAAGTTCAAGGCAGGACCCGAGGTTATGTTCTCGACGCTGGGACGACACCTGGCGAGGGCAGTCAGCTGTAAGGTGGTGGCGGATACCATGCCAGGCTGGCTGCTCGAACTCAAACCGGGTGAGCCTGTTTATCAGGAGTACGAGATACCTGAAGAGTCGACAGGCATGGGCCTGGTCGACGCTGCCAGGGGCGCACTGGGACACTGGATCGAAATTAAAGATAAGCGGATAGCCAATTACCAGTGTGTTGTTCCCAGTACATGGAATATGTCGCCTCGTGATGATAAAGACCAACCCGGTCCCTTAGAGCAGGCAATCACAGGCACAAGGATAAAAGATGAGGCAAATCCCTTCGAGATTGTACGTATTGTTCGTTCTTTCGACCCCTGTCTTGCCTGCGCTATACACGTTATTACCCCCAAAGGAAGAATATTAGGCAAGTACCGCGTGTCATGATTAAATACCATGCAAGTAAGAGCTTAATTAGATGAAAAAAACCGTGGTTCTCGGTGCCGGCAATGAACTGTTGGGGGATGAGGGTGTCGGGGTTCATGCAGTTCGTATATTGCATGAGGAACTGCCGCTTTCTCATACCGACATCGAGGTTATTGATGGAGGAACATCCCCTGATATATGCCACCTCATTCAGGGCGCTTATAAGCTTGTAATAGTAGATGCTGTGAAGGGTGGCTTTGCGCCGGGGACGATCTACCGCTTTACCCCAGACCAGATAGCTCAGGAAAATATAGTGACCACCTCGGTACACCAGGTTGGCATTCTGGAAGCTCTCAAGATGATGGAGTTAATGGGTGATAAACCCGAGGAGACCGTTATCATAGGGATAGAGCCCTCGGATATAGCGGTAGGGCTTGAGCTATCGCAGGAGTTGCTGGCCCGAATGCCTGAGTTCATTCAGATTATCTGCGGAGAGATTGGTTTATCTCTTGATACGAACTAAACCGGAAATGAAAAGAGGGTATAAATATGCTGACTACTGAGCAAAAACCACTTGAGCAACTGCTGGAGTACCTGGATAGAGAAAAAAGTGTTTTTCTCATTGGTTGCAGGGGATGCGCTGAGGGCTGCCATACTGGTGGCGAACAGGAAGTCCTTGATATGAAGCAAAGACTGGAAGAAGCGGGTAAAACCATAACCGGCACGTCCCTTATCGACTTCATGTGCAATGAGAGCCTGGTCAGGATGACATTGCAGGCGCATGAGGATGCTATCCTATCTGCGGAATCTTTGCTGGCTCTATGCTGCGGCATTGGAGTTCAGGCGACTTCCTCGGTAGTCGACAAGATTGTCCACCCTGGGTGCAACACTGTTTCTATGGGCGGTCGGCATGGGGAATGGAGGGAGGGCGAACGTTGTATGGAGTGCGGCGATTGTGTTCTGGAGTTTACAGGAGGTATTTGCCCCATTGCCAGATGCTCAAAGATGCTTCTTAACGGTCCTTGCGGGGGCTCATCCGACGGAAAGTGCGAGGTCTCACCAGATGTGCCTTGCGCCTGGCAGTTAATAATCGAGCGATTAACGAAGCTGGGCCGTCTGGATAAGTTAGAGAGGATCGTGGCACCGAAAGACTGGAGCGTTAGCCTTATGTCTGGCGCAGCAAGCAAACGATAGAGAGGAAATGCGATGAAGTCAAACAGCAAGCTGGAAAAGATTCTAGAGGGAGGGCACTTCGCTATTACCGGCGAGCTTGGCCCTCCGGCGAGCGCTAACCCTGAGGTAATAAGAAAGAAAGCTAAATATTTACGGGGAAACGTGGACGCTGTGAATGTCACCGACGGTCAGACCGCTGTAGCTCGCATGGCAAGCTGGGCAGCCTGTCTTCTAGGGAAAGAGGAAGGGCTGGAGCCGACGGTGCAGATGACATGCCGTGACCGCAATCGCATTGCCCTCCAGATGGATGTGCTGGGCATCGCTGCCCTAGGAATCAATAACCTACTGTGCCTTACCGGCGACCACCAGGTCTTCGGAAACCACCCCACAGCGAAGGGCGTTTATGACCTCGACTCCATCCAGCTTATCAAGATGGTGAAAGATATGAGGGACGAGAAGAAATTCCAGTGCGGCGATGATATGGATGTTGAACCTCGTCTCTTCATCGGGGCTGCAGCCAACCCGTTCGCTGACCCCTTTGAGTTCAGGGTTGTTCGCTTAGCTAACAAGGTAGCTGCAGGTGCCGATTTCATTCAAACCCAGATTATCTACAATGTGGAGAAATTCGCTCAGTGGATGGAGGCGGTTCGTGACAGGGGGCTGGATAAAAAAGTGAAGATTCTCGCGGGTGTAGCCCCAATCAAATCGGTAGGCGCAGCCCGTTATATGCAGACCAAAGTCCCGGGTATGGATGTGCCAGAGGCCGTTATCGAGCGCTTGAAAGGCGTACCTAAGGAGGATGTTCCCAAAGAGGGGGTCAGGCAGTGCGTGGACATCATGAATCAGCTTCGTGAAATCAAGGGTGTAGCTGGAATACATCTTATGGCTATAGAGTGGGAGGAGGTAGTCCCCGAAATTGTTGAACAGGCAGGACTGCTACCCAGACCTCAGGTCTATCAAGCATAGCACAGGATA
>SMTZ1_10003096_pt1 | contig 17611 bp, 16 predicted proteins | sample DeeMarSWOR136_30_FD_25667 | JGI IMG/M metagenome (IMG submission 25667)
GCTACCAATGCATCCTCAGGGATAATAACTCTTAAGCTTGATGAAGGGGATTATACCGTCACTTATCGTCTAGTAAGTCCTTTCTATGAAGCAGAACGAATAATAGCAATTGAAGCTGTAGGGGAAGAAGATGAGGAAGAAGAACCATCATGGTTAGAAGAAAATTGGCCGCTATTGTTATTGCTTATTCTTGCCATTATAGCTATGAGTATTTTTGGAGTATATATGACCATATCAAGAAGACGTGTAAGGGCTCAAAGGGCATTAGATTCAGAACTCGTTGCTCTTAAAACCAGATTAGCTGCTACCGAAGAAAATATCTCCCTCATTCAAAAACAAATCTCTGAAATTGCTGGAATCTATTGGATACTTGTTATCCATTCTGAACAGGGCACGACAATGGTTGAGGTTACAGAATTTAGGTTTCATGAAGTGTTAGGGAAAGAATTCAAAGTCTTCGTTGAAGAGGGTATGATAAGGGATTCGGCCCTTATTGGGGGATTTCTCACAGCCATAAGAAATTTTGCTAGAGAAACTTCTGGAACTTCACATGAATATCAGCCAATCTTCAATAGCCAGACAGATTATAGTACGGTTGTAAATGATAAAGAAGTACATAGAAGAATTTTAGAAGGGACAAGTTATTTCATGGCATTTATTTCTGCGAGGGGAACAATGGAAATTTCCGAGGTATTAGAAACAGTTAACTCTAAATTTAACGAGGGATATGGTGAGGCTGCTAAAGAATTCTTAGGAAAAGTTACAGTATTCGATCCGTTTAAAAACGATGTTGTGGTCTACTTGCATAACGAAATTAGAGAATTGCAGAAAAGACTCGAGGATGAAATTCTCTTACGACAACACTATGAACGCCATTTAAAGCAAGTTCAAGACAAAATTGGTATAAAAAAAATTAAATAAAATTTTTTTTGACTTTCTAATTTTATTCATATTTTTATTTTCTTTTTTGGAAGATTAAAAGGTTTAACATTAATTTAAGATTTAATTAATTAATACCATTAAGTTTTGGAAGTGAAATATAAAAAATTGCACAGTAGCTCAACCAACCTGGTATGGTTCTCATCCTTATCACCATGTAGGAATGCCTGGTACCATTATTGTCCCCGAAGAAACATTTAAAAGTCTCTTGCGTTCAGTAATGGCTGGTTGTTGGAATATGGGTTTTAGAAAAATGATTCTATTGAATGGTCATGGTCAAGAATACGTAATCCCCTCTGCCATCCATGAATTCGCAAAAAATTATCAATTACCGATGGTTGTGTGTAATGTTAACTGGTATCATGCAATTCCAGAATATTGCAAAGATCAGGAGCACGGTGGTCCATTTGAGACACCATTTATTCATGCTGACGAGGCAGAAACCTCCTTTTCAATGACATTATTTCCTGAGATGACTAAAAAGATTGATGCTTGTGAAGATAACACTCCAATAGGATGGATGCCTGATGGGCACGTAGATAAAGCCGGAAATATTTATCAAAAACCAATTAGATGGTACGGTCAGGTCGGATTTGGTCCAATTGAAGTTGCAGCATATCCTGAAGGACATGTGGGATGCCCTAGCAAGGCATCTTTTGAGAAAGGTAAACCTGGTATGGAGGCCTTTTTAGATTACCTTGAAAAATTAGTAAATGATATTTTGAAAACCTTTCCCCCAGGGAAATTACCTCCTGTAGAAAGCATAACTCAAAGAGATCCTAAGGAAATTGAATCTTATATTAAAGGACCTTTAAATGGCGGAAAAAGTATCTACGAATTAAGATATCCCCCTTAAATCATTAATATTTTTTTTCTTTTTTAATTTAAAATAGGAGTTTAATCAGGTTTAATAGTTTTATTAATGATATTAAAAATTTGACTGATTTCCACTTGATCCTCTGTTAACAGAATGATTATATGTTCAAGAATCTTGATTGATACAATATAATAATTGGCAGAGTGGATAATATTAAAATCTGGATTATGGATACCAACTTCTTCAGTTATATCTTCTGCTAATTCGTAAAGTTGAGATATATTTAAGGAAATTGATGCTTTATTAAACTCATCATCATTAATATATGATTTTCTTACCACTCCGTTTTCTGAACTGATTATGATAAAATAGACGCTTGAGCCTAATTCTTTTATTAAATTATTTAAAATCGAATCAAGATCTATCGAAACAGTCATAATCTTATAAAATTAGAAAAACGTTTATTATTTATAATTATAAATTTAATTTTTTAAATAATTTTAGTTTGAGCCTAATTAATTAAATCTGTAAATTATAATAATTAAAATATTTATTATAGGATTTAAAATCATGTATAAGTATGGGATTAATTTGTTATTATGGACAAGTTCTTTTACCGAAAAAGAGTTATACTTGATTAAAAAAGTAAAAGAACTCGGCTGCGATGTGGTTGAGATACCAATTTTTAATCCCGAAGAATTTCCCTCTGAATTAGTTAAAAATGAACTTGAAAAATATAATTTAGAGGCATGTGTATGCTATGGATGTGAAATTGATTCTGATATTGCATCTTTGGATAACAATATAAGGAAGAGGGGGATTGACAGATTTAAACAAGCAATAGACCACACTCGCACTTTAGGAGCAAACAAAATTGGAGGAGTAGTATATAAAGCAGGGGGAATTTTTACGGGATCAGCTCCTACAGAAACGGAATGGAACCATTCAGTTAATTCAATGAAAGATTTAGCGAGATATGCGAATCAATTTAATATTTCCATATGTGTTGAGCAAATTAATAGGTATGAGACATATTTTATTAATACTACTAGAGATGCCTTAAAATACTGTTTAGGTGTGGGGGGACCTAATATGCTCGTTCTTCTCGATACACACCACTTAATTTTAGAAGAATTGAATATACATGATGCAATTGTTTTAGCAGGGAAGCGTTTAGGGCATTTTCATACCTCTGAAAATAATAGGGGGATTCCAGGAACCGGACAAGTCGATTGGTTAAATGTATACAGAGCCTTAAAGAAAATAGATTACACTGGATGGCTAATAATAGAATCTTTTTATATTGGTTTCGGGAATGTGTGGAAACCGCTCGCAAATTCTCCCGAACAATTAATTATTCAAGGATTAAAAAATCTAAAAATTGTAGAAAAAAAAATCTTAAAAGAAAATTAAAAAAAAATTCATAAAATAAAATTTGAGAATATTAAAAAAAAATTTTAAGAAAAAATTGTTTTGATTTTAAATTTTTAATCTTTAGTGCTCAATAAGGATCCCTTTAACTCCTCTGCAAGGTTACCAAGCCTGTTCGCAGTAGCAGTAATTTCTTCCATTGAAGCTGTTTGCTCCTCTGTAGAGGCACTTATCCCCTCCATCGAACCAGAGGTTATTTGAATTTTCCTCACGATATCATCTATTTTATTACTTGTTTCTGGAATGTGAAAACGATTAAAAATGGGCCTGGCAGGATTCGAACCTGCGACATCCCAGTCCGAAGCCGGGTACCCTATCCAGACTAGATTACAGGCCCCAATTCGATATCCTTGTTTCATGTAAGAAGGATATTTAGAAAATTAGTATTATTATATTTTTATCTAGTATTTCTAAAAAACATTTTCATAAACCGCGAAAGAACTTTAAAATGATAATGTTATTATTAAAAACATCAATTTTAAGGACGAGTAATTTTCTTTCTGCCTTTCGAGATTATATTCATATAATCAACTAAAAGTCTCAGGAAATTTTTTACTTTAAACGCATGGGAAAGATTTCCATTTACCTGCATCAATCCCTTCATATATGCTTCAGTCCCGCTTATTTCACCCTTAAATATTTTTAATATCAAATCCCGGGTGAAATAAATTCGGATTGAAGTATCATTCTTAAATCCTTTTTTATACGTGATTTTTCCTTTAGAAACACCAATCCAAAAATTAAATTTTAAATCAGTGATATGAAATTGATATATTGCATCAAAATCTATAATTTCTTCCAATAACTCATCAGTAGTTTGAATTAAATCAATACTAAAATTAATAAACTTGTCTAATATTCCAACTACTTCTTGATCACTGTCCCCTAATTTGTTTATGATTGTGTTAATAGAATATGTGCTTAACACTGCGAGTTCTCATTACTGTTTCGTTATTAGATATATAAGGTTCTCTATAAAAAAATTGTACTTTTTAAGATATTTATATTTTTCTATAGAAAGTATAGTAAAATCAAATTATTGGATTAATAATATACTATTAGCTAATTAAAGAAATTTTTAAGGTTTAGACCTTTTTGAAACCAAAAAAAATTTAAACTTTTAATTATTTCTTTTGTTATATAATTTTTTCATCTTTAACTTTATGGCCCACATAGTGTAGCTCGGTCTAGCATTCGGGACTGTCACTCCTGCGACGCGGGTTCAAAAAAATGTGTGCTCTCCACACATGATGAAAATCCCGCTGTGGGCGCCATTATATTACCGTTCAAATAACTATTTTTTTATACTATTCTGCTTGTAATTTTCTTAGCAGTATTAAACTACTAATTAAATATAAGCTGAATCCCAATGAAATAATATAAAATGCGAGGGTTAAATCATTACTTGCCAAATAAGCAGCAAATATGGGGGTAATTAGGAAAGCCAGACCTATCGAACTTTCTAGGATATTTGAATATTTTGAGGTTTGATATTTAACATTCTGCATTAAAGATAATTTTATTCCGAAAGAAATTAAGATTCCGGCAAAGAAGCCCATAAGCAAATAGAGAATCGCAAATATCAGAAAGTCTGTAGTGATTCCAAAAAAGATAAAAATAATGATTAAGGAGAATAGACAAACCATCACAACCTTTTTTAAGGATTTAATTGATAAATAGCTGGCAAATGTTGTCGATATCAATTGCGTTAGTAAGGCAAACGCTGCAAGCAAATAGACAGTATATAGCTCAAATCCTATAATTTCTGATTTAATAGGATATAAAATATTAACACTTCCTTTCGCAAACGCAAATGATGTAACTAACATGATAGGTAAGATTTTAGGAATCCTATAATCTTTAGATTTATGAAAGTTGGAATTTGCATACTCTGTCATTCTCTCCGGATTTACTGTTTTTGCATTATATTTTTTCGATTCTTGGAAAAATAATATTGAAATTAAGGTAGCTGAAAAAACTAAAATGGGTGCGGTAAAAAAAATTATTTTTAAATCATCAATTACGAACAAAATTAGGGCTCCCGTAAGAAATCCTAATAATACTCCCGAATTCCATCCAAAATTAAATCTCGACAATTTCCTTCTATGATCTTGAAAAGCATTATCAGATATACTTGCTTGTAAATTGGGCCAAAATAATCCGGTGACTAGACCTTCCGATAATCGTGAGATAAAGAATATCAGAGGATCTAAGGTAAAATAAAAAACTAATTGTGCCAAGGATGTGCCTAATAAAGCTATTATTACACATAATTTTCTGCCTATTTTATCCGCTACATTCTTAAATAAAATAGGAGAAAAACAATATGTCATAGCCGCACCTGCCGCAATTATTCCAATAAATCTGACATCAACTCCTTGCCTAAAAAAATATAATGGAATTGCTAACGCGATTAACGAATTATTTATCGGATAAAGCAAGGCTATGCATATTACAGGCCAAAAACGCCAGTCTTCATGTATATCGATTTGTTCCATGATGATTTTCTACACATTCATTCTTAAGTAAGGAAATACCAATCAAAATAATTCATTTTAGAAAAAATTTGCCATTTTATAACGGAATATTAAAGTTTTACGCTAATTCGACTTTTTTCTCACTTCAATTTTTAAAGTACTTTGAGTAAACAAAAATTTAGTTTTTAAATTTTCCCATTATCGAGATAAACCTTTTTATATTGTCTTTACATTATATTACATACCGTTTAAATACATTTTTTAAATAATTAAATTCAAAAACAAGGTTGAAGAATAATGGTTGATGCAAGTCTTTTAAGTAAAGTAAAAGGTTTAATTGACGCTGGAGCGGATTCTGCCACTCCAGATGATTTAACTACCATGTATGAATTATACAAGCAAATTGCTAAAGAAAACGAAGATCTTAAAGAAGAGTTAGAAGACATGGACATTGTTGTCCAACAAGTTATCACTGATAAGGACGCAAAATTCTGGATGAAAGCCAAAGAGGGCAGTCTTGAATATGGAAAGGGTGAAGTTGATAATCCAAGTTTTACATTCTCATGCACCTTAGCCGTCGGCGCTGGAATGCTCTATGGTGAAGTAGACGCCACTAGCGCATATATGGCTGGTGATATTACTGTAGAAGGTAATCTTCAAGACGCTATGGCCTTTCAAGAGATAATAGAGCTTGCAATGGAAGCATTCGAAGATTTAGCGGACTAAAATTAAGCTTTTACCATTTTGAATTAATATTTAATTCAAATTCTTTTTTCTTTTTATTTACTATTCTTGTTTTTTTTTTTAAATATATTTATTCTCTTACTTCTAATTTGAATATTTTATCGTTCTTCTTCACAGGGTTATCTACTAATATTCCAATGCTAATATTTTTACCTTTCGTAGCAAGAGGCGTTTCTGTCAAGTTCTTTTTTTGCTTTATCTGAAGTGATCTGATTTTTTGACGCAGATAAGTGCTCGTATGAGTACCTATTATATATATCTCATCGTTTAGTTTCAGTTTTCCAGATGTTAACAGGATTTTAGCCGCTTTTTTTTCAGGATAATAAGATAATACTTTACCAATTTCTATTTTTTTAAAATCAGAGACATTTCCTTCTCTTTCTCTCTCAATTTCACTTCCTTTTGGTAATCCAAAATAAAACCCCGTAGAAAAATCCCTATTATAAACTTTTTTTAATCGATTTAACCACTGGTTTACTTTTTCTTCTGAAAATGAATTATCATAATAAGCATCAATTGCTTCATTGTAGCATGAAACCGTCTCTTCAATATAAATTGGGCCTCTCATCCGACCCTCTATTTTAAACGCATCTATATTTGCCTCGATTAACTTAGGAAGATGCTCAATCATACAAAGATCCTTAGCATTTATAAAAAAAACTCCGTCATAAAGAAATTCATTATTCTGGTCATCTTGGACCTTCCATCTTCTACGACAAGGCTGTACACATTTTCCCCTATTCGCCGAATAATCTTGTGAACCACAAACTTCTGCTGAAAAATAACATCTTCCCGAAATTGACGTGCACTGAGCACCATGTACGAATACTTCAATTTGACTTGTTTTTAAGTTACTCTTTACCTCCTTAATTTGATCCAAAGACAATTCTCTTGCGAGTATCAACCTTTCAGCTCCTAAAGACTCATAAAACTGCGCAGTTCGATAATTTGAAATGTTTGCTTGAGTTGAAATATGAAACTTTAAACCTTTTTCTTTTGCTAATTCAATTGCTCCAATATCGTGGATGATTACAGCATCAATTTCTGCGTTTACTGCTTTATCTAAAATTTTGTCTAGCAACTCAAACTCATAATCATATATTATTACATTCGTCGTCAAATAAGCCCGAATATTATTATCATGGCATATTTTTACAATATCATTTAAATCGTCAAGCTTAAAGTTATCGCTATACATTCGCATGTTTAATGATTCAATGCCAAAGTAGACAGCATCTGTTTTATTCAAAATCGCATTTAAAGATTTTAAATTCTTTAAAGGAGCCATTAATTCAACTTTTCTATTCATTTTTAAATCAGTTTTAAGATGAATGGTCAATTATAGACTTAATATCAGATTAGTGAGATCAATTTTTTTTAACTGATAACATATAATGAATCTACTTTTAATTGTTTATGATATATTCTGTAAAAAAATAGTGCAAAAAATATTAAAAAAAATAATTAAAAAAATTCTTTTAAGGTAGTGTGGCATACCAGAAATAGAATAACACCAGGCCAATTATAAAAGCGAGGATTGCCCAAAAATATGTCATATGTTTTGCATAATTTCGAAATCGCTTTCCCGTCTCGGTTTCAATTGTGTCGACTTGAATATAAGGACTCGGTCCACGGCGATACCACCCTTTAATTCTTACTCTTTGCCCTACTAATTTTTTAACGCGAACTATTGCGAAAAATATATCTATTATGCCTAAACCAAATCTATAGTCGATATACATGAGACCTGTGTTATCTTTATCCCGTAAATATAAATCTTCTCCGAAATAATAGCCGGGGATACCTCTTCCAATAAGCATTCCCTCTATAAAGGTTGGAACAGTACGTATTGGCGACACTTTAATATTCGTTACAAGCTCCAGGACATTTTTTGGTTCGAAACCGCTTTTATAGACATATTTTGTTTTTATGAGTGAACCAAAACCAATGAGATAAAACCCGACAGCCCAGAAGAGTATAAGATTAGACAAAGTAAGTGTATTTATTAGTATATTGAAGAGACCTGCGGCTCCAAAAATCCAAAGAATAGTCATTCCAACTAAGGCAACAAAGATCAGCGCTGGGAGAAATTTCACTGCCACGTCTACAAGAAATTCATCCATCATCGTTTTTCCCACCTGTTCTTTCTTTATTTGCTTAGCTTTTGAGAAATCTACCTCTGGCTTAATTCCATAAAGCTCACATTGATTATTCAATCGCATTATCCGTTTTGCGGGTAGCGGATGAGTGCTAAACATTTGATAGTATTTAGCCCATGGATTAAAAAGATCCCAACCTGCTGCTGCCTGAATTGCATCCTTGGAATATCTTCCTGAGCTACTCATACTAGCTGCTGCGAAAGATTTTGCGCTTTTAGGATCAAAAATTCCTATACTTCTTAGAGCTCTAACGCCTGACTTTTGTTTTTCTTCATATTGGGCATCAACTAATAATCCATAAGCAATTTTTACCAGTGCGGTAGATAACGCATTTGGATTCTCTGTGAGTTCAGCAGCGTGTTCATCAGCATAATATTCTCTTATTCGACTGATGATTAACGATATTAGATAGCCAATAAAGTAAGCGATATAAGATAAAATAGCGATTGCGATTAATGCTAATCCTATGATGGCTCCTTCCTTATTTCTGGTTCTTGAAAACCAACTGGCATAATATGCCCATCTCGCAATAGTTAATAAAACTAGCGGAACAGCAAAGACCAATGTCATTAATATGAAATCATTATGAACCACATGCCCTAATTCATGGCTCACGACAGCTTTTTGCTCCTCTTCATTTAGATAATTCAAAATTCCTGTGGTAATTACGATTCTAGCACTATTCTTTGTCCAACCAAATGTAAATGCGTTAGGATTCCCATCTCGTATAATGCCCATACGGGGGGTTTTTATTCCTCTTACTGCAATCACTTTATCAACAGCTTCAGCTAAATGGGGAAATTGCCTTCTAAATTGATCGTAAGGAATCCACTCTATACGGTACACCCAATTAATTAGGATGGGTGATATCAAATACTGTAAGAAGATAAGGAATAATGTTATTCCAACCATTAACCATAATGACCAGTTATACCAAATTCCAATAACAAACACTATAGCATAAATCAGACCAAATAGCGCCACTAATGCCAACGTTGAACTTAATCTCAGACCTATAATTTATCACCTTCTAATTTTAACTTTTTGTATAAATTTTTTATTGGAAAAATAAGAATTAACATTCTTAGGTAAATAAACTCTTATGGTAATTATATCTTTTACTATTTTAGAAAATAAGTTATCAATGATATGTTGATAATACTTTGAATTAAAATTAGTGTTCGTAGTAGTATTTTTATTATTCAAAAATATAGCAAACAGTTAAAATGTTGAATTTTTATTATTATTTAAAAACAAATATTGATTCCGACTTTAAAGTGAAATGTCTTTGAATGCAGAGAAAAGAAAACTCTTTGACGCAACGGACAATCTAGTTTCACAACAATTCTATAAAGACGGGCAAGATATTATTATTGGAAGAACTCCTGATGTAAAAGTTAAAATCAGCAAATCTGGTCAGATAATAAAAAAATTCAAAGATTTATTTAATGAGAATCTAAAATATTTCTTAGAAGGAAATTATAAGAAATTTCTCCTTCCTTTCAAAAAAATTAAAGGTATAAACGAAGAAACAATACAACAAATACATAAAGATTTAGAAAATAAACTTGCACATTTTAAGGGAGAAAATTCGGAAACGGGTAACGTTATTTTATATACACTTGTTTTAAGCGCCTTAATTTCGAGAATAAGAGATATACACTTTAATGATTCTATCGAAGAAGTTAGAAAGAGGATTAGTAAAAAACTCTCTAAAAAGTCATGTAGTCTAAGCGAAGATGACATACAAGAAGCATTAGACAATCTTTTTATGAGAAATAACAAGAATATATCAATTTTATATAATATATCATACTTGTGCGCTCTTGCAGAATCGTTTAATTATAAAAAAGTGGCACATATCTGTAAGATACAAAGGAGTAAATTCATTAATCGAATTGTGAAGATGATTTATTCCTCGGATTAGCATTAAAAATTTTCATTATTCAAAAGAAATCTGGGATGAAATTTCTAATATATTAATGGATTTTACTTTAATATTAAATAAGAGTCCACATCATCTTTCATCGCCAAAATTTGAGAGATAACTTGAGAGAGTTCATCAACACTAAGTTTATCTTTCTCAATCAAGGCTTTCGCTAGAGCTTGATAATTTTCATAGATATCTGAATCTGTTAAATTCTTAAGTTTAGTGCTAAATGAATATAAATTTAAATAAGTTTCTTTATAATCTCCATCTTTTAATGATTTCCTCCCTAAATTATCTAGAGTCTTGCTTAACTCAGCTTTCGCTCTTTCTAAGTAGTATTGTAATTTTAATTTTCTATCAATTATTTCATCTTTAATACTTTTTGCCTCTTTTTGAAATTGAATAAAACCTTCGTCATCTTTTAGTTTCCCTGAGATTTGAATTAATTTTTCCGTTAGAGCTAGTTTTTCCTTAAAATTTTCTGTTTTTAATAATTTTCTTTGTAAAATTACTTTTTCATCAATTAAAGATTTCTTAACTTCATCAGATAAGTCTTTTTTATGAGACCAGATAGATTTTAACACTAAATCTTGTTTTTCAATTAAAGAAGTCCCCTCAACTAATTTTTTTTTCGAAAGAATTAGCTCGGTTAATGGTTTATCTAATATCTTAAAAGTCTTTGCACTCTGATCCCAATTTATAAATAACTCCTTATAATCTAAGATGATTTTAACTACTTTAGGGATTAATTTGTTAATTGTTTTGTTGTCTTCTTTATCGGCAATTATAACGAGATCTGATTTTGTCTCGGGGATATATGTAATTAAAACGAAATAATCGCCTAACTCGATATTTTTTAATTCTTTAGAACCGCTTAGCACCATTTCGGAAATGAATGATTTTAATGCAGAAAAAAATGCTGAAAACATTTCAAGTTTACCATCACTTACATCTTGAAAGTTTTTATCGTACAATAGTAGCCCCGATGCGCTCTGATATAGGAATAAGGAATAGATCATCTCAATTCAACATTTTAGAAAATTTGTTTTTCCTAATTAGTTTAGAAGAATTATTATATTTCTAATAATTAATGATAATTTACCTTTAAGTAATTATGGAATTAAATAAAATTTTTTATTAAAATATATCTAACAATCCTTATTTTTAAATACATATTCTTATAAGACTTATTTTTATATTTGATACATAGATTTCATTGATTTTTTAGACCTATATCATGATATATTTAAAAAATTAAAAGAACTTATTTTATCTATTAAGTTTTTTTATTATTAGGTGATAAATTTGTCTACAGACCATCATGAAGATATTGATAGATTAGTTAATAAATATCAAAAAAAGCAAGTCACCTTAACTAAAGCGATTAAGAAATACATAAAACCAGGTGATCGAATATTTATAGATTCTGGTTGTGCCGAACCAATAGAACTTACTCAAAAATTAATTGAATTGGGACGAGAATTACCTGACGTTGAGATTTTACATTTTTTAAGTCTAAGCGACTTAGATTATTACGAAACTGCAGGTAAAATTGAAGATCTTTTTAGGCATAATGCATTTTTCATAGGAAAGTCGATGCGTAAGTTTGTTGAGATAGGGCAGGCAGATTACACTCCAATGCCTTTATCTGAAATTCCTCGAATATTTAAAAGTGGACAAATGCATTTAGATACTGCTCTGATTCAAGTCAGCCCTCCTGACAAATATGGATTTTGTAGTTTTGGAATTAATGTAGATATTGTTAAAACAATCGCAGAGGCGGCAGATATAGTAGTTGCTGAGATTAATTCCAAAATGCCACGTACCTTAGGAGATGCCTTTATACATATGGACGATATCGATGCGTTTATTATTACTGATCATGACATCATTGAATTTTCCTACGGCGAACCTGATGAAGTGTCAAAAAGAATAGCAAAGTTCGTAGCTAGCTTGGTAGAAGATGAATCTACAATTCAAATGGGAATTGGTCAAATTCCAAATGCAGTAACGGAAGAGCTTATAGATAAAAAAGATTTAGGGGTCCATAGTGAAGTTTTTTCTGATGGTGTTGTCGATCTTGTAGAAAAAGGTGTAATAAACTGTAAAAAAAAAACAATTCATAAAGATAAAATTATTTGCTCATTCGTTATGGGCTCAAGAAGGTTATATGATTTTGTTTGTGACAATCCAATGGTAGAATTTCATCCATCAGAATATTGTAATGATCCTTATATTATAAGTCAAAATCATAAACAAGTCGCTATTAATGCTGCTCTCACTGTAGATTTAACGGGTCAAATAAATTCTGATTCTATTGGACATCAGTTTTATAGTGGCATAGGAGGACAAGTAGATTTTATTAGAGGAGCAGGACGAGCAAAAGATGGAAAACCTATAATGGTGGTTCCCAGCACAGCAACTCTTAAGGATGGAACTGTAGTATCACGAATAGTACCTCATCTTAAAACTGGTTCTGGAGTGGTTATAACTCGTGGTGATGTCCATTATGTTGTATCAGAATGGGGAATTGCCTACCTTTATGGAAAAAGTATAAGAGAAAGGGTGCTTGAAATGATTAGTATTGCCCATCCAGATTTTAGAGAAGAATTATTGGAACACGCTAAAAGATGGAATTATATATATTCAGACCAGAAACTACCAGTATCTATCGATGGAAGGATAAGTGTTTATCCTCAAAAATACGAGACTTTTCTTGAATTAAAAAATGGAAAGTCTATTAAAATTCGTCCTGTAAAAACTACAGATGAAAGAATGTTTCAGGAACTCCATTATTCTTTAGATGATCAAGATCGTTATTATCGATTTTTTACTCCTATTCATGATTTCCGCCATAGGATAGTCCAACCAATGATAAATATTGATTATTCGACAAACATGATATTAGTTGGAGAATATTCCGAAGATAGTGAGAAGAAAATTATCGCAATTGGAGGGATTTTCAAATCAGAAAACCCTTCAGTAGCAGAATTGGCATTTGTAACTCATAAAAAATGGCGTGGTCTTGGAATAACTAAATTTTTATTGAAATATTTAGTTAAAATCGCTCGTGAACTAAAATATAAATCATTATCAGGTTCAATTCTTCTTGAGAATAGACCAATGCTCCATATTATTGATAATGCAGGTTATCCAATAACCTTTAGGCATATGGAGGGAGGAGTTTTAGACTTTATAATGGATATTACGAAATATTCTTAATTTATTATTTTTAGCTAAATAAAACAACTTGTAATTCTTCAAATTACTAAAAAATTATTTTAATGGGTTATAAGATATAATCACTAAATTCTTTTTAATTTCCTAATTATTTTTCTTAACAATAAAATTGGTGTATATAGATATTCATATCAGAATTTCATAAATTATACAAAAAAATTGGCTTAGAAAAAAACATTATTCAAGAGTTTCAAAAGATTATTTATTCATATTATAAGCAGCATGGTCGAAATTTTCCATTTCGAGAAAAAATCACTCCTTATAATGTCTTAGTTTCAGAAATAATGCTTCAGCAGACTCAGACAGGAAGGGTGTCTGAAAAATTTCTCAATTTTGTGAAACAATTTCCTGATTTTAAAGCTCTTTCAGAAAGTTCACTTGAGGATATATTAAAAGCATGGCAAGGCTTGGGATATAACAGAAGAGCTATAGCTTTGAAAAAAATAGCAGAAATTGTAATAAATGATTATGAGGGAACACTGCCGGATTCAATAGAGATTTTAAAATCATTTCCTCAAATAGGACATAACACAGCCTCTTCTATTGCTGCATTCGCATTTAATAAACCAGCAATTTTTATAGAAACAAATATACGGAGAGTTTATATTTATTTTTTCTTCCCAGAGAAACAAAAAATTGATGATAAAGATATCCTTCCATTAGTGAAAAAAACTATTGATAATGAAAATCCCCGTGAATGGTACTATGCTCTTATGGATTATGGGGTAATGTTAAAAAAAAAATATCCGGAGCTTAATAAAAGGAGTAGAGCTTATCGAAAACAATCTCAGTTTAAAGGTTCTGATAGGGAAGTAAGAGGAATGGTTTTAAAATTAATTTTAAATCAGAAAAGTTATTCAAAATCGAAATTGGCTAAAAAGCTAGAAATAAGTCGAAAAAAACTAAAAAGGATATTAGTCCAATTACAAAAAGAAGGATTTATTGAGATTAATGGTGATTTAATTATAGTTGGTTAGAAATTGATCAACTCATTTTATTTTTCCGTTTTTCAAGTATTTTCCTATCTTTATTGCTAAATTTTCTTGTTTTCTCCATTCACCAAATGCATAACCGTTCGATGTTAATTCCATTATAGCGTTTTGAATATCCTTATTTATTCTCCCTACATCTTTTTTGGCAAAAGGAGTCTGTGGTAGTGGAATAAAAGAATGAGTATGAATTTTTGCTCCCATTTTTGCTAAATTTTTCATCATATCGATCGTTAACCTTATGTCTTGTTTATTTTCACCAGGTAACCCAAAAATAAAATCTACATTGGCTTTGAGATTTTTAGATAATGTTAATTCTACTGCCCTATAAACATCTTCAATAGTATGATCTCTATGACAAAAATCTAATACTTTTTGGCTGCCAGATTGAGCCCCTATTATGATGTTGTCATTAGATGCATAGTTTAGGATTAAATCTAAAGTCCAATCATTGACATGTTCGGGTCTGACCTCTGAAGGAAATGAACCAAAAAAGATTCTTCCTTTTGGTTGAATAATCTCTTTAATTTTCTTTAATAACTCTTCTAGTTTAATTAGGTTTAAGGTTTTCCCATCTATTGAACCATAAGAAAAAGCGTTAGGTGTTATGAATCTGATATCAGTTAGATTTTTACTTTTCATTAATTCAACGTATTTACAAATAGACTCTATACTTCTATGGCGGGGATATGTGCCTAATATAAAAGGCGTCTGACAAAAATAGCAAATGTAAGGACATCCTCTCGTGATCTCAATTGCTCCAAATTTATTATATTTAACTGGAAAAGGAGGATATTCATCCAAATCGATCGGATATCTTTTACCAGTGTAATGATAGTTTTTATTCTTGTCTATATAAGCAATACCTTTTATAATACGATAATCCCCTTCATTTCTAATTTCCTTTAAAAATTCTATTAGAGTTTCTTCACTTTCTCCGATGAAAACAACATCAAATCCCATTTTAAGGGTTCCCTCTGGATCTCCAGAGGGGTGTGGTCCACCAGCAATACAAAGAATTTTAGTTTCTAAGTTTTTTCTTATTGTTTTAACTAATCTGTAAATCTCCCAAAGTTGAGTAGTGAAAAAAGATATTCCTAATATTATTTTTTCATATTTTTCAGCAATATTAATTAGTTCCTTTAAAAGCTCCTCTTTTGTACGCGCAAAATAAATTATAATATCATCAAGCTCTTTTTCATTGTCTAAGGCTCCGATTAAGGCATTAAAACTGTATTTATTAATATTGTTATAGTACACGACAATAGCGATTTTTTTTGGCAAAGTTTCCCTCATATAATATTATGCTGAAAAATTTGAAAATTCTAATTTATTATGTTATCTAAATAAAATTAAATAATATAAATATTGGATTATATTAGATTTATAAAATAAAATATGATAATTAGAATTAAAAAAAAATCGAGTGAAAAAAAATGTTATTAAATCAGATTATAGCTACGACTTCTGAAGAGGTAGGCGTTTCTTGGTTTGATTTTTATTCCATCGGTCACATATGCTTCGGGATAGGTTTATTTTTATTCTTTTCTCTGTTTTATTCTATTCCCAAAGCTCGAGGTGACACACCGATCTTTTCATTATTACTTGTTTTTATCTTAACATTCATTATCCTGATAGTTTGGGAAGTATCTGAAAATACGTGGTTTATAACGCTAGGTTGGAAGTTTGAGAATCGGGTAGATAGTCCACAGAATATTTTTACCGATCTCGTTTTTGGAATAATAGGTTCACTAGCTTCGTGGATTTTTGCATATGAATCCTTTGAAAAAGAAAAGAAACATTGGCCATACTATGTATTTGGATTAATTTCATTTGCTCTTTGGTTTGGTGTATTTATAATACTTCGCTACTTAACCTTTATGAATTCACCTATGGTTTAATTAAAACACAATTTTTTTTTATTTTTTAACCTTTTAACTAATTTGACGTGGAACCTTTAGATAAATTCATAAAATTCAAGAAAGGAAATATTCCATTAATTTTATCAGTGCCACATGGGGGCATATTAGAATGCAGAGAAATTCCTACAAGACTACGAGGAGTGCTTGGAATTGATAAAAATACAATTAAATTAACTCATGATTTAATAATACTTCTAGAGGATTTATCTGACACGTATTTTTCTTTACAAAAGTCTCCCTCTTATATTATATCAAATGTCCGTCGCAGTAAAATTGATTTAAATAGAATAGAGACAGAAGCATATTTGCCAAATTCCTTTCTTGCTAAGAAATTATATCAGTTTTATCATGGAAAAATTACAGAATTAATAGATTATAATTTAATGAAGTATAATTATTCATTTTTGCTTGACATTCATGGTTTTGAAAAAAGGAGGCGCCCACCTGGATACCGAGATGTAGAAATTGTATTAGGTACTAAAAATTTAGCAACAATTTATCCTGAACCAGTTCCCATAAGATATAGGGATAAAAACTTGCGTGGAGAGATTATTAAAAGGTTTATTGATTTAAATGTTCCTATAGCCCCGGGACATCCAAGAAGAAGAGAATACATATTAACTGGCGGATACATTACACAAAAATATGGAGTATCTGAAATACCAGGTAGTCAGACAATGCAAATAGAATTTTCCGACAGAATTAGAATATATGATAAAGATTTAAGAAATAAGACATTAAAATCTCTCGCAGACGTTCTTTTAAGGCATTTTTCAGATATAGGTATGATATAAATTATTTACGATTTGAGTAAAACTTAAGCATTTGAGTTTAGAAATTAAAAGATTACTCTAAGTGCCTTTAAAATAGCTTTTAGACCGGAATTATAATTCAAAATAATAATATTTTATAGCTATATCTCATTTTAATTGATAATATGGATGAAAAAATTGGTTTTGTTTT
>SMTZ1_10005912_pt1 | contig 17607 bp, 12 predicted proteins | sample DeeMarSWOR136_30_FD_25667 | JGI IMG/M metagenome (IMG submission 25667)
TATTGGAGGTTTTGCCGAAGCTGCGCGGACTGCGGAAAAGTTCGAAAGAGAGGGAGTTGGCGTATCGATTACGGTTACTCCCTGCTGGTGCTACGGTGCGGAAACCATGGATATGGACCTTCTCGTTCCGAAGGCAGTATGGGGTTTTAATGGAACGGAACGGCCAGGTGCGGTTTACCTTGCGGCAGTGCTTGCAGCAAATGCGCAGAAAGGGCTTCCCGCCTTCAGCATTTACGGAAGAGATGTACAGGACGCAGACGATTCCACCATTCCGAAAGATGTACAGGAGAAGCTCCTTCGGTTCGCAAAAGCAGGGCTTGCGGTCTCCACCATGAGGGGGAAATCTTACCTCGCCATGGGAGGAGTCTCCATGGGTATTGCCGGCTCCATCATCGATCCTGACTTTCTTGAGAAGTACCTGGGAATGTGGTATGAAATGGTAGACATGACGGAGTTCGTGAGAAGAATGGACGAAGGGATTTACGATAAGGAGGAATACAAAAAGGCGCTTAAATGGGTGAAGGAAAACTGCATAGAAGGACCGGATCTGAACAAGCCTCACTACAAGTTTAGCAGGGAGAAAAGGGAGGAGGACTGGAGGAGCGTGGTAAAGATGACTATGATCACCCGGGACCTGATGGTGGGGAATCCGGGGCTTGAGGAACTCGATTTCGGTGAGGAGGCGCTCGGGCACAACGCCATTGCGGGTGGCTTCCAGGGGCAGCGAGAGTGGACCGATCACTTTCCCAATGGCGATTTTCTGGAGACAGTTTTAAACTCCTCCTTCGATTGGAACGGTATCAGAGAACCCTTCATCGTTGCAACGGAAAATGATTACATGAACGGTATATCCATGCTCTTTGGACATCTGCTTACCGATACAGCGCAGATATTTTCCGATGTACGGACATACTGGAGTCCCGATGCAATTAAAAGGGTGACAGGTTACAGGCCGGAAGGTGTGATAGAAAACGGAGTCATCCATCTCATCAACTCTGGTTCGACGACCATGGATGGAACTGGTCAACAGACCCGGGATGGGAAGCCAGTGATGAAGCCCTACTGGGAGATAACTCCTGAAGAGGTGGAAAAAAGTATACAGGCGACACGTTTCTGTCCCGCAGACCGGGAATATTTTCGGGGTGGAGGGTTCTCAACCAACTTTCTCACCCTTGGGAATATGCCGGTGACCATGACGAGGCTGAACATGGTTGCAGGTCTTGGCCCTGTAATCCAAATTGCCGAGGGATATACCGTGGATCTTCCTGAGAAGGTGGGAAAGATACTAATGGATCGAACAAGCCCCACCTGGCCGACTACCTGGTTTGTGCCAAATTTAACGGGGAAAGGTCCTTTCAAGGATGTGTACTCGGTGATGGAGAACTGGGGTGCGAATCACGGGGCAGTCAGCTATGGGTACATCGGGGGAGAGCTGATCCCCCTCGCTTCAATGCTCCGTATACCTGTGGCCATGCACAATGTACCATCCGAGCGCGTGTTTAGACCGAAGGTCTGGGCTTCCTTTGGCGATTACGATTCTCAGGGAGCGGATTATAGGGCCTGTAAAAACTTCGGACCGCTGTACAGATGATATCTGTCGCACCGTATCTTCTGCACTCTTTCATTTTTAATAGAAACATTCCCCCTGTTCATCACATCGATCGAATAACGGTTCTCTCCATATCTCGGAACTTTTCTGAATAATCCATAGGATGCACTCCGGAGATTGTATCACACATACACTGACATGGTAAAATCTAATCACGGAGTTAATGTCGGCTTCACCCCCATCCTTTACTTGACAAGCAATGGGCACATCTCTAATTTATAGTTGTACAGATTTTTCAGTACATTTTGGTAATTATTGACTCTCCATTTATTACTATTCGATGGCGAGACTCCTGGTTTATCCTCTTCATCGATGGGATAAAAAAACCAATGGGGGCATTTGAGGCATAACATGAAGAACGAGGTATCGCAGTTTTGAAGGAATGGTTTGAAAAGATCGGAAGTCCTATCTCCTTCAAAGTGGCGGGTATTTCAGCCACAGATATTGAAATTATCACCGGTACCGCAAGGAAGCCTGCAGATGTGTGAGGGCTGAAAGAATACTCTAAATAGGTAATCATGAAGCTCTACAAGCTGTGCCTGTAACACACCAGCGTTGACTGTCGCTCAATCTCCGAAGCTTCATGATCATTCAAGTGCACCTGATACGCAGAGAAAAAGAAGTAGATTCTGAATGAGGTACACAGACCGTGGAAACGAGTTCAGAAAGGGAGAGAGGGTTGAAGCATTCTCCTGAAACGCAGAATGCGTTGGGGGTAGTGTTCAATATCCAGAGATTTAGCCTTCATGATGGACCGGGTATTAGAACCGTTGTGTTTCTCAAGGGATGTCCAATGAGCTGTAAGTGGTGCTGCAATCCGGAATCAATCCAGTTGAGTCCTCAGATCGTCTTCAATGCGGAGAAGTGCCTCCGTGACGGCAGGTGCCTTGAAGTGTGTACCACAGGAGCGAGAAACAGGGAGGGATATAGACCAGAAAAATGTACCTTTTGCGGCATGTGCGTGGAAGCATGCCCGACCGGGGCTCTCGAGCTCCTGGGGAAAAAGATGTCGATTTCTGAGATCATACAGGAGGTGGAAAAAGACCACCTTTTCTATGAGACCTCAGGAGGAGGTGTGACTCTCTCGGGTGGCGAGTTGCTCGCGCAGTACACATTTTCCGTCGCATTACTCGAGGAGTTGAAAAGGTGCTCCATTCACACCGCAATAGAGACCTCAGGATATGGTCCATGGAGTCACTTGAAACAGATCGTGGACGCTTGTGATCTGGTACTCTATGATTTGAAACACATGAACTCGGAATCACACATGAGGTATACCGGTGTGCCGAATGAGCTCATATTGGAAAATGCACTCAAGATCACTGACAGGATCGCGGGAACGAAAAAGGATATGATCATCCGCGTTCCCCTTATCGGAGGAGTGAATACGGACAGAGAAAACATAGATGCTATTGCATGCTTTGCTCTGAAGGCAGGGGTGATGGAGGTGCATCTACTCCCCTATCACCGTCTGGGGGAATCCAAATACAGAAAGCTTGGAATGGATTATCCCCATGAGGCTTTTATACTCGACGACGGTCTGGTCAACACAATCAAGGATATACTGGAAACACACGGACTCATCATAAGGATAGGTGGTTAACGGACCAATCCTTCAATTCGGACCCTGACTGTTTGAGAGTCGCACACATTAGGAACATAGGACAGTGTGCTCCGCGAATTTCAATCAATAAATTCAGAACGCTTCTGTATTTCTCTCATGCATCCATACCATTCCAAGTCAGGAAAAAATATCTGACTTCATGCTTACTATATCTGACCGGTAGAGTCCACGGATGTTATCTGTAGTTTTCCACACGTTTCAGGAATATCCTTTCGATCATTGAATCATACCTTTTTCATTCCGAAGAGGAGATATCTATTTCTGCACATTTTCATTTTTATGAAAAGTGCAGGTGTATACCGATGTTAAAATGAAAAAAATGATAAATCCTTGATCAAAATCAAGGTTTGAGGATTAGGAAAAAGATATATTCATTCAAGAATATTGAAAACCGAGGAGTCGACAATGCTGAGAGAGATCATACGAATCGACGAAGAGAAATGCACCGGTTGTGGACTGTGCATACCGAACTGCCCTGAGGGAGCAATTCAGATAATCGAAGGTAAGGCCCGTCTCATAAGCGACCTTTTCTGTGATGGCTTGGGTGCCTGCATCGGGCACTGCCCTGAAGGAGCGATCAACGTGGAAAAGAGGGAGGCAGAGCCCTATGACGAGCGAAAAGTCATGGAAAACATAGTGAAAGGGGGAGAAAACGTCATCAGGGCCCACCTCGACCACCTCAGGGACCACGGGGAGGAAGGGTACATGAAAGAGGCGCTCGATGTGCTGAAAAAGAAGCACATTAGCATTCCGGGTGAAAAGGAGCACACCCACGCCCACGGAGGATGTCCGGGGGCCCGGTCTATGAGCTTCACAAGAGAGAAAGCGACGAAGGGTGTAAGGGATTCTGTTCCCCATTCTGCACTTTCACACTGGCCAGTGCAGCTTCACCTTATCGCACCAATGGCACCTCAGTTCCAGGGTCGCGATCTACTCCTGGCTGCAGATTGCGTGGCTTACGCCTTGGGGGACTTTCATACTCGCTATTTGCAAGGGAAGGCGCTCACCATCGCATGCCCCAAGCTGGACGAGGGTCAGGAAATCTACCTGGAGAAGCTCATCGCGCTCATCGATGGAGCAAAGATCAACACCCTTACCGTCATCACAATGGAAGTTCCCTGCTGCAGAGGGCTTCTGAACATGGCACGACAGGCAGCCGAAAAGGCGAGTCGGAAAGTGCCTCTGAAATGGATCATGATCGGTATAAAGGGAGAGGTGTTAAAAGAGGAATGGGTATGAATAATTCGTGCTTGACCCCTCTTTTGAAGAGCGTTAAATCTAAGTAACAGAGAGGCACAGAATTGATTACTGTGCACCCGAGGGTGGGGTAAGATATTAAAAAAAAAGTATGTTTTTCCCTGTCTTGAGGAGGAAAAATCGCCTGCAAATCGGGTGGTTTAAAGGGGGCCAAAAGCGACTGCAAGTCAATGAAAAGAAGTCCAGGAGGAAAAAATGGCCGGTTATTTTGATGATAATAGCCTGAGTATAGGAAAGACACCCCTTATAAGACTGAACAGGATCACGGAAGGGTGTGGTGCGCGTGTGCTTGCCAAAGTTGAAGGGAGGAATCCCGCATATTCGGTCAAGTGCCGGATAGGAGCAGCAATGATCTGGGACGCAGAAAAACGGGGCGTACTGAAACCTGGTATGGAGATAATAGAACCCACAAGCGGTAATACAGGGATCGCCCTCGCTTTTGTTGCAGCAGCCAGGGGGTACGATCTCACACTCACCATGCCTGAAACCATGAGCATAGAGCGACGCAAGATACTGAAGGCCTTCGGTGCCAACCTCATACTCACCGAAGGCGCAAAGGGAATGAAGGGTGCCGTGGAAAAGGCCGAGGATCTGTACAACAGCAACAGGAATGAGTACCTGCTCCTGCAGCAGTTCAAGAATCCCGCCAACCCAGCAATCCATGAGGCCACGACAGGTCCTGAGATCTGGGAAGATACTGATGGAAAGATAGATGTGCTCGTTGCGGGTGTGGGTACAGGCGGTACGATCACCGGTATTTCCCGGTTCATAAAAAACAAAAAGGGAAAGAAGATCCTGACTGTAGCAGTTGAGCCGGCACACAGCCCGGTAATCACCCAGAAACTCAGGGGAGAGCCGCTTTCGCCAGGTTCTCACAAGATACAGGGCATAGGTGCTGGCTTCATACCTGACGTGCTCGATCTCTCCCTTATCGACAGGGTTGAGCAGGTCACCAATGATGAGGCGGTTGAGTATGCGCGGAGGCTTGCACGGGAAGAGGGGATCCTTTCGGGTATCTCCTGTGGCGCGGCCGCTGCAGTCGCAGTCCGACTCGGAAAGCTCAAGGAGTTTGCGGGAAAGATGATCGTCGCGATTCTGCCTGATTCAGGCGAGCGATATCTTACGAGCGTGCTCTTTGAAGGAATGTTCGACAGCACGACCGGCATGTGACTGAAGCGAACCCGTAGGTGTGCGATAAATGCATGTGGAACGTCAGAAAAGGCCGATAGAAAGGTCAGAGATGTTGAGCACATGCCTGCGGGAAGTTAGGGGAGAGTACCTTTCGCCTTCCGGGCCGTAAGGAGACGGATCTTTCCCCGTGCGAAAAAAGATTCTTTCATATCAAGAAATCCGGTGCAGGCAAGCATCTTTTTCAGGTCCTGCCTGATGAAATCTCGTGCTTCAGGACACTCGACAGTGCGCATGAAGAGTCTGAATAGAGGCCCCTGTTCCTTCAGGTGTATCTCGTTCCAATCAAAGATAAAAATTTTTCCGTCTGTTTTCAGTGCTTTGAACGCATTCTTGAGTATCACCTCACGAAGCTTCTGATGAAAGCCGTGAATTACGAAAGAGAGCAGCACCTTGTCGAATTCATTTTCAAAGGGGAGCTCCTCTTCGATCCGCTGCTCGGAAAGAACGACGTTATCATACTTTCCGCACTTTCTCTTAAACTGCGTCATCATTTCCTTTCCGATTTCGATGGCCGTTATGTTCCCCTTGTGAGAGAGGTTCGCACGCATGAGGCAGGCATTTTTCCCTGTTCCTGCCCCAAGGTCGAGTATCCTGTCCTCAGGTTTGATCTCCATCTCTGCGATTACTGTTTTCAGCATTCCTTGGTACAGCCCTGCCGTTCCACCGAGCACGATCTCATCGTAGAACCGTGCGGTGAACCCGGTGATCTCGATTCGTGCTTTCTTCACCGAGCCTCTTTCCCTTCCAGCAGCTCTTTTACCGACTTCTCCACTTTTTCCGTAAAAGACACCTGGTTATCCGACTTACTATAGAGGATAGGTTGGCCGAAGTACACATCCACCCGGTTTCTTCTTGGCCATTTCCTCCCGGGCGGAAGGACCTTGTACATGCCCCTGATTGCCACGGGATACACAGGCACTCTCGTTTTTTCGGCAATAACCGCTAAACCTCCCCTGAAAGGCTGCGTGTGCCCTGTCACGCTCACTGTCCCTTCCGGGAACAGCAGGATCCAGCAGTCGTCATCCAGGAGCTCTCCAATGTATTCGAAGCTCGCCCTGTATGCGGTCCCCTGGGGAAAAGGGAAGGTTTGAAACAGGAATGTGATGATCAGGTAGGCAAGCCCATATAGTCCCTGGCGCAGGTGACGAAGGGTTCGCGTCCTGTCAGCTTGCGTTCTCTCCTCTACACTCACATGACCATATCGCACGAAGTAGGGGTGAAACCTGTTCAATCCCATGGCAGGGGTAACAAGGCGACGTGTATGATAGGGGAGAGAGAGCAGAACCGCCAGTGGATCGAGGTCTGAGGTATGGTTTGCAGCGAGAATCCCCGATTTTCCTTTCCCTTTTATGTTCTCAAGGCCGAACACTCTCACCATGCAGAAAAATCTGAAAAAGGGAAAGACGAGGAGACCGCGCACCAAACCCCTGAAGAGCCGGGTGAGCTTCCAGCGTGCCCAGCGCGGCATGGGTAAAGGGCGTGAGGCTTGAGGATGGGCCACAAGCTCCCTGATCTGTCCAATGGTCACTTCCGGACCGAGCATTGTCTCATCGATGCTGATGCTGTATTTGTTTTCAATCTCTCCTATGGTTTCCACCACGTCGAGTGAGCTCATGCCCAGGTCTTGAAGGAGCTTGTCATCTTCCTGAGAGCCTGAAAGGAGCTGTGCGATGCGCGCCTCTTCCGGTGCTTGACCTTGCCCGTGCCTTCCTACACGCGAGAGGATTTCGTGCTTCCGTACTTTGAGCGTAGGGGTGCGCGGGAAATCGGTTTCCTCCCACACCGTATACCCCCGAATCTTCTGATAGGGAAGAAGCTGTTCGTTTGCACGGCGGATTATAGATTCAGGGACTGCACCCTGCTCGAGGAGCAGCACTGCGTGAATTCGCTCCTGACCCCCCTCCTTGAGCCCGATCACGGCAGCTTCTCTCACCCCTTCAAGCCTGTTCAAGATCTTCTCAAGGTCTTCGGCGTATACGTTGTGACCGTCAGAAGTCACGATCATGTCCTTCTTCCTGCCCTTTATGTATACATGCCCCTGCTTGTCGATCTCACCAATATCGCCGGTTTTGAGCCAACCGTCCTTGAGCACTGCAGAGGTCGCATCAGGATCGTCCCAGTAACCGGCCATCACATTCTCACCCCGTATCAAGATCTCTCCATCCGGGGCGATCCTGATTTCCTGGCCGGGGAAAAGCTTCCCGACCGAAGTCCTGCTGTGACGAAAAGGGTTAAACATGGTGACCATGGGAGCGCTTTCCGTGAGCCCATATCCCTGAAACACAGAGAATACGAGCCGTCTCCAGAACTCGTGGGTATCGGGGTCCAAAGCGGCTCCACCAACGATGAAGGACCAGAAGTGCAATCCGAGCATCAGGTGTACGTCGAGAAAGAAGAGCACGCGGATGGGGTAGGGGAGCTTAACCCACCTTTCCCAGCGATGTTTGAATCCATCCATCTTTCCGCGAGCGACGAGCTCCGACTGCACGTGTTCAGCGAGGAGCTTGAGGATGCGGGGAACGGCGATGAGTGTCAGGATCCGGTTTCTACGAATCGCTCTGATGAGTGCAGCTGGTCCCGTATCATGAGTGAAGTGAACGGTACTTCCGATCAATAGTGGTAGAAAAATTCCTGTTACCTGTCCGAACATATGGCTGAACGGAACCGAGCACAGGAGACGGAAGGGAGTGAGGAACTGAACAAGCTTCAGCCGCTTTTCAATGCCTTCCTCCAGGGGCTTCAGGTTTGACAGTATGTTTCGATGGGTGAGCACGACTCCCTTGGGATTTGAAGTGGTGCCCGATGTGAATACGATCTCGGCGATGTCATCGGGGAGGATGGGAGGAGATTCAAGGGGTTGAAAGCTCCTGTATTCTTCAATGGAGGTGAGGGAAAGGGTCCGGATGCCTGTATCAGCCTGTGACGTTTCGTCCCATGGCGTATCGCAGATGATGAGGGAGGGGGAGGTCTTCTGTACAATGCCTGACACAAACTCCTGAGAGCTCCCCGGATCAAGGGGGATTGCGATTGCCCCTCTATGCAGGATCGCAAAGAAGGCGACCACCCATTCGGGAGAGCTCCTGCCGATGAGTACGACCCTGTCACCCTTTCCGATGTGCGACTCTGAAAGGTGGAGGCTCAAACCCAGTATGTGCTCCCGGATATCTCTGAAGGACCACTCTCGCTTCCTGTATCCCCGATACCCCACCAGATAGGTCCTTTGCTCCCAGCGAAGCATATGTTCGATGTACTCGTGCAGCCCGTTTTTTACCATTTGGCGCCACTCCCGGCTGGGATGCGTTAGAGAAAGGTCCTGAGTGCTTTTACTCCACCGGTTTTTACCCTGTACCTTTTGATTGTACGGGGAACCAGTACTGTTTCACCTCTTTCAACGGGCAGGGTTCCCTTTTCATAGATGAGTTCACCATCTCCGGCCAAAATACTGAAGGTGTGAAAGTGTTCCCCGTTGAATTCAAGACCGAATTCGGTTCGGTAGTTAAAAAGGTCGACATTGAAATATCTGCTCCTGAGGAGTCGCTGCGTGTAATTCAGACTTTGCTTGTCGTAGCGTATCACGAGCTCTTCCAGATATTTCTCGTACTCACTGTCTGAAGGGAAGTTGATCACGTCAAGGGCCTTATCGATGTGAAGGGGACGCGATTTTCCATCCGCACCGAGTCGGCCCCAGTCGTACAGCCGGTAGGTGGTGTCCGAGTTCTGCAGGATCTCGCACACCATGGTACCCTCAAGGAGCGCATGCACGGTTCCAGTTCTTATGAATATAAAATCGCCTGCTGATATGGGGAGACGGTTCAGCCCTTCTTCGATTCTGTTCTCTTCTATCAGCTTCTGAAAGGCACGCTTCGTGACTCCCTTTTTTATCCCGAAGATGAGTTCAGCTCCAGGAGGAGCTTCCATCACGAACCAGCACTCGTTTTTTCCAAGCTCTGACAGGCTTTCATGGGTGCGTGCATAATCGTCATCCGGATGTACCTGCACGGAAAGCCGCTGGTTTGCATCCAGATATTTTATGATGATCGGAAACCTTTCATTTGCAGTTTTCGGGCATATCTCTTCACCGTATCGGGAGAGCAGCTCCCTGAGGCTTTTCCCTGAGAGAGGGCCATTTTTTACCACGCTCACATCCTCATCGTGGTCTGCGAGCTCCCAGGATTCGGCCACGATCTCATCTTTTGCAATTTTTTTTCCAAGCTTTTCGAGGTTACGCCCACCCCAGAGGTAGTGTTTGTATATGGGTGTAAACTTGAGGGGGTAGAGCCCGGATTTGTTCATTCTGGTCGACCTTGCTGCTTATTACAGCACCTGAAGATTATAAAAAAGAGCTTTTCAATCTTGGAGCTTATCATTAATTTGACTGGCACAGCCAAGCCTTTAACAAGTGTTTGTGGATGATGTTCTATTCCTTTTTATTAAGACCATTTTCCTATTGCATGCTGTTTCTGTTTGAATATTTTCTCCGTTCTGATATAATTCTATCCTGAGTTGTGGCATTTGACAACCCTTAATACTTTGTACGGGGGGCGTGCATGCAAGGTGAGAATAAACGGGTTCTGGCGATTGGGGCGCATCCCGATGACGTGGAGTTTATGTGTTCTGGGATACTCTTCCTTCTCGCGCAGAAGGGGTACGAGATATCGATCTGTGCCGTTTCAAACGGGGATTGCGGTTCCATGACCGAGACGCAGGAAAACATCACCAGGATCAGGGGAGAGGAAGCGCTTGAAGCGGCACAGCTCCTGAACGCGTCCTTTTATCCCCTGGGAGAGCTTGACCTGCGCATTTTTTTCAACGACTCCACTCTTATGAAGATCACCGAGTGCATCCGGAAGGTGACCCCGCTGATAGTATTCACCCATGCCCATGAGGACTATATGGCTGACCATGAGATCACGAGCAGGCTTGTCAGGGCAGCCTGTTTTGCGGCCCCAATTCCGAACTACTTCACGCATTCCGTGCTCCATGAACCGAGAACCCCGGCAATCCCATACCTGTACTATTGGAGCCCCCTTGAAGGTAAGAATATATATGGGGATTTCGTTGATCAGAGGATATATGTAGACATCACAGGGGCGATCGATTTCAAAACCAGGATGCTCGCCTGTCACAAAAGCCAGCGAGACTGGCTCATGCAGCAGCATCACATGGATAAATACATCGATACGATGAGAATAACGGCGAGAAGGTATGGCGAGGTGAGCGGGTTCGATTTCGCAGAGGGGTATACGCAGCATTTGGGAAACGCCTATCCACAGGACAACATACTGAAAAAAGTTCTGGCCGATCTCGTGAGAGAGCGCGACGACGATGGTTAGATTCATGTAGTTCCATAATGGATGCTCATGATGGAGAAAATCACGAAGTGGAGGAAGGGATGGCACGAATGACCGATCTGAGCGGTGCGCTCGAAAGTGGGCTCTGGGGGTACCACGAGCTTCCGGGGCTTGCGGGAATTGTGCCGAGAGTGGAGGTTAAATCAATCGCGACTGTAAGGGAAAATGATTTTTTTGCTTCGAAAATCATTTGCTCAACGATTTCCGGGACCTATCTGGAAGCTGGTGCGCACATTCTTGAAGATGGAAAAAACCTTGACCAGTATTCGGTCGAGGACTTCTTGAAACCCGCGAAGATAATACGGCTCCCCCAGCAGAGGGAAAAGGCGTTGATCGATGCATCCCTGCTTGAAGCCAACTCTCCTGTAATCCAAAGGGGAGATGCGCTCATCATCGACACGGGGTGGGGGAAAATGTGGAACAAGCCTGGATATGTTCTTCAGTGTCCAAACATGCGTTCGGCAGCAATCGAGTGGGTGATCGGGAAGGAGATAAGTATCTTCGGTGTAGACATACCCTGCATAGAAGCCTCCTGGTCTGAAAATGATGAAAAGAGCAAAGGAGGGCTGCTCGGTGCACTATTCGCCAAGGGGGCTCTGCTCCTTGCACCCCTCGTCAATCTGGACAAGATATCCGGGAACAGAGGGACCCTCATCTGCCTGCCACTAAAGGTCAGGGGAACATCAGGTGCACCGACACGGGTCATTTTCATCGAGGAGTGACATTCTCAAGCAGCGTGGGAGGAAGAATCGAAAATCCTATCGTTACGGGTAAAATGGATTTTTATTTGTAGAAACTAATCCTCATAAAAGTGATGTCCTTTAGCGTAACCATAATGCACACAAATCATTCCATGTGGCAATGTGTCTTGGCCTTATGATTTTCATGGTAAAGGAACTTTTTCCGAAGAACTTTTTACGGTGAGGTAATCTGCAATGCATGACAGTCTGATGCATATGTTCGACCTGGGGGGGAGATCCGCGATCGTTACCGGAGTGTCGCGGGGACTCGGGATCAGCTTTGCTGCAGGGCTCGCAAAAGCTGGCTGTGACCTTGCGATTGCAGCCCGGTCGCGGGACGAGCTGGAGAAGGTTGCTGGAGGTCTCAGAAGGTATGGGCGGCGGGTGATTGCAGTCGAGGCGGATGTATGCAGAAGGGCAGATGTTGAAAAAATGGTAGAAAAAACACTCGACGAATACGGGAAAATCGACATCCTGGTGAACAACGCCGGTATCGCATCGATTGTGGAAGCTGAGGACATGTCCGATGAACAGTGGGAGCAGGTGTATTTCTCTGCGCCCAGTGCGTCGGCAGACATATGCTCACACAGGGTTTCGGAAAGATCATCAATATCGCATCCATGTACGGGATTTCTGCCTCAAGTTATGTGCCACAGGTGTCCTATGTGGCAAGCAAGTCAGCCGTGCTTGGCATCACCAGGGAGCTTGCCGTGGAATGGGCACCGAAAGGCCTCCATGTGGTTGCACTGGCCCCCGGTTTCTTCCGTTCCGACCAGACCATCTGGGCCTTCGAACAGAACAGGGAGCTTGGAGAAAAGTTGCTTGCCAAGGTTCCCATGGGCAGGATGGGAAAGCTTGAGGAGCTCGAAGGCAGTATCGTGTATATGGCTTCTTCTGCTTCAGACTATATGAATGGGCAGGCGCTGATCCTTGACGGCGGGTTTCTTTCCTGGTGAAGGCGGTTTTTTACCAGATTCTGGAACGTGACCACAGTGAAGATAAAAGAATGAGTGAACGTTCGGCATTATTCTACCCTGGTTTCTCCAAAAATACTCTATAAGTATAGAGTTTGTGTATCACCCTTTACGCCATTCTTTGTGATAAACGGTCGATCCCAAGATTTTTCACCCTGAAGATTCTGTTGATGATGCAGGTAAACGGCATTATAATAGACCAAACATACGATACGAGGGAGGAAGATGCGGTACAAGGTAAAGGAAACGGGACTTACGGAGAGTGGAAAGCTAAAAATCGAATGGGCGGAATCGAGGATGCCTGTACTGATGCACCTGAGGGAGAAGTATAAAAACGAGGAACCTCTCAAAGGGCAGAGAATCGCAGGGTGTTTGCACGTTACAAAGGAAACTGCGGTACTGGTGAGAACCCTGGAAATCTGCGGCGCAGAGGTCGCCTGGTCGGGCTGTAATCCCCTTTCCACACAGGACGATATAGCCGCGGCTCTGGCGGATGAAGGTATCTCCATATTCGCATGGCATGGAATGAGCGTTGATGAGTTTTACTGGGCAATAGAAAAGACAATCGAAATCGACCCCACACTCACCCTCGATGATGGCGCAGATCTCATCAATACGTTGCATCAGAAACATACTACGCTCGCAAAACAGGTGACCGCGGGGACAGAGGAAACGACCACCGGAGTACACAGGCTCAGGGCAATGGCAAAGGCGGGGGCGCTCCTCTACCCGGTAATTGCGGTGAATGATGCGGAGACCAAATGGGATTTTGACAACATCTACGGTACTGGGCAGTCTTCGATCGACGGAATACTGCGGTCCACCTCAATACTCTATGCAGGTAAAAAGTTTGTCGTTGCCGGATACGGCCACTGCGGGAAAGGGACTGCAATACGTGCGATGGGAATGGGCGCCCACGTCATCGTCACCGAGGTGAACTTCCTGCAGGCGCTCAAAGCGGTACTCGACGGGTTTGAAGTTATGCCCATGGATGAAGCGGCTAGAATCGGCGATATCTTTATCACTGCGACGGGAATGAAAGATGTGATCGTAGAGAGACACTTTGCAGTCATGAAGGACGGTGCGATTCTCTGCAACACTGGCCATTACGACTGTGAGCTGAACCTGAAGGAGCTGGAACGAATGGCAGTCAATATCCGTGAGGTTAGGCCGAATAACGAGGAGTATACGCTTAAAAACGGAAAAAAACTCTTCATACTCGCCAAAGGACGTCTTGTCAATCTTGCAGGAGCGGAGGGTCACCCTTCGGAAGTCATGGATATGAGCTTTGCAAACCAGTTTCTCTCGCTTATCCGCTGCGTACGGGAAGGAAAAAACCTGAAGGTTGAAGTACATGATGTGCCGGTCGAACAGGATCGGGAGCTCGCACGTCTGAAGCTCCAGACCATGGGGATAAGTATCGACACGCTCACGGAAGAGCAGCAGCGGTATCGGGACGATTACCTATCCGGTACCTAGTACGAAAATGGGCTCTTTAAAAGATCGATAGAATATCATTTAGAATTGCTCATGAATCGCCTGGCGGTGCCAGTCGTAAAAGAAGATGGCACACTGTAAAGTGCCCATTTTTATTAATTTTGAATGCTGTATTTGCTCGCTTTCGGGCGAAAGCAGCACGATCGAGTAATATGAAAATTAAAGTGTTGAACTTTTCAGCAGGATTGACTCATACATTTCTTGGGAGAAGCAATTGTTCCTGAAAAGCCTGGAGATTTTCGGATTCAAATCCTTTGCGACAAAAATTAGATTCGAGTTCAAACCTGGGGTAACCGCGATCGTTGGGCCAAACGGATGTGGAAAGAGCAATGTTGTCGATGCACTACGGTGGGCCCTGGGAGAAGCGAACGCCCGGTCTCTCCGGGGTGAGGTGATGGATGACGTGATCTTTTCAGGATCCGATGAGAGAAAGCCTCTGGGGATGGCAGAGGTGAGTATAACGGTTGTCAATGACGATGAACTCCTCCCCATCGAGTATTCAGAGGTTAACATCACGAGGAGACTGTACCGATCCGGAGAGAGTGAGTTTTTCATTAATAAAAACAGCGTTCGGCTTAAAGACATACACGAGCTCTTTGCCGATACGGGAATCGGGAAAGCAGCTTATTCGATTATGGAGCAAGGAAACATCGATCTGATACTGAGCAACAAACCGGAAGAGAGGATGAGCGTATTTGAAGAAGCTGCAGGGATTACTCGCTATAAGATGCGTATGAAACAATCCTATAAAAAACTTGCGGCCACCGAAGAGAATCTGATCCGCCTTAATCTCATTCTGAGCGAAGTGGAGAAGGAGTACAACACGCTAAAAAGGCAGGCAGAAAAGGCGCTGGAGTATAGAAAGTTGAAGAGGCAGGAACAGGAACATGAAACTCTCTTCAATTATCTGCGAATGGATTCTCTCAGGCAGCAGATGGATCAAAACAACAAGCAGCTCTCACAATTGAGGGATAAAAAGGCTGCTCGCAAAGAGGAGCTGGAAATCCTGAACAACGGTATTCGTGAAAACATAGAGAAGGTACGGTCCGTCGAAAATGAGATCTCAGAAATACGAAATCGTATGTATAAAACGGATGCAGAGCTGGAATCGGTGAGCGCGAAATCCCATCACATTCAAGACCGGATATATGAAATCAAGAACGAGATCACGAAAAAGACGCAGCTTGAGGAGAGGATTAAGACTCACAGGTCAGAGCTCGAAGGTAAGATGGCCCGTCTGAACAGGGAGAGCGAATCGATTCTTGAACTTGTCATTTCTCAGGAAGAAAAGCTTGCGCAGTACAGAGATGAGGTCGAATACATAAATGAGGCGCTGAACCGTGCCGCCTTCCAGATCGAACAGAATACGGCGCAAATCGGAGAGGTCGAGCAAAATGTCCGCCTGCTCAGGGAGGATCTGAAAGAGGTTACCGATAAATTACTGAAGGAAATCGACAGCATAAAGGCAAAGTTCAAGGGGAATGAAAAAAGGAAGAACGATCTCATAAAGAGAATCAGCCACAGGATTGCCCAAATGGAGAACTCTCTCAGACATCATGGAACGAAGCTCAAAGACCTCCGTTTTGGGGGAAAAGGCCCCGATACGGAAATCCTTGTAGAAGAAATCGAGCGCATCCGCACAGCCCTCGAAGCGCTTAGAGGCGATATTGAGACAGTTATCAAAATCCAGGATGATCTGAGTCAGGTAATATTTGGAAAGGAGAGCATGCACTCACGCAAAGAGCAGATCGAGAGTTCAATCGAACAGCATCACAAAGATGAAAAAAATCTTAAAAAACAGATCGATGAGCTAAACGAAGAAGTGAGGAAAAACAGTGAGAAAAAGGAAAAATTCTCGTCCCTCATCGGTGAGCTCCTTCCTGATATAGCCAGAAATAGGGAAAAACAGAAGCACTATGAAGAGAACATTAAGAGGATTCGGGGAGAGCTGGATAGAAGCGATGAATCGCTGCAGGATGTCCAGTTCGATGTGCAATCTCTCACGGAAAGGCTTAAGCAGCTAGAATCCGAAGTAGACAGGCTAACCGATAGAAACAGACAGCTGGAGAAGGGAAAGGGCGAACTCGGTCAGAAAACAAAGGGTATGAACGCGCTCATTGATCAGATCCTGGAACGAATACGGAAAAGTGAAGCTGAAGTGAGTAAAAAAAATGCTGAACAATCCAAACTGGGAGACCAGATTGACAAAGACGAACTCACAAACGCGGAATTGAAATCAAAGATGCAGATTATTTCAGAAAATTTCAAGGACAGATACGGTGTCTCCCTTGAGCTCCTCGATTCACATCATATAACAACGCTTGCTGAAAGGTATGGTCGTCACATCGAGCAGCTCGATTTGAAAAAGGCCAATGAACTGAGAGAGCGCACGAAAAAGGAGATTGCAGAGCTCGGTCAGGTGAACCTTATTGCCATTGAAGAGTTCGAAGAGGTGAAAAAGAGATTCGAATACCTCACTTCCCAGAAGTCCGACCTTGAGAAGGCGAAAGAGGATATACATGTCGTGCTGGAAAAAACCATGGATCATTCGAAGGAGCTCTTCATGTGGAGCTTTGAGAAGATAAAACAAAATTTCAACGGAATATTCCGCAGACTCTTCAATGGAGGAAAAACCGACCTTTTTTTAATAAACGAGAAAAACATCTTCGAATCAGGTGTGGAAATCATAGCCTGTCCGCCAGGTAAGTCTCTGAAACGTCGATCCCTTCTCTCAGGAGGTGAGAAGGGGCTCACTGCGATCGCTCTTTTATTTGCGATATTTATGGAGAAACCAAGCCCATTCAGCCTTCTTGACGAGGTTGATCATGACCTTGATGAGGAGAATGTCCTGAGATTCATCAAGCTATTGAAGGAGTTTACCGAAACCACCCAGTTTATCATCATCACTCATAACAGGAGAACAATCGAATTTGCTGACGTGATCTACGGTATAACCATGGAGGAGGCGGGTATATCGAAGGTTGTATCTCTTGATCTGGTGGAGCATGCGATTGAATGAGTTCATTCAGTGGGTTGTCGAAAATAAAAAAATCGTATTCATAGTAATTGCGATTTTGGTACTGTTTTCTACTGTACTCGGCTTTATTCTCGGTACAGTAAAAAGAAAATCTGTCCTTCCTCAATACTCTTCAACAGAAGTTGAACAATCTCTATCGGAATATTCCGAGATACTTCGGGATACGCTGCTCCTGCCTGACCCCGCTCTTCCACCTGTAAGTGACCCCTTCCCGCCCTTTTCATTTTATTTAGAGCGTACCGCTTCTTCTAAAGAGGAGATGGAGGCGCTCCCGGTACGGGTATCCGAGCTGATCAGGAACAGGAATATCGGGGTGGAAATTGAAAT
>SMTZ1_10002755_pt1 | contig 17605 bp, 19 predicted proteins | sample DeeMarSWOR136_30_FD_25667 | JGI IMG/M metagenome (IMG submission 25667)
CCGCGAAGGCCCTCTTCACCACTGGAGTGATAGATTGCGGCGATGCTCTCGGGCCACTCGTCCACTGTCCACGCAGCCTTCCGATAGGCCCAGATGCGATAGCCGCTGGCCTGCTCCAGTTCCAGGTCGTAGGTCTTCAGGAAGAGCTTTTCTGCGATGCGCGTGTTGACCGCCAGCGGCCCTGGTGCAATGTAGCGCGGCATGCGGTCCAGCAAGCCGTGCCGCGCACAAAGCTCACGCACCGTCAGACCCAGACGGGAGTTGTAGGCACCAGGTGGGCCGAAGCTTGGCTTGCCCCCAACCGGCCATTTGTACAGCTCACGCCACAGAGCCTCCAGCGCCGGATCGTGACGCCGGGCGGCCTCAAGCGTGCGATCGGCCTGCACTCCATCCATCGTCAGGCCACCGGCCATCACAAACGACCCTCCGTGCTCCTTGGTGGCACGAATCACGTCGTCCAGATGCTTCGCATCGTCGCCAACTATGGGCAGTATGGGCATCAGCGCTGTGCCCACCAGAATGCCGGCAGCGGCCAGCTTCTGCATGGCCTGCAGGCGACGCTTCAAGCCGGGGCTGCGCGGTTCAAATGCGTTCTTGAGGTCGGAATCTATATTGCTCATGCTCAAACCCACGCCTACCCAGGTCTGTTCGTTGATGTCGGTGAGCAGATCCAGATCGCGGGTGAGCAACGGCGAGCGCTCGACGATGAACAGCGGGAACTCGAAGTCACGCACCACTTCCAGCATGCCGCGCGAAAGGCAATAACGGTCCTCGGCCGGCTGCTGCCAGTCACCGGCCGCAATCACGTGCCGCTCCAGCCGCTCGATCTCCTTCCGCAATAGGTCTACCGCGTTGATCTTGACCTGAATCAGCGTGTCGAAGGTGTCTGCATCGCGCTTGCCCAGGTAGCGACTGCCGCGCGAGTAGCAGAATGTACAGCCGCTGCGGCAACCCACGTAGGGGTGGGCGGTGTACTTACCCCAGAACCAGGGACCGTCGACGTGCTTGTGGACATTGATGATCTTGCGGGGGCGGTACTCCTGAAAGTGCAATTCCATCAGGAGGTTTCCCCTGTGCTGCGGGCACGTTGCTCCTCAGACAGATAGGTCAGAGCTTTGCGGAGCATCAGATCTCGATGACGGCGCTTGCGGACAGCGACCTGCTCCCCCAGCCAGGCAGCGACCAGGTCCGGGTAATGCCTTCCCAGCGTCTTCAGCCCCCAGCCCACGCCTTTCACTGCGTCCATGTCCCACTCAGAGAAGAGAGGTTCCAGCAAGGTCAGCAGAGCCTGCGCCTGCGGTACGTCCTCTGCTGCACCCTGTGAGCGTTTGGCCCAGAAGTGAACTGCCACGCCGACGGTACGTCGCACCCAGCGATTCGCGTCCTCGCGCCAAAGGCCGAGCAGATCCAGCGCCGGTGCGAAATCCACACACAGCGCTGGGCCTGGCACCCGTTCGCCGAGGATATCCGCACCGTACCACACGTCAGCCCTGACCGCGAAACGGCGGCAGCGGTCAAATGCGCCACTCATGTCACGGTCCAGCTGTGCGCCCAGAGCAGTGCCGATCACCACCCAGCCACCTTCTGCCCTATCGGCAGCGATCTGCTCCAGAAACGCATTGACCTCCGGCAGCGGGCCCCTGCCGACAGTGGCCCCGATGCGCCCCAGGATGGGGAATGGTGTGCGTTGCGACAGAATGGGAGCCAACAAGGCATATGCCTGCCTCACCTTCCCAGCCTCAGTAAGGCTGGCAATGCGCTCTCCCAGTGCCTGTGCTTCTTGAGCCTTCACGGAATGTCCCTTCTCTGTCTGCCTGCGCAAGGCGAGGAGATTGAACAGCCATCACTGGATGGCAGTGCCCTCATCCGACGTTCGAGGCTCCTCCCAGAGGGAGGCGACTGCAGACGCACCACTGGCTGCCGCTGTCCAGAGACAGGTAGACCAGCTCCTCTACCCGGAATCCGCAGGTTTGCCAGGCGGCCTGAATCCGTCGCCGTGCCTCCAATAACTCCTGCTCGGACTCGAAGACACCAGTCGTCACATGGCTTCTGTAATCGAACGGTCCATTGCGAAGATAATCTGGAAAGCGCTCGGCCAGTGCGGCATGGATGCGCGCCAAGCTCCCGTTGTCTTCCGGCTTGAGCCACAGGTAGAACGAACTCCCGGCAAAGATCCCCAGTTCTGTCAGCTCCACTCGGAAAGGTGAAAACTGAGTGAGGAGCTCGGCAATGGCAGGCCGGACGGATGGCCATTCTGCCTCTGGCACGAAAGGCGGATAGGCGACGGTGATATGAGGCGGAACGATGGCAAAGCTGGGATCATATAGGGAGCGCCACTGATCAACCAGGGTAAGCACCGGCTCCGGGACGAGCACGACGAGAGCCCTGTCTCCCGCATCTGGCACCTTCATAGCTCCCCTCCACGTCCATGCGACCATGAGACCCAGAGGCGGTTTAGCTGAGACGGTGCTAACCCAGCGTCATCGCCTCGTAAAACAGCGGCGCTTTCTCCCCCAGCGCCAGAACGAGGGCTTCTTGTGAATCCGTCAGGCGCGCCCAGGCGGTTCGCGCTACGAGCCCAGGCGCAGACTCGATGAGCTCTGCTCCCGAGTCCAGCAGCCTGCTGAGCGGGACATCCTGTCTAGCCGTCTCAACAACCTGACCCGGCTTGAGCCAGATCAGGGCCGGGAGCTCCATCGCCGGCCAGGGCTGGCCGTCAATCTCGCCCCCAAAAACCACCAGGCAGGTCTCGCCTTGATGATCCTCGTGCCAGGGCTGATGCGGAGGCGTGCGATAGCGCCGGAAGACCACGGCTGCCGGCCGCTCATCTCCGGTCAACAGCACCCGTTCGATATCGTGCTCACCGCGCACCACGATCGTGTCGCGGGCAGGGAGCACTCGCACGCGACAGCCTGTCTCCTCCCAGGCTTCGCGGAGCGCACCTGAGGTCAGCGAATCGTCCTCGTCTTCGAGAGCGCCTCCAATGCCCGTCAACTCGATGATCTGTCGCGCACCTTTCGCGCCCGGAGCTCGCACGCCGTAAAGGAAACGGTCTCCTCGTCGCAGGATCAGGCTCGTCCCGATGAATAGGCCTTCAGGCACGATGTCGGCAAGCCGGCGGGGCCCGGCAGTGCCCTTTCCACACATGATGATCCCTCAATGAATGCCATGGGGCTCGCCCATGCCCGTCGTACACGACGGCGCGCATGATCGAGCCCCACAGTTCAACAACTCCTGCCGCTCTGACGGCCAAAGCCGACCGGCGTCACAAAACAGCTACTTGGGCTCCTTGTCCGGGTGCAGCTTCTTGAACTTGGCTAGCAGCTCGTCTTTGCTCTCCTTGTGGTCGGGATCCGGAACGCAGGAATCCACCGGGCAGACGTCGGCGCACTGCTGGCTGTCAAAAAAGCCCACGCACTCGGTGCACTTGTCGGGGTCGATGATGAAGATCTCGTCCCCCTCGCTGATGGCGTCGTTCGGACACTCCGTCTCGCAAGCAGCACAGGCAATACAGTCCTCAGTGATCTTGAAAGCCATTCCTCTTCCTCCTTCAATGTATGGTGCATGATTCGCTCTCACTTCAGAGGCCCGATAGCAACGGCGCGTGCAGGCGCCCCGTCACCATGGGCCACTTTCAGAGGCAAGCAATAGAAATTATACCACCCGCTGGCGAGAGATGACAAATCGAGCCCCTCTACAACAACGACGCCAGCCTTCAGCAGGGTGTGGTGCACAGGATGCGCGGCAGACTCAGGTCTTTCCAGTGACAGATAATCGACGCCCAACAGTCGGATACCCCGCTGCACGATCCAGAGCGCCGCTTTCTCGGAGAGCGCGACAAAGTCAGGAGTGAACTCCCGTGCCTCGTGTCGCCAGAGGAGAGAGTTGCGTGTCTTCAGCAAGAGACGGATGGCACCTGGCGGCACACTGCCCTGCAAATGGGTCACTCCAACGTCTCGCTCGGCCTCGATATCGCACACCCAGGCCCTGCCAATCAAGACGTCCAGGGCCAGCTGATCCGCCGTCATTCCCTGGTCGTCAAAATGATAGGGAGGATCGACATGGGTCCCGGTGTGCAGACCGAGGCTGAGTTGTGACACGTTTGCCGGATCGCCGTCGGCGATACGTGAGCACGCCTCAATGTGAACCTGGGGATCCCCTGGCCATGTCACCATGGTCGGAGATATGGGCAAGCTTAGGTCATGGATCGGCAAAATCGTCCCTGCCATGTGTCCAATTCGCAGAAACCCGGCAGTTGGCGGCGGGCCGGGGCTCCCACCTCACAAGCATCCAATGAGGTATCCAAGTCAATTGGGCGATTCGCTGTGTTCCAACTCCATCGCGACCAAGGCCTCGGCCAGTTGCTCAATGGCTACACGCTGCTTCCGATAAAAGTCGGACTCGCTGACGGCCATGCGGTCGGCAATCTCACGAATAGCTCGCCCTTGAATGAACTTGCTCTCCAGGATATTGTAGACCACCCACTCGCTGGCGGTCATGCTGCGCTCCCCTTCGGGACGCAAGCGCTCGATGGCCGCAGAGAGCACGGCGCGCAGAGCGCGGGCCGGCACGCCGTCGTTCTCCTGAAGAGCTTGACGAGCGATCCGCGTGCGGAGCAGAGGGCTGTTCACCAAATCTGGGCCACCCCAGTAGTGACGCAGGGCGTCCCTCACGACCTTGTTGAAATCGGGAGCATATACGGGATTGCTCTCCAGTCGCTCAAGCCGTGCAGGGACAGGATAGAAAGGCGCACTGCGCCAGCGCTGGATCTCCTCAATCTCTGGCACAATCTGCTGCAGCGCCTCGAAAACATCCTGCTGCAAGTGCATGTCCTCTAGCGCCAGCTCCGCTTGCCCCACAAACCCGGCTACCGTTGTCAGTTCCTCAAACGCCAGGGCCGGCGCCCCTCCGTTGGCCTCTATGCCCAGAATACCGAGGATAGAAGCCCGATCTTTGCTCCGCAGCGGCAAGAGCCAGTATCCGTTACGCAGAGAAAAGTCCTCATTGCGCAGTTCGCCCTCGCGCACAGAGGTCTGGACCTGGCGTTGGGCCGACTTTTCCTCGAATGAGGACACCAGGCCCTGCCAGTCGCACTCCTTCAGGAAACGGCTGGCCGCCTCGCGTGGCCCGCAGAGAACCTGGATCTCGAGGGCTCCCTCCTGCATGGCCACGATGAACCCACTGGGCACCCGGAGCAGATCACATAGAGCGATAAGAACGTTCTCCAAGAGCTGCGCCAGGTCGGTGCTGGTCAGGAGACGGCTGTCCAACTGCTGTATCCAGGCCACCTGATCACGGTCCTGGCGGTAAATCAGCCGGTCAATGTACGGCTTGGCGAGATTGATCAGCACTTGAAACAGCACGATGCCGATGATCACGGCGAAAATGAGCACTGTGTCCCGAGGGAGGCCCAGTATGGCCTCCACTCGCGGGATCACCAACATCAGGAAGAGCAGGACCGAACCCACCAAGGGGCCGCGGAGCAGATAGTGAATCAAGTTGTGCTTGATCACCCGGTCGGGCATAAACACGCCTTGGTAAGCGACGGTGTAGGCGCTGAGGACAGTCATCAAGGCGATGGCCACGTTGCCGACGAGCGAAAAGCCAAAAACAAGATCCGGGGACAGATACCTTGACATCGTTGCCACCAGCAGGTAGGGGAAGACGCCAAACCCGGGCGCAAGGATGGCTATGGTCAAGTAGGTCATGCGGCGGCGAGATGTCGACGTCAGACAGCGCTGACGGGCCCGGAAGACGTTGGCCACGGCAGCCAAAACGGTGACAAAGAAGTAGGTGGTGAACCACCCAAAGTACGGACCTGGAGCCAGGTGTGAGATGCGGTCCGCAGTCACTCCATCCTGCACCACCAAGTCTGTGGCGGCCGCGAGGACAAAGAACACCAGCCCTGCGGCGTAAGCTGTGCTGACCGCGACACGGCGTGCTCTGGAAACGGAATTGGTGGTCTGCAACAACGCGTCAGAGAAATGGAGACAAGCGGCGGGCACAAAGGCTATGCCCAACCACTGAAAACGCAGCCAGATCAGGGTCGATGAGGGAGCAATGACATTGGCGACCAGGATGTCGCCAACATAGACCAGAATTACAAAGCTGAGCAGCGCAGAGAACGCCCGGGCCACGGAGCTGCGAAAGTTGTTAGTCAGTATATAGACCAGCAACGAGAAGCCGATAATCACGTTGGCCGAAGCCAGGATGAGATTCGCCAGCCACAATGTAGATGTTATCCAGCTCTCTGGCATCCCCTAGCCTCTCCGAAAAGCGTTCGCTTCCAAGATACGTACCCTACCGAACGACCCACACCACGAAATGATACACAACTGTCCCAGCGAACAACAAGCTGTCAATCCGATCAAGCATGCCGCCATGACCAGGAATCAGGGCACCTGAATCCTTGACCCCCACCTGACGCTTCAGCAGGGACTCTGCCAGGTCGCCGAAAGTGATAGCCAATACCAACAACACGGCCAACAGCACACTCTGCCACAGTGCGAGCCTCAGCCACTGTCCGGCAAGCACGGAAGCCAACATACCAAGAAGTGCACCGCCGATCGCTCCCTCCAGGGTTTTGCTGGGGCTGATCTCGGTGAAAAAGCCCCGTTTCCCCCACCACTTTCCGGCGCAGTACGCTGCAGTGTCACACGTCCAGGTCGCGGCAAATGTCAAGAGCAGCCATCCGAGCCCTTGGGGAAGATTGCGCAGAGAGATCATGTGCCCAGCGAGGAGCCCCACATATACTGCCCCAGCCAGAGTGAGCGCCCAGTTGGCCAGGAAACCCGCGGTGTTCCCTCGGAAGAGCTGTCGCACCAAGAGCAGAATGGCTGCACCCGCGGCGCCCAGCCTCCATATCTCATGACCTGGGTACCACGCCTCGAGCAGAAGGGCGGCGATCAGCGCCAAACCAATGCCGTAGGACGGTTCATAGCCACCGCTGCGCATCATGCGGTAGAACTCGTATCCGGCCAACAGAGCAGCGACGGCCACCACGACGGCGAAGTAGGGCCCGCCCAGATAGGCTGCTCCCAAGACAAGAGGGAGCAGAACCACGGAACTCAGGACACGGTGGATGAGCACGATGCATCTTCTCCGGTCGGGCTTGTCAAGCCGAGGCCCTACTGAACCGCAGTGGGCAGCCCCCCGAATTTCCTGGTCCGCTGACCGTAGGCTACAAGCGCCTCGTGCAATTCCTCGGGGCCAAAATCGGGCCAATAGGTAGCAGTAGAGTAGTACTCAGCATAGGCAGACTGCCATATGAGGAAGTTACTCAAGCGCATTTCGCCAGCCGTCCGGATAATCAGGTCAGGATCTGGCAGACCGCTGGTGTAGAGATAGCGGGCCAAGGTCTCCTCGGTAACCTGCTCGGGGGAAAGGCCAGCCTCCACGATCCGGCGCACAGCCTCCACGATCTCGCTGCGCCCACCATAGTTCAGCGCGACGTTGATGACCCACCGATCGTTGTCCTTGGTCTCCTCTACCACGTGGCGGATCTTGCTGCACAGATCGGAAGGCAAGTCATCCAGCGAACCGAGGTGGCGCAACTGAACATTGTTTTCCTTCAGAGTCTGTAGCTCTCGTTCTATTACTTCCGACAGAAGGGTCAACAGGCCACGCACTTCCCGCCGCGGCCTGGCCCAGTTCTCGGTAGAGAAAGCATAGAGCGTGAGCACTTTGACGCCGTAGTCACGACAGGCTTCGGCGACTCGCCGCACATTCTCGGTTCCCGCCCGGTGACCGGCCAGGCGGGGCAGCCCCCGCTGGCGAGCCCAACGTCCATTCCCATCCATGATGATCGCAATGTGCTGCGGGATGACCTTCAGCTCGTCGTGCTGACCAGACCCGCGCCCGCTATCACTCATGGGGATGTCTAGACCTCCAGAATCTCGCGCTCCTTGGCCTTGCCGATCTCATCCATCTGCTCGATGTACTCATCATGCAGCTCTTGCAGTTTGTCCCGACCTCGATGGAGGTCATCTTCCGTGATCAGCTTCTCCTTCTCCAGCTCGCGCAGCTCGTCTTGCACATCACGTCTGATGTTCCGCACGGCAATGTGTCCTTCCTCTACGCGACGCCGCACGAGCTTGCTCAAGTCGAGCCTTCGCTCCTCCGTGAGACGAGGAATAGGCAGACGGATGACCACGCCATCGTTGTTCGGTGTCAGACCCAGCTCGCTCTTGAGAATGGTCTTTTCAATCTCGCCGATCACGCCCGGGTCCCAAGGGCGGACCACCAGGAGCCTTGGTTCTGGCGTAGAGATGGAGGCGAGCTGGTTGAGCGGAGTAGGACTCCCGTAATAGTCCACGCGCAGACGTTCTACGAGAGCAGGCGAGGCACGCCCGGTGCGGATAGACAACAGGTCTTCCCGCAGGGCCTCAACCGCCTTGTTCATCCTGGTTCTCGCGTCGTTAAGAGAATCATCAACCATCGCACCCCTCCTGATCAATGACTGATCAGAGTCCCAATCGGTTCCCCGCAGACAACCCGCTCGATGCTATCTGCCTCGGACAGCTTGAAGACGATGATAGGCATGTCATTGTCCATGCACAGCGACAGAGCGGCGCTGTCCATCACCTTGACACCCATGTTCAGTGCCTCGATGTAGGTCAGGCGGTCGAATCGGCGGGCATGGGGATTGAGCATCGGATCGGAGTCATAGACACCATCGACCTTGGTCGCCTTGAGCAGGACATCGGCGTCCAGCTCCATCGCACGCAAGGCAGCGGCCGTGTCGGTGGTAAAGTACGGATTGCCAGTGCCTGCTCCGCAGATGACAACACGACCTTTCTCCATGTGCCTGATCGCACGCCGCCTGATGTATGGCTCAGCAACAGCCCGCATCTCAACGGCCGTCTGCGTGCGGGTGATCACACCACCTCTTTCCAGCGCATCCTGTAAGGCAAGGGCATTAATCACCGTAGCTACCATCCCCATATAATCCGCGGTGGCCCGTTCCATGCCCCGCTCCAGACCGTCAACGCCCCGCCATATGTTGCCCGCGCCAATGACGATGGCAACCTGAACCTCGAGCTCCAGCACTCGCCGCAACTGCGCCGCTATGCTTTCCACGGTGGGCACATCAATACCCCAACCCGCTTCTCCAGCCAGCGCCTCGCCGTTCAGTTTGAGCAGAATCCGATGGTATTGTGCCCTCGTCACTAAGTGTGATCCCCCGACCCTGATTACTCGCTGAGTTCGAAACGAGCAAACCGCCGCAGCACGATGTTCTCGCCTGTAGTGCTGATCACTTCGTTGATCAAGTCCTGCACCGTCTTGTCTGGATCCCTGATAAAGGGCTGGCGCAGGAGGCAGACCTCTTCATAGAACTTTTGCACTTTGTTCTCGACGATCCGCTCCAAGACATCTGGTGGCTTGTTCGAATTCGCCAACTGTGCCCGATACGTCTGCCTCTCCTGCTCACTGACTTCCTCAATGACCTCCGGGGGTATGTCCTCCGGCTTGACGTACTGCGGACGGGCGCCCACAACCTGCATAGCCAAGTCGTGTGCCAACTGCTTGAACTCGGGAGTGCGGCCGACAAAATCGGTCTCGCAATTCACTTCGACCAGAGCCCCCGCCTTGCCCATGTGGACATAGGCCTCAACAAGGCCTTGCTTGGCCTCCCTCTCGGCCCGACGGGCCGCCTTAGCCAGTCCTTTCTCGCGCAGGATCTCCTGCGCACGATCCAGATCGCCAGCTGCCGATTCGAGTGCCGTCTTGCAGTCGAGCACACCAGCACCAGTGATCTCGCGCAATTCCTTAATCATTTCCGTCGTAACGACCACGTTGTGATTTCTCCTTCTCAGTTGGAGTCCGCTGGGCAAATATGCGAAGTGGGCTACGCTGAAAAAGCGTAGCCCACGCCACGCGTGCCAGAACCCTAGTCCTGGGTCTCCTGATCCTCGATCGCTGAGGGCTCCGCGGCGATCCCAGCTTCTCCCTCAGTCTCTTCTTCTATCGAGGGAGCTTCAATGGCCGGCCCGGCGACCTCTTCGTTAGACGCCGCCTCGTCGGCGCTCGGCGCCTGCTCACCGGCCGCTGCTTGCTCAGCCACCGCCACCTCCTCCGTCGCCTCCATCTCAAGTGCCTCAGCCTCGTTGTCCAGCGCCCCCTCAGCCATCAGGGTTACTGCCGCTCCCGCGGCTGGCCGCTTCTCGGCCATCGCTGCCTGCGCCAGTTCCTCTTCCTCGGCCATGATGACGCCACGCATTTGCTGCCCTTCGATGACCGCATCAGCCAGCTTTGTCACCATGAGCTTGATGGCGCGGATGGCGTCATCATTGGCCGGTATGATGTAGTCTATGGGATCCGGATCACAGTTCGTGTCCACCATGGCGACGACAGGAATGCCCAGTACGTTAGCTTCCTTTATCGCAATCTCCTCCCGCCTGACATCCACTACGAACAGCGCGCTGGGCAGATAGTACATGTTCTTGATGCCGCCAAAGCGCTTTTCAAGCTTTGCCAGCTCCCGCTCTTTCCACAGAGCCTCTTTCTTGAGCAGTCTGCCGAACTCTCCTATCTCCTTCTGCTGCTCAAGCTCCAGCAAGTAATTACATCTCTGCCGGATGGTGCGGAAATTGGTCAGCGTTCCCCCCAGCCAGCGTTGCGTGACAAACGGCATGCCACACCTCTCGGCTTGCATCTGGAGGTTCTCCTGTGCCTGCCTCTTGGTGCCGACGAAGAGGACTGTACCCCCCTCGGCTGCCGTGTCCCTGACGAACTTGTAGGCATCATCGAGCATGCGGATGGTCTGCTGCAGATCGATAATGTGGATGCCATTGCGCTCCGTGAAGATGTAGCTGCGCATCTTGGGATGCCAACGGCGGCTCCGGTGTCCGAAATGCACTCCTGCTTCCAGGAGTTCCTTCATGCTAACAATTGCCACGTGACCTGTTCCTTCCTTTCGTTTTGATCTTCCGTCCCCATCATCCCAAAATGGAGCCAGCCGCCTGGAAAGCCAAGCGCCTGGCACGCCATCTCAGTCCAAGGACGTGTTTGATGGACTGTTATCCAAACAATAAGTATAGTGAAAACCGCCCAAACAGCCAAATGGAGGGTTTCGATCGGACAGGGCCTTACTAGCCTCCTTTATGTCATTCTGAGCTCAGCGACACTGGCAGATGCGCTGCAGAGGTAAACAACGGCGGGTGAGCATCCTAACTGCAAGAGCAGGAGATCGGTGGCAATCCCGAGACCCGCATCTGCAACCACAGCGGATATACAGATGTTGCTGCTACGCTCCCCAGAATGCCCGCGACGGATTTGCTCACCACGAGGGACGTTGGGGACCGGCGCGCTGCATGATGCACCCTCTCCCCACACCGTCCCAGTCTGCATCCGACACGGTCAACCAGTGCAGGGAGAGTGTGGCGGCGAAGGGCGGCCGCCAATCTTGCATATCTGCTGGCGCGAACCTGATGGGACCTCTTTCAGTTCTTTCGCCGACGAAGTCATGGTTGCCGGCATCAATGGGAGGTCCCTTGCCCCCAAAAAAGAAAGCGGCCCCAGCTAAAGGCCTGGGTCCGCTTTGCGTGGCGTCCCTCGAAGAGTCTCACGCCGCGCACTTGGCTGCCAGCACAACTGGAATCGTCTTCAGCAAGATGGCCAAGTCGAGAGTCAGCGAGCGCCTTCGGATGTACAAGAGATCCAGGCGCACGATCTTCTCAAAAGTCAAGCCACTACGACCACTGATCTGCGACAGGCCACTCATGCCGGGCAGTACAGCCAGACGCTTCAGGTGCCACCCGGAATACTCCTGTACCTCATACGGCAAAGCTGGCCTCGGGCCAACCAGGCTCATCTCTCCCTTGAGCACATTCAGCAACTGGGGAAGTTCGTCAAGGCTGGTTCGGCGAAGCCACTTGCCTACCCCTGTAATCCGCCTGTCGGCGTTGAGCTTAAACACTGCACCGTTTGGCTCGGTCGAGGGCTTGCCGTTTCCGTTGATGTACTCACTGGCAAACTGACGGTGGACCTCATCATCGGCGTCTTCGTACATGGAGCGGAACTTGAACATGGTGAACTGCCTGCCCCATTTGCCGACTCGAGTCTGGTGAAAGATGGCAGGGCCTGGGGAATCCAGCCTGATGACCAGCGCAATTAGCGCCATTACTGGCAGAAGCAGAACCAGTAGGACTGCGGAGAGGATCACGTCTATGACTCTCTTTGCGGCCAGGTAAGCGGCAGTTTCCTGTGCAGCAGGCTTTGTCCTGCCCACAGAGCTTGCGGTCACCCTGGACCAGTAGAGCTCATCTGTCTTGGCTTCGATCACTACGTGTCCTCCATGTCCGGCATACTGGGCCCTCATTGGCAAATGATAGCATGGGGAGATGAAAAGGGGATGAAAATAGGCCGTGAGAAAGGTGACAATTCTGTCACTTGGAAGCAGACGCAGACCAGAAGAGAAACAGGGAGTGTGACTGAATCACTCCCTGCAGAGGGTCGGACCGGCGGTCGCTGAACCAGGAAGCTTGCAGGAGAACTCAATGGAAGGCAAGTCCACGGCGCCCTCCGTTCTGAGTTGCGACGCCATCACACCTGCAGAATGTCGATCACGCCTGTCTCACTGTCCATAAACAGCATACGCCGGCTAAGTGGCTCGCCACGACCGGTGAGCAGCTTGACCACTTCCTGGATCTGCCAAGCAGCGATCATCATCGGTGTGGCGGCTGGATTGCCCCATTGTGCTTCGACGCCCTGTTCGGGAACCGGGCGGTCACCATACAGACCAACAATCCCTGGATCTTCCGGGAGTATGGTCAGGACCTGGCCTACGAAACCGGCAATCGCGCCGTGCACCAGTGGCACCGACAGCTCCTGCGCTGCGCGCTGGAGAGCAAGTCGCGTTGGCAAGGCATCCAAAGCATCGACAATCACGTCCGCCTCACGGAGCATCGCCAACATCTGCGTGGCGTCTACCCGCACGTGGTGGGCCAGCACTCTGACGGCGGAGTTGACCTGGGCAACGCGCTGTCGAGCCGCCTCGACCTTGGGCTGCCCCAGATTGTACTCGGTGCAAAACGCTTGACGATTCAGGTTATCGCCCTGGAACACATCACCATCGACGAGGATCAGCCGTCCAACGCCCATGCGTGCCAGGCCTTCGACAATCCAGCCTCCGAGCCCACCAACTCCAACAATGCCAACGGTCGACTGCAAAAGGGCAATCTGGCCTTCCCAGCCGACGGTGCCCAAGTTGCGCGAATAGCGAACTGGCAACAAACGCTCCTGCAGGGCGGCGATCTCCACCTCGCACCGGGAGAGGCCCACTTCCCTGGCAACTTCCTCTATGGCAGCTACTGGCACCAGGAGAAGCTCCTCGCCGCGCCCATCCAGCGTCCGCACCGCCAGTTGCCGGAGACGAGACCCAACGTCTCTCATCGAACCCTCCTTTCACCCACCCGCCACGGGAGGAAAGAGCGCGAGCTTGTCCCCCTCGACCAACACATAATCCAGTTTGCACACGCCGCTGTTCACCATGGCAACCAGTGGCACGTTATCGGGGATTCCTAGCTGCCTTACGACCTCGTCAACAGTTGTGCCAGCCGGGACATCCAGAGACAGCGCCTTGCCCCGAGGCATTTCGGGCCGGTATCTGCGCAAGGTCGCCAGCAGTTTGACACTAATCTGCATCAGTACTGCTTTGCCTCCTCCTCCCCGCGCAGCACGCGCAACACACCCTGAGCCAAGGCCTGCATTTCGTCTTGACCCGGGTACACGAGCACAGGGGCGATCCACTCCACCCGTTCGCGAATCCAAGATACCAACATCGACGAATGCGCCAAGTTGCCAGTCAATACGACGCCGTCTACCCGACCCTTGAGCACTGTGGACATCAGGCCGATCTCCTTGGCGATCTGATAGGCCATTGCTTCGTAGATGAGGCGTGCATGCTCGTCCCCTTGCGCAATGCGCCGCTCCACTTCGAGAGCATCGTTCGTACCAAGATGGGCCAGTAGCCCCCCGTGCCTAGTAAAGCGCCGGAAAAGCTGAGGGTACGTGTACTCTCCAGAGAACGCCAGACGCAACACGTCACCGCACGGCAGACCACCGACCCTCTCCGGAGAGAATGGGCCGGTGCCATCCAGCGCTTGATTGACATCCACCATCCTGCCCTTGCGGTGCGCGCTCACACTGATGCCCCCACCCATGTGCACGACAACCAGATTGATGTCCGCGTATTGACTCTCAAGGGTAACTGCCGCACGCCGGGCTGCGCTCTTCAAGCTGAGTGCGTGAGAGAGGCTCCTGCGCTCTATCTCCGGCAGTCCTGATACGCGAGCGAGTGGCTCCAGCTCATCTACACAGACCGGATCAACCACGAACGCAGGGAGGTTTCCCTGCCGCGCGATCTCGTGCGCAATCTGCGCTGCCAGATTGACGACGTGATCTCGCTCCTTCTCCGGCTCGCGCAATTCCTGCAACATGCGCTCACTGATCACATAGGTGCCGCTGGCCAGTGGCCGCAGGATACCGCCCCGTGCGGCCACAGCATTGAGCGAATCCACAGCGACGCCCTTTCGGGCCAGGAAAGATAGCACGGCGTCCCGACGGAGCTGATACTGGTCCGAGATGCGAGGGAAGGCAGCCAGTTGTCTGTGAGGGTGCGCGATGGTCTCGCTGTGGATGGGTATCCCGCCCTCGAACACCGCCAGCTTCGTGGATGTGGAGCCAGGGTTGATGACCAGAATGCGGAACTGCCTCTTCTTGCTGAAGGACACCGTCTTTCTCCAGTTACCAGTGGCCGGTCGCCGGTCCGCAGTTGGCAGTGGGCGGTCCATCACCCTCGGCGTTTCACCTGTCGGGAACGCCAACCGCACACCGCCAACTGATCACGGTTTCTGACAGGTCGGACAGATGTGGGTCCCGCGCCCGGCGACCACGATGCGCTCCAGCGGCACACCGCAGCGCGTGCAGGGCTCTCCAGCACGGCGGTACACATGCAGGTGCTCGCCGTAGCTCCCTGGCGAGCCTTCGGCGTCGAGATAGCGTTCGTCCGCCAGTGTCGTTCCGCGACCGGCGATGGCTTGGCTCAGGACCTGACGGATCGCGCGATACAGGCGCTCGACCTCGGCATGGGAGAGTGTGTTCGCCTTGCGCCGAGGATGTAAACCTGCCAGGAACAGTGCTTCATCCGTGTAGATGTTGCCCAGTCCGGCAAGAAACCCCTGATTGAGCAACAGGGGCTTGATCATTCCTCTGCGGCTGGACAAAAGCTTGGCGAAATCATCCAGGGCAAAGTCCTGGGCCAAAGGCTCTGGACCGAGACTCCCCAACACCAGGTCAGGATCCGTCGTCCAATAGACACGGCCAAACTTGCGCGTATCAGAGAAAACGAGCTGCCGACCGTCGGCCAGGTGAAGTATCAGCCGCGCATATGGATCCGGTTCGCACGTCCCCGGCTCGACCCGCAGTTGCCCGCTCATGCGCAGGTGGATCATCAGGTAGCTTGGGCCCGATAACGAGAGAATCAGGAACTTGCCCCTGCGACGCACCTCCAGGATCTTGTGACCGGGCAATCGTTTGGTGAGTTCGGCGGCACAGGGCATGGCCACCGTTCGAGCCCAATGGGCCTGGACCCTGGTGATCTCAGCATTGCACAGCAACCGCCGCAGGTCTCGCGCCAGCGTCTCTACCTCAGGAAGCTCGGGCACGCTTCCCCCCGAAAGCACCCGCTGCCACAGCAAGAAAAGCGCCCAGGAATGCAACCGTACACGGAACGCGCGGACGCTGCGCTTCCGGCGCAGCCAACGACGTGCCCGGGGTGGATGTCCCACGTGGCTGCAGGCCCAGACTTTGGCGCCACTGCGCATCCAGTTCGTCGAGATCAAGCTCGTATGCGCGCTGCAGTGCCTCTTCCTGGGTTATACCTTCACCAAACGCATCTAACAGCCGTGCCATCTTTGCCTTGCCATATGTGTCCAGCAGATACTCCACCAGGCTGTAGACCTCGCCATAGAAGAGATCGACCTGACGGGGATCGCCAGTGTAGCCTGACAGAGAGCGCACCGAAATCAACTGGTCGCGCTGCACCGCACGCTCCAAAGACCTGCGATTTGCAGATGGAAGCTCCCCCTCGGCGTACATCGCAAGCCCCTCGTCCAGCCAACGGGGCAGAGACGAATAGGGGTTATCGGTGGCCAAGCCTACCACGATGTGCGAAAGCTCATGGGCGATGGTGCCTTCAACATCACGCTGGGAACCCAGCAGCAAGAGGGTGGCTTCGTCGACGACCACACCTAGAGTGAGGATCCGCTCGTCGTAGGCCTCGCTGGTCCGGGGGAGGGCCAGGCTCATGTCCGACTTGTTGCGGTAGACGTAGATGCGCACCGGCTCATCCAACATGACACCCATCTCATCCTGCAGACGGGCAAGTGTGCTGTCAGCGTAGCCCACCAGACGGCGGGCCTCGTCCTCTCGCGAGCCGTACCAGAAGAGGATGATATTGTCGCGCTGTATCACGTCCCATGAGAAGCGGTCATCCTCATAGTTGAGAGTGACAGGCAGAGTTGTCAGTTCATTCCCTGCGGCGTCCGCGATGCGCCACTCATGCTCGATCTGTGAACCTGGCGGCAGCTCCCCGGGCTCCAGTTCCCAGGTGTGTGAGAACGTATCCTGTCCGTAAGAAACCTCGATGGGAACCTTCACGGTGAGCCCCTCACCAGGTCGCCGGTAGTAAAGAGTCACTGCAGTGATTTCGTTCTCGGTCTCCACCTGCAGACGGAATTGGATACTCTTGGAGAACTGCACCTCGTATGCCCTATCCAGGATCTGGATGCCTTGGTCGGCGCGCGCACCTGTCGCAGCTGCCAGAGAGGCAAGCAACAGCAGGGCAGCGACCCACAGCGCATGCTGCAGTCTGTGCCAAGTCTGGGTCACAGCTGGCTCACTCCAGCTCTGCGATGGGCGTGTTGCGGTGCTTGTCCCCGATTTCGATCAGCATCTGTGGTATGTCGTCCTCGACGGGATACTTCCGGCCGCAGTCGCAGCACACGAGCCATTTGTTCTTGACGACGTCGAGCCGGCCGGGGTCCTCCTTCTGTGGATCACGATCGGGACCGCTCACGCAGGAGGGGCAACGCAGAATGTCCTCATCTAGCATCCACTGAGTCGAAGGGCCAATCATCGAACCTCCTTGAAATGGGCAAGTACCAGTGCACCTCGAGCCTCCAGTGGCACTGTGGGAGTAGTATACTGGAAACGGATAGAGAGGCCAAAGCACAGTGGGGAGGCGGCCTTCGGAGCGACCCTGGGGTCGCTCAGTCCGTTGCCAGCCGGGATGCGGAGCTGTCATCTTTGCCCTCATGGCCTTTTGGCGCATGGATCCCAGCTGCCGACAAGCCACTTCTGCCCTCGGTCCAGCACACTCCAGAACCGGGAGGGCAACTTGCGGCCAGCGAGACAAGTGGTTATACTCTGCCGATACAGTCCAGGGCTGAAGCACATGTGCCTGTGCGTGGCACAGACTTTGGGAGGGCAGAATTACATCCAGCACCGAACAGGAACCCAGCTCTTTGCGGAGCAAGGCCAATGGGCAAGAGTTCCACCAGGGCAGGGTACTCACGATCACTCTTGGACACCTGGCCAACGACAT
>SMTZ1_10009865_pt1 | contig 17598 bp, 17 predicted proteins | sample DeeMarSWOR136_30_FD_25667 | JGI IMG/M metagenome (IMG submission 25667)
AGTGGATATTCGTTGACGCTGATTATAAAAATCACTACAACTATCATGTGGGCACTGCAGAACCGTTAAATATGCTTGAACTGCATAATCTCTACCTTGATTACTTTTTTCCTGATCGTCCGATTGATTGGATGAGTGATTTAATTCAATGGATGGATTTATGCAATGGCGATCTTCCGCTGGTGAAACGGGGATCTCTTACTCATCCAAAAGACAATGTGTTAACAGGTTTTATCAATGCTGCATTCATGCGCATGATACCGCGTAATAATTGGTATGAGAAACCATATCCGCGTCCACTTACTCATGGCAGTTCATGGTGGCCCTGGGATGGCTATATCAACTGGTATGATGATCGGACACCGCCCAAACGTCAATATTCATGGCATACCGATCGTCCTTGTGATATATGGCCCGATTTAAATAAAGTACATGTCGATGCAATTCAGGGATTTGGTAATGATCGATTATTCCTGCAGTTTGAAACTTACACACCAAATTTCAGCCATTTCGAGATTGATGTTGATGATACAGACTGGAAAAAAGTCGGTGTACGATGGACCTGGCTACTGCAATCAGGTCGTAATAATCTTAGAGTTCGTGCGGTTAACAAACTTGGCGTTGGCGGAAAACCATCTGTCATTGTATTAAATCATGCAAATGCTCCATTCGGTAAATAGTGTTAGAATATGATTGAAAATAGAGGCAAGTAAATTATGAAATTCAAGGAAAAAATTTCAATTGTTTTACTTATTTTTTTAATTCTGCCTTTTATGGTTTTGGGATAATCGATTAATGTTAAAAAATTAAAGAAAATTCACCTGAAGCAATATTTAGCAAAAGGGCTTGTATGGAAAGGCGAATCTACACAGAACACAAATTGGAATAAAATCTGTGAAACACCTGATGGTAAGATATGGTTTTGCGGAGGAGATCATTGGGGAACTGATGGAATTACTGGTCATTGGGAAAAAGGAGATCGTTATGAACGCGCCTGGGGATTTGGAAATACGGCAGTTTGTTATTATGATCCGAAAGAAGATACAACGTTCATTGCATTTGAATTGAATCAAGCAAGTTCACTCTACTCAAATATTGAAAGTCCTGAACATGGTAAAATTCATGCGAATATTATTGTTGACGCAACAGGAAATATTTATACAGGTGGATATATGGGAAGCTCGTATTTGCATGAGTACACACGTGCCTTTTACCCAAAAAGTTATGTCGGAGGTGCACTTATTAAGTATAATCCACTAACAAAAGACATTGATTATTTTGGTATCCCCTGTCCTTATGGTGCTATCGTCGCGCTTTATCTCGATGAAAATCGTAATATAATGAATGGGATTTCCGTAGACAGAGCCAAGTTCTGGCGTATAAATCTTAGCACCATGGAGCTTAATATCTATGAATCAATCGCCAGGATGAGCAGAGTAGTTGATCGAGTCAGGGAATTCATTATGGACAACGATGGCTTTTGCTACTTTGCGAATGATGTCGGTGGTCTCACCAGGTTCGATCCTGATTCTGAGACCTTTATTGATCTTGATTTTCTGATCCCTGGTAAATTTATGGATTTTCGAGCCTCAGTTGTGTCATCAAAAAATGTTATTTACAGCATTTCAACCGATGGCATGGTTTGGAGTTACTTCCCCAAAACAGATAAGCTTGAAAATTTAGGACATGTGCTCGGACTCCCAGATCAGCTACATTATACTCCCAACATCGCACTCGACGAAAAGTGGGGCAGGCTTTATTTTATAGCTGGTAACCACGGTGGTGAAATTCTTGAACAGGCTTTAGAGACGCTTACTATTCTGGATATTAAAAAAAAGAGATTTCACTGGTTAGGAATTGTTAAAGGAATTGAAGGTTGTTTTGGCGCATTAGTGGCAAAGGATCATAAAGTCTATTGTAGTTGTTTCGGACATGTATTTAAAGGGAATAAAATTATATGTGATAAAAATGGAAATCCAATAACGAGACCATATTTACTTCGATATGATCCTCCAGAAAATATTGATTCTTTGTAGCAGAATTAATAAAACTGACGAAAGACTATTAAAAAATGAATAAATGTGAAATTTCATTATTGACGTTTATTTGTCTGATGGGACTCTGTATTTCTATTGGATCGGCTCAACGAATGGGTGGATTGCCTGCAGGATCAATATCGGGACGTATTTTAATTTCCAATGGTCCCAAAGGTCCGATTCATGGCGGTGAGAGTGCAGTAACAGACATGATTCTTATGGATGATGGTTGGATCTATGGAAGCACTGCAGCTACCTGGGGTGCCGATAGCTGCCATTTATTTCGGACAGATGGAGAAAAAGTTGAACATTTACTTAATATCACAAAGAAACTTCCAGGTCAGACTTCTATTACCGATCTTGCTCTTTTTTCATCTAATATATTAATTGGCTGCACTTCAACATACAATGAGATTTTCGATAACAGCAATAAACAGTACGAAGGTGGACATCTCTTCGTATTTAATACGACAACAAGAATATTTGAGGATTTAGGTGTTATCGACACTGGACAGGGACTTAATTGTTTCGTCGTCGATTCGATGCACGCGTTAATCTATTGTGTAACCTATCCGACAGGACATTTAATTCGATACGATTATACCAGAAAAAAAATTAAAGACATCGGTGAAATTATGACACCCTGGCGAGTAAAGGACATGGGGAAGGTGTCCTGGAGAGGTATCCTGAAGGTGCTAATGATTGACGACGCCGGAACCATATATTTTGCTACCTATTTTCGTGAGGAAATAAAAGTAACTGAAAAAGAAATCATGAAAGGTGGTGTTACATCGCACTCTACTTATGCTGGTGGTCGGATATATCGACTCGCATTTGGTGACGAGAAACCGATCTTTACAGGCGCTACCGTTCCTACTCAGAAAGGGATGGATAGTGATCCCTTGTATGAAAATGGTATTGCCTCGGCAATTCGAGCGAAGGATGGTGGTTTCTGGTGTGGTACAATAAATGACGGCTTTTTGTTCAAGTTTTACCCCTCCACATCAACAGTTATCAATAAAGGTAAAGCTTTCCAATATTGGAACCTCAAATCCCTTGCTTATGGTGGCGATGGTAAACTTTATATGCTTGGAGGTCGTGATTATGATAATTCCTGGCTCCTTTGTTACGATACGATGATTGGTTCCATCGATTGTTTGTGCTGGCCTGATAACACAACCCAGTGCAGTATCATTTGCACCGATAGAAAGGGAAGAATTCTTATTGCTGAAAATTTAAGGCACTCGTTTATCTATGTTTATGAATTATCGAAATAGTGATAACTATTATGGATGCATCAGAATATTTAAGAAGCATTTTATATACCAAAGATGAAGTGGATCATTGGTTATCTGGCAAAAAATTTCCGTTTGCAAAATATCACAGTGAATTTGGATGGTTGTTACGGGATGGAAAATTTCGCGATGGAATCAACAATTCCATTAGTGTATACACCTACAGTCAGTATAATGAACGAAAAATGATTAATTATAAAAGAAAGCCATGTCGCATAAACACTTATGGAAACAGCTTCACCCAGTGTCATCAAGTAAGCGATGGTGAAACCTGGCAAGAAATATTAGCTGCTCATCTTAATGAACCAATCCGAAATTTTGGCGTTGGTGGTTGGTCTGTATATCAAGCATATTTGCGTATGAAAAAAGAGGAAAAAATAACTCCCGCAGATTATATCATCTTCAATATTTATGAAGACGATCATTATCGCAACTTAGATGCCTGGCGGAATATCAGAGTAAAGAAACATGAGCAATTTATAGAACCAACATTACCCCATGTAAAAGTTAATGAACAGGAGCAATCTTTCCTGGAATGTTCAAATCCATGTCCAACTCCGAAAAGTGTCTATAACCTATGTGATCTGGATTATGTCTGCCAATTGTTTAAAGATGATTTTGTTTTGAAGATTATGCTTGCTCATATAAATTCAAAAGGAAAAAATCCTTCCCACAATTATAATGAGTTTATAAATCTTGCTACAACTCACGGAATAAAAACGAAAATAGATAATGCAGAAAAACTGGATAAAGTAGCCGACAACTTATTTACCAAATCTGCAATGTACTCTTCTCTATGCATTGTGAAAAAAATCGATGAATTTGCAAAAGAGAACAACAAAAAAGTCTTATACGTGTTATCTTATCCTCCACATTCGATTGCGAAATATATGAGCCCGCAGTTACGAAGAGACCAATCTTTCGTCGATTTTCTTAGAGTCCAAAATTATCCTTTCATTGATCTTTTAGCTGCACATGTCAATGAATACGATCAATTTAAGATCGGGATAAAAAAATACCTGGAACGGTATTTTATTGGTCATTATAATCCCTTAGGCAATTTTTTCTGTGCCTATGCAATTAAAGATAAGTTAGTTGAAATGTTAAATCCTAAACCAGCACCTTATCAATAACAGCTAACGGCAAAAAGTCAATAAGGATATTACCATGTTATATCGTAACTTGAGTCCGCAGGATATGTTCTACAGATGGGCTTTAGAACACAAACCATTGTATGAATTCAATGGGAAAAGCAAAAAAGACTTCGTAGAGTGGAAAGAAAAAGCTCTTCCTGAGGTATTAGCAACTCTGGGAGATTTCCCGGAAACCGTTCCTTTAAATCCCCAACTTTTAGCCGAATGGGAACACGATGGATTGATTAAACAACGATGGATTATTGATGTCGGGAAATATATTTCTGCTTTCTTTTTGATTAATATACCCCAAGATCTAAAAAATGATGAAAAGAGACCAGCAATACTATGTTGCCATGGACATGGTGAATTTGGTAAAGAACCAGTTATGGGTAATGATTCGTCCCCTGAATTACGCGATACAATAAAATTGTTCAGATACAATTACGGACACGAGATGGCGAAAGCGGGCTATATTACATTTGCCATCGATTGGATCGGTTTTGGTGAACGCAATGATAATAAACAGCCAAATTGGAAGAACAATGATTGGAATCGTGATTGGTGCAACTTGTATTATTTACATGCCACTATGTTCGGCATGACTTCGCTATCAATCAATATATCCCACGGAAAAGCTGCAACAGATTTTGCTTGCTCTTTTAAACAAGTCGACCCCGAACGTTTAGGAATTATGGGACTAAGTGGTGGCGGCACGATTACATTATGGATTGCACTTTGCGATGATCGTTTTAAAGCAGCCGAAATCATTTGTTATAGCGGTCTGTGGACAGATTTTGGAATTCGAGATATTAATTATTGTGGAATGCAGGTTGCACCCGGGTTATTTAAATTGGTGGATCTTCCCGATTTACAGGGTCTTTTAGCTCCATTGCCACTTTTAATCGACATTGGTGTTTATGATACTTGTTTTAAGATCGATACGGCAATCGCATGCTTTGATAGCTTAAAAACCATTTATGCTGCGGCAGGTGCTTCTGAAAGATTAGAGTTGGATCTACACAATGGAGAACATGCATGGGGTGGGAATAAATCAAAAGCTTTTTTCGAAAGATATTTATAAAAGGCAATATCATCCTGAAAATCTTACATTTCGAATCTTAATCAAAAGGAGATTTAACATTATGAAAAAATATGCATTGGCTGGTGCGAGTTCTCGAGCTATCGATATGTTTTGTGTACCCATTAAAGAAGAATATCACGATATAGCAGAAGTAGTTGGTGTTATGGATATTAACAAACAAAGAATGAAGGTAATAAATAGTTATCTTCAGAAACCAGTACCCATGTACACAGATTATGATCAAATGCTTAACGAAACCAAACCCGATGTTGTGATTGTTACAACCAAGGATTGTTTTCATCATAAATATATTATTGGTGCTCTTGATGCTGGAATTGATGTAATAACAGAGAAACCAATGACAATAGACGATGAAAAATGTCGTGCCATATTGGAAGCGGAAAAAAGAAATGACAGGAAGATTATTGTGGCTTTTAATTATCGCCATGCACCGTTACCACGACGGATAAAAGAATTGTTAATGGAAAAGAGAATTGGTGAAATTAAATCCGTTGATTTTCATTGGTATCTCGATACCTTTCATGGAGCAGATTATTTCAGACGCTGGCATAGACGAATGGAAAATTCAGGGGGATTAATAGTCCATAAAGCCACCCATCATTTTGATCTTGTCAATTGGTTTTTGGATGCAGAGCCTGATATTGTCTTTGGTCATGGCAATCGCTATTTTTATGGCTCAACCAGAAAAGAACGAGGGGAACGATGTTTAAATTGCCAATATAAAGATTGTTGTGAATTTTATTGGGATTTAACCAAGAATCCTCTGAACGTAAAATTATACCTCGAAGCAGAAAAAGAAGATGGCTATCTTCGAGATGGATGTGTTTTTTCCGAAGAAATTGATATCTATGATACCATAAATGCGACAATTCGTTATAAAAATGGGATTCAACTTTCATATAGTCTGATTACCTATGCTCCCTATGAAGGTTGGAGGATGAGTTTTAATGGCACTAAAGGTCGATTAGATGCATTGGAAATTGAATCAAGGCCTTTAGGCACAGAAGGACATGATTTTATCAATGTTTTTTCTTCACGTGATGAAGACCATAAAATATATATCTATCCAATTTTTAAGCCAGCAGAGGTTGTTAATGTACTCAAAGCTACGGGATCTCATGCTGGAGCCGATCCGATGCTTCAAAAATTTCTTTTTCTAGGAATGGAATTTGATCCTTTAAATTTAAAAGCAGACTCATGGGCAGGGGCAATGTCAATTTTAATCGGTGTAGCAATCAATAAATCAATTATCTCTGGGATGCCAGTAAAAATTGATGACCTTCTTGGGGAACATGCGAAAAAATAATTTTTATTATATTGATAATAATTCAGCGATATCAGAAATATAAAAAAGAATAGTGATAATATGCTTGAGATTTCATTTTTAGATTGGATTGTATTAATAATCTATTTCATAGGAATTACAGCTCTTGGTGTCTGGACTTATAAAAAAATAAAATCATCTGCTGATTTTTTTATGGCCAATCGTGGATTTGGTAAGATTTTAATGATCGCGCAGGCTTTTGGCGTGGGTACTCACACGGATCAACCAATTTCTGTCGCCGGTGCATCGTATACTACTGGTTTGGCAGGTATTTGGTATCAATGGTTATGAATGTTTACAACTCCGTTTTATTGGCTGATTGCTCCAATTTATCGACGGCTACGTTATATCACTATGGCTGATTTCTTTCGCGAAAGATACGGAAAATCGTTGGCTATATTTTACACATTCTATGGTATTATATTTTTCTGTATGATTATCGGTATTATGCTTAAAGGAACAGGGATAACTTTGGAGGGTCTTACCGGCGGTGCTATACCAGAAGGACCTATTATTATCATAGCAACAGTTCTTTTTGTAGTTTATGGACTTGCTGGAGGCATTGTAGCTGCAACAGTAACAGATTTAGTACAGGGTGTTCTTATATTGGTTTTATCTTTTTTATTACTTCCATTTGCTGTAAATAAAGCGGGAGGAATGACTGCGTTTCATCAAGGATTGCCTGAATATATGTTTAGTTTGGTTGCACCCCATGAAGTGACTCTCTTCTTTGTCGTAATGGCTGTTTTGAATGGATTGGTAGGAATTGTCATTCAACCTCATCACATGGCTGTAGGAGGTTCAGGAAAAACAGAGATGGCTTGCAGAATCGGGTGGACCTATGGAAATTTTGTTAAACGGTTTGCTACTATGGGCTGGGCATTTATCGGCGTGTTTGCTGCATTTTTATTTCCAGGACTGATCATGGAAAATCGTGAACTCGCATTTGGCATCGCAGCCAGGAATCTTTTACCAGTGGGTTTTATTGGATTGATGATTGCCTCTTTAATTGCAGCAGCCATGTCTTCCTGCGATGCTTTTATGGTACATGCCTCAGCTCTCTATACTCGAAATTTTTATCTACCTTACATAAATCCCAAGGCTGACGATAAACAACTGTTGAAAGTTGGTCGACTAACCTCGATGATTGTGGTTGCCGGGGGAATTATTTTTGCTTTTGCTTTTCCAAGCGTAGTGCATGGATTAAAAGAAGTTTGGAAAGCATGTGCTTATTTAGGTGTCGCTTTTTGGATAGGTGTTATTTGGAAAGGTGCTAATCGCTATGGGGCATGGAGTAGTGCTTTGGTAATGACCATACTTTCAATACGAACAGATATTTTAGGTTTTTTCGGAGCAGTACTGCTATCTATAATAATGATTTTAGTTATGATTGTGTTGGCTAAAATCGGTGGTTAAGAACTTTAATTGTTGAGATTAAGATTTAATATGAAACAAATAGAAATAGATGATAACAAGGAAATTTTTTGGCAAAAACCTAGGATAGATGAGCTATCTAAAAAGTACAATATCCATGATGAAGGGCTAGAACACTAACACTTTCCCAGAGAGTCGTTTATTAAAACAGGTTGTAATCCTCCTGGAGAATATATCAAAGATTTTAAAATTTTAAAACATAACGATAGATGGTATGTATTTCACATTGAGAGCAGACCTGGAGAAAACATGTTGGATAACAGGCAATGAGATATCATTTGGACATGCAAGTACTCATGATTTTAAATATTGGGTAAGTCACAACATGCCATTAGCAATAAGAGATCGAGAATGGGAAAAAGGACATCATTAACATCGATTTAACTTGTTCATAAATTAAATATTCACATTTTCCCGACTGACCAAATCCTAACTATTTTAATACAAAGATGTACCAATTAGTACCAATCAGTTGGCAGAAATTTTCAGAAAAAAAATAGCCGAATACCTTCAAAACCATGACATTTCGACTTGTAACAATAGTTGGGGTGATTGGATTTGAACCAGCGACCTCTTGAATCCCAGTCAAGTTCGGAACCATATATTTGAAAATTGGCTGATAAAAAAACGTGTCAATTTTTGCTACCAAAAGTAGTGAAACAGGGAGCAAAATATGGTAATTTGGAGCAAAATAAGAAAGGCTGCAATCTATTCTAAGCTATGGAATTACAGCCATTTGGGTCATGGAGCTAAAAAGGATCGAACTCCTGACCTCTTGACTGCCAGTCAAGTGCGTTACTTTGAGCCAATAAATACGCGACCACAATATAGAAGAAAAATTGCCAAGAAAAGAAAAAGGATTGACTGCTCAGTCCTTAATTTCCCTTCTGGTAGCATGAATTCCCTTTCAAAAAAGACGGTTTTAAAAGTGTGCCATATTTGTGCCATATTTATATCAAAAAGAACTAAAAAATCTCAAAAAATCTAAAAAATACCCAATCCACCAACACGGACAATAATAAAAAAACCCTCTTAGAGGGCTTATTAAAAACAGAGACTTGGGTTGATCTGGTATATGAAAAATTAACACTACATTCCATAATGGAAATTTCAGCAAAAGGATTTGAAGTCCGCGGGGCCCACCAGGTACCCTTCCATTCCCAAAGTACTCAGGGAGTGGGATAAAATAAGTTTATCAGTTACTCTGCATAAGTTATTATTTTGAGAAACGTTAAAATGTCCAAGTTATTTAATCCCATTCCCTTAAGAAATTTTTCCAAAATTTAGTGGAACAAAATAGCAATTTTTTTTATCAGTGTCAAGTCATTTTTATCATAAATAATCTCTGAAAAAAATGTTTAATTATTATTTCAACTTGACTTTTAAAATAAAAATAAGTATTTTAAAAAATTCATAAAAAGATTAAGATTTGATAAAATCATTTTAGTACGATTTTTATTAAGGTTCATTGTATCGATTTGAAAGTAGAATAGGGGAGAGGTGGTAGTAACTTCAAATTATTTTATAACTTAAAATATTAAAATATGAGTTATATTATCACAATCGGAATCTATTTAACGGTTCTTTTTTCAGTAGGTGCTTTATTAGCTTTCCGTGTGAAAAGCCAGGAAGATTTCATGGTGGCAGGAAGGAAACTTACTGCTCCAATATTAGTAGGAACATTATTAGCAACCTGGATTGGCTCCGGAGATATCTTCAGTGTATCTGATCTCAGTTATCATCATGGTTATTCATCTCTAATCGGCAGTGCTGGTGGCTGGATAGGAATTATTGTCGTTTATTTTATTGCGGGAAGAGTCCGAGAGTTTGGACAATTTACAGTTCCGGATATTCTTGAAGTTCGATACAACAAATGGGCTCGTCTTTTAGCCACAATTACCACCATCATTGCCTATGTTACTATTGTCAGCTATCAATTTCGTGGTGGCGGATGGGTATTGAATATAATTTCAGATGGTAAAATTCCTATTAATATTGCCATGATGGTTGTTGCTATTTTTGTGGTACTTTACACACTTACCGCCGGCATGTTATCTGTTGCCTATTTAGATGTAATCAATGGGATTATGATAATTACCGGAGTCTTCATCTCAATACCATTTTTAATCAAAAACGTGGGAGGATTTAATTATATAACAGCAAATGTAACACCAAGAGCCCATCCTATGCTCGGCAATATGAGTTTTATTCAAGCTATGGGATATTTTGTTCCAACTTTGCTGCTGGCATTGGGTAATGGTAATATGTATCAGCGGTTTTTTTCAGCAAAAAATGTTAACGAAGCTAAAAAGTCAGTCATTGGATGGGTGATTGGAGTTATATTCATAGGTGTTGCGTTGCAAAGTTTGGCTGTTATTGGGAGCAGTTATTTTAAAAATTTATCTATCAATGAATCAGGAAAAATAATTTTATTAGTTGCTCATCAAGGTGTCCCATTGATTGTCGGCTGTGTGTTAATAGCTGCCATTGTTGCCATCATCATTTCAACAGCTAATAGCTTTTTATTAGTTCCGGCAACCAATGTAATGCGAGATATATATCAAAGGTTTATCAATCCAGATATCTCAGATAAAATGATCGTGTTGTTATCTCGACTGGTTGTCATTGTTTTAGGAATGATGGCTTACTCCTTAATGCAATTTTTTCCTCGCATTTTGGATGCAGCTTATGCTGCCTATACGGTATATGGAGCGGGATTAACTCCAGCATTAATTGCCACCTTTTTCTGGAAGCGTGCTACACCCTACGCTGGTGTTGCATCTATTTTAACTGGCATGACACTAACGATCATTTGGGAACTCATTCGAAAAATCCAGGGAGAATTTTTATTTGGCGTACCAGCAGTTTATCCAGCACTCATCGGGTCACTGCTATGTTTAATTATAATTAGCTTAATCCAGGAACCTCCTGAAAAGGAGAAATGGGAACCATTTTTTGGACGATCATCTAAATGAGAGACCTGATTCGCTTAAGCTACGTTTCATTGAAAGGTATTTAGCTCTTGAATATTCTACCTTCTTACAAATGTTTTAAACCATGAGGTAAAGCAATGAAAGGAATTCCGAATAGACAGAAAAAAGTTGTCACTCCGAAAAAAGATTTCAAAAACGATCCATCAAAGTTTCAAGAGAATAAGAGACGGATTCGGAAGGCACAACGACACAGGAAGTCATAATGGCAGTTGTTTATACCATCAATTCTGAAAACCCACAACAACGCTTAATTAGTATGATCGCGGAGGTGTTGCGAGAAGGAGGGATTATTGCATATCCCACCGACACTGTGTATGGGATTGGATGTGATATTTTTAATAAAAAGGCTATCGAGCGAATTTTTTTAATTAAAGGAAAAACTCATAAAACTCCACTGAGCTTTATTTGTCCCGATCTGAAAGATATTAGTAAATATGCCTATGTTTCAAACCGAGCATACAAAGTTATGCGTCATTTATTACCAGGTCCCTACACCTTTGTTTTAAAAGCAAAACCCTTAGTTCCCAAGCTTATGGTGACAAAAAGGAAAACTGTAGGGATCCGTATTCCTGATAATAATATTTGTATTTCTTTACTTCAAGAGTTGGAACATCCTATTGTAAGTACCAGTGCCAGTTTTGGTGAATATGATATTTTTACGGATGCTGAAGAGATTGATATTCGGTTAGGACATCAAGTAGATATAATTATCGATGGGGGATTTTTGGGAACGACTCCTTCAAGTGTCGTGGACCTGACAAACGATGATGAATTTCGTGTTCTGCGAGCAGGAAAAGGAGATGTTAGTATTTTTTAATTTAGTGAAAGTTAATACGATGAGGCTTTTTATATTTTTTCATAAAAAACAAATCAGGGTAATAGCTTTATTGACATTAATTTTTTTATTTAGCAGTTGTTCGAAATACAAAGAAAATAAAAGATTGATTGAATTAACTGAGGATTTTCTAAAACAGTATTTTGAATTTTATCCTGTTCAAGCAACAACTATGCGAAATCAAAATTATAATGAACATTTAGATAATTATAGTAGTGAAAAGATAAATAAAATGATTCGCACCATCAGGATTTTCTTAAAAAAAATTTCATTAATTGATACTAAAAAGCTTAATTATACCAATGAAATAAACTTCATTATCTTATCTTCAAAATTGAAACTTCTTCAATTTGAACTGGAAAGGTGGAAAAGATGGGAAAATAACGCTACACTTTATACTCAAACAATACGGAATGCCTTAATGGGATTAGCTTTGCATTGTCAAGATACGACTATAAATTGTACTGAGAATTTAATAGCCAGATTAAAACAGGCACCCTATTTTTTAAACCAGGGAAAGAGTAATCTACAGCAATTAAATTCCATAGATCTCAGTACAGCGGTCGAAAACATTGAAAATTTAAAAAAAATGATTGCCTTTCGATTATCAGAAAAATTTTTAATTTCTCCTTCATATATCGATACATTAAACCAACAATCAGAGATAGTACTCGATTCATTAGAAAGCTTTAAGAAATTTCTTGAATCGAAGAAGAATCGGGCAATAGCGATGTCATTAAGCTTAACTCCCGAAATGTACGAAACATATATTAATCTTATATTAAATGAGAAAATTGATTTAGATAAATTAATTAGCTGGATTGATTCTGATTATCAAAGATATTATGATGATATTTTAAAAATTACTGAAAGTTATTTCAACGAAAATGGTAAATCTAAAAGATCTTATAAATTTAATAACTTAGTTGAACAGATAAATGATGAGATCGAGAAGCAATCGTTAAATAAAGATGAGATTATACCGTATTGTTATGAGACTATCGAGGAGATCAAACGATTTATCGATGAGATCTGGAACCTCTCACTACCCATTAACTATTCTATTCAAATCGAATGGTCAGAGGATGACATCATTAATTCCTTGAAACTGGCTCATCTGGCAAAAATTGGTTTATTGGAACCAGAACCTAAATTTTATTGTCTTATCAAACCAATTTCAAGTGAAGGAGATTGGATTCAGCAGCTTTCTTTATTGAGAGAGTATAACAAGCCCTATCTAAAAATATTAATGATGCTTGAGGCAATTGTTGGCCATTATCAAATTTGGTTGGAAGAATTGGATAAAATTCCTATCTTAGCCAGGGCTTTTCCGGATAAAGTTTTGATAAATGGCTGGCAGTATTACTGTGCGTTCTCAATACTAAATGCAGGCTTTGGCGGATATAATCCCGAATTGCGATATTTGCTTTTAAGAGATTATATTAGAATTTTGCTCATGGCTAAAGTTGAGATTCAGTATTATCAACAGCAAAGCTCTATTCAGCAAATGGAAGGAGTTTTATTAACAAGCAAGTTATTTAAAAGAAATGAAATAGAAGCAGTTGTTAGTCAGATTGTTACTTCACCAGGTCTGTCTTTAATTATTTATCGAGGGGTAAAAGAACTGAATGAGTTAGAAATAATTTGCAGAGATTTATTGGGTCCCCAATTTGATTTGAATATTTTTTTCTTACGAATTTTGAACCAGGGACCTATCCCTTTAAAATTAGCTAAACAAAAGGTAATAGACCAATTTCAAAAAGATAAAATAACCAAATAAAAAACTTACAAACTGAGGAGGATATCTCTAATGATCACAATTGAAGATGTTACTAAGATTAAAACGTATCATGTAAAAACTCTAAAAAAGAAGCAAAACGTTAATGGTGTCGCTATCGGACACAAAATTGTTGCTGGTAAAGACACTGGGGAACTCTGCGTAACAATACTGGTAAAGAAAAAGGTAACCAAGTCTGAGCTGTTCGGCAAGGATTTAATACCTCAAACCCTCGATGAAATTCCCACTGATGTAAAAGAAGTCGGCGAAATCTTTGCATTTAAATCTCGTACCGATCGTTGGCGCCCAGCTCCTGGAGGTGTGAGTATCGGTCATTACGCTATTTCTGCTGGAACTTTAGGAGGATTTGTTAAAGATAGGACTACCGGAGAGACCTTAATTCTTTCTAACAACCATGTTATGGCAAATAGTAATAGTGCCAGCAGCGGCGATGCCATTTTACAGCCAGGTCCAGCAGATGGCGGTGGCAATCCCCAAGATCGCATTGCGGATCTGGAGCGCTATATCATTATACAGTTTCTGAGTGGAAATGGTGGTGGAGATTGCATATTTGCAAAATCTGCTTCGGGTTTGCTCAATTCATTTGCCAAGGTTCTTGGTTCTAAACATCGATTAGTACCAACCAAGATTCAAGCTGAAATAAATGAAGTAGATGCTGCTGTTGCAAAACCTGCCTGGGACAATGTTATTACTGGTGATATTATTGATATCGGTGTGATTACCGGGACAAAACCAGCGGTCATCGGGTTGGACGTCCGAAAGAGTGGAAGAACTACTGGCACTACGACTGGTACAATCCAAAACCTTAGTGCTACTGTTGATGTGAGTTATGGTGGCGGTAAAATAGCGACGTTCGAAAATCAGATCGTCGCAGGTGCAATGTCAAGTCCTGGTGATTCTGGTTCGTTAGTTGTCGATGGTTCAGAACCTCTGGCAGTTGGTTTATTATTTGCTGGCTCTGATTCTGCAACGATAATTAATCCAATCGATCGCGTCTTAGAGCTATTAGATGTTGAGTTTTAAATCTTAAAATTATTAAGCTAAAAATAAAAACCCCATTGTTAAGTAAGTTGCAACGTTGGGGTTTTTTTATCTAAAAAGATTTCAAGAGTTCTGATTTTTTTTTCTGAAGCCGAATTAAATCTTTGTCAGCTTGCAGCCCATTTTTTTAAACTCGATAAGCTTTTGATAAATTTTTTCATCTGAAATTCCCAGGATTTCAGCCGCCAGAACCGCTGCATTAATCGCTCCTGCTTTTCCAATCGCCATGGTCGCCACTGGCACTCCCGAAGGCATCTGGACCATGGAATAGAGTGCGTCAACGCCATTAAGATCTGAGCCAGATAATGGCACTCCAATTATCGGCAATGTTGTATGAGCTGCAATAACACCAGCTAAGTGGGCCGCCATACCAGCACCAGCGATGATTACCTTAATTCCATTATCCCGTGCTTGTTTTGCAAATTGTGCGGTTGAATCTGGAGTACGGTGAGCCGAGAGAATGTATTCCTGAGACTGGATTCCAAAGTATGAAAGATGTCTGGTACATTCAGCCATCACGGATTTATCGCTGAGGCTGCCCATAACAACAGCAACTGTAATGTTTGATTTTGAGTTCTTCATTTATTCCTTCCCATTTTAAGATTATTCATCGTTTTTGGTTATAATATACTCGTTAAGGATTGTTTTGAAATGTCATTCCTGTGAATACAGGAATCCATAACCTTTTGTAAATATTGGGATTCATGCATACGCAGGAATGACAGCGTTTATTACATTTTAATCTTTAACGAGTATAACTCGTGTTGAATCTCGAATATTACCATGAGAAACATAAACATAACCAGAGTCCTGATTGATTCCAGCAGTAAACAAGCCGCTTTTATTAATGTAACCAAACTGCTGATTACAACTCCATTCCAATGAATCAGGATTGATTCTCACCGAATTGATGTACTGATCGAAGCCGTTAACAGAGAATTGTTTTTGATTTCCTGATAATACAAATACTTTCTCAGGAGAAATTTTTAAAACAAATAATGGCCCAGTCGGTGCAGTACTAATAACCATCAATGCATTGGCAACTGAACGCTCCCCACCAGCATCGGAAGGACGATTAACGACATTTCCTCTCACAAACATTGTTGTCGATCCGCCACCATCTAAATTAACTCCCTGGTAAATGCTCCATTCCAGCATATAATCAGCCAGTTCAAACAAAGACATGCCGACGCTGTATCCAGGCTGTCGACCGTCAACTGTAAAAAAGAATAATTTTGTTGAATCCTGGTTGAAACCGACAGCTGTCCGGGGATGTCGATCATAACTAAAACTCTGACCACACAGTTCATTCTCCCATTCAACTGTTGCCACACCATTGCGAATCAGTCGGGGTGTACCACCGATAAGCTCAATAATCTTCTGTTGAAGCGGGGGAAACTGAATCAAAACGCATAGCGTATCCCCAACAAATACGTTTTCATTCAGAAAAGAACTGGTTGTACCATGACCTGATAAAATGATTCCATTGGTGGGAATAGCATTATTTCCATGTCCCGTTATCATAATGCTGTCTTTTGAAGTAACTACAACATGAGCGGTATCATTAACAAGGGGATGAATAGTGATATATTTGGCGATTATTTCAGTTCCCCAAATATTTGTTCGAGTTGTTGAACCGTAATATTTGTTATAGAGAATAAGTTTATTTGTACTTCGAATCTCGTTGACACCATTTATAGCGATTGAATTTTTTCGTTTTGTCGAAATTGCTCCTTCAAAAGATACAACGTCAATCAAAGGTTTATTTAATAGGGTAAATCCAAAAACCGAGCGTGTTGTCGGTCTCTTTAATAATATACCATCTAAAACTTGAGCCCCAACGGGAATGCCCCCTGCTTCGTAAAAGTCACCATTAATTGCTCCAACTACCCGATGTTTCTCGCGGTCACTTATCGTTGCCATTGCTGAAGTTCTTTCTCGACCTGAAAGTCGATTATTGGCTTTGACAGTTTCCAGTTTAATCCACTTATTAGAGAGATCAATTTCAAGCACATGAATGTGCCAGTGACCTGCTGTCCTGAACTCATGGTGATGGATAATGCCTGGACCGACTGGAGTACTATTAATTGTATTGGAGAGAGATGATTGTCCTGAGAAAATAAGAAGAATAATTATAAAAATGAACTTTTTTAAACTGGTCATACCCGCTCCATTTAACTTCGAGATAATCATACTTGCTTTCTAAAACATATTATGTTAAATTAGATTTGATTAAATTGGAGAAAATTAATAATGTATGTTGAAGAGATCAGAAAAATCGTGAAAATTCGCCCTTTCAAAAGGTTTGAAATTCACGTTAAGGATGGTACAAAATATTTAATAAAACATCCAGAAAATATTTTTATCACCAAGCAGCTCATTGTCACCGTTGACGAACAGGGACAATCGATATTAATTGCTCCAGAAGCTGTGAGTACCATAATCCTCGTTGATAGTAAAAATTAATATGTTAAGGTAAATTGGAATTTAAGAAACCAATTTGAATATTGGAATTTGAAATTTATTTGGAATTTGACGCTTGGAACTTGGAATTTAATTCATTCATTTTGAAAGCTTTCAAATTATCCTACTCCTGGTTTCTCT
>SMTZ1_10017578_pt1 | contig 17598 bp, 17 predicted proteins | sample DeeMarSWOR136_30_FD_25667 | JGI IMG/M metagenome (IMG submission 25667)
CCATAGGGATTTTATCCGCCAGGATGGATGAAAACCTAGCCAATCGAGGTAGAGAGTCGTCGATCTTCTTGTTCTCGCCCAACCGTTGCCACAAGGATAGGAGCTTGTAACTGCTAGCGAAGAGGAAAACGTATCGGATGTCTCGCCAATTCAGTCCAGGTGAGTCCTCTTGAGAAAGCTCCTTCCACTCCTCGGCAATGGGAAGCTCGTTGTTAAATGAAGTGCCTATGGCTTTCAGGGTGGCCGTCACCTTTCTCCACACCGAAGACCCGTCACGAAAGGCGACTGTCTCGGCAAGCGTGTGCATCAAGTCGGAGATATCCATTGCGCCGTCTACAGCTAGGGCATTTGCTGTTTCTCTAGCTTCAGAGAGATAGGCATCCACAGCGTCCCAATCTTCACGGATGAGCTCTCGAACGATTTGCACCAGTAGACTCACCGCGACCCATACGTGGTATGCGGTTTTCCAAAGGAAAGCTTGATAGCAAGCCCTTTGCTCCTGCAGTTCGGCTTCGCGTCTAACTAACTCGAGTATATTGTGCAGAGATTGGCGTAGGTTAGTGGCGGCACTGCCTCCAGGTAGAATCAGCCGACTGACTACGCGTTCGCTATTTTCATCTAGCCTTTCCAGGACAAGGCTATTGGATGAGTCATCTGATTCGGCTGAGGAAACCCGGGAAAGGTCCACGGAGAACTCCAGATGGGGTGGGGAGAAGAGACCGCCCTTTTTCTCGAACTCTATCCGCTTGCTGGTGAGTAAGAGCTTGCCCTTGCCTACATTTTCCAATTTTACGTTCTTAAGCTGGGCAAGCAGTTTCTCCTCTTCAAGGTCAGCCGTTATCTCAATTTGATCGGTGCTCACTGCGATGTCTCGTCCTGGCTTGTTTTCTTACCGGAGTTGTGCTGGAGGGTTCCTGATTTGGGGTCAAATGTGACCTCGGCGCTGTTCTTGGCTGCATACATTTTCAGATATTCCAGCGCATACTTAGACTTTACTGGAAGGTCTGAACTGCCCACTACCATGTTTGTTCTCAGCGACTCTTGGAGTATATACTCTATGTTAGGGTAGTTTATGAGTAGCTCGCTGATCTGACTGTATTGTTTGATTATTTTTGCCTGCTGCTCAACTGCTTGCACTGTCTTCTCAATGACGCTGAATCGGCTGCTTATGGTGGGTTCAGGCTGTGCCGATTCGATTGAGTCCAGAAGCTGTTGCAACTCGCCCCAGGCGTGGTTATTCTTCCCCCAGTTATATTTCAGTGGACATCTCCGGTCGTTGTCCGCCTCAATTGAGGTAATCCTGTGTCCAAGCTCACCAACCTTATTCCTGGCCAAGTCGGCCAGCTTGCGGCTCTGTTCAACTATGTTGATAATGTCAGCAAGAGTGCCCTCCACTGATGTGGCTATTGCTTCCAGTTCATCGACCGTGCCGTAGCATTTGCTTACCGAGCCCGAATCCCCGATCGATTCAAACACTGGAATCAGACGCGAGGTCATGACCTGTTTGAAGTTGCTGGTCATGGCGATGACATCGGCAGCAAGCTCGGCAATTGAGTGCTCGATCCTGCCATCGATAATCTGCAGATCTTCCAAGATAGTTCGCGCTGCCACTTCGAACCTGCCTTGAGCGAGGAATCCGTGGGCGATATCAATTGTAGCCAGCGAGAACTCGGGGTCGATCTCATCTTTGATAGTTTTGGCCACCATGTCCCCAGCTGAGACCAGCTTGCCTGCTAGTTCCTTAAAGGCGCTGTTCAGCCTTTCCTGTTCCACAAGGGCATTGTCATAGTCCTGCTCTTCTGACGACAGTGGCGGCATCTGAGCGACATCCTGGCCGGCGGCTATGCCAAGGGCAAGGGCTTCAGCAACTATGGCCTTGTAACCGCGTCTGGAATCGAGGAGATGGTTGATGAGTGTGCTCTTGAGTTGGAGTTGGAGGTTGTAGAGCTGCGATCGCATATCCAAGAACTCTTTGTAGCTCATCTGCAGCCTTGGCAGTCCCAGAGCGTTCACGCTTTCGAGTGTGAGCGCTACCTTCTCTTCACATTGGGCGATGGCAGCCTTTTCATCCCCCAGGTTCCTGTTGTGGCACAATGAGGCTACCTGATACAGCTGTCTCATGGTTTCGTCCAGAAGATCATAGAGGTCCCGCGAAACGACAGCCAAATCGCTTCTGAGCTTCACTTTAAGATCGCGGCGGCGCAACCAATCATCCACAAGGAAGGCTGCGCTGCCTAGAGCAACCATGATACCGGTTACAATAGCGATGTTGACCCAACTGTCAAATCCGGTGTAGTAGCCCAGAGGATTCTGCAAGAGCTGTAAGGGCACGAAGAACGCTAGCTCGATGCTTAGCAGCATGAGCAGTGGTGCCAGCAAGCGGAGCAGGCTCCCAGCTGCCTTTGTCCATTCTGACGGATTGATTATCGCTGGGGTAACCACTGTGGCCATCACCATAGTTAGCACCAGAACGACTCCGCCCCATCCCTCAACGAAGTAAGTGGAAGAGCCTTTAAATGCGCTGAAGCTGTTGTTAATCTGCCCCTCGAAGGCAGCCTTCAGTGAATCTAGGTCAAAGACGTTCATGGCTGGTTGCAGAGGGTAGTCAGTGGTAGCAAAGAGGGGGACAGTCTCGCCCTGGGCGACAGGGGTTGATGCCACGAAGAGGAAGGGCAGGTAAAAAAGCAGGAACATGAAGAGCCCCCACCCTGCGCCGACGACTGATCCTCTTAGCCGAAGCAGGGTGATACCTGCAAGCAGGGGCAAGGAGAGGAAGAAGTAGTCGGTCAGCATGAGCGCACCAGCTGCTGCGCCTATAGCACTACCTGACGATGCGCCGGGCAGCTTGCTGAAGCTGTATGGAAGCACCACCGCTACCGTGACTATCATTGCCAGTGCCCATATAGTCACTCCAAGTTGATATGAATAGGCGGGGGCTGCGAAAAGCAGCATTATCGAAAGGGCGACGGCAGGCCAGCGATAGGCGATGGCCGCAGACACTATCGCCAGAAAAACCGACATCGCGGTCGGATAAAAGGGGAGTAGAAGGTAAACAATAAGGGAGGATGCCAGAAAGACGAAAGATGTTATTGCTCTGCCTAGCAGTGTTCGGAATGCCTCTTCGTTGTTTGTAATCCCGTACTGCTGCAACAGATCTCGATCAGTTGCGTCTCCTTCTACCTGCGAAAGCTGCAGGGTGGATTCCATACTGCTTTCCCCCACTCTTTCGGAGCCCAGAGGAACGGTGGTGACCTTGCTCACCGCTCAGTTTTGATGGCATCACCCGATGTTTCCTCAATGGGCTCCTTTTCCATGGCTGCCTGGATACCGTGTTCCAGCAGGAATGAATGTGCCAGCGTCCTCTCCTCCGCCGTGCTGTGTTCGTATATTTGCTTCATCTCACTGTAGCATTCTAGGAGCTGGGGCTCTGCCTTGGCTGAGATTACCATGAACCTCACGGTCCAGGGATCAGTGGAATCGATCTCCCTTATAGCGATACTTCTTGATGCATCCTCCTTCACATAGCCTGACAATGTGGCCCTTACGTCTGCAGTCAGGTCGTGGTCCCAGATGCCGCGTGGTGATACCACAGCAAACCAGATGTAGTCTGTCTTGTATTTGGAGGTCAGGCCCATTACGCCGGGGACCCTAAAGATGCCGAGCACGCTTGACAGGTATTCTTTGAGATGATCTTTGTCTATTATCTCTTTGAGGATGTTCTCATTGGACAGCGAGGCCTCATCCTCCATCAGGATCCTCTGCATGAGCTTCAACTGGACATCCTCGGTCAACTCCGCAGTTCGGTCGTAGAATCCCTTGTCCTTTACCATCTCGTTCATCTTCTCGTAGTGGAGGTTGGAGATCTCCGCTATAGCTGTCAGAAGCTTTCGGTACTCGGAGTTAACCTCGAACCTTCTCTCAATGGCTGAATATTCAGCTATTTTCTCCTGGACTTTGAGCAATCCCTCGTTTGCCAGGCGCATATCCTCATCTACTGATGTCAAGGCATGGTCTAATTTCCTTCTTTTCTCATCCCAGAGCTTCTTTTTCCCACTGGAGAGAAATCCTAACTTGATTTCCTGCAGCTCTCTGCTAGCGCGGCTTTTCTCAACTTGCTTGGATTTGCGATTTAGCTCGAGGTTATTGAGGCTGGAGGTGAGTATAGATGTCTCATCTTCCAATACCCTCTTCACTCGGCGGCAGTTGACCAGTTGAGAATCCATGCTCTTCAGTTGAGTGGTTAGGGGGGTGAACATGGAGGACAGTAGCGAGAACAAAACCACCAGCTCGGGATTTATGATTCGTTCTACCTTGGTCAGCGCTGACTCTTGGGCCTCGCTCTGCTCCTCCTTTTGGAGTTGTTTCTGCAGCTTGTCAGCCAGCTTCTTGGTCTCCAGGTAGAGCCTGAGGCTGCCGAGATAGCTTCTAATCATGGATGCAAGCTCGGCTACATCGCCAACCAATTGTACCTCCTTGGCGGTCAATTGCTGAGCGCTGGGTAGGCTGTCCCTCAGATTATCGAGAATATCATTCACTTCAGCAAGGTATTCACTATAATTCTTGGAGATGCAGCCCCCGAGGTCGATGAGCCTGGATGCTTGATTGCGGATCATCGCCTCCACCGTTCCTTCAGGCGCATCCAGGCCTATTGCCATTACCGGTCGCCCCAGTTCGTTGACCTGGGTTCTGATGGAGTCATCTACTCCCTTCAGGTGCATTATGTACTCGGCTTCCACAGAACGGTCAGCGTTGATCAGGTTATCAACCGCTTCGTCGAAGCTATCGGCACTGTACTTACCCGCGCCGATGAGTAGCTGGCGGTAGATCTCTTTCAGGTCTTCGTAGCAGATGTTAATAATTTTGGCAACGCCGCCAGCTTCCGTGGGATGCGTTCCCCCATATACCTCTATCTTCTCTCGCCTCAGCGCCCGAACTTTATCCAGCCGGCTCAGGTATATTTTAGTGAGCTCTATGAATTCGGTTACTGGATAGCTTATCTTGAGTGTGGATACCACATGGAGCCATTTACCCTCCATGTCGATATTTGACCCTATGTTGCTTAATAGGTCTGCCAGATCAAAGCTGAGAGAGTTCATTAGGAGGTCAACAATGGCATCGTCGATGATTTGCTTGGCATCGATCAAACTGGCAGTCTTGCTATAGGCTGGCCCCAAGGGCATGACCAGAAAGGAGCTGAAGGGGTTTTCGTAGGTATTGCCAAATTGTCCAGTTACCCTGGCGTTGCTTTGCTTGTCGACGACTAGGCCGTGTTCAATCAGGGCACCGTAGGCTGAGGTCCCTTTGGCTGGAGGGTCGTCCCCAGTACAGGGGAGCACACACAAACCGACTATGGGCACACCACTGCCGAGTTTCTTCCTCAAATGCCTGGTGAAGTCCAGCACCATGCCACTGCCACTGCCACCACCAAGACCGTAGATCACGAAGACCACGGGTTGGATTGTGGAAGTGAACAGATGTTCCTTGAAGCTGTCCATATAGTTGTCCAGCAATCTCAGATGATGGTAGTTTAGGCCGTATATCGCTTTGGAAAGAGCCCTTCTCCGGCCTACTCCTCCTGCCAGTGGCGGTATATCCATGGACGAGGCCAGCCAGGGTTGGTAGTCTTCAGGGGTGGTAACCCCTTCTCGTCTCAAGTACTCTGTGCTGAGGCCTCTAAGCTCTGGATATCATGATCTGCCACATCGATGGCCAGGCAGGATATCCGGATGCCTTCCTTCTTGAGCAGAGGAATAAGCTCCCTTCGGTTGTTTATGAAGGCCTCTAATATGTTGACCCCTGCTCCCCCCAGGCCTATGAGTTGCATAGCTGAATTATAGCTTCCAACACTAGCCATTCGGTCACCTCCCGATAATCCTCTCCAGTTGCTCCTTCACCTGCTCGATGTCCTCCCCGAGATGCTTATCGATTTTGGATATCCTGACCGTGAGCACATCCAGTCTCCCGGCCTCCTCATCAACTTGCTGGCGAATGAAGCTGCTATTGGCCCTTGCCCTGAGAAAAAGGGCAACGGAAACAATCAATATGACGGCAAGCACGACAATTCCAATGAGATAGGGCAGGGATGATTCTTCCGACACCGGTATTGGGAACCCGGAAACAGAGACGGGTATGGTATCAAGCAAATCATTGGCGTTCTCGACATATCCGTTTGCGTAGAGATCCTCGGCACGGTCTATTACGTCTTCTACCAGCTTCACATATTTTGGGTCGGCTTCATTGGGGTCGGTGGTTGCTTCTTGCAGTAAGAGTTCTTTGTCGGCCAGCGTTTGCTCATAGGCAAGTATTGCCTGATCCTTGACAATTAGACTGCGTTCCCCCAGTGGGTCACCATCTGGACCGAGGGAAAGTTGCACCAAAGCGATAGACTTGGGGAAGTGAAGATCCTCTTCGTTGGGCAGCTCCTGCGAGGTGTAGTCTGAAGGTACGGCCCCCTTTAGTGTGAACTCAGCGTCACCTTCGACCACGTTGAACTCGATTTGGGATAGTCCTGGCTGCCATAACTGAGTATCCACCCCCTCATAAGTGTTTTCGAGCTGCCAATACCTGTCCCCCACTTTCTCTAGGGGAGTGGACAGGATCAATGTATTATCGGCTAGATCAACGCCGACGTTGACCGTAAAGGAGACCGTGTAGGTGTCACCAGCCATCAGGTGACCCTGGGTCACGTCGGTGCCATCGATGTTCTCGACAACATACGATTCTATGGTGGCCAGCGGGGGCTCGTCTGCAAGAGTAGTGGCTGTGCCCAACACCATTGCCAAGATCGAGCATGTAACAAATATTGCAAAAAAGCGTTTTCGCCTCATGACCAATACTCCTTTACCAGATGTGCTTGACAACGAAAGTCCTGATTCTGGAGTTGCTGAAGGCTGTGGCAAGCATAGCATCGCTCATAATCACTGTCAACAGCCTTTTGGTTCAATGCAGATGGCCCATTATGACTATTTGGCAGCTCCGCTAGTACTATCATCGCCGGACAACCCTTTGGTGCCAATCGGCGGTTTTTTCCTGGCTTGAGAGACACGGCCAACTGATTCGCGAAAATTCGCGAAAAGCTTTTAGTCCGTAATACAAGCATTGTGGGGACTGAAGGCTCATACTGAGTTGCGCTTCTAGTCCGTAGTCTCGGTAAATAACGGACTGTACTAGATTTACCACTTTTGTATGACTTTGTCAATCCCTCGGTGTGCGTCTGAGCCATGCCAATCCGTATCCACCGCCTGTTAACTGTTACAGACGCGGTGAACTACGTTCGATTCACAAGATCGGCAAGTATCTCTTAAGCTCATATTCAGACACGTGAGTCCGATAATGGTCCCATTCAATCTTTTTGTTTTTTATGAAAGCATCGAAAACGTGGTTGCCAAGGGCTTTTCGCACGAGCTCGCTCTTTTCGGTGATATGAATGGCCTCAATGAGGCTGCCGGGTAGAGTCCCTATTCCCCTTCTTTCCCGCTCCTTGTTGCTCATCTCATATACGTTTTCCTCCACAGGCTGTGGGACTTCGTATTCCTTCTCGATCCCTTCCAGTCCGGCAGCGAGCATTACGCTGAAGGCAAGGTAGGGGTTGCAGGCGGGGTCGGGTGATCTGAACTCGATCCTCGTGGCCTTTTCCTTGCCTGGCTGGTACTCCGGTACCCTGATCAGGTCTGATCGGTTGCGCCGCGCCCATGAGAGATAAATTGGCGCTTCGTAGCCGGGAACCAGCCGCTTGTAGGAATTGATCCACTGGTTGGTGACGGATGTGATTTCGGGGGCATGCTGCAGCAGCCCGGCAATATAGCATTTGGCTGTCTTGGAGAGGTGATAGGGGTCTTTCGCATCAAAGAAGGCGTTCTGTTCGCCTTTGAATAGCGACTGGTGTACATGCATGCCACTGCCGTTGATGCCGAACACGGGCTTGGGCATAAAGGTAGCGTAGACCCCATTCTTTAGGGCTATTTCTTTTACTACCAGGCGGTAGGTCATCACGTTGTCGGCCATGGTCAGGGCATCAGTATACCTCATGTCTATCTCATGCTGGCTGGGAGCAACCTCATGATGGGAGAACTCAACGCCGATCCCCATTTCCTGAAGGGTGAAGACTGTTTCCTTCCTCAGGTCAGTAGCTGTGTCACGAGGGGTCATATCGAAGTAACCACCCTCATCCAGTGTCTCGGTTCCCTTGGAGTCGCTGAAGTAGAAGTACTCCAGTTCAGGCCCCAGATTGAGGGTGTAACCCTTTTCCGCAGCCCGCTTTAGGTTTTTCTTCAATACGAACCTGGGGTCTCCATCGAAAGGCTCGCCACCGGGCCTCAAAATGTCGCAAAACATTCGGGCTACAGCGTGGTGCTCCATTGGTCTCCACGGGAGCAACCGAAAGGTATTGGGATCGGGCAGTGCCACCATGTCGCTCTCATCGATGCGGGCAAATCCCTCTATGGATGAGCCGTCGAAGCCCATCCCCAGCTCTAGGGCGTTTTGCAGTTCCTCGATGGTGATGGCGAAGCTTTTGAGCATGCCCAGGATGTCTGTGAACCAGAGCCTGATGAACTTTACGTCATGCTCAAATAGATTCTAAGCCTTTTACAGGGTAGATTGAAGCATCGGCTACAGTATACTACAGTGAGCAACAGGACGGAAGTAACCAGGAAAGTCACTGAACTTGGTAAGTTCTGCCACGCCTGAGGAGTTTATGGGGTGGGTTTTTTCAGCCACGTGCCTTGAGTCGCTCTCGGACCCTTCGAAAGCTACCGCAGGGCAGAAGGCCATAGTCCGTATTTGCTTGGAGGCTCAGCCTGTTTCAGGGCAATCTGGTAGGATACATACGTTGTCTCACTTTGGCCCTTGTCATCCCTTGCCTATCTCCAACATCCTGTCCACGGCTGCCTTTGCTTTGAGGCGAGTCTCCTCCTGAACCTTCACTTCGGGTGCCATCTCTTCTAGAGACCACAGAATTTTCTCCAGGCTGATCAGCTTCATTTTGGGACAGATCGCCTGTTCGGAAACAGGGACGATCCTTTTTCCGGGGCTTTCCTTTCTCAGCCTGTGAATTATCCCGATCTCCGTCCCCACGATTATGTCCTTTGCCTCGCTCTCCTTGCTGTATCTGCACATTCCCCCTGTGCTCAGTACCTCGTCGGCAAGGCTGATCACTTCTGGACGACATTCAGGGTGAACTAGCACCTTGGCTTGCGGATATTCTTGTTTCAACCTAACGATATGCTGTGGCTGAATTCTGATGTGCGTGGGACAGAAACCAGGCCACAGTATCATTTTCTTTCCGGTCTTGCTCCCAGTATAGTGACCTAGGTATTGATCGGGCACGAATAGGATCTCATTGGCCCCGTCCAGGCTTTCTACCACCTTGACCGCGTTGGCAGATGTGCAGCAGACGTCCGATTCTGCCTTGACCTCAGCTGAGGAGTTAACGTAGCAGACTACAGTGGCCCCCGGTAGTTCCTGCTTCTTTTGTCGTAACCCTTCGGCGGTGATCATGTCGGCCATAGGGCAGCCAGCATGAGCATCGGGCAACAGAACCACTTTGTCCGGGCAAAGTATAGAGGCTGTCTCCGCCATGAAACGAACTCCGCAAAAGACGATTACATCGGCACCGGTCCTGGCGGCGTTTTGGCTTAGCTCAAGGGAATCACCGACGAAATCCGCTATGTCTTGAACCTCGCCCAGTTGGTAGTTATGGGCGAGAATAATGGCGTTTCTCGTCCTCTTCAGTTTCAGAATCTTATCCACCAAGGACGATTCTCTAATGGTAGCCACGATTCAACCTTGATCCCCTTCTCTTCACTTTTACAAACAGCAAGAATCCTGGCCAAGATGTCACCTCGCTGTTCGTTCTATTGTGCCGCCCCCCAGAACCACGTCTCTATTATAGAAGACTATCGCCTGCCCCGGGGTAATCGCCATCTGCGGCTCCTCGAACCTGACATGCACCTCGTCCTTGCCCAGGGGAGCTATCATGGCTTCAGTCTCTCTGTGATTGTACCTTATCTTCGCCTTTACCTTGGTAGGGCGTCTTAGCCCTTGTATCGCTATCCAGTTTATCTGAGCGCATATAAGCTCGTCTCCATACACATCCTCTTTTGTTCCGACGACGACGGCATTTCTTTTCTGGTCAATACTGGTAACATAAAGAGCTTTGCTCATCGATATGCCCAACCCTTTGCGTTGGCCAATGGTATAAAATGGGATTCCTCGGTGCTCACCGAGGACGTTACCCTGCCTATCAAGAATGGGACCCGGTCGTGTGGCTGCCGTCAAGAGAGAGGAATAGCCTCCTGCGATAAAATCCTGACTCTCAGGCCTATCATCCACGTCGAGGCCGAAATCGGAAGCCAACCTCCTCACCTCTTTCTTGGTGTGGTTGCCCAAGGGAAAAAGGCAACGGCTGAGTTGCTCCTGGGACAAAGAGGAGAGGAAGTAGGACTGATCCTTGGTTTCGTCCCTGGCCTTTTTGAGTAGATAGCGACCCTTGCTCTCCGCCCATTCCACTCGAGCATAGTGGCCTGTGGCGACATAGTCGAAGCCAATGCCAGCTTGCCCGGCCTTTTCCACCAGCTTATCCAGCTTAACGCTGCGATTACATCGAATGCAAGGATTGGGCGTTCTCGCAGACAGATACTCTCGGAGAACGTAGTCGAGGACCTCGGTTTTGTATTCTCGTCTGAGGTCAAAAACGTGGAAGGGAATCCGTAGGGCCTGGGCAACCCTGCCGGCATCCTCTATATCCTCTTCCTCTGGGCCGTAGCAGCAACCACGTGTCTCTATTCCCGGGAGACGTTCGCCGTTCCATATTCGCATGGTCACCCCGACGACCTCATGACCCTCCTCTTTAAGAAGGGCAGCAGCGACCGATGAATCCACCCCCCCGCTCATAGCTACCATTACCCGGGCCATAGTTGTCAGCTTTCTCTCATCTCAAGAAGAGCGTTCATTTTTCAATCCATTCTTTTCGCGGTTGTTCAGGTAGTCGTTGATGGCCGATCTGAGGGCCTCCTCGGCCAAAACTGAGCAGTGCATCTTAATCGGTGGCAGCCCGCCCAAGGCTTCGGCCACCGCGTGATTTGAGATCTCTAGCGCCTCTTCTATGCTCTTTCCTATTACCATCTCAGTGACCATACTGCTGGTGGCAATGGCTGCGCCACAGCCAAAGGTCTTGAATTTAGCATCTGCGATAACGCCATTCTTCACCCTGATATAGAGCTCCATTACATCGCCGCAAATGGGGTTGCCCACATGACCAGTGCCATCAGGATTTTCGATCTCCCCTACGTTCCTGGGATTTCTGAAGTGGTCCATCACCTTCTCGCTATAGAGCGACCACGTATCTGCAGACATTATCGCAATCTCCTCTTTATGCCCTGCTTCGCAATAAGGGAGACATAGCCCTTAGTTTTGCCACGATAGGGGGCAATGCCTCTAAAACGCGCCCTATCTCCTCCTTGGTGGTTTCTCTTCCCAAAGTAAATCGCAATGAGCCATGAGCCTGCTCAGGCTGCAATCCCAGCGCCAGCAGGACATGCGATGGCGTAAGGGTGCTGGAGCTGCATGCCGAGCCTGTAGAGGCAGCGATACCCTCCATATCCAGGCTAAGAAGCATTGACTCTCCCTCAACGAATTGGATGCTCACATTGACATTGTTGGGTAACCTTTTGCTGGGATGACCATTCAGTTGCATATTGTCGATCCTCTCCAGCAGACCCTTGATCAATTGGTCACGAAGAAGGGCCAGGCGTTCCACCTCTGCGCGCATCTCATTCTGGGCGATGTCCGCCGCCTTGCCAAAGCCCACGATGCCGGGGACGTTTTCGGTACTTGCCCGGCGTCTTTGCTCTTGTTCTCCACCGTGCATAAAAGGGGCTACCTTGGTGCCCTTTCTGATGTAGAGGGCACCTACCCCTTTCGGCCCGGAGAGCTTGTGCGCTGACATTGACAGGAGGTCCACACCGAGTTCATTCACGTCCACCGGAATATGCCCCACTGTCTGTACGGCATCGGTGTGGAGATAGACCCCCCTCTCTTTGGCAATTCTGCCCATCTCTGCTATCGGCTCTATGGTGCCTATTTCGTTATTGGCGTGCATGACCGAGATCAGGATCGTCTTTTCACTGACCGCCTTTCGCACATCCTGTGGGTCCACCATGCCGTACTGATCCACGGGAAGGTAGGTTACCTTGAACCCTTGTCGCTCCAGGGACTTCAAGGGCTCTATCACCGCGTGGTGCTCAATGGAACTGGTGATGATGTGATTACCTCTATGCTCGTTGGCATAAGCTACGCCTTTTAGGGCGAAGTTATCTGCCTCCGTCCCACCGCTGGTAAAGACGATCTCATCGTTCTTGGCACCGATTAGGGCAGCGATTGTCTCACGTGCCTCCTCTACTGCTCTCTTCGCTTCCTGTCCAAAGGAGTGCATGCTCGAAGGATTGCCAAAGGCATCGTTCAGATATGGCAACATCGCTTTCACCACATCAGGGTGCGTAGGCGTAGTGGCAGCGTAGTCGAGGTATACCCGCTTCATTCCTATCCCTCCACGACATCGCCGGCAACAGGGTCAACCCTCACCCCTTTGCTGGTAACCCAGGCTATGCCCTGCTCGATGTCTCCGTCCTCCCCTTCCAGTTCCAACATTACCCATCCTCTATTCTCCGTGACGTCAGCCTGGCGGATATTGGTCACTATCTTAAACTGCTGCCCCAGGCTGTAGATAATGGGTTCCCTGATGAGTTCCTGAGGAAAGGTAAACATTACCTGTCTCTTGGCCATCCTATCCTCCCCTTTATGGCTGGATAAGCAAAGTGACTTCTCTTCACAGCAGGCTATTGGCGGCATCTACTTCTTGCTCGCGATGCTCCTCATTGCCAGTTCGGTTGCCTTTTTGCCAGATAGAAGCATGCCACCGAATATTGCTCCCATTCTGGGGGAACCGTGGGCAGCATTTGCTGCCATGCCGGCAACAAACAAACCGGGATAAACCTCCTTGGTGTTTTCAATCAGCTCCCTCTCTCCGACCTCAGCCCACATTGGTTTCTCGCCAATCACTTTTCCGGTTTTAGTTTTCAGCTTGGGGCCGATTTTCCTAACTACTATGTGGCAAATCTCGCTGCTATGACCGGTGGCATCTATGACTGCCTTTGCTCTCACCGCTAAAGGGTCTACATGCAGATTTGCCAGCGAGACAGCGCTCCAGTTCAGCACCAGGCCAGTTATCCGATCCTCTTCTCTTATCATCACATCCTCGACGGAGATCAGGTTAAACATCCTTGCCCCCGCCTTTATTGCTCTTGAGCAAATGGTTGAGATAGTCTCCAGAGCGTCGGCGACGAAGAAACCCTTTTCGTATTCCCTCGTTTGGACGCCGAACTCGTCCAATATCTGCTTGCCTTCATCTTGCACAACTATCCGATTGAACATCATCCCTCCACCTGGCATGCCACCGCCAACTCGGAGACCCCTTTCGAATACCGCCGTCTTTACTCCCTCTTTTGCCGAATAGTAAGCAGCTGTCATGCCAGCTGGGCCCGCTCCAGCGATGGCAATATCTACTTCCATGGCGTCGAGGAAATCTGTGACAAAGCTATTGGTTATTGCCCTGGAGATGAGAATGTCATCCACTTTGGTACTTCCTCCTATTTTTGGTTTGCCCCGAAGGTCAAAAAGAAATCAATCCTATTCGTGCCTTGATAACTACGATTGCAGAGCTTGCCCCGGGATGGATCGCCGCTGTTTCAAATCTCGTTGTCTTCCCCCTCTTTAGTCCCCTGACTGTTAGCAAACGCCTTTTCAATCTGAACTATCTTTTCAGCCAACTCATCTGGACCGACTGCCAAGCCTCTGGCCTCTTCCAGCTTGCCCACGCGCTCGCTTAACCTGGCCTGTTCTTCCAGGATGAGTCTGATTGCCTCGCTGAAAGGGTCAGGCAGTTTTCCATGCTCCAAATCCATTGTTGGTTCCGCCCAGCCTCCCACTACTCGTCCGGGGACTCCAACCACAATGGCTCCTGGAGGCACCGACCTCACCACGACAGAATTAGCACCAATCCGGGCTCCATCCCCTACGGTGATGGGGCCAAGCAATATCGCCGCTGAGCCGACAACCACATTGTTGCCGAGAGTGGGGTGGCGCTTTTTCTTCTCCAGGGTTGTTCCGCCGAGAACCACTCCCTGATAAATCAACACATTGTCCCCGATCTCCGCTGTCTCCCCAATTACCACCCCAGCCCCGTGGTCGATGAAGAACCTCTTGCCAATGGCCGCGTTAGGATGGATTTCGATTCCAGTTAGGAAGCGGCCGACGTGAGAGACATAACGGGCAAGGAGACGGAATTTGAGCTTCCAAAGGTAATGAGCAATGCGGTGAAGCCACAAGGCGTGCAAACCAGGGTAGCAAAGCAAGACTTCCAGTTTGCTTCTAGCTGCTGGATCCCTGGCGAAAACAGTCTTAACGTCTTCTCTCAAAGCCCTAAACATGTCAATCGCCTCTTTTCGGTCTCATATCATCGGCTATCTTAGTCATTCAACGATCGTGCCCACTCGTCCCTACTGCTGCCCAGTTTCTTGCCGCCTCTGAAGCAGGTCTTGCAAAGTGACAGACTCCAGCACGGTATCGGTGGCCTTTTTCATCTCTGCCCAGACCTCACGAGTCACGCAGGAGCCACTACGTGAGCAAATCTGAGCATCATCCACGCACTCCGCAGGTGCGGTCGATCCCTCCATAATGTGGATAATATCTATGAGGCTTATCTCTGAAGGCGGCTTAGCTAGTGTGAAGCCTCCGTGGGCACCACGGATGCTTCTGACAAGTCCGGCTCGCTTGAGAGGAGTCAATAGTTGCTCCAGGTATCGCTCGGAAATCTCCTCTCTTCGGGAGATGTCTTTGACCATGATGGGGCCCTCGCCGAAATGAAGGGCTAAATCGAGCATTGCCCGTGTAGCGTATTGGCCTTTGGTGGAGAGCTTCATAAAGCACCTCCAGTTGTTACAAGTAATACTATCGGGATAGTGATAATTGTAACACTGTAAGAACGAACCGTCAAGCCGCCCGCTGGTGGTTGCTGAGAAAGGCAGGCTCCAGCGTTCAGTGGCGAGCCCACGGAGGCATGAGTGTGCTCCATGAACGGGAAACGAAACCCCGCGCGACCGGGTAGTAGCCTTGGCAGCTCTTGAGGAGCGTGATTGATGCAGCAGCGCTAGACCCCCAACCTCTCCTTGAATTCCTTGACCTGAGCTCTGTATTCTTCCAATCTCTGTGGTGACATTTCGTCAGGCCATTCGGTATCTGAGGGAAATAGGGAAATCACTATGGGACTCCTCGAAGCCAGCCCCAGTATCTTCGGTGCCTCGCCTTTATCCAGTTTTATCTTCCCGGTCATGAAAGCTGCAACGAAGCCTGCACAACCCTCTTCCAAACAGAGGGAGGTGCGCTGAGGATAAAGTCTGATTTCTTCTCAGCGTCCTCTTTGCCAACAAGAGCACTATCGTCTTGCAAAACCCCGTTCTCAAGGTGCATGCTGAAACAGAGATCCTCGTCCAGACCAAACTTTGGGTCTGCCAGAATGCGAAAACAAAGGAAAATGGTCAGGCCTTTGAAATGCTTGTTCTGGTTATCCGGGCTGGCCCTGTAGTTCTTCGCCATCGCCTCCACCCATTCTGGTGTAGCATATGGTATCATTTTCTCCCTCCTTCCATGCCCCTCACATCAGGGGCTCAATTTTCTCGTACGGCGGCATCTCATAATAACCACGGGCATTATCTATGCGAGCTAGCTCAGTCCCGCCAAGCCACAATTGAATGATCTTGATATCCCGCAGGTATTTTTCCACGTGACATTGCTTTGCGTAGCCCATGGCACCCATGAGTCGCATAGCCACGTTGGGAACCATCTCAGCTACTTGACCACAGAAGTATTTTGCACCGCTGGCGCGTGCTACCATGGCCACCGAGTCTTTGCTGCCATGCTTTTGTTCAGGATCGTCTGCCATCTGGGCAACATTCAGATAATAGCTTCTACCGGCCTCGATATTGATAGCCATATCGGCAATCATACAGGCTTGCAATCCATGGTCCCGAACTTTCTTACCCGCATAATATCTGTTGCCGGTGTAGTCTATGACAATCTCCAGGCAAGCCTGAGCTACACCTGTGCAAAACGCAGCGCTGCCAAAGCGGCCCAGGCTTATGATCTCTTGAAAGGCGAGCCAGTCCTCACCGGGGACCTCAGAGGCGCGCCATCTTTTGGGAACCCTGACGTTATCATACCAAATCTCGGTATTCACATCTGTGTATCTCATCCCCATCTTCTCCTCAGGTGGACCGAAGGTGAGGCCTGGTGTATCCTTAGGAACGTAAATTATGGCCACACCATCTGTTCCCTTGGAGGGGTCGGTGGTGCACACTGTGGCGTAATACTCAGCAACGCCGCTGCCGCTTGGCCAAATATGATGCCCGTTTATGACATAGTCGTCGCCGTCTTCCTTTGCTATAGTCCTTATGGCGCGGCCTCTTGCATCATAGCTTTCAATGTTACAACCTCCAAAGGGCACTGTGAAAACCACGCAGGCGGTTATAGCCTTGTCCCCAAGCATGGGATAAAGGACTTCTTTGAAAATTGCCTCGTTGTCAGCATGAATTGCTGCCGTGGGCCCCCAACCGGCAGTTATCGCTAAATCCGTAGCTATTCCCGCATCACCCCTTGCCATTTCCTCGCAAGTCGGCCCCATTGTGACCCACGACCACAATCCCAATCCACCGTACTTTGCCGGGATGAAGCTTTGCTGGATGCCGAGGTCTATGGCGATGCCTTGCTTGATCTTGTCGATATAGACGTGGTCCTTATCCTCATCCAGTTGAAGGCGAACAGGAAGAACTTCCTTCTCCACATAATCCCTGACTACACCCCAGAAAACTCTGTCCATCTCTGTGCCGAATTCTCCATATTTGTTGCCTGTCATGATAACTCTCTTCTATTCGAGTACTCCCTGCTCCTTCATCTTCTTGATTTCTTCCTCTCTTAGCGCCCTCTTGAATATCTTCTCTGTCACAGTCAGGGGCAGTTCATCCCTGAACTCGACGTACTTAGGAACGGCAATGGCAGGAAGCTTCTCCTTGCAATAGGCGATAATCTCATCAGCACTGAGCTTGCCTTTGTATTCCTCCGTTGGCTTTATAAAAGCCTTTATCCTCTCGCTTCCCGGGCGCTCAGGGTCGGGGATTCCCACAACGGCAGCCATAGCCACCCCTGGGTATTTGAACAAAACGTCGTCAACTTCCGTTGTGTAGACCTTGTACCCCGAGATATTCGCCATATCTTTGATACGATCTGTGAGGACAAAGTAGCCATTCTCATCCATTCTTCCGATATCGCCCGTATGAAGCCAACCATTATCCAATCCGCTGCCAGGAGTCCGCTGCCAGGAGTCGGCCAGTACCCCTTCATCGTCTGCGGCCCACGAACCACTATCTCACCGCTTTCACCTGCGCCAAGCTCCTCACCTGTGTCCAAGTCGACTATCTTAACCTCTGTATCAGGAACTGGCAGCCCGATACCTGGCGTCTCCTTGGGAGCAAAACCGGTGATTTTGGA
>SMTZ1_10002759_pt1 | contig 17596 bp, 14 predicted proteins | sample DeeMarSWOR136_30_FD_25667 | JGI IMG/M metagenome (IMG submission 25667)
TGAATTCGTCATACAACCAGAAGGGAATATCACAGGAGTGCAAGTAATTAAATCGGCGGTCAAGATCCCTGAAATTGAAAATTGTATCTTGGAAAAGATTAAGACATGGAAGTTCCAGGTGAAAAATACCCAATGTACGGTACGTAAGAAATTTAACTTCACAAAGAATTAATTAAGGTAGTATTATGTCGGATAAGCTTATCGAATGTGTGCCCAATTTTTCTGAAGGCCAAAATATGGAAATAGTAAACCAGATTACCGATGAAATTAAAAAAGTTGATGGAGTAAGATTACTTGATGTAGATCCAGGCTTTGAAATGAACCGCACGGTAGTGACATTTATCGGTACTCCAGAAGGTGTGCAGGAAGCGGCTTTCAGGGCCATACAAAAAGCGGCTGAGTTAATAGATATGTCGAAACACAAGGGCTCTCACCCGCGGATGGGAGCAACCGATGTATGTCCCTTTATTCCAGTTTCAGGCATTACTACTGAAGAATGTATCGAGTTAAGTCACAATGTAGCTCAGAGAGTGGGAGAGGAATTAGGCATACCTGTTTATCTATATGAAAAATCTGCGCGCTCACCACAAAGGATAAACTTAGCGCACATTCGCATGGGTGAATACGAAGGCTTACCACAAAAACTAAAAAAACCTGAATGGCAACCAGATTACGGACCCGCTGAATTTAATCCTCGTGCTGGTGCAACGGTAATCGGTGTGCGGGAATTTTTAATTGCCTATAATATTAATCTTAACACAAGCAATGCTAAATTTGCAACCGATATTGCATTTGAACTGCGTGAAAAGGGGAGATCTGTACGAAGAGGAAATATTAATCCCTTTTATTTCAAAGGAACACAGATTCTGAAATATCAGTCTGATGCCTATCCCTGTGGTAGTTGCGAACTGGTTTCAAAGTCAATGGCTGACTTGATTCAGCATTGCCACAAAGAGCACCAATACGATTTATCCGAATTACTTAAATTAAATGGTATTGACCCTCAAAAACCAGAAGGAGAATCAGTAAAAAAACCGGGTAAGTTTTCTCACTGCAAAGCCATTGGCTGGATGGTACCGGAATATAATCGCGCTCAAATTTCAATCAACTTAACCAACTATAAAATAACTTCGATGCATCATGTACTTGAGGAAGCACGCAGGTTAGCACATGAGCGTGGATTGGTTGTAACTGGTAGCGAAATAGTGGGAATGGTGCCTTTTCCAGCCCTTTTGCAATCAGGAAAATTCTATTTACAGAAGCAAGGTGTTTCTGCCGGTATTCCGATTACAGATATTCTAGAACTTGCAATTCAATCCCTTGGTTTAAGGGATATATCAGATTTTAATATGGATGAGCGGGTATTAGGATTACCCAAGCTTAAGAAGGATGATTTGGTGCAATTAAAGGTAAGCGATTTTATAGATGAAGTATCACGTGAATCTCCCGCTCCAGGTGGTGGTTCAATAGCAGCGCTGGCAGGGGCCCTGGGAGCGGCTCTATCATCAATGGTATCGAATATCTCTATCGGTAAACGTGGAACAGAGGAAGTAGAAGAACTTCTCACAACCATCGCAGATAAAGCCCAGGAATTGAAGGATGCGCTGGTTAAGGCCATAGATGAAGATACAAATGCATTTAATGCGTATATGGCAGCACGCCGATTACCCGAAAAGACGGAAGAAGAAAAGGCCATTAAAGAACAGGCAATCCAAGATGGTTTAAAAAAAGCTGTTGCAGTTCCTCTGAGAACAGCTCAATTGAGCAAACAGGTAATACATGTGGCACATGTTGCTGTTGCAAAAGGAAATATCAACTCCGTGACGGATGCGGGTGTGGGAGCACATATTGCATTTACAGGGGTTAAAGGTGGTATTTTTAATGTGCTAATTAACTTAAAGGAAATCAAAGATGAACATTTCATTGCTGAGATGATAACTACCTGTCGCAGTTTAGAAGAAGAAGCACGGCAAAAATTAGATACCGTAATGAAACTTGTTGATGATAAAATTAAAATGTTAATGGGTGGATGAGTAAATGTGTAAATGTGTGAATGCGTGAATGTGTAAATGCGTTATGTAAAATATTATATAGTTTTTGAAAATGATACATTTGTATTTATATTTATATTAATTTAAGTTATTTAATGTGAACTAATATTAGACCGGTTATGATTGAGGAAATAATTTCGCAAAAGGAAACACAATTACAGGAGCAAGGCTTTATAGAATTTTCCGACGAGGAATTAGCGAATTATACTAAGGAAATGGTAGAACAGATTGAGGAACATTTTCGTGGTTATGCCATGATGATGCTGCCTGAATCAGAACTTGAATTTTTCGAATGGTTGAAAAAAGAAGACAGAGCCGTGTGGGATGACTTGTGGAAAGATGAAGAAAATCCATATAATGTTAGTATTGATTTTTTGCATCACTTCTTAGAAGATGGAAATGGCTTTCCCATCTGTGATTTAATCGATGAGGAAAATTACTGGTTTACTGCAAAACACATCAAACCAAAGGGACTAGAACAATTTGATGTGATAAACGAGAAAATTGATAGAAATCAGCGCTTTACCTTTGAAGAGGCCCTGCTATTCGAGATCATAAAACACTCTATTGATATATGGCATTTCTGCTACCGATATAAAATGCCTATTCATGTAGCTAAGCAGAAAATCATGAAAATGAAAAGCGATGATCTTCTTGTGCATCTAACCAAACGAGAAGATTTGGTAAAATATCTTGATGTTTAATTATTTGACCTTACTTCCTACTTTTAGGGATTTTGAAATTACCAGACTGGATTTGCATAGCAATAAATACAACCAAAATAGCAGGGATGCTGAATATAATTTCCAATATCTATAGAACGGGTACAACCACAATCCTGACGGGTTGGCGCCCTGGCTTGACTTACTCTCTTCTCTCCAGATAAGCGATTCAAAAGTGAACCTGATATACAACTCCCCTTTTGTACCTCTCCAGAAACAAGTTTATCATTACAGCAGCTATAAAGCACAATATCATATTTGGCACATATTTCTTGCATGGTGAGGAGAGTTGTTCGGTATAACTCAGAATTATGATTAGCAACAACAAAATCTGGATACTTTGATTTAAAACGTTTAATAACTTTGGAATAAAGTGTAACAAAACTGAAATAACAACACCTGATACCCATCTTGTTAAATTCTTCACATAGTAACATAAAATCATCTTTATTAAAGTTGCAATGTAATCTATCCCCTTCCCTCCAAATGACGATCGGATCGTAACGCCATATTAGACGTTGGTTCCCATCGATTTTCACCAATTCCTGGACCTGCCTGATTGCCCTTTTTATATCCAACTGCTTTTTCTCCAGCTTGGAATTATGCGACACTATTGTAAAATGAAAAAATAAGTTGTACTCTGCAAAAAAATCTTTATGTCTTAGAAAATTGGCATAGTTACGTGACCAAAATACGATCCATTCCACCGCTTCAGGGCTAAGATTCACTTCATGAAAATTCATTTTATACAAGGGATTTTGAACGACCACTTTTCCTGCTTTGATAGCATTCATAAACCAATCCAAATAAAAGACCGGTATATCCGTTCTTCTGGATGCCGATATAACGTACTTCATTGATATAAATGGATATCTTCTCTAATCTTACTTGCCAAGAATTTCATAAGTTTGATACAATATACATAACTTTTGTATATTTCAATACTCCATGTGGATGAAATAAGAATATATTAATGATATATGTCAATAATATGATAGAATGCCTAATATCTAATCTAGAAAGGAGTTTTAAGTGAAAGCAGCAATTGAAGGACTAGATCCGGAATTGGTATGGAAACACTTTTATGCAATAAGCCAGATACCGAGAGAATCTGGAAATGAAACAGCTGTAGGTGAATATATAATCTCGCTGGCACAAAAAAATGCTCTTCCATATCGTAAAGATGAGTTAGGGAATATCATCGTAAGTTGTCCGGCATCAAAAGGTAGAGAAGATCGACCCATGGTGGTATTGCAGGGACATACAGATATGGTTTGTGAAAAGAACAAAGATACCGTCCACGATTTCAAGAAAGATCCTATAAAATTAATCAGGGAGGGTGAATGGATTCGTGCGGATGGTACGACACTGGGTTCAGATAATGGAATAGGTATCAGCTTTGCCATGGCACTCATGGAAGATCGTAATGTGGAGCATCCCGCTCTTGAATTTTTATTCACTGTCGATGAAGAAACAGGATTGACAGGAGCGTCTGGCTTACATCCTGACTTTGTTAAGAGTAGGATATTAATTAATCTTGATTCAGAAGAAGAAGGTGCTTTTTATATAGGTTGTGCTGGTGGTAAACATACCATACTGCGCAAAAAGATAGAATGGAACAATAAAAATTCAGATTACACATTAATAAAAATAAAGATCGGTGGTTTACAGGGCGGGCATTCGGGTTTGAATATACATCAGGGTTTGGGTAATTCTATCAAATTACTCAGTAGATTTCTATTTAACTTGAAGCAGCAATTCAAATTTAACTTGGTATCTTTTAATGGAGGGAATAAACACAATGCTATTCCCCGGGAAGCAGAAGCGGTTATTGCTTTTCCTGCAGCTGATATAAAAAAACTAAGAGATCTAACCAGGGAAATGGACACCATCTATAAAAGTGAATTACAATTTGTGGATAAAGATGTACATATCCTGACAGAAGATGCACAAAACGTAACGAAAGTCTTCACACCAAATTTCTCTTCCGAACTGATAAATCTGCTATATGTTATGCCACATGGTGTAATGGCGATGAGCCATGCTGTTGAGGGACTTGTAGAAACTTCTACCAATATGGCTGTTATTGAAACAAAAAATGAATCCATTGAAATGTTAACCAGTCAGAGAAGTTCACGCGCCTCTTGCATCGAAGATATCGCTAATAAAATCAAAGCATTAGGAGAGTTAGCCGGCTTTGAAATTGAACAGGGTGGCGGCTATCCTGCCTGGGAGCCTAATCCAGAATCACGTTTGTTGAAAAGCGCAATAGAAACATACGAAGATTTGTATCAGACAAAACCCGAGGTAAAAGCAGTCCATGCTGGTTTAGAGTGTGGTATTATTGGAGAGAAATATCCTGGAATGGACATGATTTCATTTGGTCCCACCATTCAGGGTGCACATTCACCAGATGAGCGTGTTCATATTCCTGCGGTGAAGAATTGTTGGAAATACCTGAACGAGCTGCTGAAAAAGATATAGAAAGAATATCCGAGTGCTGGATACAGGAGTGCTGGAGTGATGGAGTAATGGAGTATTGGAGAATTGGAGTGGTGGAGTTTTGGAGTAATTGAGTTTGTCGTCATGCCAATATTCTATTACTCCAACACTCCAATACTCCATAACTCCATTATTCCATTTGCCTCTTTATCCTCTCTATGGTCAGGGGCGCTGAACCTTCATAATGATTATTTACATTGACATAGACATCAATATTTCGCGTATTCAATTCTTCAATAATTTTTGTTATTCTGGATAGCTCATCATCCTTTGGTTCAATAATTTTATTCCATATACCTTTACTTTTTTCTTCAATATCTCCTCTATCGGGTCCATGTAAGCGAATCACTACAGTATCTTGAATTTGAGAGCCATAGCTTGAATACATTTGTATCAGGGAAGGCATATAATATCCCTGAAGAAATACATGGCTTAACCGATGATCGTTTAAAAACTGGAAATATTTACTATTTAAATAATTGGGATTTCTGATCTCTATTGCATAGCAGAAATGTGGGTTACAGCGTGATATAAAATTCCTCAGACGTGCAAGAAATTCATCCTGGGAACGCATTTTTTTTTTATTGAGATATTCAAACTGAAACATCAAAAGACCGACTTTTTTATGCATTGGTTGCAACAATTCCATGAAGCGATCGAATATTTCATGCGAAAGGAAGTATGGATTCTCATTTAAGTCTTCATTTTTATTTTTACGATAAAAGTGGGTAAGCGTGATACTATTGGGTATCTTAATTGTAAACTTAAAATCATCTGGAACAGATTGATTATATTCTTTGATAACATGAGGAAGCGGAAGGGATACCTTATCGATACCAAACAACGACCAGAACCATTGATCAATTTCAACTGTGTTATACTTTTGGCTATATTCTAAAAGATAGTTTGTTTTTGCTTTATGTGAATAAACGATGCCTTGCCAAGAATCGTATTTCCAACTGCACGTACCAAAACGTATCACAACATTGCCTCATATAGTAATTGAACTATATTTACAAATACTACTAGTAAATCAGTGAAACATCACCCTTCCCTTCCCGGATAATACCCGGTTCATGGGTGGTCAGATCTACAACTGTTGACGGCTCTGAGATCAGGATACCGCCATCGAGGATTAGATCAATTTGATCGCCCAGGCGCCGTCGAATTTCCAGGGGATCATTTAGAACCTCATCGGGGCCTGCGGGAACGCTTGTGCTTATTATGGGTGTACCAAGATCCTCAACTAAAGCTTGGCACAACTCACTCTTGGGAATTCTAATGCCCACTGTCCTCCTCTTTTGATATAACTTCTTAGGGGTTTTACTCGTAGCCGGTAAAATAAAGGTGAAAGGTCCGGGCACGCACCTCTTCATTATTTTATAACTACTATTTGTAATATATGCGTATTGTGATATATCCTGAATATCCTTGCAAATAAAACTAAGTAATTTACTATTTGATATTCTTTTAATATGATAGATTCTCTCTATTGCAGATTTATTGTCTATAGCAGCACCCAAGCCATAAATTGTGTCTGTAGGATAACTAATCACACCTCCATCTCTCAAAACATCGACTGCCTGCCGAATGACTCTTCGATGGGGTGAATTGGGGTATACTTTTACTATTACACAAGACATAGCACTTTTTCATCTCCTAGATTCGGTATATCATAAAATTAAGCAATAATAAAGAAAAAGGGCAAAGGTTTTATTGATAATGGGAGGGTTTTAGAGGCCACCTTTGCCCTTTTTGTTCGTATGGAGGCTACTATCAATTAATGTAACTGCCTGTGTATAAAAAAGTTCCCTAAAATTTTTTAATTTTAAAATTCTTATTTTGTATTGTACCTACAATTATTTATTTTCTCCTCTTTACCAGGCAATATATTTTGACTATATATTACAGGAGATTTTATGGAGATATTAGGTATTGATATAGGTGGTTCAGGAATTAAAGGTGCACCGGTAAATATTAGGAATGGTAAGCTGCTTGCTGAAAGACACCGCATACCAATACCCTCTCCATGCAGCATTGGCAACGCATCAAACGTACCTGGCTGATGTTTGATATTTATAATTTGTCTAAAAATTGTATCCAACTAAATCGACGGATTGTGATATGAAATTCGAAAAAACAACAATATCAATACTCATTGAGGCCATAGAGCATCTTGAAAAAGGTTTTCAAAATTTGCCTGACGTTAACTTCGAACTGGATAAAAAAGCAATACGAAATGTGTTGTTACAGGTGGCTGAGAGAATGAAAGATAATTTTCCTTATTTCCATCCTTTTTATGCGGGACAGATGTTAAAACCACCCCACCCCATTGCACGTCTTGCCTATACTTTGGCATTATGGATTAATCCTAACAATCATGCCCTGGATGGCGGAAGAGCGAGTTCACAGATGGAAAAAGAGGCGGTTGCGGAAATCGCGAAGATATTCGACTGGGAAACGCATCTAGGTCATTTATGTAGCGGTGGTACTATGGCAAATTTAGAGGCGCTGTGGATCTCTGGATGCCTCAATCCTGGTAAAAAAATAATCGCTTCGCAACAGGCACACTACACACACCAGCGTATCTGTGAAGTTTTGGGACTGCCCTTCCAGGCGGTTGTCTGTGATAATAATGCTCGAATGGACCTGGATGCACTTGTAACCATCCTTAAAAAGGAAAATGTAGGAACGGTGGTCGCAACCATTGGTACTACAGGTACAGGATCGGTAGATCCGCTACCAGAGATACTTGAATTACAAAAAACATTTGGTTTCAGGTTACATGCAGACGCGGCATACGGTGGGTATTTTACATTAATTAACAATTTAGACGCAAAAACGAGATTTGCTTTGGATAATCTAAAACGAGTTGATTCAATTGTTGTTGATCCTCATAAACATGGTTTACAACCATACGGAGCTGGTTGTGTACTTTTTAAAGATCCTTCTGTTGGTAAATTCTACAAACACGATTCACCCTACACCTATTTTAGTTCAAAGGAACTTCATCTGGGAGAAATAAGCTTGGAATGTTCCCGGGCTGGCGCATCGGCAGTTGCCTTGTGGGCTACCCAGCGCTTTCTTCCATTACAACGTGGTGGAGAATTTGCCAAAAATCTCGAAAAATCACGGCAAGCTGCACTATTGTTATATGATAAATTGTATAAGCACCCTCGTTATTTGACTGTCTTTCCACCTGAATTGGATATAGTTATATGGGCTCCAAATGCAAAACGTGCCAGCCAGATTTCACAGCTAACACTGCAAGTTTTTCACAATGCGGCTCTAAAAAACTTACATCTCGCTACTTTCACCTTTCCCACACAAATTCTATCGCATATTTGGCAAGATGTAATTATGGATCAAGATCAGATTACCTTACTGCGGTCCTGTTTAATGAAACCAGAGCATTTTGATTGGATGGATCAAATATGTATTTTAATAGATCAATGCAGTGTGCTATCTCAATAGCACAAACTTCTTTGAATCAGTAAATGGTCCAGCCATAATCTGATAGAAATATAATCCCGAGGGTAAATCTTTCCTTTCAAATACGACTTTATGCCTTCCAGCAGATTTATATGAATTTTCAAGTGTAGCAATAACTTGGCCCAATGCATCATATACTCTCAGAAATACCCTCTGGGTTTCGGGCAAAGTGTATTCGATGGTAGTGGAAGGATTAAATGGATTAGGATAATTTTGAGCCAAAGTATAAGCCAACGGAATATCTTTATGGTTGTCATCATTTATCTCAGCCGGATCCCTGGTACCCAGAAATACTCCCCTGCCATGGGTTCCCACGGCAACGCATCCATCCGAAGAACGTGATGTTATATACTCAACAACAACATTACCAATTACATCTGAACCTTCCTGGCTCCATATGGTATTTTCTCCATTAAGCTCTCTGGTTGAATAAACACCGGTACTGGTACCCACCATATAAATCGTACCACTTGTTGTAGGTAAGATGGTAGCACTACGCAAAGAAGGGCCAGGGCTGCCGCTTGGTTCTAAATTACCTTCAACCGCTTTATAACTTTGCCCCCCATTAACAGAATGATACAAGCCAATTATATTATAATTAGAAAATACGACTAAGATTTCATCTGCATTCTCCGGGTTTATAGCAATGCAATGTACATATGCACCAACTGCAGCACCTGCAACAGAACGATCCTCGCTGAGACTTGTTGCTGTATTCGCATTTTCCAGGCGATAAATTTTTGGAGCTAGTGAGTTGCTTAATGCGGTTGAAATTCCATAATACAGGATATGCGCTGGATTCTTAGAAATTGCCATAGCCGAAATAATATAATCCTCTTGCACAGCCAAATTCACAAGATCACTCCAGCCCTGAGATGTTTCATTTAAATAGAATGGAAGATCACTTAATTGATTGTTCCGCCACAAATGATTACCTGCAGCATAATACATGATATCTTCATCATTGGGATCTACTCTAAAAGGATTTATAAATATTTGATCTGAAGCGTCTTCAGGCGTTATATTGCTCCAAAGAGTATTATAATTTGGATATCCAGACTGATTATAAGTTAAACGCAGGACGCGGCCGTTCTGCGAAGAGGTATAAGCAAAATCATCGGCAAAATACGCATAGGCACCATCCCCTGAACTAACATCCTGTGAAGGGCTTGTCACAGCACCATCCCAGGTGAAGAAAGGCGTTCCATTATCCTGCGTGCCGCCCATAATGCGTTGATCATCGGCTTCATTTGCCAGCGATATGGTATAAAATTGTGTTACATTATATCCTTGATTTTTATCAATCCAGGAAAAATCTGATGATGAAGATGAATTTGCAGTGACATCCAGTGCATAACTGAGTCCCCCATCATGACCACACCACATTTTTTTAGGATCGCTGGGATCAAAGGAAATGACATGTTGATCGGCATGTTGGTTGGAATATTGACTAACATCATTATCTGGATGGTATCCACCAAACCAGGTATAATATTGTGTTTCAGGGGAGGAGAAACCATTTCTTGAGCGATATAAATTGGTTGCACCTATAATCACAAAATTCTCATCATCGGGTTTGACAGCAATTAGCATATTATAGTCACCTTGGGTATTGAAGCTACCTACGTTACCTCCATATTGAGGTATATTCGCAGAGCGATCCTGTGATGCTCCACTGGATAAGGTTATCCTGTGTAATCGGATATCTTCATTTCCTGTGCCATCAGACTCTCCTGTGTTGCTTAACGCATATACAATATCAGGATTAGAAGATGAATGTCCCAGAACGGTCCGGCTATGCTTTGTGGGGAAAGTCGCCGGCGTGATATTATCCCAGGCAAGCCCTTCATTACCGGATTTATAAATACCGGGTGAACTACTTCTTTCTCCAATTGGATTATAGCCACTTTCTGATAATGCTGCAACCACTGTTCCATTTTCAGTTACAATTACATCAACGTAGTAATGATCATTTACCCCACCAAGCACTAAACTGAAACTACCTCCTCCGTCAGTAGATCTCAGGATACCCACCCCATGACTGGCTAAAAATACATTTCCTGAAGTGGGGCTGACCACTATCCTCGAGACATAGTCAAAATATGAATTCCATGTTGTGGGATCAGGATTAGCAGTACTGGGTAATAACTCCCAGGTATCTCCGTTATCATTAGATTTAAATATCCCGTTGCCTTGAAAGACCGCTCTGGTACCTCTATCCCGTGCTGAGTTACCAATAAATTCTCCCGTTGCATAATACCATACGTTTGTATACCCTGGTCTTGGGTCCTGTGCTAAAGACGTTACGCTTAAATTCTGTGAAGGATCATTTTTTAAGTTCCAACTCATACCATTATCTGTGGACTTCCAAATACCCCCTGAAACACCCCCAGCAATAATTGTATTTGAGTTCATGACATCGACTGCAAGTGCTCTGGTTCGTCCCCCAACATCAACAGGACCTACCTCCTGCCATACATACCATGTAGTATTCACCTTTTTTAATGAATAAGAAACCCGGGGAAGACTCTGCGCGTGAACCAACTCTTGCTCACGCACTCCCGGAGGAATTCTGTCTGTTACAGGATCACGTAGCATGCGATGAAAATATTCCCAGCGCGCTGCTTTCATCTCTAAAGATGATTTAGGGGAAGCCGTTGATCGTATTCGTTTTACCGGAAATGTTTGCCATTCGTCGTGTGAATCATAACCTAAAAGCAATAAAAGAGAAATCACCATTAAATGATACCATCCTGGTGACCTACCCCTTAAATATTCCATTTTATTGATCCCTTTTTATCGATATGTATTAGTTATTTAAGATTTATGACTTTCCAGATTTGCTTTCCTGTATTCGTAATTCCAATTCCTCCTTTGCTCATCATAATAGTCATGCTAAATAGGGGTTCATTTTGAAAAAATTTACGACGCACTTCAGGATTCTCATTTAACAGCTTATTAGAAATTTCTACCGAAAGATTTGATCCACTTGCCACGGGTGGCGTTGCCGGGCCATAAGCAAGAACTTTCTCTATTCTGATGCGACATATCAAGTTTTCCCCTTTTTCATTATATTCGAGTATGTATGCATCAACTTTAGCGCTTTCTGGGGATAATGGTACAACTGGGGGTGGTGGTGATGATGGGGGAATTTCCTCCTGTTCCTGAATCTCATTACGCGATGATGAACAAGCGACTATAAAACAAAGTAAAAATGCATAAGTAATAAAATTATTTACATACCACATTGATAAATTATTCCTTTATTTTAGTATAGGATTTATAATTCTTTCTAGACAATTAGCTAATCAAGAGTTGATTTATATTAGCTTTGTTATTCATAAGAGGGTAATCTGAAGAGTTTTATCTCAAAACGATTATTTTTCTAATTTCCATTTGATCTTCAAACTCAAATTTTAAAAAGTATTGTCCCGATGCTACCTGCTGTGCAGCTTGATTCCTGCCATCCCATCTCTTGATAGCTATTGGCCCCTGTTCAAAGCCATCAAAAACCGTTATAACTCTTTGACCTAAAATATCATAAATATCAATTTTCACGTGACCTGCTTTCTCAAGCTTGTATTGAAGTGTTAAATTTGGATTACCAGGGACAGGAAAAGGTGTTGGACCTACCCTTTCGAGCGTAAAGAGATATGGTGGCTTCTCATTTTCAGTCGGTTTATGACGAAGAGGTGCAAGATAGTCCATGTTAATCATCCAGACACCACGCAATACTTCTTCATCAACCTTATAATTTGTAAGGGCACTAAAAGTTTGTTCACCACTTTTCTTTAAATATGATTTACGTAAATTGATGGGCGTATTGCTGTATCCCATTACACCCTGTTGTACATATTCAACCCCGATATCAAATGATTCTCCGCTGTTCCGGATGATATTACGATCGCTGAGATCCAGCGTAATCCAGTTCCCTTGTAGTATATTGGGGAAGGTTTTTGTTATTGCTTCTGGATTATTTCCATCACGCAACTCAGATAAAAAGATATATATATTAACCGGACCCGAGGATCCAAAATTATAAAATGAAACCGATTTCAGGATACAGCTGTCATAAGGCGCGTTGAATTTATTTGCATTTACATTCCCATCGGATGTTATATTGTAAGTTGGGTTTCCGCTATAATAATTTAATGGGGATTGGTAATATTTTTGTCTGGCATTCGAATTAAACGCGAAAATTTCTGAATAATGTCCTTTGTTAATTACCATTAATGTCTCTTTTAACCATCTTTTGCCAAAATTGGTATCCTGCCAGAAGTTATCGTTAATAGTTTCTTTTTCAATTGTACTATCGCCAGCAAATTTAATACTGTATATATCCAAATTTGAATTGGTGTTAAACAATTCTATGGACAGAGACTCACCATTCTCAAAGGTATAAAGATGCAGAGAATTGGGCTGTTGCGTTGAGGTATAATCACTTGGATAATCTACTATTAAACTAGTAGGCTGTGCTTTTAGACCTACTAATTTTGGCATAGTGAAATAATGTAGACTACTCGACGAGGAATTGTTTAAGGTGATGGTATGAAAAAAATGAACCATTGCGGTCTCGAAACTATTAAAATACCCCTGTTTGGTAAATGCTGCTGAAATTCCAGCTGGCCCCGATAATGGGGACTGTGCAATATCTTTAATTAAACCGCTACCAAATTTTTCATACAAATAATAGGCCCACAATGCTGTCTTTGCATAATGTTTCAAAGCTTCTTCCAGATCGGTATCCCATCCGGTTAATTCCAAACCAGTATTAAAGAGATAAGCTGAAGGATTTCGCAGGCCATAGCCACATAGAAATGATGAAAGTTCAGATAATCCTTCATTCATCCAGGTCTCTTCGTTACGGTCATAATTAAAATGTATTAGATGTTGATATTCGTGAGAGATGGTACTTAAAACCTGTTCAAAACGATCGCTATCTTGTCGAAATATTCCTGGATATGAGTCAATATATAATATATCACGTTCATTAGATTCGGAAATTGCCCCACTTTTGGTGACCGTACCGTTTTCGTATTGGTCAATGGGATTGAAATATCCCGCGATAAAGCCCTTACCTTCTTCCCAACCATCTATAATATCTGTTATTAAAAAATCAGTTATTCCATCACCATCAAAATCAGGGGGTAGGCCGAAATACGCATGAATAATATTCAAAATGCCATCACCAGGATTTACGCTGCTTTGCGGTGTTTCATATAACAGGTCTATAACAAGGCTTCGAATAATATCTCCCGTTACATGAAAATTGAACCACTCTTTATCTTCTACCCAGATATTTATATTTGATTCACTAACCCGTAATGTCGCATTAATTTGATCATAATCTTCCGTTTCGAAATTATAGGTATAAAATTTCGCACTCTCTCCAACAATAAACTTTTTTATTTCTTTTAATTGATTTGCTTTGGGAAGATTCTGGTTTTTTAAGGCAAGATTAACGATATTTTTTTCATTGAACGGGATAGAGGGTGTTCCGCAGACTCTGTCGTTGCTGCTTAATTGCGAGATCTGAGCAATAATTCCCCCTGGCATGAAAAAAAAGAGAGCTATCAGAAAAAGGGCAGTTATTTTTTTTTTCATGCCATTAGATTTGGAAATTCTTTACCCAATTTCTCGAGTTCTTCTTCTGAAATATCAATAAACTCTAGACCTATAGAAAAAGTTTGTTCATCAATTATATTTACATTTCTGACTATAGCGTCGGTTTTAATTAATTCCTCACGTAGAGCAATCGTTAACTCGACCCTGGCACCTACCTCAAATGGTCGTCGATTTTCCACAGCGACGCCACTACGACTGATATCCTTCGTCTTTGCCATCCCTTCATCACATATACGATTTTGAGCATCATATACGCGATATGAAATAAACTGATCCGATTCTAATCTGGTGGCCTTCCGGTCTTTGAATGACATGTTTTTCCTCCTAATTTATTTCAGACCTTGCTAGGAGCCTTTTAATCAGCGGGTTATTATCAAATCCCTTTAAATTTCTTAGTTCAGAAATTATTACATCTATATGTTCGTCAAGTTTTTGCGATTTGTTTAGATATAATACTTTTTTATCACGGTAGCGACATATACCACCCTTGAAATACCCTCTGGCATATTTTATTTTTATGGAATAATCTTGCAATAGTTTCTCAAGCTCTTGGAAAACCGACTCATTGTCCATAATGCCTAAAATATAAAAAATTTCATTAAAAAAAGAAATGTGATTTCAATAAATTCAATAACTTATAAAAAATTAGTGAAACTGTATCACCTTCCCCCATACCAGCTATAAATAATTATCCATCTTTTTTCTATATAAAAATTCAACTACCGATTTCACATTTTGTGATTCTTCCTTTTTACATATTAGAATCGCATCATCCATATCAACAACTACCAATCCTTCTACATCGACTGCAGCGACTAACTTTTTTTGGGCATAAATATAATTGTTCGTCGAGTTTATCATAATATTTTGTTTGGTATTGATTACATTCCCATTCTTATCTTTAGGTGAAATGTTGTAAACCGCTTCCCATGAACCCAGATCATTCCAATCAAAATCCGCTTTTATAACGCAAACATTTTTTGCCATTTCCATCACACCATAATCTATTGAGATAGGACGTGTTCTGGAATACACATCCGCTACAACTGCTTCGAATTTTGGCTTGTCAACCGTTTTTTTTATTCTTCTCAAATCTTCAGCGATCTCTGGTAAATATTCTTCGAACTCCTCCATGATACTCTTCACAGACCAGATGAACATACCACTATTCCAAAAAAAATCACCACTTCTTAAGAATCTTTCTGCAGTATCAAGTGTAGGTTTCTCTGCGAAAGTTTTTACTCGATATATTTCTCGGCCTTTACTTTTAAATACTACTTTATCTGCTTGTATATAACCATAGCCAGTCTCAGGGTATTTTGGTTTAATTCCAATGGTAATTAAACAGTTTTTCTTTTTCAGATATTCGATACCTACTTTGATGGTATCTCTAAAATTCTTGCCATTTGAGACTAAATGATCCGAAGGTAACACAATCATAATTTGGTCATCTGTCTCACGTACCTGAATTATGGCGCATGCCAAGCCAATACATGGAGCGGTATTTCTGCCTACCGGTTCAGCAATGATATTGTTTTTTGGTATTTGTGGCAGTTGCTTCTCGATGGCCGATTTTTGTTCCTTACTTGTAATTACGATAATTTTTTCTGGGGTAGTTAAGGATTTAACTCTTTCATAAGTTAATTTTAGCATGGACTTTGAACCGACAATGTTTAGTAAATGTTTTGGGTTGGCTTTTCGACTCATTGGCCAAAATCTACTACCCACACCACCAGCCATTATTAGAACGTACATAGTTACTCCTTTTTAAAGCAGCTCACAGGTCTGCTCATTTGGACATTTGTTTAACAATGAAATCTACTCATTGCTGTCCTCAGCTTTATCGAGAATAGCTAGACTATCTTTGGCAAATTCATTGGCTGGTTCAACTTCTAACACTGTTTTAAACACCCTCTCAGCGTTTTGCAACTCACCATTAAGATAATAAGTCTCCCCTAAATTGTTCAAAGCAATAACATATCTCTGTTTTAAAGAAATGGCTTTTAGAAATAAATTAATTGCATCCTGATAGCGACCTGAAACTTTATATATATATCCCAAATTATTGATTGCTTCGGGATAGTCTTTTTTTAATTCCAGTGCCTTATTTAAATGTTCATAAGCGCTGTCGACTTTATCCGCATAATAATAAGCTACGGCGATATTATTATGTCCCTCCGCATAAGTTGAATCCAGGGTTAATATTTTTTTATAATAATCAATCTTTAGATCCAGATCGTCCAGTTTTTCCGCCTGCTGTGTTAATTCAAACACCTCTCTTAACAGTACCCCATTCATGATATTCTTCGTTCGTTCGTAATTCAGCTTTGCCGGATTATATTCAGGATTTATTTCCAATGCTGTTTCAAATTCTTTACCCGCTCCATCATAATCTTCTTTTAAAAATAATACATAGCCCAAGTTGTTATGTGCCTCATAATAAGTGCTATCGAGGTCGGTCGCGAGTTTAAAATGGGTAATGGCATCATCTAATTTATTTAATTTATGATAAGCAATTCCGACAAAATTATGTACTTCAGCATCTCCGGGAATTAGTTCTAAAGCCTGTTGCCATGCCTTTAGCGCAGAAGTATAATTGGTATCCTGATAATATGCTACGCCGTCACTAACGTAATTTTCAGCAGTTATACGAATCTCTGGTGCTATATCCATTTCGGGGGGTTGCTGTACTTCTTCCTTGGGAGCTTTACTACTGGTAAACCAGGCACAAGATGAAATTAAAAAAACCATGCAAATGACCATGAAAAAACGTATCATGAGTCTTCCTCCTTAAGATATTTACCCTGATAAACGATTTCAACTGGACCCTCTAAGAAAATCTCATTGCGATCCTTATAAATATATAAATTTCCTCCATTTGTAACCACCTCTATTCGATTGTATCTTAGGGTGCTTTGATTAAAAAAACTGATGGCAGCTGCTGTAGCACCACTTCCGCAGGACAATGTCTCTTCTTCAACACCTCGTTCGTAGGTGCGTATCTTTATTCTTAATCCTTTCTGATTATTAAATAACTGAACAAAATTGACATTTGTACCTTGCGGTTGGTAATATTTATGGTAGCGCAATGTGCTTCCGATCTCTTTTACTGGCACAGTATCGATATTGGAACATTGTAATACCAAATGAGGCACGCCGGTATTAACATAATTTATAAAGGATAAGGAAGGGGGCAACAAAAAA
>SMTZ1_10002760_pt1 | contig 17595 bp, 13 predicted proteins | sample DeeMarSWOR136_30_FD_25667 | JGI IMG/M metagenome (IMG submission 25667)
AAGTCGAGGATGTCCAGGTCAGTTTCCATCAGCAACGACCAGTCGGTGTTCTCCTCGCAGTGGACACCGGCTAAACCGCTTTGGCTGTGGATGGCCGCTGCCACCTCGTTTATGTCTCGTATGACATCTTCTCGACTTATCGTGAGAAAGGTCTGTTTCCCGAATCCAAGCAACGACGGCTCATCGAGAAAGATCATAAGCGGAAGACCGAATTCGCTTAACCGAGCAATCTGCCAAAGTGCTTTCATAACTATCGTCTTGACGATCACATCGCGGAGATGGTCATCATAGTAAGAGCACCGTCCATTTTGGTCCAACAGGTTGGTGCCCAAGGTGAAGGGTCCTGTGACCTGTCCCTTGAGCATAAGCGTTGTGCCCAATGTCACCTGTTCAGGTAACCGAGCCATGAATTCGGAAAAACCAGCTGCGTACTGTGGCGAAAGGCGGAAGCTTTCGAGCGCATCAGGATTTTCGTCCTCGGTTGCGGCCAAATACCGCTCGTAAAAATCGGTCAACTGCAAAGCGAAGTCACTAATGAAAGTAGACAAGTAGATGCGATCCCCATCTTGAACAAGGGCTGGCATTCCTTCGGTAAACTGCATCATCATATTCTCATACAGGGTGCGCTTGGGGAACTGCACCCAAGAGGGAATCTCCGGTGTATTCTCGAACATTAGAGCTGTGCCGCGCGCCACATCGGTATGCGGTAAGCTGCCAATTGTGGTAGCCAGACAGTGCGGCTCGAAAGCCGATTGTAATACACCTGTACGTTGCACCTGTACCCCCAGTCTACGACACGGTGTCCGCAGTTGACTTGCCGTCGCCCAACGTTATTTCTTAAGCTTATTCCACCAATGTTTAGATCTTAAATAGAAAAGAGTAGTTAGTCAAACTCCAGTATGTCCCCTACTATCTCAAATGGGTATCTGAATATCACGCTTTTTTAAATGTACCCCCCGTCACCCGCGTCATCACCCTGTCAGGGAGCTTGCAGCTCGAGATGCTCATATTCAAGGTAGATTTGGATTAACCCCAGGAAAATTCGGAATTCGGGTTGAAATTTTCATCGGAAATCCTTAAGATAAATCGCACAATTCAGGAGGAGGTGTGACGTTGAAGATCCAATATGCTGAACGGGTAACGCAAATCCCCCCATACCTTTTCGCGGAGATCGACAGGAAGAAGCAGGCCCTGAGGCAAAAGGGAGTGGACCTCATCGATTTAAGCGTAGGGGACCCCGATATCCCAACCCCCAAGAGGATCATCGACCGATTGGTGGATGCCGCACAAGACCCGGAGAATCACCGCTACCCATCCTATGTTGGGATGCTCCGGTTTCGACAGGCGGTAGCGCACTGGTATGAAAGGAGGTTCCATGTCTCCCTTGACCCCCACACGGAGGTGCTCACCCTCATCGGCTCCAAGGAGGGAATCGCGCACATTCCCCTGGCGTTCGTGGGGCCGGGTGATTACGCCCTCGTTTCTGACCCGGGGTATCCCGTCTACCGCATGGCAACGATTTTCGCAGGGGGAATCCCTCATCCCATGCCCCTGTTGAGGGAAAACGGGTTTCTCCCCGACCTCTCGAGCATACCCCATGGGATTGCGAAAAAGGCGAAAATCATGTTCATCAATTATCCCAACAACCCGACTGCCGCTGTGGCGGAAAGGCCGTTCTTCAAGGAGGTGCTGGAGTTCGCCAGGAAGTATGGAATCATCGTCTGCCACGATGCGGCCTACTCGGAGATCGCCTATGACGGGTACCGACCCATGAGCCTCATGGAGGTCGGGGGAGCCCGAGAGGTAGGGATTGAGTTCCACTCCCTCTCAAAGACCTTCAATATGACCGGGTGGCGGATCGGATTCGCCGTGGGCAATCCGGAGATCGTCGGAGGCCTGGGCAAAATCAAGACCAATATCGATTCGGGCGCATTCCAGGCTGTCCAGCTCGCGGCAGCCGAAGCCCTCGATGGGTACGGAATCGAAGCCGATGAGATTTTGAACACCTACCAGGCGAGAAGGGACCTCCTGGTGGAGGGGATCCGAGCCGCTGGGCTAGAGGTCGAATCCCCCAAGGCGACCTTCTATCTCTGGGTCAGGGTCCCAAGCCAATACACCTCTGCTGAGTTCGCGGCCCACCTCATGGAAAAAGCGGGCATTGTCGGTACTCCCGGGAACGGTTTCGGGGATGCGGGTGAAGGGTATATTCGATTTGCATTGACGGTGGGAGAAGATCGTTTGCGGGAGGCCGTAACCCGGCTGAGGGAATTAAAGGTCTGACAAATCACGCCCCATCAAAACGGTCCGCAGGGGCTGAGCTGGCTCATGGCTCGACTATCACCTTAACCTTTTGGATCGCCCGGTCGGTACTCTTCATAATCTCGAGGGTAACCCCTTCATGGCGTATTTTTTCCCCCTTGTGAGGTATCCGACCCACCAGGCTCACGATGAAGCCGGCTAGGGTTTCGTAATCCCCCTCGGGCAGCGTCAGGCCGAGCTCCTCGTTTACCTTGTCCAGATCCCTGGACCCCTCCATGACGATGCCCCCTGGTTCCTGCACGGGTTGTTCCGTTTCAGGTTCATCGTGTTCGTCCTCGATCTCACCAACGATTTCCTCCATGAGATCCTCAAGGGTGACGATGCCCGAGACGCCTCCGTATTCGTCCACTACCACCGCTAAATGTTCTCCCCTGGCCTTCAGGTCTAACAGGAGATCGGCGATGCTCTTGGTTTCCGGAACGACAAGCACCGGCTTCATCATTTTTCGTAGCGAGGTATTTGGGCTCCTCCCCAGGAGGTCTCCCACGCTGACGTGCCCTATGATGTTATCTATTCTTTCCTCGTAGATGGGGAGACGGGAATGACCTCTGTCACCGATCAACTTGAGGGCGCTGGCCACCCTTTGGCCCACCTCAATGGCATCAACGGCCACGAGCGGAACCATAACCGATTTGACCGGGGTTTGCCTAAACTGGAAGATGTGATGAATCATATCCTGCTCGTGTTTTTCCAGGACGCCCAAGCGTCCGCTCTCCCACATGAGCAATCGCAACTCCTCCCGGGTAACGAAGGGGTTCTTGGGGCTCTTGTCCCCCATCAGGGCCGTCAGCCTCCTGGAGAGAGAGGTGGAAAGGAGCACCAGCGGGGAAAAGAGATAGGAGAAGAACCTGAGGAGACCCCCGATCCGAAGGGCAATGGTATCGGCATGCCGATAGAAATAGGCCTTGGGTATGGCCTCAGCGAAGATTAAGATAAGCGGAGTCATCACAAGGGTGGCGAGCACTCCGCCGAGGCCTTCATGATTGTGAAGGAGTTTCCCTGCATACGTGGCCGCCAATACCACACCCAGGACGATGAAAATATTGGTCCCCACCAATGTCGTTGCAAGGATGTTCTCGGGTTTGGCCAACAGCTTTTCAACGATCCGGGCCTTCTTGTCACGGCTCTGTGCCAGGTGGCGAATCCGAATCCGGTTACACGCGACGAAGGCCGTCTCCGAGCCCGAAAAGAAGGCAGCCCCAATGATACATGCGAATATGACCAGAACAAAGACCATCTAGGCCCGCCCCCTCATGACCGTTTTGCCCTTGGTGACCCGCATCCTGACCACTCGCCTCGGCTCGGCTTCCAGAATCTCGAACTCCAAATTTCCAATGCGAACCTTTTCCTTGGCCCTTGGTATCCTGCCTAACCGATTGATTACGTATCCCCCGATACTCTGGGCCTGATCATCCTCGAGGTCCGTTTTCATCTGTTGGTTAAAGTCTTCAAGCTCCATGGTCGCGTCCACCTCAATCCGATCCGGGGAGACCCGCGTGTATGCGGCCCACGCCTCCCGTTTCTTATCGGCTATCTTCCCCACGATCTCCTCCAGGAGATCGTCCATGGTAATCACCCCGGATACGACCCCGTACTCGTCCACCGCCACGGCCAAGTGCTGCCGCGTGGATTGAAATTCACGGAACAGGTCATCGATCTTCTTCGTCTCCGGGATGATGGAGACGGGGCGAAGGTAATCCCTCAACGAGCCTTGCCCCGGTTGACGGAGAAAGTCCTTTATGTTGAGGACGCCGATGATACTATCCTCATTTCCCTCATATACAGGGACCCGAGAATAGCCCCTTCTCTTCAGGACGCTGATTGCCTTATCGATGGGAGTGTTGACCCCTATGCTCACCATCCTCACCCTCGGGGTCATGACCTGCTCGACCCTCTTGTCCCCGAAGGAGATGACCTTCTCTATCAGGTCCCTTTCCAACAGGTGAACCGCGCCCTCTGAATAGCCGATGTCCAATGCTGTTTTCAACTCTTCCTCCGTCACCCTCAGTGACGAAAAGGGTGCATGGGTTATGCCACCCACGAAGAGATCCGTAATCCACCGGAGGGACCTTCGGGCAGGGCTAATGAGCATGGAGAAAAGGTTCAAGGGAATGACTATCAGCGGGGCAATTTGCTCCGGCCTCTCCACGGCGATGATCTTGGGCATGATTTCGCCAAACAGGAGGATGAGCAGCGTCATGGTCAATACCGCCACAAACAGCGCCGTCCCACCGGAGAAGAAATGGGAGCTGATATGCTCGCCAAGGCTGGATGAGGCTACGTTGACAAACATATTCCCGAGGAGGATCGTCGCAAGGAGACGGTGGGGATTTGAGAGCATCTTGGCCACCAGGCGTTTCCCCGATGAGGGGCTAGTGGCCATGTGCCTCACCTTGAGCCTGTTTAAGCTGAAAAGCGCTGTCTCCGAGCCGGAAAAAAAGGCGGAAAAACAGAGCAGAATAACTAAGCCAATGAGCTTGATAGTCATGAAAGGGTTATCCCTCAGAGCCTGACCTTAGATACTATAGGGGAACCCCTTTCTTGTCAACAGACGCCCGTGCCGCTCGAATTTCTTGAATACTCCCTTCCCTTCAGCTCCGTGTCTAGCGTGCTGGCCAAATTCCCTTTCGCTCAGAGTTCGTTTTTCGGGTTTTCCAGGGATTCCCAACTTTGAACGTTGACATTGACTCACGTGTTCGTGAAACGTATTCGTTTCCGTTAGTTTCGTGCTCGTGAAGCGGGTTGCGTGAACCGTCACTCGGCGTTCGTTATCAGGTAGTTGTCATTTGATATTTGAGCTTTGACATTTGACATTTCCCATCCCGTCTCCGCCTCCTCAACCTCAACCTTAGCCTTTCACCTTTAGCATTTCTCCTTCCGCCTCCAACCTCTACCCTCTAACTTTTTTCCCCTTTCCGACCACAACCCTGCGTTACTGAATAAGTTCGCGCTCCAGGGAATCCGGCTATCAAGGTGCTCGGGCAGAATCCTGAGGGCGGGGGCGATCACTCTGCCTTCCCCCCCACCACGATCTCGGGGATGCTCAAGGTAGGTTGCCCGCTGGCCACGGGGACGCCCTGGCCCTCCTTCCCACACGTCCCAATGGTGAATCCCAGGTCATCTCCCACCATATCGATCTGCTTGAGGATTTCCGGCCCGTTTCCCGTGAGCGTGGCCCCCCTCACCGGATCTCCGACCTGGCCGTTGGCTATGAGATACCCTTCGCTCACCTCGAAGACGAAGTTTCCGTTGACGGTGTCCACCTGGCCTCCGCCCATTTTCTTGACGAAAAGCCCCCTCCCAACCGATCGGATGATTTCCTCGGGATTTGAGGGTCCAGGGGCGATGAAGGTATTGGTCATCCTCGGAACGGGCTTGTATCGGTAGGATTCCCTCCGTCCGTTTCCGGTGGATTGAACTCCGTCCCTCCCCGCCGTGAGTCGATCGAAGAGATAGCCCTGAAGGGTTCCCCGATCCACCAGGATGGTCCTCCGGGAGGAAACCCCCTCATCATCGAAACAGAAGGATCCCCTCTTCTGGGGAAGGGTGGAGTCGTCCACCACGGTGATGGCCGAAGAGGCCACTTTTTCCCCTACGCGCCGAGCGTAAACTGAAAGGCCTTGCTGGACCAGGTCCGCCTCGAGACCGTGGCCAATGGCCTCGTGGATCATGGTTCCCCCTGCCTCGCTGGAGAGCACCACAGCCATCCTGCCCATGGGTGCCTCCCTTGCTCCCAACATCAACAGGGATCTGTTGGTGGCAATGTCGGCCACCTGCTCCGGGGAATACATGTCGAAGAGCTCGAATCCGATGCTCCCGCCAACGGGCTCGTAGCCCGTCTGGGTAATTCCATCCTGAAGGGAAACCACCTGAACGAAGAAGATCGTTCCAATCCGATTGTCCTCCACAAAGATGCCTTCCGAGTTGGCCACCGTAACCTTCTGGTTGAAATCCCGATAAACGACCTTCACCTGTCTCACCCGTTGATCCCTTGAACGGGCCCGTTGGTTAGCCCTCTGTACCATGGCGACCTTCTGGGACATGGGAACCCCGTCTGGAAGTACGCGGACCTCGAGGCCCAATGAGAGAGGTTCCGTAGCAACGCGGATATCGGCTCTTTCCTTCTTGGCCCCCACAGCACTGCTCACCGAGTTGGCCAACTCCAGCAAGCCCTTTTCGGAAAATGCGTTACAGTACCCGTAGGAAGTCTTGTGATCGAAAATCACCCGAAGGCCTACTCCAGCATCGGTTCCCGAAATAATCCGCTCGATGCGATTATCCTCGCACACAATGGAGCACGTACTCGTCCTTTCCAGGAAGAGCTCGGCAAACTCGCCCCCCCGTTTCAAGGCGCGTTTCAATATCTTTGAGGGATCGACTGATGGAATCACCACGGCACCCCGTTTCTCTCTCAACGCTTCGGGAGATCTCCATGTGCACGCGTGGTAAACCGTGCAATTGCTCGGGCAATAGGCTAAAATCCTCTATATACCAATGATTGGATAAAATCAACGGAAAAGCCTTCGGGAGTTTCCCGGGTTTTCCATGAGGGAACATCATTGCTTCGGGGTTCCTCACCCCTCAGCAGTCTGAGGTTAGAGGTTGGAGGCTGGAGGGTAGAGGCTGAATGAAACGGATAAGGGACCTCTCGGTGTTAACTCTTTGCCTCATGGTAGTGGTCCTCGCGGGCTGCACGGTGACCCACCAGCCATCACCGAGTAAATCCACCCCGTTCGCCGAAATACCCCGGTTTAGCTATGAGAGGGAAGAGCTTCGGCCCCGGGTGCAGCGGATTGAAGAGGAAAATGCTTTCCGGGTCGAAAAGGTCGCCTTCCCCTCCTCAATGCCCCCCCATTCGGTGACGGCATACCATTACGTCCGGAAGTCCAGGAAGCCCTCTCCCACTATCATCATCCTTCCCATCCTAGCCGGGGATTACTTCTTTTCCAGGAATTGTGCCCGCTATCTGGCTCGACGGGGATTTTCGTGCCTGCGGTTCGAGAGAACGACCAATCCCCTTGAGGCCGAAAAAGGGCTCGCCCACACGGAGATGGTCTTTCGACATGCCATTATCGATATCAGGCGAGCCATGGATTGGTTGGACCAGACAGGTGGCGGGGATTCGAATCGCATGGGGATAGTGGGAATCAGCATGGGGGCGATCGTGGCAGCCCTGACCCTGGAAGTGGAACCGCGAATCAACGCCGCCGCCATCCTCCTGGGAGGAGGGGATATCGCTACAATCCTTGCTACCTCCAGGGAGAAGGTGGTCGTCCAGTTTCGAGAGGAGGTTATGCGGGCGGAAGCGATTGGCCTTGAGCAATTTCGTGAGGAAGCAACCCGGATACTGTTTCCCGTCGATCCCCTCACCTACGCCCCAAGGGTGGACCCGAGGAACATCCTCATGGTCAACGCCCGATTCGACAGGGTCATTCCACCTTCCCGTTCGGAAAAACTGTGGGAGATCCTGGGAAGGCCCCTATGGATAAGGATTCCAACTGGCCACTACTCCGCGGCCCTCTTTCTCCCGTATCTGCGATATCGGATCTTAAAGCACTTCAGGAAGGTCTTTGCCGAGGGGGAATAGTCACGGGAGAAGGGTTTAATGGGGGGCGAGAAATCCATCCGCTAACGTTACCCGCCATGTTCCCCTCGGTACGCTCAACGGTGATCTTGGGAACAACCCGAAGGGGGCTTACGGTGCAAAGGCGCTATTGGGCGCCCAACTCCTGGAGCATCCCCAGCACCTCCCCTTTGATGAGGGCCGCCAAGTCGGGACCGAAGAAGGACATCTTTGCCTCGTATCCCCCTTCCCCATACTGATCTCGGGTAATCACATACCCGATATAGTCGTTGGCCTGAGAAATGATGAACCCCCATCTCGGGGTGACGCTCGCCTTTATCCCGAGGCCCACCTCGGCCCCGAGATCACAGGGAACACCGACCAAGAGGAGATCGTCAATGGCAATGAGCTCCAACACGGTCTTCTCCGGCAACCAGATATCGGCCAGCACGTTCAAACAGCGGGTAAGAAGGGGAATTTGGATGCTCGGCCCGAGATCGGGGCGGGAAGGAAGTGGTATTTCCCGTTCCATGGATTCGATCCGAACCTCCGCCTTGGTGTCGACCTCATCGAGCACCTGAAGCACCCTTTGCCCCAGCGATTCGCCAAAGGCCCTCGCCACCTCGAACCCGTTCCCTCCCCTCATCAGCCGTGGCTCGATATCCGCCGAGGCCCCATTGGCAAACAGCACCACCCCGGCCCACTCCTCCAGATATCGGGCCAGAAATCCGGGGAAATCGCCCGAGATCGACATGTTCTCCGATCCCAGAATTGTTGGATGAGCCGCGAAGTTGACCAGGAGGGCGATGGGCTTTCCATCCTGGCCCACGACCCTGATCACCCCGATTTCCGGATCCACCCTCCCTCCCCTCGCCCTTCTATTTGTGCAGAGATCGGGAGCAGCTGTCCTCGTCCACCCGATGGTCGCGGGTCGCAGATTTGCCGACGCCTCCATGACGGCCTGGGAGACCCCATCGGCCAAATTCCGAAACGTATTTTCGTCATACGGCCCCACGGCCACCAGCTCAGCCAGGAAGTTATCAACGTATCCACCCACCCCCGAGTGGTTGTGAGTTGCGAACAGCAGGAGGGCATCCAGCTCGATTTGCTCCAGCCTTTCCCAGACGGCCTTCCTGAGCTGGATAGTTGTGATCACCAGATCCATATTACAGATGGCCACCCTCTTCTGTCCGTTGTCCAGAACGAGGGCTCGGGCATAGATGGGATCGTGAACGCCCTTTGATGGGCTCCCCCACCGTGCCCCGTAGCCCGCCAACGGAGGGCCACTGTCGGGGGTAATATCAACCTTTGCCGTGCCCGCCCTGAGGATTCCTCCCGGATTGCCGGCTGCCACCCGGCCGTGGAATGAAACCCCCACCGCGAGGAAGGTGAGGAGGGCGGCAAGTATCCTGATGATCGATCCCATGACAATGATGGGTTTGCGAAGGTAGATGGGGTTCGAGATGATCCAGAGCATGTATTCCTTCCCCACGCTCATTGAACCTCATCCTAGGGAATACTATGAGGGAATCCGATCTACTCCTCTCGAAGCGCCCGTCATGGGCTTACCTTTAGTGGGTACTCGATTCGCTCCATGGGAATCTCACTTCCCAGTCCCTCCAGGACCATCTCCATGTCCTTTTTCAATCCAGGAGGAACCATTACCTCCACTATCGCCTCCTGGGGGTCAATGGTCCTCAGTACCCCAAGTCCCTCATAGGACTCCAGGATGAACTTCATGTAGGCGATATCCCGCCGTCTAATCCTGAAATACCATTCAACGGTATCCATAGGGCCGCCTTTCCCCTACCAAGACGCCACGGACGTCTCCCACGAATTTCACGTCCTCTATGGTGCCCTCTATGGGCACGAGATCCTTGGAGACCCAACCTGCTACCCTTCCCGTCCTCGATCTCGTGATCTCCTTGTCCAAGAATATCGTGATGTAATACTCCCTATCCCCTCCCTTCGGTTCCCCATGGCGCATTCGTATCTCTTCCTTCCTGGTCGCGATCTCCACCTCGATCGTTGAAATCCCGGCCTTGGGCAAGGTCCTCACACGATATCGCCTGCCACGTTCTATCTCCCCATACACGCCCCCGCGGAAGTTATAGAAGGCCGTCAAGAAATCATCATATCCGACCCCCGCGGGAATCTTCTCCTCGGTTTGAACGAACACCCCCTCTTTGTTCAGCCTCTTCTTTACCAACGTTCTTCTCCCATAGTCGAAAAGGGTAATCTTCTTTCGGATCCTCCCACCAATCTCGACATCCTCCTCGAACCGCAGGGGCCTGAGCCTCTCCCCCCCATCGATGACCTCCATGTAAGAGGTATAGGTATCTCGCCGATATCGAGTCAGCCACCCAATTATCCCGGTGGTCTTTCCCTCGAGGATAGCCCTATAGGACTGTTCCCCTCCAACCTTCTCAAAGGAGAGCCTTCCGATGGCCGTTTGCATGATCCACAGGGCGCTCATTCGATACCGGAGTTCTTCTCCTTGGAAGCCTTTCCCGATATTTCCCCCTGCCCGCCCCCTCGTCATCAGGTCATGGGAAGGAGAAGATTTGTCACCGGCAACATGGAGGACCGGAAGAACAACCCCTGAGCAGAGCCACTTCAGGAAGGACCTCCGAGAGAAACCCCCCATTTCCCAGCTCCCCTTATGATGCCGCCCGTGAGAGGAGGGCACATCCAATGGCACCGTTGAACGCGGGGCGCTTGGGTACGACAACGGAAGCATCAACTGATTGGCTCAGGAGTTTGAGGATCGCCTTGTTTCTCGCAACGCCACCGGAAACGACGATATTGTGGCTGGAAAATCGGTTGATCAGGGGGAGCACACGTCTCACCACCGATAGGTTCACCCCGGCGCATATCCTGGGAATTGAGATCCCCTCGATGATCTTGCCGATCATCTCGGATTCCCCGAAGATGGCGCAGGTAGCATCTAAATCGATGGGATCGTCATATTGGCATCCCAAGTACGTCAGGGATACCGCCAACACCCGTGCCATATTCTCCAGATATCTCCCGCTACCCGCGGCACATTTATCATTCATCAGGAAATCCCTTACCTTCTCCCCCTCCACATGGGCCACCTTGGTATCCTGCCCCCCTAAGTCCACCAACGTAAAATCCTTCAGCCCCGTCTGGAATATCGCCCCTTGGGTATGTGCCTGGATTTCCGTAACGAGGTTCCCCCCCGAGAGGTTGATATTGTTTCGGCCATAGCCCGTAGCAAACACCGGTGAACGGGGATCCATGGGGAGGTCAAGCCCATTGAATTGGACCCAGAGCTTTCCTCCCCTGATCGTCCCATATCGCTTGTAGAAGCGGAGGGTATCGAAGCTCCTGGTTCTCACCACCTCGCTTCCCTCCATCAGGACGATCTTCACCCTTCGGCTTCCCAAATCGATCCCGACATGCATGGGGAATTGTGTTCCTCCTTCTTCCGCTTCAATAGCTCGATGAAGCTCTCAATCCTGACCTTTGTCCGGGCATCCAAGGGGGTGGGTTTATCACCCTCCAGCGTCAATACGGGTAGTTCCACCTCGTAACGGAGGATAAGATCCTCTATCTGCCGAAAGCAGAAGGATTGGACGTAATGGATGAGACCGTCAATTCGTCTTCGCCGTACTTCCTCGCGAATATCCCCTATCCGGGAAAAGATATCGTAGGGATAGGTGTATCGCAAATACTGCTGTAAGAGCGTTCTCGCCCCATAGGGCATGCTGAACTGCCGCTGGGTTTCATTGAACACCACGCGCGCGTTCAACTCCTCAATGAAGGAATAGAGATCATCATAGATAGGGGGAATACCCACATATCCCAGCCTAACCTCTGAATGGGATCCCTGCCGCCCCTTCACCTCCCCCAGAAAATCCTCAACCTCCTCGTGAAAGGCCTCATAATCCCCCTTCATGTCGCTGGCAGAGACCAAGAAGTAATGGTTTTCGAATCCGCTTACGGTTTCATCCTGCCAGGTGAGCTGATCGATCAATCCCAATCTCTCCCTTATCTTGTCTAACCTGGCCTTCACACGATGGGTATCGGCCTCCGTGGCCCCGAAGTGCTCCATCATCTTCTTGATCTGAAGATGGAGGAGTTCCTCATCTCGGTCATAGGGATAGGAGAAGGGAAAGACTGTAATCCCCCTTAGTTGCAGGGTCTCCATCAGGGCCTGGGTATTGCTGCAATCGCCCTGAGTGACGGCTATCACCTCATCCAAGTCCAACCTCATGGCCACCGCGTAGATCCCCTTTATCCAGCCGCAGATGTTCCGCGGGAACCCCTCCAACTCGGCTTCCTCAACCAGGGCCTTTCTTTGGGGATGGATAATGAAGACGTTGTTTAGGTCAACGGGGATCCTTCCGGCAGCGAAGAGGATTTCGATGGGGATGGTCGTTGTAAATCCGATTCTCCTCACCTCGGCGCCGATCCCCAGTTTGGGCGATGAACTCATTGAATACACCACTATACACCAATCCCTATGGGATGACAATCCCCGGAACGCTGCGGTTACCTGAGGCCTTTCCCCTCTCCCTCTCGAATGAACTGGAACCCCATGTTCCAATTGACGCTGGAGATAAACTATGCTTAAATTACCAATATGTTTAGGCTACTGAGACGAGAATTCCTTATCCTTTCCCTGTCCTTTTTGTTGGTGTGCTGTTCCCACATTCAAAAAGGGGAGGAACCCGCGGGGCAGATGGAAAATGGCCCCACGCTCCCCGACACGGGGGATCCCGCATCCCTGGCCTACTATCATTACATCCTCGCTCAGCTGAAAATGCATGAAGGGGACCTGGATGGAACCATAGAGGAAATAAAGAAGGCCATCTCTTACGACGAGGCATCGGCCTCTCTCCATGTCGAGTTGGCCCGCTGGTACATCAAGAAAGGGCTGGTAGATGAGGCCATTGCGGAGTGCAAGGAAGCCCTCTCCATTGATGGGAACTTCGTCCCCGCCCATCTTGTCCTCGCCGGCCTCTATTCCACCCTGAAAAAGACGGACCTCGCCATCGAGCATTACCGGGAGGTCCTAAGGATCGACCCCCAAAACCAGCAGGGATACCTCTACCTGGGCTCATTGTATCGGGAATCCCGGCAACACGATCAGGCCATTGAGGTCTTTAAGGAATTGATCCAACGGTTCCCCAATGACGTCATGGGGCTTTACTACCTGGGGAGAATCTACGCGGAGACCAATAGGTTTGAGGAGAGCATCGGCTACTATAAGCAGGTCCTCTCGCTTAAACCCGATTTCATATCGGGGCTCATCGACCTCGGGACCATTTACGAGATCCAGAAAGAGCCGGAGAAGGCCATCGAAACCTACCAAAAGGTGTTGGAGATCAATCCCGACAACAAGGCGGCCCGTGAGCGACTCGGCCAACTGTATATCCAGAAAAACCAGTGGGAAGATGCATTGACGCAGTACCAAGAGATCGGAAAATTTGATTCGGAGGACTTGAGCATCAGGGTTAAGATGGGGCTCATCTACTTCGAACAGGCAAAGTACGATGAGGCAATCTTGGAATTCAGCCTCTTCCTCACCTCCAATCCCAAGGATGATAAGGTGAGGTTCTATCTGGCTACGGCCTATCTGAAAAAGGAGAATTACGACCAGGCCATAGCCGAGTACTTGAAGATCCCCCCGGAATCGACCCTCTTTGTCGATTCCAGGGAGAATGCTGCCCTTGTCCTCCAGGATCTCGGGAAATCGGAAGAGGCCATCGACCTCATGGAGAAAGCGATTGAGGTCAAGCCCGAGGATACTGACCTCTATCTCATGCTCTCTTCCCTCTATGAGAAGGGGGACCAGTTGGAGAACGCCCTCGAGGTGTTGATGAAGGCCCGCGAGTTCGATGAGAAAAATACTGAGCTGCTTTTCCAAATGGGGATCGTCAACGACAAGCTGGGCGAATTTGAGGAAATGGTGCGACTCATGAGGGAGGTGATCTCGTTAAAGCCCGAACACGCGGACGCATTGAACTACCTCGGCTATACCTTTGCCGACAGGGGAATCCACCTCGATGAGGCGCTCCATTTGATCCAGAAGGCCCTCCAATTGAAACCCGACAGCGGTTACATCACCGATAGCCTGGGCTGGGTATATTACAAGAAGGGGGAGTATGAGAAGGCCGTTGCGGAGTTGGAGAAGGCAATTGAAATGACCCCCGATGATCCCATCATCACGGAACACCTGGGAGACGGCTACCTCAAAGTCAACCTGTTGGAAAAGGCGCTGGACCTCTACGAAAGGGCGCTGCAGCTGAAACCCAAGGAGGAGCAGGTAGACCGTTTGAAGAAAAAGATCAAGGAGATAAAGGCGAAAAAGGAAGGATCCTCTTAAGGCTTCCTAACCCCCTGCCACCGGTGGAAAAACGGACAACACGTCCCCGACCTTTAATACCCGCTCGAGACTGCTGTGGACCCCGTTAACCAAGATGATCTTGGGCATCTCGTCGGGAATTCTCAACTTCTTCAGGACTTCCCCTACCGTATCGGCCGAATCGATCTCGACCTTACAGGAGAACTGACCGCTTCCCTCGGGGAGATACTCCCTCAATGTAGCGAATAGCTTGACCTCGATTTCCATATCCCTAACCGTTCCCGATAAGGAGCTTATCTGGTTGCCCTAACCCCCTTCAAAACCCTCGTTTCCCACTAGTTCTCACTATTTACTCTACGGGATTGTCCGCACAAGATCAAGGTTCCCTCAAAATAATCCACGTAGATCCCACGGATGTAGGGAATCGAAGAGAGGCTACCCCATCACTTCCGAAACTCCGGGCTCCTCTTTTCCAGAAAGGCCGAAATCCCCTCCTTGGCTGCCTCGGTGCATGCTACCTGGCCAAAGGCCCTGTAGCCTACCTCCAGGCCTTGTTCGAATGTGGGGGCGCTGGCGGCCTCGTCAATGGCCCGGGAGATGATTTCCACCACTTCCCTGCTGAGGGGGAGCTTCCCGGCCATGGGCCTCTCCACGGACTCCACCCCGGCGATCTCCACGGGACCATCGGGGATGTGCTCAACCTTACCGACGAGATCCTTCACCTCCTGGACCGCCGAGGCGATGAGATCGGGGTAATTGTCGACGAGGCGAGAAACAACCCCTATCCCCAAGGCCTTTTCGGCCGATAGTCGCGTTCCAAACCGTATCATATCGTGAAAGACCGTTGCCGAGGCGGGCCATCGCCTGTAGGGGACGACCATTCCGCCGATGCCGGGCAAAATACCCAGGGTAACCTCGGGAAATTGAAAGTAGGCATTTCGGCTAGCCAGAATTCGATGACAGCGCATAGCCAGTTCCGCCCCGCCCCCGAGGGCCATGCCGTTGACCGCCGCCACGACGGGTTTTGCCGTGCCGTCGATGAAACGCAGCAGCTTTGAGCAGTCCCTCGAATACTGAATGGATGCCTCCGCATCGCCCAGCAGTTGAGGAAACTTCCCGATCTCCGCCCCAGCGCAGAAGGCCCTTTCCCCGTAGCCCGTGATGACGAATCCCTTCACCCCGGCGTCATCCTGGCCATCCCTCAGGACTGCCAGGATTTCGTCATTGACTTCGTCATTGAGGGCGTTCATGAATTGGGGCCTACGGATGGTGATGATCTTTACCCCGTCCATCTGGTCGACCAGGATATGCCGCTTGAAGTCCTGATATGACGATATCTCACCCGTGGGGCCAGGCATCCCCGGACGATCCTTCTGAAATCGCTCGATGATCCGTCTCGTCTCCCCCTCCCCCAGGTCCCGCATGATGTCGAAGGGGCCCTTTCGGAAGCCCAGGGCGATCTGGCAACCTAGGTTGAGGTCTTCCAGGGTCCCAATCTCCCGGTTGATGATGTCGAAGCTCTGGGAGAAAAGCACCCCGAGGAGCCTGTCCCTTACCCGTTCCCGTATCTCATCGGAAACGTCCACCTTACTTCCCGGCGGGGCGGTGGTCCAACTCTCCACCGATTGAAAGATTGTGGCTGGCCGATAGTGCTCGCCCTCCTCCATCTGGAGGGTGTTGGTTTCAACGATGATGGGATTTCCCCTGGCCAGGTTCAAAACGTAGAAGGGACCCGCGAAGACGAACTCCTCGGCAACCTTATCGATTTGCGACGCGGTGGCGGCATCCAAGAGCATCGCCGCATCGTTGCACCAGTTGTCGAAGACCCTGTCAAGGATAAAACAGATGTCGCTCCTGGAGATGATGGGGGTCTTTCCGGTGGCACAGAACATCCTGGCCAGGTAGTCCACAATTCTCCGGTCGACCTTCTCCCAGGTAATCACCTCCACGGCGGGGGTCCGCCATGCGGGGGCAAAGAAGTGGGTGATCGTGGCCCTCTGGGGCAGCTTCACCCCCGAAAAGATTCGTTCCGCGGGAATGGAGCTGGTATTGGAGGTGATGATGGCGTCACTGCTCACCATCTCCTCAACCTGCGCGAAGATCGTTCTCTTGATCTCCAGGTTCTCCGTGGCAGCCTCGATTACCAGGTCCGCCCCCTTGATATCGGCGTAGTCCAGAGTGTAATGGATGTTGGCTGCCACGGCCTTCGATTTTTCCTCGGTCATCTTCTTTTTTTCGATGGCCTTCCCAATGTACCCCTGTATCCTCTCCTTGGCGTTCTCCAGGGGCTTCTCGACAATGTCCACCAAATGGAGCTCAATATCCGGCAGGGCACTCTTGAGGTAGTACCCGATGTCGGGTCCAATGGTACCCGCCCCTACGATGGCCACCACCCTTGGCATCGGCCTTTGGGGTTTCGCGATGAGGGGATTGCGATAGGTGGGGTAAAGGTCAAACGCCATATCCCGTTCCTCCTTACACGTGCGATCTATTCGGCATCCCAATCTATCGTATTGAGCTCATTGAGTCAACATGTGCAACCTGGAGCTCCCTTAGTTTTGCCAGAACAGCGTTGTCCCCGAGCGAAATATACTGGAGAGGGGGGTACCCATCGAGGGTGAGCAAAGCCTGTCCTGAGCCTTCGGCCCTGAGGTTAAACCGAAGGGCGCAACCGAAGGAAAGAAAGGTTAAGGCCAAGGTTGAGAAAGATGGAGTGCTGCAACAACCCCCGCCTTAACCCCAACCTTAGCCTCTACCCTCTAACCTTTTTCACCTTTCCGACCGCAGCACTGCACTACTGATTAATTCGCGCTCCAGGGATTCCTAACTTTGAACTTTGACATTGACTAACGTGTTCGTGTTTCGTGTCCGTGTCCGTTGTTCGTGTTCGTGAAACGTGTTCGTTTCCGTTAGTTTCGTGCTCGTCAAGCGGGTTGCGTGAACCGTCACTCGGCGTTCGTTGTCAGGTATTTGTCATTTGGGTTTTTCCTTTTGGCATTTGAGCTTTGACATTTGGCATTTCCCATTGGTCATTTGGCATTTCTCCTTCCACCTCCAACCTCAAACCCCTTCACCTCACAGGCTTACCCTGTTGGGGCGGTGACAACCCCGCAGCATTGGGCTTGGGAAACGTCTCCTTCATGAACAGAATGGCGACAAAGGCGATGATCGTCGCGAGGAGACAAGCCAAAAATGCCCAACCATAGGCGGATGCCGGGTAAGCCCCTCCAGCCTTCCCTACCTTGTCCAGAATCGCTCCCATCAGGGGTTGGAAAACCGCCGCTCCAAAGAAGGGGAAGAGGTTCACGGTTCCGGTGGACGTCCCGGCGATGGCCGTCGGGAAGAGCTCTTTCGTCGTCGTGAAGGCGATGGCCACGAT
>SMTZ1_10003020_pt1 | contig 17595 bp, 17 predicted proteins | sample DeeMarSWOR136_30_FD_25667 | JGI IMG/M metagenome (IMG submission 25667)
AAGCTGCTGGATTGATCAAAATGAACGCCACCTTCTCGGCAAGCGCTTGCTGCACACGATTGACCAACTCGTGCTCGGCGTTGCTCTGAAAGAACTGTATGCGGTGACCGGCGGCCTGCGCCTGTGCGCTGAGCCGGGCATTGATCTCCTCAAGGGTCGCTCGGCCGTAGTGTTCCGGCTCGCGGGTGCCGAGCAAGTTCAGGTTCGGTCCGTTCAGGACGAGCAGTTCAGCCATACGGGGGTGCGGTAACTAGGTTCAGTTAGGGGCGGGCGCCTTGTTTCGGCGAGAAATTGTACCGATCATCAGCCTATCTCCAGCCATCTCGCGCGCGGGCCCCCTGAGGCTAGGCATTCTGACGGGGCATCATGACCCTGTCCAGTCTAGGGACTTGATGCTTCGATTTTAGCCCGGAACTTGTGCATGATCGGCGCAGAAATAGACGGGATCGACCCGAGTCCCACCTCCTATCGCTTCGCGATCGATTCCAGCAGGCGTTCAAGCTCATCGCCCCGGAATGCTCCGAGTTTGCGCGAAACCACTCGGTTCTGTCGATCCAGGACGACCGTGAACGGGAGCGAGCCACTGCGATTTCCAAACAGCTCCATCATTTTTAATGCTATCGCGTCGTTGACCAGCAGCGGGTAGCCGATTCCGTGAGACTTCCGGTAGTTCGCTACCTCGGCGGGCTGATCGACCGCGATCCCAATCACCTGTACGCCTTGGTCCGCGAAGCGTTTTTGCGCAGCGATCAGTAGCGGTATCTCCTCGCGGCAAGGAGGGCACCAGGTAGCCCAAAAGTTCAGTACTTGTACCTTGCCTCTCCACTCCGCGAGTTTGCGTGGCCGGCCGTCCAGGTCCACCAGCGAAAACTGTAGCGCCAGGGTCGCGGCATCGGCTTCCGGATCGGACGGCGCTCGAAGTACCAGTGCCACCCAGAATCCCAGTGCCAATGCACAGACACCGATCCCGGCGAGCAGGCTGTTACGCAGCGTGACAGACATAAAATTCCAGGCAGTAAGCGTGATGCGAGGCGTCAGATCTTGCGCAGCAGCGCAATGAAGTCATCCGGCCCGCGGAAGCCGTAGGTTCGCAAATCGCGCTGCTCCTTGCCGTCCTTGTCGAAGAACAGAATCGCTGGAGGCCCGAACACCCCGAAGCGGGACTTAATGGCCTTGGTCTGTGGGTCGTTCGGATCGGTGACATCTGCCTGTAGCAGCACAAAGCGCTTCATTTCCTGCTGCACGCGTGCTTCGCTGAAGGTTGCCTTCTCCATGCGTACGCAGTCGGTGCACCAGGTGGCGAAGTAGTCGAGCAGGACCGGTTTGCCGGCGCGCTTTGCTTCGGCGAGCTGCTGGTCGAGTTCCGCGAGGCTACCGACGCGCTGGAAGCGATGCGCTTCTGCGCCAGCCGCGCCCTTGCCGCTCACGCTGACTGCGCCGACGTTGAGTGGCAGTGGGCTCAGGATATCGCGGTTCCCCACGAAGCCTCCAAGCATGGCGGCCACACCCCAGATGAGCGATGCGGTTCCGACCCCTTTCCACAGGTACTGCCACCCACTTGCACCATGCGGCAGACTTTGCGTCGCACCGAGGTAAATGCCGACGATGATCAGCAATGCCGCCCACAACAGTAGCACCGGTACCTCCGGGATGAGGCCAAGCAGATAGATCGACACCGCAATCAACAGCACGCCGAAGACGTGCTTGACGCGATCCATCCAGGGACCGGCCTTCGGCAGCAGGAAGCCCGCCCCGACGCCGATGGCGATCAGAATTACACCCATGCCGAGCGCCATCGAGAACATGATCGCCCCGCCCAGCACCGGGTCGCGATTGGCAATCGCGACTCCCAGCGCTGAAATCAGCAGCGGCGACACGCAGGCGCCGATTACCAGCGCCGAGAGCATGCCCATACCGAACAGTCCGAACAGCGCGCCGCCCTTGATGTGCTTGAATCGACCCTGCATGTGTTGCGACTGCGAGTGCAGGTGCGACTGGAGGAATGACGGCATCTGCAGTTCGTAGAGGCCGAACATGGAAAGCGACAGCGCAACGAACAACGCGGCGAAGATGCCCAATGCCCATGGGCTTTGGAAGTAGGCCTGCAACTGCTCGCCAGTGGCGCCGGCGATGACACCGGCAATGGTATAGGTTGCCGCTGTGCCAAGTACGTAGGCACTCGACATCAGCCCGCCCTCCAGCTTGGTGATTCGCCGGTCGGCGGCCGAGCCGACCAGCACGCTCGAAAGAATCGGGATCATCGGCAGCACGCAGGGCGTGAACGTGAGCAGCAGTCCGATACCGAAGGCGCCAAGCACGTAGGCAATGAATTTCTTGTCAGGCGCCTTGGGCGTCGAAGGCGCACCAGTTGCGACTGCCATGCCCCGGAGGTTGAAGGTCTTGATCGCCGGCGGATAGCAGATCGCCACGCCCTTCTCCGAGCAGCCCTGGTAGCCGACAGCGAGCGCTGCATCGGCACCAGCACCCGCCAGTCCGCTGATAGGCACCAGTACCTCGAAGGGCTTCTCATAGACCTCGGTCTTGCCGACGAACTCGTCGGCCTTGACCTTGCCCGAAGGCAGCTGGATCTTGCCAAGCTGTACGCCACCGGAGGTGCCCGCCAGTTTGAAAGTGGTCTTGTCTCGATATAGATAGCAGCACTCGTCAATCTCAAAGCGCACCATCACCGCATCCGTGCCGGCTGGCGCGATCTGCACGACAAACGCCCTTTCCGGATCGACCGGTTCCAGACCATCGCTGGCCGGCGCGACTGAACGCGCCAGATCTTTGAGCGAGGAAAGCGTTCCCCCGGATTTGGGCGCGGCGGCGGCCGTTGCGACCAGCACCGGCAGGCGAAACTCCACTTCCTTGACGATTGGCGGGTAGCAGACGCCGACTGGTTCATTGCAGCCCTGCGCGGTGATCTTCACGCGTACCGTTTTGGCGCCGTCCCCGGTGCGATCGAGCGGTACGCGCGCGCTGACCGACTTCACATAAGTCTCGACGTCCCCGAACAGCGGATCCGTTTTGCGCTTGCCCGCGGGCAGCACCGCCGGTTTCGGTGTGACGGCCGGATCGAGCGATTCGAATTTGAATTTGTCGCGATACAGGTAATAGCCCGGCGCGATCTTCCAGTTCGCCTCAATGGTTCTCCCATCGATCACGCGTGTGCTGAGCGCGAAGGCTTTGTCCGGTTCCAGCAGCTCATCTTCCGGTGCCGCGAAAATCACGGCACTGAAGGCAAGTAGGGCGAGCAAGGCAAGGAGGCGTTTCATCAGGATTTTTCCGGGTTATTGATCCAGGTGAGGTAGTCCGCGAAACCGCCGACGATTGGGACCGAGACCACCTCGGGAAGTTCGTACGGGTGAAGCTCCAGTAGGCGACGTTGCAGCGCGCGATAGCCGCGCACCGGTGCCTTGATGATAAGCAACAACTCGGCGGCGGTTTCGACTTTGCCCCGCCAACGGTAAACCGATTTTGCGATCGGCAGGATGTTCACGCACGCAGCCAGATGCTCGCCAACCAGTGTCTCGGCGATTCGCTCCGCCGTGTCGGCGTCCGGGCAGGTCGTCAGCACCAACTGCAGCGCGGGTCGGGGCACCGCACTATTCCTTTCCGCCCGCCTCGCGCAGCAATCGAACCACCTCCAGGTGGTCGCGAAGCTGGGCGAAGTAGAGTGCAGTGTAGCCGTCCTTGCCCCGCACGTTCGGATCCGCGCCGGCCTTCAGCAGCACCTCAACGACCGGCGCATAGCCGCTTGTAGCGGCGGCCCGCAGGGGCGTGACACCAAAGTCGCTCGCGAGATTCACATCGGCACCCTTCGTAATCAGTGCCTCCATAACGAAGATGTCGTCGTTCCACGCAGCATGCTTGAGGGCCGTATCGCCGTCGCGATCGCGGGCGTTTAGTTTCGCTCCGCGAGCCAGCAGCAGTTCCACCAGCTCGAGACGGCCGGCTCCGGCTGCGTGCATAAGTGGCGTCATGCCGCGTTGGTCGCCAACGTTTGGATCCACTCCGTTGTCGAGCAATTGCCTGGACTTGGCGATATCGCCCTCGCGGACCGCACTGATTAGCGGGTCCACGGCTCCGGCTGCATCCACGCCATACGGAACGCCCATTGTTGAAACGGCGAGCAATAGCCCCAATATGGAAGAGACATGGCGCGTGTGAAACATCGGAAGCTCTCCTGGTTTCAGGGGGATTGCCCGTTGTGGGGCAGGTCGCTTTGACCCGATACGCGGATAGACGCCAACAAGCAGCGCGTTATTCTAGCCAAACCTGCCACATCTCCAAGGCGAGCGCCGCGGTCGGCCAAACATAGACGGAATCGATGCCCCTATTCTTACCTGTCTTCCTGCTGATCGGCGCAGAAATATGGATGCTGATCGAGGTGGGATCGCGCCTCGGCGCCGGCGCGACGTTGCTGCTGCTCGCATTCGCCGCTGTCGCGGGTGGAATGCTGATTCGCGCCGAAGGGTTCACCGCAGCACGTCGGATCAATGCTGCGGCCGCAGCCGGCGAGTCGCCTGCTGCCGAGATGATGGCGAGCTTCGCCCGCCTGCTGGCCGGATTGCTGCTGATTTTCCCCGGCTTTCTTACGGATTTTCTCGCCCTGGCACTGCTGGTCCCGGCCGTGCGCCGCTGGATGGCGAACGCCTTGTTCTCAGGAGTGAAGCGGAGTGCCACGCATGGCCCAGCAACTGGCCCCCAAGATGTGCCCCCAGGCCGGTCAGGCGCCGGCCGGGTTATCGAGGGCGAATCGAATCGGCTCGGCGACTGAGGTGGTCACCGGGCGTTGACATTAAGAGCGCCATCGATATCATTGGCACTCACCTGAGCCGAGTGCTAATAATCCTTCCGGATTCCTGGCCTCGGCTCCGTCCGTTAGTGCTTAGCTCAACCTCAATTTCCGGGAAAACTCAGCCGGTTAGCAATTCTGAAGGAGGAATCGTATGAGTGCCCAACCTGCGACCAAAGGAGAACCCTCAGTGAAAATTCGTCCGCTTCATGACCGCGTGATCGTTCGCCGCCTCGAAGAGGAGCGCAAGACCGCCGGCGGCATCGTGATCCCCGACACCGCCAAGGAAAAGCCAATCCAGGGCGAGGTCATCGCCGTTGGTACCGGCAAGATTCTGGAGGACGGCAAGGTTCGCCCGCTCGACGTGAAAGTCGGCGACAGAATCCTGTTCGGCAAGTATTCCGGTACCGAGGTAAAGGTCGGTAGCGAAGAGCTGCTCGTGATGCGCGAAGAAGACATCATGGGCGTGGTTGAGAAGTAATCAACGAATTCGACAGAGAGAGGAAATCATGGCAGCGAAAGACGTTCTGTTTGGCGACTCCGCCCGCGCCCGCATGTTGCGTGGCGTGAATGTCCTGGCCGATGCGGTTAAGGTCACGCTCGGCCCCAAGGGCCGCAACGTGGTGCTCGAGAAGAGCTTCGGCGCACCGACCGTCACGAAGGACGGTGTCTCGGTGGCGAAGGAAATCGAGCTCAAGGACAAGTACGAAAACATGGGTGCGCAGATGGTGAAGGAGGTCGCGAGCAAGACCTCCGACGTGGCCGGTGACGGTACCACCACCGCCACCGTATTGGCGCAGGCGATGCTGCGTGAGGGCCTCAAGTCCGTGGCCGCCGGCATGAACCCGATGGATCTCAAGCGCGGCATCGACAAGGCGGTCATTGCGGCCGTCGAGGCGTTGAAGAAGATCTCCAAGCCCTGTTCCGATCACAAGGAGATTGCCCAGGTCGGCACGATCTCGGCCAACTCCGATGAGCAAATCGGCAATATCATCGCCAAGGCGATGGAGAAGGTCGGCAAGGAAGGGGTGATCACCGTCGAGGAGGGCTCGGGTCTCGAGAACGAACTCGACATCGTCGAGGGCATGCAGTTCGATCGCGGCTACCTGTCGCCGTACTTCATCAACAAGCAGGACACGATGAATGTCGAGCTCGAAAACCCCTCGATCCTCATCACCGACAAGAAGATCTCCAACATCCGGGACCTGCTGCCGCTACTGGAAGGTGTGGCCAAGCAGGGTCGGCCGCTGCTGATCGTCGCCGAGGACGTCGAGGGCGAGGCGCTCGCCACGCTCGTCGTCAACAACATCCGCGGCATCCTGAAGGTCTGCGCCGTCAAGGCGCCGGGCTTCGGTGACCGCCGCAAGGCGATGCTGCAGGACATTGCGATTCTCACCTCCGCGACGGTCGTATCGGAGGAAGTCGGCATGAACCTCGAAGGCGCCACTGTCGATGTGCTCGGCAGCGCCAAGCGCATCGTCGTGGACAAGGAAAACACCACGATTATTGATGGTGCAGGAAAGAAAGCCGACATCGAGGCGCGCGTCAAGCAGGTTCGCGCCCAGATTGAGGAAGCGACCAGCGATTACGACAAGGAAAAGCTCCAGGAGCGTGTTGCGAAGCTCGCCGGCGGCGTGGCGTTGATCAAGGTCGGCGCTGCCACCGAAATGGAAATGAAGGAAAAGAAGGCGCGCGTGGAAGACGCGCTGCACGCCACCCGCGCCGCCGTTGAAGAGGGCGTGGTGGCAGGCGGCGGCGTGGCGCTGGTGCGCGCCATCATCGCCATCAAGGCCTCGAAGCTCAAGGGCGACAACCACGACCAGGACATCGGCATCCAGATCGCGCTGCGCGCGATGGAAGAGCCGATGCGCCAAATCGTGGAGAACGCCGGGGTCGAGGGCTCAGTGGTTTACCACAAGGTTGTCGAGTCAAAGGACAACAACTTCGGCTACAACGCCGCCACCGGCGAGTACGGCGACATGATGAAGATGGGAATTCTCGATCCGACCAAGGTCGAGCGCACCGCGCTTCAGAATGCCGCGTCAGTTGCCGGCCTCATGATCACGACCGAGGCCATGGTCGCCGAGCTGCCGAAGGACGAGTCTCCGGCCGGCGGCGGCATGGGCGGTATGGGTGGCATGGAAGGGATGGGCATGTAGGTCCTGCGCAGCGTCGGTTTGCGCGCTGCACCGGAAAGGGCCCCGCTTGCGGGGCCCTTTCTTTTTCTGGCGCTGCGTCAAAGCTTGCGGATCAGCATGACCCCGTCGCGCACCGATAGCAGCACGTGCTCGACGCGCGCATCGCGCGCGACGTGAGCGTTGAAGGCCACGATGGCGTGGTCAGACTTCTCCTGGGGCGCAAGCACTTTCCCGGACCAAAGCGTGTTGTCCGCCGCGAGCAGACCCCCGGGCCTCAAGAGCGGCAACACGGCCTCGTAGTAACTGATGTAGTTCTCCTTGTCGGCGTCGATGAAGACGAAGTCAAATGACTCGCTTGCCGGCAGGTTCGATATCGTGTCGAGCGCGGCTCCGTGGCGCAGGTGGATCCGGCTGCCGTAGTCACTGCGACCAAAAAATGACTGTGCGATGCGCGCGTGCTCAGCATCGATTTCGCAGGTAATGAGTTCGCCGCCATCCGTTAGCCCGGCGGCCATGCTCAGCGCGGAGTAGCCGGTGAAGGTGCCGATTTCCAATATCCGCCGCGCGCCGATCGCAAGCACCAGCATTCGCAGCAACCTGCCCTCCACCGGGCCGGTGAGCATTTGCGAATGCCGGCAGTGAGCGCGGGTAAAAGCCGCCAGCTCCTCGAGTAACGGCTCGGCTGCAGTGGTGTGCGCGGCGCAATAGGTTTCGAGTGCTTCCGGAACAATATTCTGCATGACAGGCTCCTGATGTGCCGGCGCGCCCCTCTTGATGATGCGTGCCGCCGCAGACGTATAATGCCGCGGATCCGTTACCACCCTAAACAGTTCGAACTTTGGAGCCAATCCCATGTCGGCCATTAAAAGCTGGCGGGAAGAAAAGCAATCCGCCTGGCTCTACAGGCAGGTGGTCGCGGCGGAATCGGATGTGAACAAGCGCAAGATGTTTGCTGCGCTCGCCGATGCCGCCGAGTCGCAGGCCGGCATTTGGGCGCGTGAAATCGAGCGCAGCGGCGCGGCGGTGCCGGCTTTCGCGCCGGCGTTGCGCGCGCGCCTCGTTTCCGTTCTGCTGCAGGTGCTGGGCCCACGGGGGATCGTGCCAATTCTCGCGGCCATGAAGGTGCGCGGCATCTCGGTGTACACCGGTATCAGTCTCAGACACGGCCACGCGATGCCGATGTCTGTCGAAGACGTTGGTGGCCGCCACCGCGGCATCAGCGGCGGGAACCTGCGCGCCGCGGTCTTTGGGGTCAACGACGGGTTGGTGTCGAATACCAGTCTCATCATGGGAGTGGCGGGGGCCGTACCGGAGCCGCACATCGTGCTGCTCTCGGGCATTGCCGGGTTGCTTGCCGGTGCGTTCTCGATGGCAGCCGGCGAATACGTGTCGATGCGTTCGCAGCGCGAGATGTACGAATACCAGATTGGTCTGGAGCGCGAGGAACTCGCCGAATATCCTGAGGAGGAGGCTGAAGAGCTCGCTCTCATCTATGCGGCGCGCGGGATGGATTTGAAGGAGGCGCGCCAAATGACCTCGCAGCTCATGCAGAACCCCGATCATGCGCTCGATGTGCTGGCGCGCGAGGAACTTGGCCTGAATCCAGACGATCTCGGCTCCCCGTGGGGTGCGGCGATCTCATCGTTTCTGGCGTTTGCCGGTGGCGCCATTATTCCGCTCACTCCGTTCTTGCTTGGGCGCGGCGCGGCAACGGTACCCACCGCTGCGGCACTTGCTGCAGTGAGCCTCTTCGGCGTGGGTGCGCTACTGAGCCTCTATACCGGCCGCAACGCTTGGTGGGGCGGCGCACGCATGGCCCTGATCGGGGCGATCGCGGGGCTGCTCACCTTCCTGATCGGGCGGATGGTTGGCGTCGGCCTGGGCTAACAGTCGCGCTGTTAGACTAGCGCCATGACTGAGCGCGAATCTGCTCCCGCGACGCACGGTGGACAACCACTGCCTGAATCCCTGCGCGAGCACACGACCCGCGCACTGCAAGAGCTTGCGCCGCAATTTGCTGCACTCCCGGCTGGACCGTGGCACGAAACGGCGCCACGCGTCATCGCGGCAAGTGATTTCGTTGGCCAGCAGTGTCTGCGAACACCCGGCCTGCTTGGCGACCTGGTCGGCTCGGGGGATCTCGCGCGCGCCTACGAGCGAGGCGAGCTCGCGGGCCGCGTGCGGAGCGCGGTCGCGCAGGTCGACGCCGAGGACGCACTCATGCGGGCGCTACGAGTATCGCGCCAGCGCGAGATGGTTCGAATCGCCTGGCGCGATCTGGCAGGATGGGCGAGCCTCAACGAGACACTATCGGCGCTGTCGGAGTTGGCCGATGCCAGCCTCGACGCCACGCTCGGATTTCTGCATTCGAACTTCATCGCGCGTCATGGAATACCACGCGGCGAGAGCAGCAAGGCGCCGCAGCGCCTGGTGGTTCTCGGAATGGGCAAGCTCGGTGGTCGTGAACTCAATTTCTCGTCCGACATCGACCTCATCTACTCCTACCCGGAAGAGGGTGAAACCGAGCGTGGTCTCAGCAACCATGAATTCTTCGTCCGACTCGGCCAGGCCCTGATTCGGCTCCTGAATGAAAACACCGCCGAGGGTTTCGTCTTTCGCGTCGACATGCGGCTCCGGCCCAACGGCGCCAGTGGCCCGCTCGCACTGTCTTTCGACGCCATGGAGCACTACTACCAGACGCATGGGCGTGAGTGGGAACGCTACGCACTACTCAAGGCGCGGATCGTGGCCGGGGATGGCAAAGCTGGCGCAGAATTGCTCGCGCGCTTGAAGCCGTTTGTGTTCCGCAAGTACCTCGACTTCGGCGCCATCGAGTCGATCCGTTCCATGAAAGCGATGATCGCACGTGAGGTCGAGCGGCGCTCCCTGCAGAGCAACGTCAAGCTCGGTCCGGGTGGCATCCGCGAGATCGAATTTATTGCGCAGGCACTGCAGCTCGTTCGCGCCGGCCGGGAGCCGCAATTGCAGGAGCCGACGCTGCTCAAGGTGTTGCCGTTGCTCGCTGCCGCCGGGCACATCACCGAACATGACGCCCGTGACCTTTCCGACGCCTATGTGTTTCTGCGCAACACCGAGCACCGATTGCAGATGGCGGCCGACCGCCAGACACAAGTATTGCCGGCAGACGAAGCCGAACGTGTGCGACTTGCGTTCGCTAGCGGCTTCGGCGACTGGCCGTCCTTTGACAAAGCGCTCGCGCGCCATCGGCGCCGCGTGGACGAGGTTTTTGCGCAAATGTTCGTGGCGCCGCAGGGCGAAGCCGAACCTGCCGGCGAGCCGGGTCTGCAGGCAGTGTGGCAGAGCGCCATCGGACGCGAGCGGGCCGCATCGATCCTCACGCAAGCTGGCTACACCGACGCGGAGGCGGTTCTGACACTTCTCGATGGCCTGCGATCGGGCGGTGCGTACGTCGCTTTCTCGGCCGAGGGCCGGGCGCGCATGGACAGGCTCATGCCGCTGCTGCTCGGTGCAGTCGGGCTGACGCCTGATCCCGATACCACCTTGGTTCGCATCGCTCACTTGATCGAGGCCATAGGCCGGCGCTCGACCTATCTTGCGCTGCTGGTTGAAAACCCGATGGCGCTTTCGCAGCTCGTGAAGCTGTGCGCCGCGAGTCCGTGGATCGCAAGCTGGATCGCGAGCCATCCGATCTTGCTCGATGAGCTGCTCGATCCGGCCAGCCTGTACGCGCCACCAGACAGTGACGCGCTGCGTGATGAACTGCGCAGCCGCCTTGCCTCGATCCCGGCCGATGACCTCGAATTGCAGATGGAAGTGCTGCGCGAGTATCGGCACGGTAACGTGCTGCGCGTGGCCGCGGCTGACATTGCGGCGGCCCCGTCTCGGGCCGAAGGCGCGCGGCCCGTCGGCGCCGGGTTGGCGCCTGAACAAGTCGGGGCGCACCTGGCGTGGATCGCAGAGGCCGTGCTCGGCGAGAGTCTCGCGCTTGCGCACCAGACACTCATGGAGCGGCATGGTGAGCCAAATTGCCCGGACTCGGACAGGCGGCCCGGATTCGCAGTGATCGGCTATGGCAAACTTGGCAGCCTCGAACTCGGATATGCCTCGGACCTCGACATCATCTTTCTATATGAAGGGTGCGAGGAGGGCGCGACCGACGGTCAGCGGAGCTTGCCCAACGAGACGTTCTTCGCCCGTCTAGGCCAGCGATTGATTCACATCCTCACCACGCGCACGCCGGGCGGGATTCTATATGAAGTGGACATGCGCCTTCGGCCAAGCGGCAAGTCCGGCCCGTTGGTGGCGAGCCTGGCGACCTTTGACACCTATCAGCGCACCCAGGCGTGGACCTGGGAACAGCAGGCATTGGTGCGTGCCCGGCCAGTGGCCGGCGACCCGGCGGTGGCCGCGGCGTTCGAGCGCATCCGCCAGGAGATCCTGTGCCTCGAGCGCGATCCCGAGAAGCTGCGGCGGGAGGTGGCCGAGATGCGCGCGCGCATGACCGAGGCTCATACTGGTGCGCGCGATCCGGAATACTTTGATCTCAAGCACGATCGCGGCGGTATTGTGGATATCGAATTTATGGTGCAATACTGGGTACTTAGGTGGGCGCATGCGCATCCGGCGCTCACCCGGGACACGGACAACATCCATATCCTGCGGGCGCTGGTGGAAGCAGGCCGGCTCGAACCGGGGCAGGCTGATCGCCTCATCAATGCCTATCGTCGCTACCTTTCCATGGAGCATCGCACCAAGCTCATGGAGCGCGGATCGGAAGTATCGCGCGCCGAGCTGGACGATTTGCCCGGTGAGGTACAGCAACTGTGGCGCGCAACTTTCGAGGAGTAGCTGATTTATGTCGATGTCGGATCGTGACGGCGTCATCTGGTACGACGGCAAGCTCGTGCCATGGCGCGAGGCCCAGACCCATGTGCTTACCCACACGTTGCATTACGGCATGGGTGTGTTCGAAGGCGTGCGGGCCTACAAGGCCGCCAAAGGCACCGCTATTTTCCGCTTGCAGGCGCATACCGATCGGCTGTTTCGCTCGGCGCATATCCTTGGAATGAAGATCCCCTACGACAAGGACGCGATCAACGAGGCCACTCGCCAGGCGGTGCGCGAGAACAAACTTGAGTCTGCCTACATTCGCCCGATGTGTTTCTATGGGTCCGAGGGCATGGGTTTGCGCGCGGACAACCTCAAGGTGCACGTGATAGTAGCCGCTTGGCACTGGGGCGCCTACCTCGGCGAGGATGGTCAGAAGAACGGCATCCGGGTGCGCACCGCCTCGATCACTCGTCACCACGTGAACATCACCATGTGCAAGGCCAAGGCAAACGGCAACTACATGAACTCGATGCTCGCGTTGCGGGAGGCGCTCGCATGCGGTTGCGACGAGGCATTGCTGCTCGACCCGGAAGGCTATGTCGCCGAAGGCTCGGGCGAGAACATCTTCATCGTGCGCGACGGCATGCTCTATACGCCGGAACTGACGTCCGCGCTCGATGGCATCACGCGTGCCACGGTGGTTCAGCTTGCGGAGGAACTCGGCCTCAAGGTGCGCGAGAAGCACATCACGCGCGACGAAGTGTACGTGGCGGACGAGGCATTCTTTACCGGTACAGCAGCCGAGGTAACGCCGATCCGCGAGCTCGACGGCCGCATGATCGGGTCAGGCAAACGCGGTCCAATCACGGAGCGGCTGCAATCGCTCTATTTCGATGTGGTGCACGGGCGCAGCGACAAGCACGTCGATTGGCTCGCGTACGTCAAATAAGGTTCTTGAGGAGCAAGCGCTATGGCCAGCACTGAGAGCACGGACGCGGGGCGTGAGATTCCCGCCAATGCACAGAACCGCTACGAGGTGACGCGCAAGGATCTGCCACTGCACTGCCCGATGAAGGGCATGAGCCTGTGGAACTCGCATCCGCGCGTGTACCTGCCGATAGAGGAATCCGGCGAGGAGCGCTGCCCATACTGCGGCGCGGTTTTCGTGCTGAAGGACTAGTTTCGAGTTGCGGGTTTCAAGTCCAACGCTGAAATCCGCTTGCTGAGACGGTCTTGGAATCCGGAACCCGAAACTCGAAACCGCAGTCGCGCTTCCTTGTCGTTGGTCCGTCATGGGTCGGCGACATGGTGCTGGCCCACAGCCTATTTCAAGTGTTGCGCCAGCGTCGGGCTGCCGCGCAAATCGATGTGCTTGCGCCGGCCTGGACGCTGCCGTTGCTGGCGCGCATGCCCGAGGTGCACGAGGGCATCCGATTGCCGTTCGGCCATGGCCAACTGAAGCTTGGTGCGCGCTGGCGCCTTGGCCGTCAGTTGCGCGCGCGACGTTACGACCAGGCGATCGTGTTGCCGAACTCCCTTAAGTCAGCCATCGTGCCGTTCGCAGCCCACGCGCAGCTCAGAACCGGCTTCATTGGCGAACTGCGTTACGGCTTGCTGAACGACGCCCGGCCGCTCGACCAGCAGCGACTGCCGCGCACGGTTGACCGCTTCGTGGCACTTGGCCTCGAGCGTGACGAAGTGTTACCACCGATCCCCAATCCCTGCCTGCGAGCCGACGCGGCGAACGCCATCGCCGCATTGGAACGACTCGGTCATGCACCGCCGAGCGGCCCAGTGCTCGGGCTCTGTCCCGGCGCCGAGTACGGCCCGGCCAAGCGCTGGCCTGCCGAGTACTTCGCCGAGGTTGCGTGTGCGAAACTTGATCAGGGCTGGGAGGTGTGGCTGTTCGGTTCCGACAAGGACCGATCAGTGACCCAGGACATCCAGGCGCGTGCTGGCGGCCGCTGTCTGGATCTTGGCGGCCGCACGAACCTCGCCGACGCCATCGATATCATGAGCCTGACGAAAACAGTTGTGACCAACGATTCGGGGCTTATGCATGTGGCCGCGGCCCTCGGGCGCGAGGTGGTCGCAATCTACGGTTCCTCGGACCCGAGCCACACCCCGCCAATGAGCGAGCGCGCCTCAGTGTTGTACCTTGCCCTCGGATGCAGTCCCTGCTTCAAACGCGAGTGCCCACTCGGACACCTAAACTGTCTGCGCCGTATCGAGCCCCGCCAGGTGTTAGGGGCGTTCAAGCAGTAAACACCGGATGAATCTGGTAGTTTTACGCGATGCTCAACGACGCGATTGATCTCACGGCCGTACGCCGGGCGCTTGTGATCAAGCTGCGCCACCATGGCGACGTGCTGCTCACTTCGCCGGTGTTTGCCGTGCTCAAGAACCACGCGCCGCACATCGAAACTGATGCGTTGGTCTACGCGGATACGCAGGAAATGCTCAGTCTCCATCCGGCGATCAGCGAGATCCATGTAATCGATCGCAGCTGGAAGAAACAGGGAATACTCGCGCAGCTGAGGCACGAAGGAAGTTTGCTGCGCAGTCTGCAGGCACGACACTACGATCTCGTTATTCATCTCACGGAAAGTGCGCGCGGTGCGTGGCTCGCGCACCGGTTGGGAGCGCGCTGGGCCGTCGCACGCCGTTATCCCGGCAAGCGTGGGAGGTTCTGGCGCACAAGCTTTACCCATCTTTACGATATACCCGCCAAGCCTCGCCACACGGTCGACACTCATCTTGATGCCTTGCGTCGCCTCGGGATTTACCCGGCAACCGGTGAGCGAGAATTACTTCTGGTGCCGGGCGATCGCGCCGAGGAGAGCGTCAACGCGCTGCTGGGTCGTGAAGGCCTCGCGACACGCAGCTTTGTCCATGTGCATCCCACGTCCCGATGGATGTTCAAATGCTGGCATCCGGACAATTTTGCGGAACTGATCAACGCTTTGCTCGATGCCGGCGAACGGGTCGTTATCACCTCGGCGCCGAGCGATCAGGAGCGGCAATATGTTGCGACCATTCTTGTCCAGCTTCGCAAGTCCGTGATCGATCTGAGCGGTCAGCTGAGCCTGAAGCAACTGGCGGCATTGACGGCGAACGCCAGGTGTTTCGTCGGCGTGGATTCGGTGCCAATGCATATCGCTGCGGCAATGCAGACGCCGGTCGTGGCGTTGTTTGGCCCAAGTGGTGACCTGGAATGGGGTCCGTGGCAGGTGCGATCGCGCGTGATCACCTCGGATCACACGTGCCGGCCTTGCGGAATGGACGGCTGCGCGGGCAGCAAAGTGAGCGACTGCCTCACTTCCATCCCGGTCGAGCGCGTTCTGCGTGCTGTGCAAGAGGTACGGCGCTGACATGAAGCTTGCCCTGATTCGTCAGCGCTATGCGCAGGACGGTGGTGCCGAGCGTTTCGTCGCGCGCGCGATCGAGGCGCTGCGCGGTGAGAGCTTTGCGCTCACATTGGTGACGCGCGAATGGACGCAAGGGCAGGGTTTCGCGGTGTTGAGTTGTGATCCGTTTTATCTCGGTCGCACCTGGCGCGACTGGTCGTTCGCGCGTTGTGTTTGCCGCCGTCTCGCTGAGAAAAGATTCGACCTGGTCCAGTCACACGAGCGTGTCTCCTGCTGCGACGTGTACCGTGCCGGTGACGGGGTGCACCGCGAGTGGCTGGTTCAGCTTGCGCGGGCGCGCGGATCGCTCGGACGGCTCGGGTTGAGGCTCAATCCTTATCATCGTTACACCATGCGTGCCGAGCGGCGGCTGTTTGAAAGTCCGCAGCTCAAGGCCGTGATCTGCAATTCGCGCATGGTGCGCGATGAAATTCTGGGTTACTTCCGTATCGACACCGGGAAACTGCACGTGATCTACAGCGGCGTCGATGTCAGCGCCTATCACCCGGATCTCAAGCGCCACCGCGCCGAGGTGCGCGCACGCTACGGCATACCAGAGCAGGTACCATTGTTCCTGTTCGTGGGCTCGGGGTTTGAGCGCAAGGGAGTCGCGACCCTCGTTGAGGCCATGGCGCTGCTGCCGCAGGACGCGCACGCCCTCATCGTTGGGCGTGACAAGCACATCGCGCGCTTCGTCCAGCGCGCCAATCGTCTCGGCCTCGACAAGCGGATCCTTTTTCTTGGCCGTCAGGCGGACGTCAAGCCGTTCTACGGTGCCGCCGATGCGCTCGTGCTGCCGACACTGTACGATCCGTTTCCCAACGTTGCCCTTGAAGCCATGGCCGCTGGCCTGCCGCTCGTGACCAGCCACAAGTCGGGAGCTGCCGAGCTGCTTGTGGAAGGCAAGAATGGGTTTGTGTGTGACGCGCTCGATCGAGTGGCGCTCGCCGGGCACATGGCTGCATTGTGCGAGCCTCAAACCGCTTCTCGCATGGGTGGCGCTGCACGTGAGCTCGGCCAGTCGCTGAGTGACGAGAAGATGAAACAGCGGATGATGGCCCTGTATCACGATTTGGTCGGGACTGTGCAGTCCAGTACGTCGGTATCCGCCTGATCGACATGTGGACGTGGCTCGCCAACCGTCGTCTGCGAAGAGCGGGATCGTGCAGCGCGCCGATAACCGCCGAAGAGCTGGGACGCGCTCGCTCCGTGCTGTTCGCCGTCTTTTCTCGCTACGGCGATAGCGTGATTACCTTCAAGGTGCTCGAGGAGTTTTTGCGCCGCCATCCGGACAAGCGCTGCACGTTGGTAACGACCCCACAGGCCCTGCCGTATGCGCAAGCGATCATTCGCTCCAACGTCAAGCACTATGCGCTCGACAAACGTCGCAGCGTAAAGACTATCGCACGGCTGTTCTTCGATCTTCGGCGCGATCCACCGGACTTCGGCTTCAATCCGTGGAGTTACGGCAAGGAATCGCAGGCGCTGATCAGCTTCGCACGGCGCTTCTACCTGTTTACCGACTTTGGCACGACGTCTGAATGGCGCAACCACTATCAACGAGTCCGCCAGTACCTGCACCTGCCAGACCCACCTGTCGAGGCGCATCCCGGGTCGGTTGGTGGCGTCCGACAGATCGTGGTTGCGCCGTTCTCAACGGATCAGCGTCGCAGCCTTTCGGCTGAAGATGCAGCGCGACTGCTGAAACTCCTGGAAGCGCGTTTTCCCGGCGCGCATTTTACCCTCGCGCTGTTCCCGCATGAGACGGGCGCGGTCAACGGTCTATCGGCCGCGCATTTCCTGTTCGGCAAAGCAGTTTATTGCGCTCCTTCGAAGCGCCGATCTGTTCGTGGGCGTCGATTCCGGTCCGCTGCACGTGGCCGATGCGCTCGGCGTTCCGTCCCTGGGCCTGTTCGGGCCGACTCCCCCCGAGCGCGTTGTGGACCGGCAAACGCGCGTCATGCCGCTACGCGTGCCCGGGCTCGCGGGCTACCTGTGCGACATCTCCAGCTGCGCCGATCCCGTCTGCCTGCATCAGCTGGCCGCAGGTACGAGCCTGCCAGATCCGGTCGCTATCGATTTCGAACGCGTGCCTCGCGCCGAGACGGCGCAGTGTCGCGCTGTGGAGCACCAGAAGCACAAGCCACTGTGAATAGCGAATAGTCACGAATCGTACCCGCGCAAGAACAAACGATTAGTCGCCACATGAAGAACCCATTCGCCCAACGGTACGAGCGCCGAACGGTTGCGGAGTACAATTCGAGTAGATCATCGGCACCCGATTCCCTCTCTCGCCCGCCCCCGCAGGTATGACGATGAAGTTGTTCCGATTCACACAGTTGTGGGCCTGGCTCGCCGTGGCGACCCTCGCCGCCCTGTTCTTTGTCTGGCCCGTCACACACACCACCGGTATAAGAAATGCATTGCTGGTTCTGTGTCT
>SMTZ1_10002763_pt1 | contig 17591 bp, 10 predicted proteins | sample DeeMarSWOR136_30_FD_25667 | JGI IMG/M metagenome (IMG submission 25667)
GCGGGAGGCAGTAGAGGAGGACAATAAATAACCGACCGATCGATGAGTTGTAGCCTCACCCTTCTCCTGGTGCGAAAGGACTTCACAGGCTACCAACTGGATGGAGTTAAGGCTTTAGATTTTTAATAACCGCCGTATGGTGGCAAAATGCGTTAATCTTTGTAGGTCGAGATTCATATCTCGACGAAAAGGTAGCGATTAATGAATGAACAATTTCTCAAAACAAGTGCGAAAAACATATTTCGCTACAGTCTAAAAGCCGTTGACCCCTTTTATGCCATAAAAAAACGGGTCAAACTTGTCGAAGATAATCTATGGGTAGAAGGTTTTCCTTATCGTTTAAAAGATAAAAAAAGAATCCTGGTGATCGGTGCAGGCAAAGCCTCAGCCTCAATGGCTCAGGCAGTTGAAAGGATCTTGGGTCCTAGGATCCATAAGGGAGTGGTGGTAACAAAACATGGGTATGTTGCCCCATTAAGAAGAATCCAATTGCTGGAGGGAGGTCATCCCTTGCCCGATAAAGGGGGAATGGAGGGGACCAGACGAATCTTGAAGCTTATATCAAATCTGGATCAAAATGACCTGGTCATCTGTCTTATATCGGGAGGAGGCTCCGCTCTTTTGGTCTCTCCGAGCCCGGGAATAAGCTTAAAGGACACAAAAGAGCTCACCGACCAACTCTTAAGATGTGGGGCGGACATCAAAGAAATCAATGCCATTCGAAAACATATCTCCCAGGTCAAAGGCGGAAGGCTGGCTCAAATGGCTCACCCGGCTCAGGTGGTAACCTTGATATTGTCTGACGTGATCGGCAGCAGACTTGACTCCATCGCTTCCGGACCGACTGCCCCGGATACCACCACCTTTTCGGACTGTCTGAAGATCATACAAAAATATAAATTAATAGATAGGATTCCACCCTCGATTCTCGCTCACCTGAAAAAGGGAGTGCAAGGGAAAATCGAAGAGACGCCAAAGCAAGGTAGTCCGATTTTCAAAAGAGTGAAAAACTTTATAATTGGGTCAAACTCTTTGGCTCTGGAAGCAGCCAAGCAGAAAGCCGATGCTTTGGGCTTTAACACCGCAATCCTATCCAGACCTGTATCTGGCGATACGACAAGAGCCGCAGTCAAGCATGCCAGTCTGGCGGAAAGGATTCAGGAAAAAGGCGACCCCATTTCTCCACCAGCTTGTCTTATATCTGGAGGAGAAACCACGGTGAAGATAAGAGGAAAAGGGTTAGGTGGAAGAAATCAAGAGTTTGTCTTGGTAGGTGCCACCAAGATCGCAGGTCTGGAAAATGTGGTGATGCTTTCGGCAGGCACCGATGGAACAGATGGTCCCACCGATGCAGCTGGTGCAATTTGCGATGGCAAGACCACAAGAAGGGCACTCCGAAAAGGGCTCGATCCTAAGCAATATTTGAACAACAACGATTCATATCATTTCTTTCAGAAATTAAAAGATCTTTTAAAAACAGGTCCCACCAATACCAACGTGATGGACATTCATCTGGTTCTGGTGGGAACAAAAAGATGAATCAAAAAAATTGACTTTATGCAAGATTCTCTTTAAGTTATAGTTGGTAAAAAAGTAAGACTAAAAAGAAGGTGAAAAAGTCTGGGGAGAAAAAGAGAATGGAGTATTCTGCTTCAGCAGGACCAAAAAAACTGATTTTTGCTCTTCAAAGATCTACAGGTCAAGCGAAAGCTTGACACTCCAGACTTGTTCCCAGAGTTAAATTTTTTCAAAGACTTCGTAGAGATTATTAAACATGGCTAAAGAAATATTAAATAAAGAAGTTCTAACGCAGATTAAAGAAATGAAGGAAGTGGACGTTCTGGTGGGAATCCCCAGCTTTAATAATGCCCGAACCATTCCTCATGTGGTGAGAGCGGTTTCGGCCGGATTGGCTAAGTATTTCCCCAAGCACCGCACGCTTTTGGTAAACTCGGACGGCGGCTCTACCGACGGAACTCCTGAGCTAGTCAAGAAAACCATTCTGGAGGATTTGGACGTTTTGTTGATGGAGCATCCTCTTTATCCGGTGCATAAGATAGTGACCCCCTATCATGGCATACCCGGAAAGGGGAGTGCCTTCAGGACAATCTTCAGAATCGCTCAGGCTCTGAATGCCAAAGCCTGCGCAGTGGTGGACTCCGATTTGAGAAGCATAACCCCGGAATGGATTGAGCTTTTAATCGAACCTGTCCTGATTCACGGATACGATTTTGTGGCTCCCTTTTATAAAAGGCACAAGTATGACGGGACCATAACCAACAGCATAGTCTATCCTTTGACCAGAGCCTTGTATGGAAAAAGGATCAGGCAGCCCATAGGCGGTGACTTCGGCTTTTCCGGAAAATTGGCCAATCATTATCTTCAAAAAAAGGTCTATGATACAGACGTCGCCCGCTTTGGCATTGACATCTGGATGACCACAACCGCAGTGGCTGACGGCTTCAAAGCCTGCCAGTCTTTTTTGGGCGCTAAGATTCATCAGGCCAAAGACCCTGGAGCTGATCTTTCCGATATGTTGGTGCAGGTTGTGAGTTCGGTTTTTCACCTCATGGAAGCTTACCAGGAAGTCTGGGCAAAGGTCTCTTCCTCGGAGCCGGTAAAAGAATTCGGTTTTCAATTTGAAGTGGGCTTGGAGCCGATACACGTGAATTTGGAGAGAATGCTGGATAATTTCAAGCGTGGAGTCACAGATCTGGTCCCCATATGGGAAAAGATACTCTCCCATGATGTCATCGTCCGATTGAAGGAGATAGCAGCACTCAACGTGATGGAGTTCCGCTTTCCCATTGAGCTTTGGGTGAGAATAGTCCATGAATTCGCTCTGGCTTATCATCGCAAGACCATATCCAGAATTCACATTCTAAAGTCTTTGACTCCACTTTATCTGGGAAGATGCGTTTCCTTCGTGAATGAGACGGTAGATTCGAGTGCGGAAGAGGTGGAGGAGAAAATCGAAGCCCTATGTCGAGAATTCGAAAACCAAAAGATTTTTCTGTTGGCGAACTGGGACAAAGGAAAGAAGACGAAAAGCAGGAGGTGAGAGATGGAACAGTCATGGAAAGTATCGCTTCTGGAATCTTGGAAAAAGATCGCAAGCTTCGGTCCAAACTTACTGAACCTTATTCTTATCCTGATTTTGGGATTCGTCATCGCCTGGCTTTTGAAGCTGGTGGTGCGGAATCTTTTGACTTTAATCAAATTTGATGTGCTGAGTTATCGGCTAGGACTCTCAGCTGCATTGGATAAGGCCAGTATAAGGAGAACTCCAACTGAGGTAGTGGGGGTGGTGATCTATTGGTGCGCACTTTTTCTTTTCTTTTTGATCGCCTTAGGAACTTTGAACATCTATGCGGTTGACAACTTAATCGCTTCAATCTTTGCCTATATTCCTCAATTTGTGATAGCCGTCTTTGTCCTCCTTTTGGGTTATTTTCTCAGCAGGTTTTTGAGCAGGGCTGCGCTGATTGGCTTGGTCAATGCCCAGGTCAGGTCGGCCCGCCTGATTGCCAGTTTGTTTCAAATTCTGATCTTGATCTTCTTTTTAGCTATGGCCATTGAACAGTTGGGAATCGCCCGGGGAATCGTGGTTGCCACCTTTGCCATATCTTTTGGAGGCGTGGTCTTAGCTTTGGCCATCGCCTTTGGCCTGGGGGGAAAGGAGATGGCTAAGGATATATTGGAAAGAAGATTTAGAGGGGTAAAAGAGGAAAAAGGCAAACCAGATGAGTTCTCTCATCTGTGACGATCTCCTCCTACGGATCCAGAATTTGGAATGGCAAATACGAGAAGGAAAATCCTAATTTACACTGATCTGGACGGCACCCTTTTGGATCATCATACTTACTCCTTTCAAAAAGCTCTCCCTGCCTTAAGCCAAATTAAGAGAAGAAATGTTCCACTTATCTTATGTTCCAGCAAAACAAAGGGCGAAATAGAGGAGTATCAGAAAAAATTAAGAATAAAACATCCTTTCATCTCCGAAAACGGGGGTGCCATATTCATACCTAAAGGATATTTCAACAAGCCAGAAAAGAACCTCAAAACAAAGGGGAGATATTTGATTCTGGAATTAGGAACCCCTTACAAAGAACTAAGAAGAAGGCTTTCTGAAGTATCGCACAAATTTGCAGTCAGAGTTGTCGGCTTTGGAGATCTGACAACAAAACAGATCGCTTCCATGTTCAATTTACCCTATAAAGAGGCGAAATTAGCTAAGAAAAGAGGTTATGATGAGCCATTTTATTTTCAAGATGAAATAGAACCAAAACAAATTCAAGCTATCGAAAGGGAATTTGACAAGAGCGGACTAAACCTGACAAAAGGAGGAAGATTTTTTCATCTTTTGGGACAAAATGACAAGGGAAAAGCGGTCAGGCTCTTGACCAGAATGTATAAACGAAATTGGAACACCGATCTTTTGACCGTAGGGATGGGGGATAGCCTAAACGATCTTCCTATGCTCAAAGCCGTGGATGTTCCGATTCTGGTTAAACATAAGGATAACGTTTACGATAAAGAGATTTTAAAAAGACTGAAAGTTCAAAAAGCCAGAGGCATAGGTCCTTCAGGCTGGAATCGAGCAGTTTTGGAATTGGTGAGGAAGTACTATTGAGGAATTCTGTGGGTCGGGCTGCAATCCCGCCAAAGGCCTAAGAGCTGCCCGACATATGCGAAGCATCCTTCGGATTTTGTTAATGCCTGTAATTGCCAAGATAAAAGTTTTCACACAAACCGACATCCAAAGATTGCTCTCTTTTGCCGATATAGTTTAGGAATGCGATAAATTCAAATATTTAACTTAATTTGAGAAATATCGTGCAGAAAAAAGACTCAGATTTCTGGTCGTTTGTTGCTCAGCCCAAAAACATCTTTTTGCTGATTCGAGGAGTAATATTTTTTTGCTTTGTCTTGTGGTTCCTCTTTGCACCCGAGAAATCTGACCACAGAGTCTGGACACTCTTTTTCATATTCTTAGCCTACTCGTTTGGATTTTCGATTTACATGAATAAGCCCAGGGGGAAGGTAAGAAATTTATATTTCTTTACGTGCTTTTTGGACATAGTTCTGATAACATTTTTGATTCTTTTCACCGACCGGAAGGGAAGCGATTTTTCCCTTCTTTATTTCTTGGTTGTTCCATTTGCAGGTTATGCCGTGGGACTTCTAGCTGGATTATCTTTGGCATTCTTATCCTCCATCTTTTATCTTTCGATTAACAGCGGTGATTTAGTCACCCTTTCTCCAAACTATCTGCTTATAAGGATTGCGGTCCTTTGGGTTCTGGTGGTTGCAGTCAGCGCAGTGATACAGACTCTCGATAGGTCCAAAACTAAACTTTTAAGAATGTTTGACATTTTAAACCAGAGAACCTCGGAGCTGGAAAAGTCACAAGCTCAAATTGAAACCATCTACGAAACCTCACGGAATTTAGGAGAAATATTGAATTTAGAGGAAGTGGTGGATGAGCTTCTAAATATCGTACAAAAGATTTTAGGCTACCAGTTTTGCTCGATTTTCATACTCAATGATTCAAACACCCTTTCCGTTCTGGGGGAGATCAAGGAGGGGAAAAAGATAAAATATTCGGAGTGGGTAGAAAAAGGCTTAGATAAAACCCTAGAAAGGGTTACAACGACCGGGAAACCTGTGCGAATCTTCGATCTTACCAGTGCTTTTCAACACCGAAGAAAATCAGACGAATTCAAATCCCTGTTGGCCGTTCCCATGATCTCTCGGGGCAAGGTGATCGGAGTATTGGATGCTAAATCCAAAAGGGTGGGAGCTTTTTTGGATCAGGACGAGAAGATATTCTCCATTTTGGGGGGTTCAGCTGCATTAGCCATTGAGAATGCATCCTTACACCAGAAAACCCAGGAGCTGACCGTCGTGGATGAGCTGACCGGAGTACATAATTACCGCTACTTCACTAGGAAACTCTCTCAAGAGATTAAAAGGGCAGAACGATACAAACAATCTTTATCTTTACTCATGATCGACATAGACTGGTTCAAAAGGTGCAACGACACCTATGGACATCTTTTTGGCAACAAGGTTCTAAAGAAATTGGCTCAAAGGATTAAGGACTCGGTGCGGGATGTGGATGTGGTCAACCGTTATGGTGGAGAAGAATTTGCTGTGATCTTGCCTCAAACGAGCAAAAAGGATGCACGGATGATTGGAGAAAGGATCCGTCGAAAGGTGGAGATGGCAGATTTCGTCACCGAAGAAGACGGTTTATTGATCAAGGTGACCGTGAGTCTGGGAGTTGCCACTTTTCCCGATGACGCCACATCCGCCGAACCCCTGGTGGAAAAGGTTGATCAAGCCCTGTATTTGGCTAAAGGAAAGGGAAAAAATCTGGTCTGTGCAGTATAAACAGTAGATTGAGAATTAGGGACAGGGCTCGTCTTTGTCCAGAAGCACGGAGATCCGCAAGACTCTATCCTTAAAAATATATTCGCCCTCTCGACATGGGAAGCTTCAGTCCAGAAATGTTGGGTCAATTTTTTATCTTTGGGTTCGAAGGCAAGTTCCCAGCAGATGATTTTCTCTATTTGGTCGAAAAACGAAATCTGGGTGGGATAATCCTCTTAGCCAGAAATGTTGAATCTTCTGATCAGGTTTCAGAGACAATAACAGCACTCAGCTCGAAATCGAAACATCTCATTTTCGTTATGGTCGATCAGGAAGGAGGAAGGGTCAATCGAATCACAAAGGATTTTCCTGTTTTTCCATCGAACAAATTCTATGGGAAAAGAGAGGACAAAGATGGTGTATTTGAGGCCTATAAAACTACTGCCAAAGAATTGGCCAGATTGGGGATAAACGTCAACTTGGCTCCGGTGGTTGATGTTTGGACTAACCAGAAAAATTCGGTAATCGAAGAAAGGTCTTTTGGAGATGATCCACACCTGGTGGCGCGGATGTCCAAAGAGGCTGTGGTGGCAATTAAATCTGAAAACATTTTAGCTTGCGCCAAACACTTTCCGGGAATAGGTGACATAGATGTCGATCCACATTCAGATCTGCCCATCAACTCGAACCCAAAAGAAAGATTTGAAAAGATAGATTTCTTACCATTTAAAGCCGCCATTTCTTCCAACGTTGATATAATCATGAGCACCCACGTGCTTTGTCCTAATTTGGATCCAAAGGAGCCTGCCTCCTTATCAAAAAAAATATGTTCAGATATTTTGCGAAAGGAACTTGGCTTTGAGGGAATATTGATAACTGATGATATGCAAATGGGGGCAATTAGAAAAAATCGGGAATTGGCAGATGCTTGCGAAAAAGCCTTTCTGGCAGGAAATGATCTGATCTTGATATGCGATAAATTCGAAGAGCAAATCCAAGTGTTAGATCATTTTGAAAAACTTGTTTCAGATAAAAAGATCACTAAGGAAAGATTGAATTCTAGCCTTGAAAAAATTCTTTTGACAAAGAAAAAACTATAGAATAAAGATACAATATTTGGAGTACCCCGCTTTGGCGGGGCCAAAACTTTTTTGTAAAGCTAATGCTTTGCTCTCCAGAAAGCCATGCTTCACGAGCTTTTCAGAAAAAAGACCAGGTTGGTGGTCGGGCTTATGTCCGGCACCTCGGCAGATGGCATCGATGCCTGTTTGGTGAAAATAGATAATGCCAAGAAGAAATTGAGGGTAAAGACGCTGGGCTGCAAAACTTATAGGTTTCCGCAAAAACTTCAGCAGAAGATCATCCAGATTTCTGATCCCTCCTATCAAGATTTGGATGAAGTCTTGAGATTGAACATGGTTTTGGGGGAATATTTTGCCCGTGCCGTCTTTTCGGTGGCGAAAGCTTTTGGAGATGATATAAGTGCGATTGATCTGATCGGATCGCATGGGCAGACGGTGAGGCACTTGCCCGAATGTAAGAAAAGATTTGGCAAGAAAGTCAGAGCCACCCTCCAGATCGGTGAACCCTCTGTTATCGCCTCAAAAACAGGAATTGTTACTGTGGGTGATTTCAGGCAGGGGGATATTGCCCGCGGTGGAGAGGGCGCACCACTCACCCCCTACATTCATCATCTTCTGTTTGGGGATAAGAGAATTTCACGCATGGTGATCAATATCGGTGGCATTGCCAATGTTACGGTTTTGCCCAGACAAGCAAAGCTGGATGAGGTTTTTGCCTTTGATACGGGACCGGGAAACATGATCGTAGATAACTTAGCTAAAAAATTGTTCAATAGAAATTTTGACAAGAATGGGAAAATCGCCTCATCAGGCAAGGTCAATTCTAATTTGTTAAGCAGACTTAAGAAAAATAAATACTTTAACAAAAGACCCCCTAAATCCTGTGGGCGAGAAAATTTCGGAGAGGAATTTGTAGGCAACATCTTGATCCAGTCAAAGAAATCCAAAGTGAAGCCAGAAGATATAATCACCACCGCAAGCGAACTTTCGGTGTGGTCGATATTTCATGCGTATGAAAAGTTTGTGAAGCCAAAAGTCAAGCTGAACCAAGTTCTTTTAAGCGGGGGTGGAGTTCACAACAGATATTTCTTAAAAAGACTCAAACTTTTATTTGATCCAATAAAAGCAATGAGCGTGCGAGAACTGGGCGTGGATCCAGATTTTTTAGAGGCTATCTCATTTGCGATTTTGGCTAACCAAACCATCGAGGGAAAACCGGTCAGCTTCAAAAAGACGACCGGCGCAAAAAAGCCTGGTATTTTGGGCAAGATATGTTTACCTTGAATAGCCAACGGTATGAACCGCATGGTTCATACCAGCGATTGAGCGAAATAGTGGAAAGTATCCAAAGCAGTGCCATATTTTAAACTGTCTTTGAGGCTGTGTCGCAATGTAGCGGTGCGATTCATCGCACAGAATGTACATGGTCGGATAAATCCGACCGCTACAATACGATGTGCGACTATTTTTTAAAACCAAATCATTACACACCCATATTGCGAGGGACGATCAGATGACCGTCCTTCCGGGCGGAGCGACGAAGCAATCTCGTTCCAATCATATTTAGAGATTGCTTCTCCCGCCAAAGGCGGGACCGCAATGACAGATTATTGTAACATTATTTAGAAAACAAGATACGTTTCCAAACATATTGACCGTGAATCGATAAACCAGATTATACTAAGAATGAAAAGAGATTTAAAGAAGTTGGCTCGGGGCACCCTCACCCCGAGCCCCAGAAACAGAAGGAAATTTAAAGATAAAAAACGCCCGAGATTTTTGCTTTGCGGGATTTCTTTGGCTTTACTTCTTCTTTTCCTTGCTGGTTGCGCAGAGATGCCGGTTTACAGAGAAGAGGTATTCTATCCCAAGATAAAACAGCCAGCAGTAACGGTTAAACTTCTTGAGACAGACGAAGACGTGGTAATCAGTCCTCAGGAATCATTTGCAATCAGATGTTTTCACCAAAGAGGGGATAGGTCAGTCTACTACGCTTCAGCCAGCATCCAGATCAGGGCTTCGGAAAATGGCATAATTTTGAGCCAATGGACTCAAGGCCAGATAGAGACAAATCTAAACAAGGTCTCCTTTTTCCCACAAAATGATGACTCTTATCTTTTCTTGAATGGCAAGCCCTATCGAGGGGCATTGGAGGTGATCATGGGTTGGAAGAATCCAGTGTCTTTGCTAACTCTTAATGTGGTATGGGTGGAAGACTATCTTAAAGGAGTGGTACCGGCTGAGATTGGGAAGTTGGGTGAGGAAGAAATCGAAGCGCTCAAAGCCCAAGCCATAGCAGCCAGAACCTATTCCCTTTCCCGTTTGGGCCAATATAAAGAGTCAGGGTATGATCTGGAGGCATCGGTGATCGACCAGGTCTACGATGGAGTGGATGGCGAGGATTCAACGATAAACGAAGCCATAGAGCGGACCGCCGGAGAAGTGATCACCTATCAGGGAAAGCTTATTAATGCCTATTATCACGCAAATTCCGGAGGAAGGACTGAATATATCGAAAACGTCTGGGGTAGACAAGATGCTCCCTACCTAATTTCGGTAGAAGATAATGAATTTTGTTCCTGGGCAAAAAATTACAGCTGGGAGGAAATCTGGGGCAAAGAAGATTTGGAGAGAAATATTTCTACCCATTTAGATACTCTTGGGCTTCTTCCTCAAGAGGGGTTTGGAGAACTGATTAATCTGGTTGTAAAAGAAAGATCTTCTTCAGGAAGGATCCAAATCTTGGAGGTGGCAGCCGACTCAGGAACTTACCGGATATACAAAGATAAAATAAGATGGGCTTTAAGAAGAGGAAGTGATCCCGACTTGATTCTGCCCAGCACTTTATTCGATTTGGAAATTGAAAGAGGATTTGACGACTCGATAATATCGGTTACTGCCAGAGGATATGGAAACGGTCACGGCGTGGGCATGTGCCAAACAGGCGCCATCGGTATGGCACGAGAAGGATATTCCTACAAAGATATTTTGACTCACTACTATTCGGGCGTAAATATCATAAAAAGCTATTAAGTGTAATTCTACAACCAATGTGTGTCAAGGCACTACCTCAGAATCTATTCTTGGCGGATTGTCCTATGGATCCTTAGGATTATCATCCACCAATCACCTAGAGTTCTGTCGAGGATGACGGAGATCCGTCTGGGATAACATCATCGACCAGCAGTGTTCGAACGACTAAACACAAGCTACACTTCTTTCTCTTTGGGATGAGCTCTTATTATAAAAATTCCCAGAAAGATGAAAAGGGCGCCGAAGATCTGTAGGGGAGTTAACTTTTCTCCGAAGATGATGAATGCCAAAAAGGAGGCCACCACGACCTCCCAGGTGGCGACAATTCCCGCACGACCTGCCTCTATATATTTCAAACCTCTGGTGTAAATTGAATAACCCAATAAGGTGGAGAAGATAGCCAAAGCAGAAATCCAGACCCAGGTCATAAGAGGATAATTTGCCGTGTAAAGAGGGCTTGCCCCTCTAATCAATAAAAGAAAGAAGCCTCCGAATCCCAAAGCATAAGTGACCACGGTCCAAGGATTGTATCTTTCCACTGCTTTTTTTCCAAATATGCTGTAAAATCCTGCTCCCAAACCCGCCCCCAATCCGTAGATTATTCCCCGTAAATTGAGCTTCAACTGTGCTGGATCGTAAACCTGGATAACCAGAATGCAGCCCAAAAAGGTCAAAAGGAGAGCCAAGAATTTTGTCTTTGTTAACTCCTCCTTTAAAAGGAATGTGGAAAGGATGACTATGAAAGCAGGATAAGTATACAAAAGAATGGTGGCTGTGGCGATGGTGGTGAATTTTATGGCATAAAAGAATAAGAGGAAACAAAAAGTCACACTCAGAAGACCATAGACGGCAAAATATAGATAATCAATTCTTCTGATTCTAAGTGAGTCTGGATTAAAGAGAATTGTGGCGAAGAATAAAAGAAAAAAAGCGATAAGTGCCCGGAAGGTGACCACGGTCAAAGGATCGGGCTCATGAAGATAGATCAACCGTCCAAAAATCCCAATGGTACCTAATAAAGTTGCCCCCAAAATTACCAGTGAATAGCCTTTGGTTTCCTTCCTCATTAATTCAATTCATATCTTTCTACTGCCTACTCTATACTGCTTACTCTTTACTCTTAACTCTCTACTCTCAGCTTCTCCAACCTCTCCTTCGCATCCTCCAACTCCGGTATCCCCGGATCAGCATCCTTCCAGATATTGAGGAATTCTTGGTACTGTTTAATCGATTCTTTGTTCCGGCCCAACTGCTCGTAAGCCAGTCCTAAGAGGTAGTGCGCTTTCACGGACAGGATCGGATATTCTAACCTACGTTCATCATGGCTCAATAGAACCTTCTCCAAGACCTCTACCGCCTCATTCGCCTGACCTGATTCCACATATGCTTGACCAAGAAGGTAGCGCGCCTCAAAGAGTGGCCTTGAGTTTTCTGTTAACCCCTGTTTTAGATAGGTGATGGCCGTCTTGGGATTTCCTTTCATCAACTCAACAATACCTTGGGTTCTAAGGTAACGGCTCATCTGGATTGGATCGTTTTCATTGATCTCCTCTCTCCAGGTGCGGAGCGCCTCGTCAGCCTCCGAAATCTTTCCGCCCGCAGCCCAAACGATGGCGTACAGGTCTCGCAATCTAACTGGATCTCGGCTCTTAAGTTCTTTCAGCATTTCTCTGATAATGTCAAGATCCTTTAAGGCCAGATCCAGGTTTTCCTTCTCCAGATAGATGAAGAATCTGGCTACATGCTTACCCAGAGTCTCATCGATTTGGATCTGGTCTGCTTTATCTGCGGCGATGCCTTGGTCCAAAACCGCCAGGGCCTGTTCAAACTTCCCTTGGAACAATAGCATTTGGGCCTGACGCCTGCTTGCCGATGAACGCGCATTCTTGTCCTTGCTGGAGACACGCCTATTGATTAAGTTTTCCGCTTTGGCATAGTCTCCCCTAAAAAGATACATACCAGTCAGCTTCCACCAGGTAATACCGAAGTCCGGGTTTATCTCCAAGGCCTTTTTGTAGTTTTCAATCGCCTGATCGAGCATGCCGTTATACGCATAGATATCGCCGCGTGTGTCGTGCGCATCTGCTTCGCTCGGCGCCAATTCTACATATTTGTCGGCGACCTCGATAGCCTTATCAAAATTTCCTGTGTGACTGTAGAGATAAGCGAGTGCGTTATACGCATCCCAGCAGCACTGATCCATCTCGATGGCTTTGGCATAGATTTGAATTGCTTCTTCCACCCATCCGATTTGGCGCAGGCCAGCCCCATAGACCGTGTACGTGACCCCCCTGCTCGGCTCGATCTCGAGAGCGCGCTTGATCAGCTCTTCTGCCTTCAACCAATCCCCGGACGCTGCTTTTTTCGAAGAGAGATTGGTCAATATCACGACTGATACAGGATCCAGCTCGAAGGCGATCTCCAACTCTTTCAGACCTTCTTCATCTCTACCCGCATCATCTAATAAGAGTGAATACCAGTAGTGGGCGTAAGCATACCCGGGGTTTAGCTTAATGGCTCTCAGGTATTCTTGCTCAGCACTTTCGAAGTCCCCTTCGATTTTCAGAGCCAAACCCAACGATGCGTGGGCCTCTGCCAGATTATCATCAAGTTCCAGCGCCTGCCTGGCGGCTTCTTTTGCCTTTGGAATTGCCTCTTCGACCGGATAACCGATATTACTGGGAAGAACAGAGTAGGCGTCAGCCAATCCGGCGTAAGCCAGAGCATAATTGGGATCCAGCTCTACCGCTTTCTCGAAGTACTCTATGGCCTTCATAAGATGTTCTTCGGTTCTTTTGTTCCAGAGAAAGCGACCCTGCATGTATGCGTTATAGGCTTCTATACTCTCGGTATAGCGCTTGACAAACGAAGTCTTATCCGCTCCGAGCAGTCTGATTTTCATCACATCAACGATTGCCTGGGAAATCTCGTCCTGGATGGCAAAGATGCTTTCCAGTTCCCGGTCGAAAGTCTGCGACCACAGGTGGGCATCATCAGCCACATTAATCAACTGAGCGCTGACCCGGACCCGGCTATCCTCCTTTTGAATGCTCCCCTCAAGGACCGCATTGACGTCCAATTCCTGGCCAACCTTCTTTATATCTCGGTCAGGATCTTTGTAGCGCATCGCCGAACTCATGGAGATAACCTTCAATTCCTCCAATCCGCTGAGCTTGCTGATTATGGCGTCAGTCATGCCGTCGCAGAAGTACTCCTGATCCTGGTCGGGACTGAAATCCCTAAAGGGCAATACTGCAATCGAATTCTGCCAGCCAGCCCTGCCAGATATTGTAACTCCCGGCTTATGTGTGAATTGGATTGGCCTAAGAAGGAGATAACCAACCACTAAAACTGCGGAGGCAAGTAAGATTAATCCCGTCGTCAAAATGGGCTTGAAAGCTCTTTTCCGAGAGAGCTGATAAGTGCTTTTGCTTGAGAGAATGGCCTGTGTTATTGATTCCTGCTGCAATTCCTTCAAATCAGCTATTAGGTCAGCCGCACTTTGATACCTGGTACCGACATCCTTTCTCAAAGCCTTGCCAACTATCCTCTGGAGTCCATCCGGAACGTTGGCTTTGTACCTTGCCAATGGTTCGGGTGTCTCATTTATGATGGAATAGATTATGGCTGCTTGGTGCTCACCTTTAAACGGAAGTTGACCAGTGATCATCTCATATAAGACTACACCTAATGAGAAAACATCTGATCTTAGATCCACTTTGGCACCAGAAGCCTGTTCCGGGGACATATAGGCGGCAGTCCCCAGCGTCGTGCCGGCGGTGGTTAATTTAGCAGCTCCTTTGAGTTTAGCCAAACCGAAATCCATGATTTTAACTTGATTCTCTGGTGTGATTACTATGTTGTCCGATTTGATGTCCCTGTGAATAACTCCCTTCTTGTGAGCAGCGTTCAATCCTTCACATACCTGTATTCCAAGATCCAGAACCTTGTTTATCGAAAGTGTCTTTTCCTCAATTAACTGCTTTAAAGTCTTACCCTCGCAGTACTCCATCACCATGAACATCTGTTCCTCAAACTCATCAATTTCATGGATAGTGGTGATGTTCGGATGACTCAGAGCTGAAGCTGCCTTGGCTTCATGAATGAATCTTTCCTTTTCAACAGAATCAGAGGTCAGATGTGGGGGCAAGAACTTGATGGCTACCAGACGGTCTAACTTAGTGTCCTGAGCTTTATAGACCACACCCATCCCACCTTCACCAAGTTTTTCAAGGATTTTGTAATGCGAAATGATTTTGCCAATCATATCTGTCTACTGTCTCCTGCCTACTGTATACTCTTTACTCTTTACTCTTTACTCTTTGCTCTATACTCTTCACTCTTAACTCTCAACTCTTCACCCTCAACTCTCTACTTTCAACTTCTCCAACCTCTCCTTGGCGTCCTCCACCTCCGATATTCCCGGATCAGCATCCTTCCAGATTTCAAGAAATTCCTCATATTGCTCGATCGCCTTTTTGTTCCAGCCGGATTTCTGGTAAGCCAAGCCTAACAGGTAATGAGCTTTCACCGCCCAAATAGAAAAGTATGCTCTGACTTCGTCATATCTTGCAAGAACCTCCTCCAATTTCGCCACCCCTTCTCCGAGTCTGCCTGACTCCAGGTAAATCTCGCCAAGTTTAAGGTGTATATAAAATAGTCTGTTCCCTTCGGCTGCTTTTTCAAAATTGGAAAGAGCCGCCTCCAGGTTGCCCTTTGACCACTCAATGCACCCAACAGCATACCAGTAATCATGCATCGAGGCTTGCTCCTTTTCTTCAATGTCTTTCTTCAAAGCCTCGGCCACCTCTTTCGCTTTCTCAAAATCACTATTCTCTGCTAACAGCCTCACATACTCATCTCGCCAGTAGACCGCGTCATCAGGATTAGCCCTGTGGAAAATCTCGATACCCCTTTCAGCCTCCTTAAGAGCCGCTTCCAGATCCTCTTTCTCCTGATAGATATCTGCCTTAAAGAAATATTTTAATGCATTCTGCCATCCTTGAGCCTGCTCCATTCTGTCCGCGGCAATGCCGTCGTCCAAGGTCTTTATCGCCTCGTCGAGCTTTCCCTGGTAGAGGGGGACAATTGCTAGGTAGGCTCTTCCCTGTGAGCGCACGGATTTATCGCCGCTGGAGGCAAGCGCCTTGTAACAGCTTTCAGCTTTGGCATACTCCCTTTTTAAAAGATACATATGCCCCAAATCAGCAAGTGAGAATCCAGGTTTTATCTCCTCGGCTTTTTTGAAAGACGCAATCGCTTCGTCTATCTTCCCGTTGTAAGCATACAATTCCCCTCTAGAATCATAAGGATTGGCTTCATCAGGTGCTATAGATATGTATTTGTTTATGGCCCAGATAGATTTCTCAAAATCGCCGATGTCGTCATAGGCGTAGGCGAGCGAGTTATACGCTATTTTGCAGAGCGGGTCTATCTCGATAGCTTTATTCAAATTATAAACAGCTTCCTCAAATTGCTTGAGTCTAGAATAATAAATCTTCCCCATAGTCCAAAAGGCTTCCTTTTCATCGGGATAGCGTTCTGCTATCTTCTGAAGCTCCTCAATCGCCTGCAGATAATCCCCTGAGCGAAATGCATAGAGACCCTTTATGTAATGTTTTTCCTTCTCACTTGCTTTATCCAGATATTTCATTGCTTTGGTCAATAATCCTTTCGCTTCTTCGCTCCCTTTCAATCCAGCCAGCCTGTAGTAGGCCATAACCAAAGTGGAATCTAACTCCAGAGCCTTCTCCAGACTTTTCTCAGCTTCCGCCCAATAAAGCTTGAAACCGTAATCTACACCCTCCAGATAGTAACGATATGCTTCGGGCGAATGTGTGGTCACATCTGCAATTGGCCGATCTACCTCGCTCTGCGCAGCATCGGGCAACTTCAGGTCGCTCTTGATTTCAACTGTTAGCTTGTCCACTATCGAAAATATTTTCTCCTCGGTTTCTCCGTGGATGCGCTGGGACGCGGCAACCTTGCCACTGGTAACATCAACCAACTGAGAGGTGAGAATGATCTCGGGCTCAACTTGAAGAATGCTGCCCAAAAGCATCCATTTGGCTCCGGCCTTGGTCGCCACCTCAGTGGCAACGCTTCTGTCTATGAGCTTCTCCCCTTCCCTGCCCAGCAGCTTGAGAATATCGTAGAGCCTCTGGCTGGAGACCACGTTCACATATTGGGATTCGGAAAGGTCAGTGATCAGCAGGTTAGATACAATCTCACCCAGCCTTTCTTTATCCTCTCTGTCTATCATATTCTCAAAATACATAATGGCTAGAGTATTTTCTTCTGCTACCGCCCTCTTTTCCGGAACAATCTCAACTTGAAAAGGTTTGAGAATTAAGAAAAGCAAAAGGATGAGAAAAACGATTGAGCCAGGGACTAAAAAAGGTAGAAGTTTCTTTTTAGGTTTTGGTGCCACAGCCTCCGGAGGAATTTGTGTGGTCTTAACATACTCCAAGCTCTTCTTTTCTCTTCTCAAATCCGCCAGAACATCATCTATGTGCTGGTATCTCTCCTCTTTCTCCTTGGCAAGAACCTTGTCGACTACGTCCTGTAACTTCGCCGAAACCTTATTGTTGAAACGAGCTACCGGCTGGGGTTCCTCGTTTACAATGGAATAGACTATTGCAGCTTGATGTTCCCCTTTAAAGGGCAGTTGTCCGGTTAAAAGCTCATACAACACAACTCCAAAAGAGAAAATATCTGATCTGGAGTCTACCTCCTCACCAGAAGCTTGTTCTGGGGACATGTATGCCGCAGTTCCCAATGTGGATCGGGTCTTGGTCAGCTTGGTGGCTCCCTTAAGCTTGGCCAGACCAAAGTCGGTTATCTTAACTTGCCCCTCTTTAGTGACCATTATGTTATCTGATTTAATATCCCGATGAACTATCTCTTTCTTGTGGGCTGCTGTCAAACCTTCACAAACCTGTATCCCAATATCTAAAACTTTTTTTACCGAGGGCGTCTCTTTTTCAATTATCCGCTTTAGAGTTCTACCCTCGCAATACTCCATGACTATAAACATCTGCCCCTCAAATTCATCGATCTCGTGGATGGTGGTGATGTTGGGATGATTCAAGGCAGAAGCAG
>SMTZ1_10029011_pt1 | contig 17590 bp, 12 predicted proteins | sample DeeMarSWOR136_30_FD_25667 | JGI IMG/M metagenome (IMG submission 25667)
CTCGCGTTCCACTAGATGACAAAACTCTTCTTGACAATGATCTGATCTAAGCATTGGCCCTGAAGGAGACGCCAGCCTACTCAAGCGAGGGCTAAAGATAGAAAGACAACTCCTGCCAAATTGCAAACATCTCCTTCTCAAAAGCATGAACAATTTCCTTAAAGGCAAAAAATATAGGAGAGTGCCAGTTGTTTGTCAATACCAAGTGAGAGGACGATATTCGTAAGAAAGAACAGGTGTGAGTGAAATGTTCCCAAAATGCCTGGGACTGGGAAAAAAGGGGGAAAAGAAGGTCATAATTTCAGAAGGTTAAAGTCTTTTCTAGAAGTCGGGAAGCTCCTCACACAAGGGGGGGGGACGTCTATGAATATATGACTTCCTCTTTAAGAAGCTTGAAATTCCGGGGATCAGGGGCGTGTTCTATTGAGGCCCACAAAGGTGCCGTCGTTTTTCTCGCACAAGGTTCGCATCAGCGTGGCGAAGCGTTCTCCGGTTTTCCCAATCTTGCTCGGATCTTCCAGCATCACCGGAAACCCGACAGCATGAATACGAACCCGGCGGGTGCCATCCCGTCCGGCCTTGTTGAGTCTGTCCACCATATCCACGACGGCCTGAATGTTCTTGCCGCTGAATTCATCCCCGAATACATAAAGACTGATTTTCTTGGTCGGATCATAGAAGGTGTTAATAGCCGCGGTGATCCCTTCCACAGGGCTGCTGTTGCTGAAAGGGCGCCACCCTTGAAGTCTTGCGATAACCGCCTTGCGCCGGGCCGGACTGTCGGGAATCCATTTGCCGCTGTACTGAGTGAACATATAGTGGCCCATATCGTTCATGACCTGGATTCCCTTCACCCGGGGATAGACCTGCAGCGCTTCCTGTACCTTCTTTTGTAAGAGTCCCCAAGCGTAGCGCTGCATGCTTCCTGAAGTGTCGATAATGAAAATGATGTACTCACTGTCCACAGGGATGCCGCCAATGGAGCGGTCAACCCGGCGAGGCTGCTCTTTCAAGAGCCGCTTCATCTCCTCGGTGAGTTCCTGCAACGCCCTGGCCAACCGGCCTTCTTTTGGATGCGGCGAACTCTCCCTCAATGCTGGAAAGGTCCCCCTGAAGCCGCGCAAGAGCGAGCTTCTCTTGGGAGAGCTGCTCCTTCTTGGCCTTCAGATCCCGATTCAATACGCGGGCTTGGCCACGAATCTCAGCGAGCTCTTCCTCAAGCCGGGTAATCACTCCAGTTTGATCCTCACGCACTTTTTCGATAATCAAGGGCTCCGCAAATTTGGACAAGACAAAAAGGAGAATGATGGCTCCAAACCCACAGCAGATGCAATCCAGAAAGGACAAGCTGAAAACCTGAAAATCCCCTCTTCTACGCGATTTCATCGAAAGTCCCTAAGTGCAAAACTTCGCAAATACGTACATGTATTCACCACAGAGGCTCCGAGAACACAGAGAAATCCTAATCTTTCATTTGTCCCGATGATTCATCGGGGCAAATGAAAGGTGTGTCTCGGCCCGCACAGAAAGACCTTGACGGAAATGATCGAACAAATGGTTCTCTACTGTAGAGCAAACTGACCGCGAGATGAGATAGCTCACTCTCCGCCGAAGGCGGACGAGCAACTTGCGCATTCGCGGTACCTGCCCACCAGTGCCAGGCGTTGGCAGGCAAGTCTCCCGCGAATGGAAAATTTTTCTGTTCTCCGTGCCCTCCGTGTCTCTGTGGTAAAACAAGGTTTGTGACCTTCATGGTGAAAAGTGATACTAAGGCAAGGAAGAGATGCAACAATCTACTTTGTGCCTCTCTATGGCCAATCCTTAGAGGGACAAAAGAAGGCTCCGTTGGTGCTTACCGCCAGCTGCCACAAAAGACTCGCGGCAAGGGGGTCCCCCTCCATGGGAAAAAGAATAATATTGACCGGGACCCGGGATGGCAAACTACGCACTGCCTCCTTGAACAGACTCCTTCGCTTTCTGCCCGAAACCCTTTTCTCCTCCGGCCTTCGAGCCCCCATGGTGGGCAGGCTGTCCGTGAGGAGGAAAATGTTGTCCGGACCCGGATTCATGTCCTTGATCGCCTGAAAAGCATTCACAAGACTCGTCCCCTTCTGGGGTATCACCTTGCGCAGCCGAGCGACTGTGTCATTGAGTTTCTCCACGTCCTGCGCCTTCAACCACGTTCCTTTGGTCCCCTCAATCAGGGGCGCGGCTGTCTCGTTGAAGACATACACCTGGAATTGGCTGTTCAAGGGAACCTGAGTGGTCAACCAATCTACGGTGGCCACAGCCTGCTGCCATTTCTCAGCTCTCAATTTCTCAGCATCTTTGAGATTGCGTCTTCGTATAATCCCGACAATGGACTCATCCAGCATACTCGCTGATGCATCCACCAGAATGAAGATTCGGTCGCCTCCGACTTTGAGGTCCGTCAAATACTGACGATCACCCTCCCCGGGAAAAGGACGCAATCTGGATCCGTAATCATCTTTTGCTTTGCTTCCGGCTTCGAGTCGCCGGACATCCTCATCCACGGACTTGAGGTCGGCTTTGAGCTTGTTGATGTGTGTCTTGGTGGCCAGCGTGTCCTTTTCGTAGTAGGCCAACTCCACCTTCCTTTGTGCGATGGTCTCAACCAGCTCCTCCGAAAGACCTTCCGTTCTGACGATCTCATCCCGGCTCTTTTCTAGCGTATTTCGGGCTTCAACCAAGCCTTTCTTCCCTTCGAGAACCTCCTTTTCCAACCGTGTCACTTCGCTGCGCAGATCCACGAGGACCTCATTTCGATAAGCCGCACTCTTGGCGTTCACGATGACAAAGAGCAAAATCACTGCCCCAAGGCCGCAGCAAATGCAGTCGAGAAAGGACAGACTGAAGACAGTGACTTCCCTACGTCTCATCAGCTTCCACGGAGGCGATCAGTTGAAGTTCTTGGCCCAGTGTTCCGATACGGACCACTTGACCCAACTGAAGGACATGTTGACCGGACACGCGCACACCATCCACATAGGTGCCATCGGCACTGTGGTCGGTGAGGACCACCCTTGGCCCTTGCCGTTGCACGGTGCAGTGCTTCCGGGAGACCCCTTCGCGTTGTCCCTCAATGCGCAGCGACACCCCGTCTTCCGGCTCACCTGTTCCAATAACGAGAGGCCTTTCAGAAATCGGATAGGCGTGGTCTCCATAGAGTATGTGTGTGGGGCGCTTGCCGGCGGCTCGGGGGATTCCGGGGGCAACCGGGGTAAACACCCTTTCCGATCTCAAGGGCCGGGTGGTCAGGTAGGAGACCGGGCCTTTCGCTGCTTTTGAACCAAACTCCTCCGCCAGTGCAAGCGCTCCCCGTGCTGCTGATCCAGGCTCCAGCTCCCCGATGCGCACACCTGGAACTGCCGCAAGCATCTCGCGACAACCGGGCAAACGACTCAGGCGGTGGGACAAGAGCAGGGTCACGCCCTGGCCGGGTTTTCCGTGTTTCTGCTCCATGGCCGCCACCAGTTGCCGTATTTCCCAGAAGACCTCGCCGCTCTTGTGAACAAAACGCTCCCGGGTGAGATTGGCCCGGTAGCTTCTGGCCCCACTCGTCATCTCAAAGGTCGTGGAAGAATGGACTGAAAAGGCTTCCAGGATTTCGGGCAATCGGTCATAAAGCGCCTGCTCGGACTCCGCCCGGTGGAGAGGGTCGAAGCGGGTGGCATGGATGAATTCATCAGCAACAACCTTCACCCATGCCTCGTGGAGAAAAGCCAAACCCTTTCCCTCAGCAGTGAGCGACTCCTTTTGCGTGATACGATCACCTTGTTCCATGAAGGTTACCTCAGCCCGGTGCAGGTGAATATCAACACAAAGCAGCACACTCTCAGGCCAAAGGCTCGATGCAGAGGCCAACCCAATGCCCACGATTCCCTTCAACGGCATGGACAACTCCTCGGCCATACTTACAATCAGCCCCAGCTGCTCCCTTTGCAGATACCCCGGAACCGCCAGGATCAATTCATCACCCTGAGATTGGATTCTTCTCCAAATCCTCCTCAGGTGGCTGAAAGCGAGCTCTGCATGGCTCTTCGCCAACATCCCAGGCTGATTCAAAGGCTCTGTGCTGAGTTGGTCCCAAAACCGGTTGTTGCACTGTAAGGGATAAAGGCGTGCCTTGCCCTCGGCTTCTCGACCCACGAGAAGCCGGTCCTTTAGAAGCAGGGCATACCCAGGGCTTTCCGTGGACGCTCCGTCAACGGGAAGCGCACCCGGAAGCTCTCTCACCGCCATGATGCCTGCATCCGAAAGTTCCAAACCAATTAGGCCCATAACAGGCACCTCTTAGTCGTCCATCGTTTCAAGAATAGTTTACACACGACTTCCGGTGTCACCCCCTCCCAAACCGCTCGGCTGAGCTCACGGCCGAAGCCCTCCCCCTCCAGAGGCTATGTCGCAGTCTGTCATCCCCCGCCTTCGCGGGGACAAGTCTGGATTCCGGATCTCGCCAACCTGCGCTCGGCTCGTCCGGAATGACGGTTTTGAGATATTGTGACCCCGCCTCCCAAGGGGGAGGGCAGCGCGGGTGTGCAACCACAAAAGTTATAAGACGGTTCACTGGGTCTCAAGATGGCGAATGAGGTTTTCCTCACAGTAGGCTTCGGTATCCAGCACATATCTTTCTTGATGAAGCTGTAGCTGGTGAACAAGGAACATGAGAAAGATACTGATGAGGAGTGCAATAAGGGTCGAGTTGAACGCAAGACCCAGACTCTTGGTCACGCCGAAGATCTCTCCTTCGATAGCGTTGTGCGCTTGACCAAGGGCTTCGCCGATGCCCCGCACCGTCCCGATGAACCCCACCGAAGGAATGGCCCAGGCAATGTACCGGATGATGGACAGTTCCGATTCCAGTCGCTCCCCTTCTGCGGCGCAATAAGCATGGCTCGCTGCGGAGGCATCCTGGATGTTCCTTGTTGAACCGAAGCGCTGAAGGGCAGCCAAGAGCGCTCGCGGGAGTAAGGACGCCTGCTGTTTTGGAGGCAGGGCCTGTATTTTTCGTGATAAGGGGCGGGCGTCCTCCGGCAGGATCTTCATGCCCTCTGTCACGGGAATCAAGTCTTCATTCAGGAGAACCCGGTGCCGGAAAGTCAAGACCGCCTTATATCCCATAATAGCCAGGGCCCAGAACATAAGGACAAAACAAGACTCCTGTTCATAATCGCGAATCAGCACGTAGCCGGATCGCTCCGTGACAAAGGTTTTGTCCTGCCGTAGCTGCGCCGCTTGTCTTTCCTGAAATGCGTCTGCATTGGGGCGTATAATGCCCACATACACGGCATGGACCATGATGACGATCACGGCCAGCGAAAAGAGCTGGTAAATGAACTCAAAGGACAGGGGAAAAGATTTCTTCATGTTGCTCCTCCCTTTTGAGGTTGGAGAAGACGCTCGGCAGTGAAAGCCCATCAATTTTGAGTCGAAGGCTTCACCACTGCCGAATAGAAGTTCGACTGTATGGGACTCGTGCTCGTGCGCGTAATCGTAATCGACATGGGAAGAATCTCGCGGGTTGGAATCTTTCGAGCACGATTACGAGCACCGCTGCGCTGAGCACGAGCACGATTCCGCAATCTTTCGCTTTCAGCGATCCTCACAAACGATGCTTCGTCTGCCCGTCCCGGCCCTGTGCGTGCTGGGGAAGGCGCTATATATCCGCCGGAAAATCCACTGCCTGATCCGCAGGAATTTTCTCGGAAGGGACAAAATCCCTTTTTATGGGTGCCTTCTCTCGCACCGCAGGATCTGATTTGCCCTTCTCAGGTGAGGAGACGGCCTCCTTTGGGGCCGGCCCTGCCTCCTTGTTTTCTTCCTCCGGGGTTGTATCATCCTTCGGCACCTGCACTGTCCCCAATGAGCCGCGTTCATTGCTGTCACCAAAAAAAGGCTGAACAATATCGAAATGACCTTCTTCATCAATGGGTGCGCTCCATCTCCTCTGCATAGCGACAGATGCGAAAGCCCAAGTCAAAACGCTTTTCGCTGCCGTAGCTCCTGTAGGACAGCCTCAACTCACTGATACTGGAGTCCTTCCAGCTGGAACCCTTGATGAGGCGATGCTTTCCCTCTGTGGGCCCCAAGGGATCAACATCGATCTTCCCCGGCGCATAGGGATAGATAGAATAATAGTCATGGCACCATTCCGCCACATTACCGCCCAGATCGTACAGCTCCAGTGCATTGGCTTGAAACGTCATGGGTGGTGCTGTCACCGGGTACCCGTCGTTGTAAGATTCAAGGATGTTGGGCAACAAATCCTTTGCCGAAACATCGGCGAAGTTGCCCGACTTGGGCCTCGGAGGAAATCGATCTCCCCACGGGTATTTCAAAGAGGCCTTATTGCCGCCAAACCTGGCACAGTATTCCCATTCGGCTTCTGTTGGAAGGCGATAACCCGTTGTTAAAGGCTCTGCCGCCACCAGGGTGTCCCCCTCCCGCACATAGAAAGGGGGAAGAGACTCCTTCGCACCCAACCAGTTGCAAAACAGCGCTGCCTGCTCCCACGTTATTTGAACCACAGGCAGGTCATCCCGATCTAGGCTTTGTTCTCTGAAGGACCCTGAGCGGTGTTCGGTCATGAATTCCCTGAATTCCTTGTTGGTCACTTCTCTCCTTCCCATGTAAAAGGGCCGCTTCAGAGTCACTTCTCGTAGCGTTTCATTGGCACGGCGTCCTTGCTCCCTGCGCGACGCCCCCATGGTAAAGCTCCCGGGAGTGATGCGCTTCAGTCTGTATCCATTGGAGGCTGTGATCCATGCAGGCGGGGCGGTTGATGCAGGCGTCTCCTTGACGAGGGCCACCGTCACTTCCTGGGGGAAGCCTGGACGAGGCGTGGCTACCGTGCGAAATGTTTCGTAGCCCTCCTTTCGAATTTCCAGACGATGGGCCTTGGCGGGAAGCCGCAGCTCTGGAGGCACAGAACCCATGGGTTCTCCGTCTACCAGGAGTTCCGCATCTGCAGGTTTCACCTTGAAGTAGAGGATCCCCTCCTTTACGGTCAAGGCCACCGTGATGGTACTCACTTTGTTCGAAGATACCTTTACCTTGCGGGAGACCATCTCGTAACCTGCTTTGGATATGCGGATTGTGTAGGTGACATCGGGGCGGAGCGGTATTTCAAAAGGGGTCTTACCGGCATATCGACTGTCCACGGTAACGTCCGCACCCGCCGGCGTCGTGCGGAGGACAAGGGTTCCATCTGCCGGAAGCAGGCGTATGTCGTCCAGCACAATGGGGTCGTTCGATGGCACCTCCAGATCCCTTTCCCAGGTTTTGTAGCCTTCCGCGCTGATTTTCAGCTCATGGGACCCGGGCATCATCCGCACCCGCAAAGGCGTGCGACCCACCGGGTCTGCGTCCAGCCGAACATCGGCTCCTGCCGGCAGGGAAACCAAGGTGACCTCCGCCCATGCCGGCACCAGGGCAATATTGAAGGACTGAAGCTTGCGGCAACCCTCAACCGCCAAAACGGTGCGCAGCTCCTGGTATTCAGGGGCGCGAATCTCCAAAGATCTGTCGCCCGCTTCGATGGCCACCTCCTTAAGGGGCGCTGTGCCAAGCTCCTTTCCGTCCACATAGACGCGGGCGTCCGCCGGGGCCACTGAAGGGTTTCCCTCCTCATGAACCTGGAATGTGATCAACCCTGGAAGCTTTGCCATGGTGAAGTTCACGGTCTGGCTCGTTTCGTTGCTGATCGTGAGTTCCTCTTCCAGCGGATGATAGCAGGCCTTGAGAGCCTTCAAGAGGTATTTGCCCGGTCGCAGCAAGTAATAGGACCCCAGTTTCGGTGCGACCATGCTTCCCCCGAGGGAAACCCGGTCAGGCTTGGGGTCAATCTGGATCACCACTTGCTTGGCTGTGAAAACATACCAGGCTGACAAAGCCACCAGGCAAATAAGGAAAAGGATTGCAACCCACGCCACCCACTTGAGAAAGGATCGGGGACGGGGCCGTCGGTCTTTGTCCCGAAAGGAGACGGGTTCGATCTTTATGATGGACCCTGAGTCGTTCGGCACCCCGTGTTCCCCTGTCAAATCGTCAACCCTTTCAGAGGCTCCTAGATTTTATCGCGGCACCTGATGGTCGCCTGGATAGAACCCTCTCCCGCCTTCACGGCGACGGTCTCCCTGACGTCCTTGTAGCCTTCCCTGGTGCCGACGACTGTGTACGTGCCGGGTCGCAGCTCCAGATCCAGCGTCTCGAACCGCCCCAACCGCCCCACCCCATAGACAGCCACTTCCGTAAGATTGTCAGAGTTTAGAATGACCTTCACCGGTGTTTGCGCTACTTCGACCAACCGCCTCAGTTCTTCCGCCTGTGCCGAAAGCCCGGCCCCTTTGGGCTCGACGAACCCAATATCTTCGAGGAGCTGTCTCGCTTTTTCAAGATGGCCTTCAGATTCCAGAAGCTTTGGCCTGTCCAGATAGAAGCGCAGGTGCTTTCGGATCCGCAGCTGTTCGAGGCTGCGTTGTTTTCCCTGTGCTGCGAACTGGACCTTGGGGTCCAGTTCAAGGGCGGCCATGTAGTTTGCCAGGGCTTTCTCCCAGTCCTCTGCCGCTTCAGCAGCCATGGCTCCGGCCTCGAGCTTTCCCATTTCGGCAAGTTGAATCGCCTGATCAACCTGCTCCAGAGCGTCCTGGATTTCGCCTGAATCCGACTTGAAAGCTTTGGCCCTTAGAAACGCAGCGCGGGCCTGCTCGTAATCGCCGTTGTGAAAGAGGGTGAAGCCCGACGACATGAGTTGCTGAAACTGATCATCTGCTATGTGTGCTTTAATGCGGTCAAAGGCTTTCTGGGCGTCGCTTGATTCCGGGTCCAAGCGAACCGCCTCTTGATAATCGGCAAGGGCAAAAGCCAGGTTCCCCTCCTCTTCATGTCGTCTGCCTGCTTCCATGAGCCGGGTGAGTGATTCCATTTTTTCAGCCTGAGCGAGACCTCGCTGTGCTGTCTGGTTTCCGGGATCGATCATCAGGGCCAACCTGAATCTGCCCTGCGCCGTGTCGCCCTTCCCTTGACGGAGAGCCAGGTGCCCCTCTTCGATCAGCTCGCCCAGAACCGTTTCACAGGCATCAGCGAGCTCCCTTGCCTTGCCCAAGGCCATGGCGTACTGATCCGATGCCGCCCCGTACTGTTCCTTCACGAGCAATGCATCCGCCTCCTGGCCCAGTTTCATCATCGAAGCATAGGGATCGCCGCCCCACTCAGCCGCGCCTTTGGCGTCCAGCTCGTTCTTCAAGATAACATACAGGGACAGTTTCTTCTCCGCCTCTGCCTTCAGAAGCAGGGGCTGCGCCGGTTCGCCCATCTCTGCAACACCCTGAACCGCCGGCCTCCTTTCCTCAACACCTCCGGACTCAACCCCCTTGTCGGGAACCATTGAAACATGAACAGGGTTTTTCGAAAGATACTGCACCAGGACAACACCGGCGGCCACAAGTGCGGCGAGTAGAAGCAAGAGCATGCCTATCTTGGGCAAATGCCGTCCTTGAACAAGGGATTTGGGAGGGGGCGATTCGTCCCAGCGCACTTCTGCCGGCTCAATGATGTCAGCGTCTGTATCTTTTGTTGGAGTCCTATCGGGCTCGGACTCACCAACGATGCCGAAGTACACCATGGTCTCTCTTTCCGAAGCGTTTAGGGCATGGGATAAGATCGTTCCTTCTCTCAAGGGGCCATCGGGGGATGGTCGTCCCTTGTCGCGCCGTAGCCTTTTGACCGCCATAGCTTTAGCGGCGGCAGTTGGCGAAGGCGGAAGGCCCGCCCGCGGGAGGGGATAAACCCCTCCCCTACGCCAGCCCCATGAAAATCCAATTTTAACGATTCCCGCTTTGGGAATTATCATAGGGAGTTTTGGAACACCATACCAGGTCTGAGGCTGTGTTCCCTGTGAGATGATTCACCGGATGTTTTCCCTTGCGCCATAGTTCTTGTGCCGTATTTTTATGGCTGCGTCTCGTCGAGAGGCTGGTCTTCCTCTCGAGGCACCGGATCAAAACCTGTTTCGGTGTAATAAATCTGATGCAGCAAATCCCGCCACCGCTGGTACTGCTCGGCTGCAGAGCCGGTGAGTTCAAATTTTTCGCCTTCGAACTCCATGACCACGGGTTTCATTTCGCTTCCGAATGACTCGCTGAGCTCCTTGATCGCCGCACTGTGAATTTTTGCCTGCCTCGAGATATTGATGCCGCTGCCGATGGCCGCGGCACCGCCCACGATCAGAACGTTTTGGAGCGCTCCCGTGTTATCCACGTCCCCTGCGCCCAGGGCGATAGCCAGGGCCATCATGAGCGCCCCTGCAGCCTGACGCATGTAGGCCGATCGTTTCATCTTGCGCAGGGCCTGCCTCTCCACAAGATTGGCCTCACGCCAGCTCTCATAGGCCGGCCACATTTCATTGTAAAACCATTCGTAGTGTTGGTTCAGGGTGTCCAAGTACATGGCGTCGCGATTTCGTATCTTGAGCAATCGCTCCATCATGGGATCGGTCTCAGCAGGGAGCTTGTCTTTTCGTCCTCAGCAAGGTAATCGGCAAATGGATCAGGGGCAAAGTCCGCCGCGAACCTCAGCCTCGCAACGGTGCGTATCTCTTCGATCTCCTCAGGGCTCAAATTGTCCTTGAAATCAGCCATGTCATTGGCAATGGCATTGTAAAGATCCTGAAACACATCCTTTTGCCCAAGTTCCAACCCTTCGTACGAATCCTCCTCCGCCTCCGCTTCGTAAGCCTTGCTCAGCCAAGTCCTGCCCGTCGCATCCAGCGCCTCAACCTTCACAATCAGCTCTTCTCCGTTGGACTCCAAGATCTTCCCCCGAACAAGCAGCTCAGTTCCAGGGCTTTCTCCGGGTATGGTGCGCACCGCCCCCCAGTGGCTGCTTTGCTGCAAGGTGTTCTTGAGATGATAGGCCATGAAATGACCCTCCGCCTTCCTGATGTCCGGATGGGTGCCCTTATCTTCGGCCTCCTCTTCAGTCAGCACCTCGCTTTCAAATGCCATGATCCCAACATCCAGCAGCTGCGACTCCGGAATCTCTTCCTGCGCCTGATGGATGGATGTGGGACCCACCTTTTCTGTCGTCATCGTGGCACATCCGTGGAAGGCCAGAGCGTACAAACCCAAAACAACAGCATAGAGCAGATTTCTTTTCATCTTGAACCGTTATTGCGCGCTACCGCGTTTGTAGTCTTCGTACTCTTTCCACAGTTTGGCTTTGAGTTCGGGATCCGTTTCCCTCTCAGCGGCCTCACGAATTTGTCGGGCAACAATGTCATCATCATAGCCATCAGAATGATCAGGCTCGGTCCCCCTTTGTGCGCCCTCCTGAGCACTCCCTCGAGAGGCCATATCCCGTTCCTCAGTCCCCTCTTTTCTCCCTTCCTGAGCCTCTTCGGCTTTTTCGGTTTCGATTCCAGAGGCCGCTTCCTCGCGGCCGGAATCGCTTTCTTCGGCTTCAGCCGTTTCTTCAGAGGGCGACGTGGCCACCTCCACGCCCTTCTCGCGCAAACGCCGGGCCGCTGCCGCCGCCTCCGTTGCAAGGTCTGTCATCTTGTCCGCGGATTTGGCGCGTATTTCATCGAGCTCCCTAAGAAGCATTTCATCAAATGCCGCCAGGGACTCATCCAATTCCCGATCCAAGGGCGCGAGTTCGTCAAAGGCTTCCTCCTCAGGCAGCTCAACCGGGGGGACATCTTGCACCCCCGATGATTTTCCCGAATTCACAGACCGCTCTGACCCGGCATGCTTGGCATAAGCTGCTTCCATCTCCTCGACCATGCTCTGATTTACCGCAACCATGTCCCTCACCCGCGCCAGATAAGCTTCGTAATCAGCCAGCACCTCAGGCGAAGCATTTCCAGATTCTTTCAACTTGTCCAGATCCGCGGCGATCCGTGCCTCTGTCGCGCGACTGATACGCAGGTTTTCTCTGGCGAGCTCAAGTTTGCATTTCACGTCCCCGGGGGATTCCCCGTAGACAAAAGCGGTCATACCCAGCCAGATAAAGGCCGCAACCCATATTCGGTAATGTCTCATACTTTCAGGGCTTTCCGTGAAAAAAGGTGCCTTTGAATTCTCAGGCCCCTTTGAAGAGGGGCTCTCTGCTAACAAGGGCTTGAAAAAATTATAAAAACGCAGTGTTCCCCTGTCAAGGATGTGAGCGGGAAAACGTCCCACACACTTGATGAATCCATTTCTGGATGGAAACTGCTAGCTTTCTCGCTCCCCAAAGACGCCGTGGCGTCCAGCACCGCGGGCAAACCGACCGGCGCCTTCAAGGGTCTCCCCGGTCTGAATCGTGGAAAGGCCCAGGCGAAACTCATTTTTCATGGCCTCCTGGAAAGGACGATCCCACTGCTCATACACAGAGCGACGGTCACTGAGAAGGCAGCGTTGAGGAAATTGGGCCATTTGCTCTGCCAGGGCCACCGATGCAACCAGAGCATCCCCTCTCTTCACAACGCGGTTCGCCAGTCCCATGCGCAGGGCTTCCTCTGCGCCCACAGGCCGGCCGGTGAGAACCATGTCCAAGGCATGGGAGAGACCGACCAGTCGGGCAAGGCGAACCGTGCCGCCGTCGATCAGCGGGACGCCCCAACGCCTGCAAAATACCCCGAAGACCGCATCCTCTTCCATCACGCGCAAGTCACACCAAAGGGCAAGCTCGAGACCGCCGGCCACCGCGTAACCGGCCACTGCCGCAACCACCGGTTTGTTCAGCCACATTCGTGTCGGGCCCATGGGACCGTCGCCCTCTTCTTCCACACGGTTAGGCCTTCCCTCGACCATTGCTTGCAGATCCGCACCGGCGCAGAAGAAGCCCCCAGTTCCGGTGAGAACAGCAACCCGCGCTTCCTCATCCGCTTCAAAATCTCGGAAGGCCTGTGCGAGGGCTTCCGCCGTCGTACGGTCCACAGCGTTTCGGACTTCAGGACGGTTTATCGTCACGACGGTCACCGGTCTTTCCTTTTCCACAAGGACAGCCATACTTCCCTCCGTATATTCAAAAAAATTAGTGTCGTTCAAAAGTGTTCACATGGACTCTCTCTAATTGACGGAACCCTTCTTTCCGGCCATGACCTTTTTTCTCAAGGGGATATCTATAGGGCTCAGAATCGGTGGCTAAGAATTCGGGTTCTAAAAGATTCATAGGAGATTCCAAGAAGTACAGTTGCGTAGAACCCGAATTCTTAGCCACAGCAAAACTCAGTGGAATTTCTTTTGTGAGATATCTCCTTTCGAAAAAGGTCATGGCCTACTTGGCCAGGTTCGGAGTTCATTCCCCATGTAAGCACTTTTGTACGTTACCAAAAAATTCATACCCTTTTCTACTTTGAATGTCCATTTGACAAGTTCTTATCCAATTTCATAGATTAGGGCGGATTGTCCCAAACCCGGGTTGAATCGCCGGGCATCCTGCTGCTGTCCCGTGCCGCATCAGCCAGGGCGTAAGATTAAAGATCACGTGAACTTTCCCGCCTACAAGGCGGGGTATCAAATATGAAATCGCGCAGTGATTTCATAAAGGAAAGGAGTTGGATTCCATGAGTGAGGAAAACCCGGATCAGAAAAAGCTGGTGACCTATCATGCAGAGGGCCCTGTGGGGTTTATCACTTTGAACAGACCAGAGAAGCGAAATGCCCTGAATTTGGCCCTTTGGAAGGATTTGGACAGGGCGATTGCTCAGGCTGAAAAGGATGAAGCGTTGAGGGTGGTGCTTCTCCGTGGAGAGGGAAAATCCTTCTGTGCAGGGCTCGACCTAGGACCTGAAAACGAAATCATATCCGTGGTCAGCGGCACCCCGAGTGCGTCCCAAAAAGAAAGCTTCTTCAAACTGGTGAGACAGGTTCAGGGTACTCACAACCGCCTGGAACGTCTACCCGTTCCTTCAGTTGCGTTGGTTCACGGCCACTGTCTTGGCGCAGGATTGGAACTGGTGTTATGCTGCGACTTTCGGATTTGCTCAGCCGACGCGATTTTCGCCCTTCCTGAAGCCAGGCTCGCCATTATCACCGATGTGGGAGGACTCCAACGTCTGCCGAAGGTAGTCGGGCCGGGCCACGCAAGGGAAATGGCATTCCGCGGGCATGCCATCGATGCGGAAAAGGCCCGCAGAATTCATCTGGTCAATGAGGTGTATCCCGACAAGGAGAGTCTCTTTGCCGAGGCCATGAAAATGGCCACAGAGATAGCCGGCAACCCGCCCTTGGCTGTCCAGGGTGCAAAGGACGTTTTCCTGTTCAGCGACGATATGGCCCTCCGTCAATCCCTGGATTACAATGCGGCCAGATCCAGCATGATCATGCCCTCCCAGGATCTGTTCGAAGCCATATCCGCTTACCTCCAGAAACGAAAGGGGGAATTCAAGGGCGCTTGACGAACCCCTTCTCCATAAGCTTATAGCTTGAAAGTCTCTCTGCTAATCTCAAAAGGGAAACGAATAAGGAAGAACAGGGCGTGCAAGCCTGTTAACAGGCAAAGAGCGTCTTACGGGCACTTTTATGGAAGACGTGCCTGGGCGGCGTTTAATCGTTAACATCATGATCAGGGAGTTCCAACAAACGGACGTCTTCAAGGTCAACATCCCTGCCTGCAGACCGTTTCGAGGAAATCAGATCCCCTAGGGACGCCACATAAAACGATTGACCTTGGTACTTTATGGTATTGCGGCGGGCCCAAGCATCTTCAAAGTTCAAGCCGGGTGTAGATGTTTGAACGTCAATGCGCACGCGGTCTTTGAATATGGTTATCTCGTTCGACAGGATTTCATCCACATTGGTAAGGGATGCGGTGCCCATTCCGGCGTCCAACAAGGCATCGAGCAAGCGGCGAGCATTTTCCGCTGTGGCTTCAATGAGAATATCTAAATCAAAGGTAGCTCTCGGGACACCGTAAACAACAGCAGCGATTCCGCCTATCACGATATACTTAACTTCATGTTGCTGAAAGAACTTGAACACGTCCTTTAGTCGGTTGAGCATCCTTCTTTCCTGGCAGGTCGGGGTTAAGATCTAGAGCCAAATCGGTGAAATTGCAAAGCATTTCCATCCTCTGGGACAGAGAAAGAGACCGGAACCACCGAACTTTTGCTTCAATACTTTCTTCCCGAATGTCGTGAGAAATACCATTCATACAATTTAATTAACAGATTTCGGGCCTTTTTTCAATGCATATCATCGCACAGCCCATGTCTTGATTATTGCAGCCTTTGGTGCCATACTTCCATTTTGCTCAACTCGGGGGTCCCTAGTGATCACCTCACGCCGAGTTGCATAAGTGCCAGAGTCATTTCAAATGAATCCCGACTGGCCAGGATGACTGAGAAATCCGGTGTTTTTCCGTGGTTTCGGATCCTGCTTCCGTGGGCACGACATGCGACTTATCTGACTGGGACAAGAAGATGGAAGACCGCGTCAAACAGGCGATCATCAAGATTGTGGGAAAGGAAAACTATACCGAATCCCTGATTGATCTTGTCTCCTATTCCTACGATGCATCGGACCATGATCACCGGCCCGAAGCAGCCGTGTGGCCGATAACGAAAGAGCAGATCTCGGCGATCCTCATTCTGGCCAATAATCACCGTTTTCCTATTACCCCGCGTGGGGCAGGAACCGGCCTTGCAGGAGCAGCGGTTCCGGCCCGTGGCGGCGTTGTCCTCGACCTCTGCTCATCCCGTATGGCTTTTTCTTCCCGCCGGACCCGGCCAGTGGGCAAGTATGCACCATTGGCGGTAACGTGGCCACCAATGCGGGCGGGATCCGAGGAGCAAAGTACGGCGTCACACGGGATTATGTGCTGGGACTGGAAGTGGTGTTGCCCGACGGGCGTATCATGCACACGGGTTCGCGCTGCATGAAGTCCGTGTCAGGCTATGATCTGACACGGCTCTTTGTGGGATCTGAGGGCACCCTAGGGGTGGTTACGGAAATCACCTTAAAGATCAACCCCAGGCCGACGGCCCACAAAACAGGCCTTGCCCAGTTTGCAAGCCTGGAGCAGGCTGGTGGGGCTGTCATCGATATCATGCGTTCCGGCGTCATCCCCAGTGTCCTCGAGGTGCTGGATGAAAACACCATCCGGGTGCTTCGAGAGCGAGGCGGTATGAATCTGCCGGATGTGACGGCCATTATCCTGGTTGAAACCGACGGCTATACGGAAACAGAAGTTGCATTTCAGATGGACAAAATGGTCGCAGCATTCAGGAAAAACAGCGCTGTCCGCGCAGAGACAGCCGACTCTCCCCAGCGAACCGCAGATCTGTGGCGGGTGCGCAAAATCGCCGGCAGCGTGGCAAGCCAGCTTCGACCCAGCAACGTGTCGGAGGACGTGAGCGTGCCCATGACCAAGGTCCCGGACCTCTTGATGGGCATCTCAGCCATCGTTCGAGCACACGACTTGCCCTTCGTGATTTTCGGGCATGCGGGGGACGGCAATCTTCATCCCAAGATCATGTATGACCCCTCTGACCCGGATCAGGTCAGGCACGTCACTCAGGCCGTGGATGAGATTTTCAAGCTCACCTGTGATCTCGGAGGCACCCTGACCGGCGAGCACGGCATTGGCCTGGCCAAAGCGCCATACATGACCTTAGAACATGATGCGGTGTTCCTCGACGTGATGCGGTCCATCAAGAAACTGCTGGACCCCAACAACGTCCTCAATCCCGGCAAGATGAACCTCGACGGCTGATGAGGGCAACCTGTTCAAGAAGTTAATACAAACGCACTTAACGGAGTGACATCTGCTCCCCCTCACCCTTCCCCTCTCCCCCACGCTGGGGGAGAGGGATGGGGTGAGGGGGCTCAATGGAGTGTCACGGGAATTAATGCGTTCATATTAGTTCAACTCTTCGACTCTAATCACCTTTCCCACGCCCATCTGCAAGAAATGTTCTTCATAGACCTTTTCAAAGGCCTTTATTTGTGTTTCTCCGGTGCAGTGACACGGGCCAACATAACGGACGCCCAGTTCATGGAAGCTCGCAAAAATCTTTTTCAGGTTGCCCATGCTCATGCCCATGAGATGGAATCCGCCCATGGCCAGCAGCACCTCCCCTTCGACCAGTGCTTTGGCTTTTTTCAGGATCTCCACGATGCCCGGGTGGGCACATCCTGTAATGACAATCAACCCTGATTCGGTTCTCAACACCAGGGACTGTTCTATGGTGAAGGTTCCCATCTCGCCGGTGGAAAACACATCCCGGCATACGGACAGCGGTTCGCGAACCGAAACCACTTCTGCGCCGTAGGATCGGACCGCCTCCTTGAAACGATCAGGAAAGGATTCTGGAAGGTAAACGGTCACACCCCCCTTCCTTTCCAGAAGGGCCTGCAACCCGCCCGTGTGATCACCATGAATGTGAGAGAGGATAACCGCATCGACCTCTTCCGGAGAAATACCCATTTTTTCCATGTTGCGCATGAGCATGGCTCCCGACCCGCCTGTATCAAACAGAATGGTCTTTTCCATGCCCCTGATGAGGCATGAAAAACCCCAACCTGTTTCCAGGTCCGATCTGCAAGAATAGTTGTCATAGACAACCAGAATCTCTATGTCCCGGGCA
>SMTZ1_10007095_pt1 | contig 17582 bp, 20 predicted proteins | sample DeeMarSWOR136_30_FD_25667 | JGI IMG/M metagenome (IMG submission 25667)
GATTATAAGACATTATTCTTTCTATCCTAACAGGCGGCGTATATGCTTTTTTAATATTAATCTGGTGTTTACATCCCTTCCCCTGCATTCCTATAGTCTTAACAAAATACGCTCTTGAGGGAAGCAGCGACACGGTTTCAAGGAATAATTTTTATGCGAAATTCAAGAGATGTCATAGGGTTCTTGAGCAGGATACCAGTCAAATTCTATATAAGGAATTTTAAAAATGGGATAATACCAAAAGTTGAAATCTTTTCCTACATAAAAAGTCCAAGTTCCAGGGATAGCATATCGTTGATGTTGATTCAAATCATCCCAATAGTTATTTATCCAATTTTGATGATAATGAATGAAGGTACGAGTATCCCTAACAAAACTGTTTCGTTTAAGAGATACTTGTTCAGAATTAGTTAAATATTGTTCTCAATTATGTCAACTTTTTTGCAATTATCTAATGTGATTCCGTATTGATTTTGGTTAAAAGTATTTCTTCTCACAAGGGTTCTACCATTGGAAACGATGCAATAATAAAGGCCGATTGCCCTATAATTATGGATGAAGATATTTTGAATAATGTATAAGGAACCATCGTGGGTTGTTGAATAAAAACCTCCATCGCTAATACCTAAATCATTACCAGAAAACATGCAATGAGTTATATTGCAATTACACACATTATTAACGCCGATTCCAATGTCATTTGAAAGAAAGGAAACATTATCAATTATTATATTAGAATTCATCCAATTAAATATGCCTTCCCGCATATTTTTAATTGTTAAATTCGAGAGAATAATACTATCTCTCCATTCCATTCTAATCCCCATTGTTTTTCCTTTTTCAAGAGTAAAACCAGATATTTTAACTTCATTAGCAATTATATTGACAATTATAACTTCTCCATTACCATTGATAATCGTTGTATCTGGATCCTCACCGATTATACGCAAAGATTTTGATACGGTGATATTGCCAATATAATACCCTGAAAAGACATATATATTATCACCAATGTTTGCGTTATCAATCGCATCCTGAATCCCTGTGTAGTTCCCAGGTCCACTCCCACCCACATACAACCACTCCCCCCTGGATGTCTGGAGTGTTTTCTCAGTATCCTGTGCATTCGCTGGATTGATACATGTTCCCAGGGACAGGAGAATGATTCCAACCGCCAACCATTTCCTTTTCATGTGATTTTTTCCATTCTCTTTATGATTTATTCATATTCAATAATAAGAAAAGGATGATACTCACTATAATCTTTTGAATGGAAGTATGAGATTTTGTTATCTCCGCTGGTATCCATTAGTCTCCACCCGTAGTGTGGAGTACTGCTGTTACAAAACATTTGGACGTCTCCAGTAAGGTTCCAGAGAACCCAATTATTAATCGCCGCTGGCATAATTGCAAATGAAGATGGTTCTGTAACATAGGATGGTTGGGTATTCCAGGTGACGTTTTCTTCATTCCAATCTCTCGTAATTCGATATAAGTTCACCTGATGTCCACTGGGGTTCCCATCCTTGTTGTTATAATAGTACGCTTGAAGAGCGGCATAGAGGATTGTTGCATTCGATGGAACCGTGCTGAGATTAAATTTCATGAGTCCATCCCATTCCCACCCCGACTTTGATCTGAGTGATATCGTTCCGCTGGTTCCTGTATTGCTGTTAGGCTCTCTCTCTATAATTGTAGCATCATCGGTTGGTTCAAGGACCATGGTACTCTCAGCAGTTGTCCTGAATGAAAACGTTTTATTCTCCCAATACGTTCCATCGGTGACGTTCACAAACCATGTATAGGGGGTAAAATACTCAAGACCACTGACAGGAACAGTATATCGACCATTAGGAACGTCAGTTCCGGCTCCTGATCCGATATCTGGTTGTGTTTCAACCGTCCAATTCATCAGATCACCCTGATGATCCGTCAAATCAAAACTCATATTTGACGTTGAGATTGGGATAAACAGAGCGTTATGTTTTGGTGACGGATTTAAAATACTGGGCGTTAACGACTCTGTGGTAAATGTGAATGTATGCGAAATTGGTGTCGCATAATACCCCCCTTCATATAATAATAATTCCCAAGTATATTTGGTTCTTTCGTTCAATCCATGAACGGGAACGGTGTACGTCCCACTTCGCACCCATTCTTCTCCCCCTTCACCAATAGGAGGATTTGTTAGTACCCTATAGCTCATAAGACCAAAAAAACCACTATCTGTATCCATGAGTTGAAACGAAAGCTCGGTGAGGTTTAGTGATATGTTTTGTTCACCATCCACAGGTGAAATATTGGAAGGAAATGGGTCATTAACGTTTGGTATACTGCAATTAAAACGTTCCCATAATAGTAGAATGGGGCCTAAAAAAAGGAAAAGAAGGTCTAACATATCGTCTACACCATTTGGTGGAATCATTGCAATCATCATTAGTATGAACCAGGGAATAAATACTAACCCCATCATTACTAATAATGTCGTGCAAATTATTGGAAACCCCCATTCAGATTTTTCACAACCACACTCAGAGTTTACCAATTGCGTGATTTCATCTTTTAATACAGCGTTTTTTTCAATAACAGCGTTTATTTCTTGGTGTCGTTCAAGTGTAATCAATTCATATGTATGAACCATTGATTGTATCCTGGTTTTACTAATGAACTTTGAGAGTATCAGCCCGATGAAATACATCCGCCTGAGTTGTTGTTTCGTTACAATAGGAATCTCTAATGTGGGGGGTATCCCTCTGCTTATCTGCGATTTCAGGAGAATTCGTTGTATCTCCTTGTTGTTCGATATATCAACAATCGTTTGAAATAATAAATCTCTTTGATTGACTCTCTCAATGATTGTACTCTTGTTTGATGATTGGACTGTTTGATACCCAACTACATTCCCTAAAGATGCTAATACAAGAAGAACCACAGCACAGAGATTGACGACTATCAGAGGGTTCTTATCCATAACTTTCCTACCCCGGGATATGATTTTATATCATTATTCCCGTTTAAAAATATTTCCTCAAAACAGATAGGTGGGGGAAACAGTGTCACGGATTTAAGATAAATGTTATTCCACTAATTTTTTACCATGTTTATCTCTATAAATAAAATATCCACTAATAATCAATAACAGACCAATAACAACAACTATTACGGGTGGAGCTACTAACATCAGAACTATATTAGTTGTATTTGTATGATATCCATTTCCAAATAACATGATAATTAGTCCATACAATCCAATAAGTAACAATGGTATCCCAAAAATAAAGCAGCCTAACGCTAAATGTTCTCCTAAAATCTTCCCACCTTGAACACCCGATTCACTCAAATATTCATCTGATAGTATGACTGTTCTATCTTCTCCTACCCTCTTTTTATTCATAATCTATGCCTCTGCATATATATTAATAATTATTCCTTCCTTAAAAAACATATCTTCAGAAAAATAGTGGGTGGGAATGCAGTGACACGGTTTAAAGTTACTAGTAATGTGAAGAAAAAAAGAAGGAATTTATTGTTTTAAGGGTAAGAAAAAGACTATTTATTAATTAACCACCTTTAAAAGACAATAACAATTATTATAAAAGGCAAAATATTATGTAATATATTGGGGAAAAAGTATGAAGAAGATAATAACGGTTCTCGGAGTAGTTACTTTATTGCTCTCAGTTACTTCTGTAACAACAATAAAAATTAGTACAGCTCATGAACATCTCAATCTTCCGTCTTCGTTCAGCTGGCGGGATATCAACGGAACTGATTATACGACTCCCATCGGAGATCAGTCACCCGCACCAACCTGTGAAACATATGCTTTCTGTGCTGTACTCGAAACAAAAATGCAATATCAACTAAAAGAAATCTATAATCCAGATTTATCAAAAAATCATTTGTTTTTCGCTGCAGGAGGATCTATTTCGCATGGGGGAGTGAATATTGTAAGTGTAGCAAACTACCTCATTAACTATGGTGTCCCTGACGTTGGCTGCTATCCTGACCCTCATCGAGACTTTGATTATACCTTTCAAAGCCTCCCTGGGTGGGAAAACCGGACTGTAAAAATAACAGAATGGGGATGGGTGGAGAATAATATTACTATTATAAAGGAGGCATTAATACAACATGGCCCCCTTGTCACATGTATCAGCGTATGGCAAGATTTTTTTTGGTACCATAGGGGAGTGTATCAGCATCGATGGGGACCACGTGTTGGTGGGCATGTGGTGGCTATTGTTGGGTACGATGATAGTCAGCAATGTTGGATTGTAAAAAACAGCTGGGGGACAAAATGGGGTGAGAAGGGTTGGTTCCAAATGTCCTATGATGCTAATATGATCATAGCATGGGGCCATAACAGCACCGGTATTATGTATGTCGATGGAGTCTATGGAAATCTTAAGCCAGATGTCCCTAAAGTGTATATCCAAACCCCACTCTATTATCATACCTATTTCTTCGGTAGAGAAATCCCAACAATTCTCAAAAAACTCCCTCTCCAGAAAGCAGCTGCACGAATTGTTGGACCACTTACGGTACAAGTGACAGCTGAAAATACCAATTCCGTGGAATTTTTTATTGACAATGTATCACAATTCGTTGATACGGAAGCACCTTACAGCTGGCAACTCAATGCGACATCAGGGCTTCACACCCTACTAGTGAAAGCAACAAATACTCATAACAACGCCTCAATAGATATGGGAGATTTCTATTTCTTTATTTAAAATATATTTTTTGTGCAAACGACACCCGTAAAAACAGAAGCGGTGACACCGTTCTTAATCAAAATATTTCAGATGCTTAAACGTGAAATCCACGTCCTCAGTACAATACTTACATTTCTCAGACCAGTTCCCTTCATCATCAATAAAGAAAAAATTGATGCTACGGATCTTCCCACAGCTTTTACAGAGCTTTCCTAATTGCATAAGACTTACAAGTTCCAACAAATTTATAATAATCATCTGAAGGTGAGTGAAAGTATCAGTGGGGAAGCAGGGGCACGGATTCTGAGATAAGTTATCGTAAAAAATGAAAAAGAAAAAAAGAGAAAATAGTTGATTCCTAGCCAAAGACTTTTAATTGCAGGATTAAATATCCAGTTCATCTGTGGTAATTAATTGAATATCTATATTATGATCCTTTGATTTGTTTGAGTTTTTCAATCGCTATTCTTCGTAGTTTTTTAACGCCAGCATCATTCAGTTTCCGCAGAGGTTCGAGTGCTTGAGGATCGCCAATTTCGCCAAGAGCATAGATTACATTTGCAACGACATTACTATCTCCGTCTTGCAGAGCTTCTATCAATGCGTTTACCGCTCTCTTTTCTTTCTTAATCCCTAAAAAAAATGCAGCATGTAACCTATGAGTAGTTATAGGATTACCCAATTCCTCAATTAAAGTTTCAACATCTTTTTTCATCCAGATTTCGTATGTTCTACTGCCTTCTTCTTGTTCTCTTCTAATTTTTGCATCTGCTTCTGATTGCTCTCTTCTGGTTCTTTTTTCTGCTTCTACTTTATCTCGTTTAGCTTTTTCTTCTGCTTCTACCTGCTCTCTTCTGGTTCTTTCTTCCGCTTCTGTTTGTTCTTTTTGAGCTTTTTCTTCCGCAATTATTCTATCCAATTCTTGTCTCTTTATCATTTCCTTTCTATCGTTTGCTAATTTCAAAACTATAAAAATTACAACCACTAATATTATAATTAATATAATAAAAAAGATTGCGAACCATTCATTATTTTCAAAAGTATAAATTAAACCATAAACACCACCAATACAAACACATATTAAGAAAATAATAAGATATTTATATCCTCCTAATGCATACCAAAATTCGTGTTTCATTGTCACCTAATACATCGATATAAGTTAATATAATTTTTACTTTTCTCTATTTATTTCTCATATTTTTCTTTTTTCGAGTTGTTCAATTCGCTTAATGAGTAATTTTTTTCCTTTAAAACTTATCTTTAAAACCAGAATCATTAGCACGGTTTACAGAGACATCTATAAGATATAGTATTTATTCGATATTAATTAAGAAAAAAAACTGCAACAAATAAAATGCTGACCGACAAAACCATTTCTCGAATCATAATTTCCACCACAATATGTACCAATCAATATACCACGATCATATACTTCACCCAAATAAGTGTACGAATAATAAAGCAATACAGCATTAAAGGTGCAATGTCCGGGCCTAGACTCATCTAAGTTTGTGATAAACCCAATATACAACCACTCCTCAAGCCATCCTGTGGAGGTCGGTGGTTCATTTTCATTTTCAGAGACATCTCCTGCAACTGGGAGAACAGTTGCAATCACCAGCAGACAGATAAAAATACCTACTATTTTTCTATTCATCTTTTTTTCCTCCATTTAATGAACTCATTTCCTCTCCTATTGAATACAGGTGGAAATCATATAGTTTTATATAATTTAAATGTTTTGAACCAATAAAAATCACAATAACAGTGGTGGGTGGGAAAGCAGTGACACGATTCAAACTAGTTTTCCTTATATTGATTCAGATTAAGGATTCAAATCTCTTCCCGTGCATTATTTATTGTATTTTCCATTTATCACGATTTGCTAAACCAATTCCAAGATATGATACTCCCAAACCCAGAAAGGCAATACCTAGTACGAGGTTGATTGTCATCATAAAAATAATACCAATGGGCATCCACAAAATTCCAAGAATAAAAAAGACCTGATAATTTGGTTCTCCCATTTTACCTTCTTTTTTCTTCTTTAACAGTACCAATGTGAGTATCAATCCTATTATCACCATAGCTGAAACGATTAATATAGATATCAATATCCATTCACTCAATTCAATCACCTATTAATTAAAAGTTAAACAATTATTTCTTTCCTTTGTACGATAAAACACCCATGGAAACAAGTGATAGTACAACAAAAATTGCACCTATTATTGTTATGTGACTACTAGAAAATTCACTTCCTACCAGTAACCCAAGCCCAAAACCACCTATAACACCGATACCGAAACCAATTTTATCCATCTATCCCCACGACTATAAGTGAATAATAATATTCCTTAAATCTTTTCAATAATCATAAGAAAGTCAACTCTAGCTGTAACCCCCTAGATCTGTGGTAAACTATTCTTCTTTATCTCAGGAAGTATCGAAATAACCTCTCCATCTAAATCATTTAAAAAATGTTCTAATTTGGTATAGATATCTGCTTCCTTGACCTCTAATCGATGAACTCTATATTTCTTTTTAGACATAATATTAAAACAATTATTTCAACTACATAAAATTTAATATCTTTTTTTTGGACGAACTGTCAGAAAAGATATTATTTGTTTAAAAAAAATTTATTGAATTATTATTCATTCAAGTTGAAATTACTTCTCTTGAAATAATAATCTTACGATGAGAAATTTAATAATTTAACATAAATTTTAGTGTTCAAATCCCTTCCCCGGCATTGGAAAATAAATCCTAAGGAATAAGGGGAAGCAGTGACACGGTTTACAAACACAACTGCTCCTTGTTTTCTATGTGAAACAAATAAAAAAAGTAAAAAATATTGGATTTTAAATTAGATTAATCTTAGTACACCTACTAGTCCTACGAGGAGAATGATAATTCCAATGATTCCTTGGAATCCACCGAGCCATTTCGCGAATTTCTCTAAGGATTTTCCTATTGCTGGTATAGCTGGTAAAATTCCTACTATCATGATGAAACCTGCAACTATTGCAACAATACCTTGTAGGCCCCAGGTGCCTGTGATTATTACATAGAGTATTAAAATAATACCTATTATTGTATCAAAGCTGCCTAACCATTTCGCTAATTTTTGTAAGCTTGGAACCGCGTCTAAAAAACTCACACATAGTATCAACCCAGCTATGATATTTATCCATTCTATCATTTTTTCATCTCCTCACAGCATTTTAATAAATAGAAAAAATCCTCAGGTTATTTAATGATTACGAAAAAATCAAGTTAATCGTATAGGAGGGTCCGATGGCTGTTAAGGAGAGATTTGCATATCAGCGAAAGCACCCGTATAAATCAGAATATTTCAGATCCTAAACGATTCAAATAACTCTACTATTAATAAATCTTGAGGAGAAACTATTCATTTTCACTCCTTTTATTGGGTTTCTCTCGATATTTATCAGAAACCTCTTTGATCCGTAAGAGTTTCCCTTTCTTCGAAATTTTCACCACAGTAACCATTTATTTTCCTTCTAGAATGAAGGTCATCTTATTGATATATAAAATTTTATTGACACCTCATACTAGTTTTATACTTCATTTTTCAATCCCATCACTTCTACTTAAAAAACAAGAAAAAGAAAAAAAGAGATTATTTATCTATTAAACTTTTTTAATATGTTGTTGTTGTTGTTTCGCTAATTTCCACAATTTCTGCATCGGGAGCATTTGTCTTAACGCTTTCAATCCCGTTCATGCAAGAGTCTTTGGATTTGTAACCTTCACTTGTCGCAATAATCTCACCGTTTGCGGCTTTGAGTCTAAATCGATATTCACCTGCCTTATCAGTCCAAACTTCAAATTTTCCTGCCATAAAAAATTCCCAATAGTTGTATACGCTCATCATATTTATAGGTATTGAAAAAAAAAGGTTAAAAATTGGTTTATTTTTGTGCTACATTAAAACAAAAAAAGAAACATGCTTCTTCAAACTTTTTTTGGTACAATAACCGACTTGTTTCGATTACGGGCTTTGCGGTTTAATGATCACACGATCGATGTTATTTAATGCTTTTGGGTCTGTAACACTGGATTGAATAATATCCACATCCATCGTAAATCTGTTTAGTGCATTGGTAAGGAAGCTTTTAATTATGAAGGGAAATTGAGCCCAGTCAGAGGCATTGCTCACAGAACCCTGAAGCGGTAGATCGAACCGGAAAGGGGGAGCAAAGTAGCCGGGTTGTGGCCATACGATCTCATCCTGAAACCATGTATAGCTGTCATCATCTGTGACATGAACAGCTATCACATCAATCTCATCATCCATTGAATTCATCCCAAACTCCTCGATGAGATAATCCCGTGCTAGGAGAGTAGCTTCTTCAGGGTCCACACCACAACCAGGATCAGCCAGATAATCACCATCGTTAATACAGCTCAACTCTGCTTTTCCATCAGTTATCAATAGAACCACATGTCTATTGCCAGGTGTAAAAATACTTGAAGCGGTAATGGTATCGCATCCAAGTAAAAAACCACAAGATGTTGTTGCTAAACCCGGCATTGTATCAATACTGTTGAGAGTCGATACTACCGATGCGATTGTCTCATTGGTAACAAGAGTCGGACTGAGTACAACCTTTGTGTTTAAAAACCCCGGGTTACCCCCAAATTCGACTATGGTCAATTCCACGAAACCATCCTGCGGGAAAACAGATTCATTTTCAACTGCTGTGACAAATCCGGTGTGTATGAAATCCAAGTCTTTCTTTCGGATGGAGCCCGAACCATCAATAAGGATTAAGATCTGTGTCCTCTCATCGGGGGTCACTCGTCCAACGATTGCGGTCACAGTCAATACTGCTGATTCACCCGGCTGCATCGGATCAATAATCCTCCAGATTCCCGTGCTGTTGTCATAGCTTCCTCTCGTTGCTGAATAGCCTGTGAAGGTAAGACCCACTGGTAATTCAAAATATATCTTTATCTCTGATACGTTGATATTTCCATTGTTTTGTAGAGTAATGGTGAACGTAATCGGTGTACCCATGTTTGGGGTATTCGAGTCAACAGTCATTTCAACGCTGAGGTCAGAAAGCGGGTCAATCACCACAGAACAAAACATAATAGCGGATGCTGGTTCACTGTTAATGATGTGTAATTCTATCTGGGGAGCTTCAAGATACTCAGGTTGCGTGTACATTGGATAGACGACTTGTTCGCCAAATCCCCATACCCCGTCTTTTTTTGCATCGGAATCGACGTAATCATACGCCATTATCTGCACAGATGTGCTCCCAAGGGAAAATGCGATAGTTGTATTCAGACTAACGGATTCTCCCCCTACATGTTCCAAGACAAGATTATTATCAACTATCCTGCCGGTAATCCTGGCGATAGGCCCTGGTACGCTATCCTGTGTAGAAAGGAAGAAATAACTGATGGCAGCAAAAAAAATCACGGTCAATGTTAATAGAAGTAGTGTTGCAGATAACTCAATAAGAGCATGGTTCTGTTGGTTTCTATAGGGTTGTTTCTTTTTTTTAAAAAACAGTGATAGAATGACCCTAAATGATTTGTTCATAGCCTCTCCTCTCTATTTTTTGTCATCCATCCTCATGACTCCTAATTCTAACAACTCAGAATACTCAATTGATGAATTTTTTAGTTCTATTTAAAATTTAGCTTTAGGATTTATACATTACAAAAGTTCCACGAAATAAACAAGAGTTTTTTTCTTTTACCATTACCACAGACGTACAACCCAAAAAAATATCCTCAGAAAACAAGTGGGTGGGGAAAGCAGTGACACGGTTTTTATAAAAATTCCATCAGTTTCATCTGATCGGGATTTTCAATTCTATGATCCCTTTGACTAAAGAGTATCTGAGAAAGATTTACCTTATCAATAATACCCGGATAGGCACTAAATAATATATTAGTGAATTTTTTCGCATCCCGTAGATTCTTCGCTGTAAAGATTAAAATCCAGTCGTATTCACCATGGACATAATAACTACTCTCAATAGTCACCCCAAGATTTAAAATAATTTTTCCTAATCTTTCGTAAGCAATTTCGTTTATGCTTTTTTTATCTAACATCTTTTGTGATCTTTTTATAGATAACATGAATTTTTGAAGATCTTTTATCTTAGCATCAACAATGGCAGTATACCCCCAAATATTCCGGTTTCCCTCCAGTTTTTTAATGATTCTCCATACTTTCTGGCGAGAGAATCCACAACTTTTCGCAATCTCATCAATGTTTTTTTTTGAATTTTGTTCTAATGCGTCTATTACTTTCATTACATCCTGTTCATTTTGCTCTTTGCTCGTTCTCGCCATTATACACCTCTGATAAGTTATAACAGCAATAATCTATTCCTTAAAAACATATGCTCAAGGGAGCAAGAAAGGGTGGGAAAGCAGTGACACGATTCATAGAAAGAGACTCAATGGTTTTTTTATGCGAAAGTCTAATGACCTCGTTGAATTGGTCCAGGTGTTTAAATTCCTTCCTCTGCACTAAATTCCTATAATCTTGAAGGATAAAATGAAAAAAATTAGCAATAAACATTGTTCACCCATAGATGTCGCACGGGTAAATGATCAAGTTGTAAGAATGTCATATGTGGATGGAGAATTTCATTGGCATAAACATAATAATCAGGATGAACTTTTTTACATCATAAAAGGTAAACTCGTTATCCAACTAAGAGACCAACCAGATATAACTCTGTCAGAAGGACAAATGACCGTGATACCCAAAGGAGTTGAGCATTGCCCAAAAAGTGAAGAACCCTCTTATGTTTTATTATTCGAGCCGTTTATTTTACAAACACGAGGAGACTAAGATTTTTCCTCCTTCAAAACTACAATATCAAAACAACTAATTATTTATAAATCTCTCTTAAAAAAAGAAAACAGAGAGTTCAAATTTCGTCCCCTGCACTTGAAAATAAATCCTCAGAAAACAGATGGGTGGGGAAAGCAGCGACACGGTTTCCTTATATAATTGTAGAATTGACGGAGGGATTACAGACTCTAGGTTAAAATCCCTCACATAAATTTTTAGAAATAATATACAAATTTTGAAAATATTTATATAGTATCATTTTCCTCTTTTATATTGTTTACAATTCAAAAAATCATAATCAACAAATATTCTATTCAATATTGAGTTCATCTATTATTTTCTTCTCAATATTTTTATGTTCTTCATCAGAAATCCCAAATTCCTCTCTCAAATTACTAAGCATATTTTTTTCTTTATCAGTAATTACTCCATCTGACCAGGCTATTTTTAATTGTTTCTTATATACCAGATCATGTTGTTTCTTTAATTTTATTGATTTTGTAAATGAAGGAAATAATTTATTTCCAATTTTTAAAGTAAGATTTCTCAATGGGAAGAAAATAGCTGCAACAATTGCTGCCGCTATTAGCCTTGCAACGAGGCTCCCCTCAAAAAAAACATCTGAAATATAATAACTTACAGTAAGTTCAATTAAACGAAATATTCCAATAAGTGCAATTGTAAGTAATAGGTAAATAAAGGTTTCTTTAACATAGAATTCAATATCAAACAATCTATGTTTCAATATACTATATGCGATTATTAAACCGGAAATTGATAACGATACTATTGTCAATTCTAATTTTGGAAATCTTGAATACCAAGCTAACAATGTTGTAATTACAAGACCGATAACTACAACAAGAGAGGAAAGAATAAAGTAGGATGCTTGTCTCTTTAAAATCATATCTTTTTTTTGTTTATACATTTTATAGAAGTTGATAGTCGTATAAACCAACAGCAATCCAATCGTACCATAAAATAATGGAAAATAGATTACAGATAATCCAGAATACACTTTACCATAAAGACCAAGAGGAGAATAATCAGTTGCTTCAATTACTTGATTAAAAGTTATGATAATTAAAAAGAAAATGAATAACGTGGGTAAATAAATCAAAAGAATTTTCCTATTTTCAAAAATCTGTTTTTTTGTAGAATAAACATATGAAAAATGATAAAGAATTGTTGCGCCAAAAACTGACGCAATACTATTTATTGAACTCCAAATATTCCAAACATCAGGTTTAAGACTACATGTTGCCAATGAAGCTGATAGAGTTACCACCACTCCTAAAATGAAAGAAACAGTATACAGTTGAATATGTTTATCATCTCGTTTTTTTAGAATTAATAATATCGCTACAAAAATACTTACAAGAAACGCGATGAAATAAGGAATTGACCAGAAATTAAAGAAATATAGTGACATTTAAATCTGATAATTGAAAACTAATATTTGTATATAAATATTACAAAATACTTGTAAAATCATCCATTTAATTTATATTATATATCTTAATCATATTCACCAAGTAATAATGCTACAAATGATTGGTTCTTTTTATTTCACTGTTATTATTACATTCCCCTTTTTATGTCCTTTGTCAACATATCTATGAGCCTCAACTATTTGTTCCATTGGATAGGAACGATCAATGACTGGTTTTAATTTATTTTTATCAATAAGTTCTTTTAAAAAGACAAGGTGCTTTGTTTTAGGTTCTGGTATTTTTAAATGAGAAGAATCAAAGATTCCATTTTCTTTAAGTATATTTTTACATTGAGATTTTGATATCTTATATACAGCATCAAATACAATATCGTAGGTATCAGCGCTTTTGGTAAAATCCTCATTGGTATAATCGATTACTTTATCAGCACCAATAGATTTTACAAGCTGTAAATTAGAAGTACTACAAACACCAGTAACTTCTCCACCATAATATTTGGCAATCTGTATAGAATAAGTACCGACACTACCAGACGCCCCATAAATAAGAATTTTCTTCCCTTTTTTGACATTCACTTTTTGCATATGTAGCAACGCAGTTAAAGCACCTGCTGGAACAGCAGCAGCTTCCTCAAATGATATGTTAGCGGGTTTGTGGACTACCATCCCTTTTTTTTCATCGCCATCTATTGCAGTAACACTTGAATATTCCGCATAACCGCCACCGTCAAAACCAGTTAATGCAAAAACTTCATCACCCTTTTTAAATTCTTTCACGTCTTTTCCTACAGACTCAATTACTCCAGAAACCTCCATTCCTAATATTGTTCTTTTTGGTTTTGTAATACCAAGAAACAAACGCATAGGCAGCCAATATAATCTGGGAACTCTGAAACCTCGCATCCTTGTATCACCAACATGTACAGTTGTTGCAAAATTCTTTATTAGTACTTCATCATCCTTTGGGATTGGTTTTTCTACTTCTTTAATCTGCAGAACTTCAGGTGGTCCATATTTTTCATATACAATTGCTTTCATATTTACCCCAATCTACTATTACGAGATTACTGATTGATTAAATCCTTTAAATATAAGCCATACTGCAAAAACCATTTCCTGTACAGCTATTGGAAGAAAGAGAATTTCAACGAGACTAATGCTTAGAGGCTGTAATATATAGTATACAAAAATTAGTACCCCTCCAACAAAACCCCAAACTGATAGCCATCTAGGGACAAGTTTCGATTTATATAATACAAAATTTAAAATTAGGGCAGATATTGTAAAAAAGAGCCCAAATCCAAGCAAATAAGCCCAATCTCCTGCTGCTATCAATAAGTTACTTAATGTTTGATAATATGAAGCATCTGGAGCTCCGGCTTGTACAAATTCCTTACCTAAAGTCAATAGTGTTAATATTGTAACAACATTTAAAGAAAAGAATATACCCTCACTAATTCTAGCACCAACATACCCAAGAGCCAAAATTTCATTCTGTTTTTTTAAGATAGGATATATTACGATTGCAATACTAGCAACTGCAACCGCCATAATCAAAAAGAGGATTACTCCAATAATAACTTGATTTTCATTTTCATAAGCATTAATAAGATAATCTGGATCACTTATTCCACCAACCACATCTGTTATAGATCCTAAAAATATACCACTGATAACAGGAGCAACAGTTGCAATTATGAATAATAATCCCACAATTATTGCAATTTTTCGATAATATTCCATATTTTCATCATTCCTTTGATATTGGAATTATCAATATTTAATAAAGATATTCATTTATTTAACAAATGTTAAACCATGCTATTCATTAACATTATATTCTCCTATGTTGTGCCTATATTACGTTTAAACAAAAACTAATATTAAGCATTGATAAAGAAATAATATCTCAAGCCGCTGGAGGGAATGTTTACATAGAGCGAAATTACGTAAGGAAAAAAAAAGGCTAAAAATGCCTCTAGAAACCATAAACAGATATTTTTATATATAATTAACGGACACGCAGTGACACGGTTTTGTGTATTTTCGTGTCAATAATTCATACACCATAAACAATTTAGCATATGAATTTATTTTAAAATAGAAATGGCAATGGTATTAGACGGAATATACCATTAAAATATGTTTTTTCAAAATAATTGTTACCGGCATTTTTTTCATTGAAATCACATTCAAGAGTGCATTCATATCTTGCTAACCAAGGATGTTCATCAAAAAATCCCCATGAAAATTCCAAGGAACGAGTTTCTCCGGGTTTAATACCATATGGGCCAAATTCACCAATAGTCCAAGTATTATATTTTTCATCTGGTTGAAAAATATTTACTTTATATTCATCTATGTAAATTGTAAATCCCCATCCTCCAATCTTATTACCAATGTTTTTAATTTGTACATAGTAATATACTCCATCTGCACAAGAATTATAACCTCTCCCAACTTTTGTTATGATATAATCTGATAAATCGTCATCAGACTTTGATAAAGATACCTCATTTCCAATAACAAGATTAACACTGACTGCAATAAACAATACAATTATCCCAAAAACCAATCCTTTCCTAATAATTCCTTCTCGCATGTTGTTATTCCTCCCCTAATAAATAGGTTATAGTTGCAATCCTAAGGATTTATTTAAATGTTTGGAGCCTCTAAAAATAAAAGGGAAAGTAGTGACAAGATTTACAGAGACATAACATGAATGGTTTTTTTGTCAGGATTAAATGATGAAAAGAAAAAGAAAAGGGAAGAGATAGTTTAGGATTTTCTAAGGTTCTATTGGACATCGATTACTATCGGGGGTTCTAATATGAAAAATAGTATAATAAAAGCATTTGTGTTACCCGACATGGTTTCGCCAAATGGATTAACTTCCAAATTTATCACACAAGGTCCAAAGCCAATAACTAAATATTTTGCTAATGTTACTCTCTCACCTGCTGGAATTGGTGTAATAACATCAGGCGGTTCTGCCCATTCTTCGTTTACAAGGATTAAACCTCCATCTATCCAGATATGGGCATGTGTTCTGTTATTAAAATCTTCTGAACCATGATTTTCACAGATTAAAGTAATTCCTAATCCTGCTGTAAGGGTAAATTCAAGTGCAGGGGATGCAAATCTGTCTACAATGGTCTTAAATGCATAATCCCATTGTGCTGATCGACTACTAAGTCCAAGGGGATAGGGATCTCCATATGCGCCACTCCACGCGTACTCTGATTCATTATCAAAGCGAATGACAATGTGGTAGGTTTCACCGTACGTCAGATTGACATCAGGGAAATCGAAGGTGAACCAATCTTGATGATCAAGAGGGAGTGCGGTTGCTGGGTAGGTGATTGATGTGAGCGCGGTTCCTATGATTTTTTCAATGGACAAAGTGATATCAGCTGAGTCAGTATAGTAACACCCGATATGACAATCTACTTTCTCAATCATATTACCGTGGTTGACAAATTGCTGCCAGTTGGCGACTCCAGAGTCTAACCAGTGAACCTCGGCGGTGTTGTTCTGTTGTTGGTCAACAACAGATAACACAGGTGCTGTTTCTTTTACTACGTCACTGGTTCCAATGACTGGTAGGGCGGCACTTGCAATCACAAGCGTACAAACAAAAATACCTACAATTTTTCTTTTCATACGTTTTTCCTCTTTCTCAATAATTTTGTTCCTCCCCTGATAATTCAGGTTACAAATCGGTACTACGTTATTTTATTTAAATGTTTGGAACCAATAAAAATACTAGGTGGGGAAGCAATGACACGGATTTTAAGATAAGTTATCGTAAAAAATAGAAAGAAAAAAGAGGATTACATCTCCAAATCTTTCTTCATCTGTTCAAATTGTTCTTTAGTAATCTCACCTTTTTTGTATCTTGTTCTCAAGATTTCTAATGCTTCATCTGTTGTATGTTGAGGTAATGATGGTTCATTTTGTCGTAAAGTTTTTAAAGATTGCTGTGCAGGTGGCTTGAGGTTTTTTCTTCCTCTTATGATTACTAAGTTGCACGCACGTCTTCCAACGTTATTCTGAAAATATTTCAGTATTAATCGACAAAAAAAATTATAATCGAAATGATATTTGAATTCGACAATCAACGATAATAAAATCGATAAATTTATATATTTTAAATTACAAACTTAATATCATGTATAAAAATATCTTTAATAAAAAGGATACGTTAACAAAAGAAGAGACGGAATTAAAGGAGTACTATGAAGAATTCTTAGGAAATTTCTAGAGTATATTGATTAAAAAGAAAAAAAGATATTAAAAGAACGCTGAAAAAATTAATACTCGCCAATATTAATGAGATTAATTTTCAAGGCATAAATTGCCTATTTTATAGTAGAAATAACTGGTAAAAAAATCAGGAAAACAGTTTATTACTATAGAAATTATTATAACGAGGATTAAGTTAGTTATTTTGGAAATAATATTATGGGTCAATACGATTTTGTAGAGCCACCATGGGTTTATTCACCAACAGAAGTGATGAAATGGATTAATGCAACTCATCCAAGTACTAAAA
>SMTZ1_10026725_pt1 | contig 17582 bp, 14 predicted proteins | sample DeeMarSWOR136_30_FD_25667 | JGI IMG/M metagenome (IMG submission 25667)
CGCCATGCTCCCCGAAGAGGAGCAGGACAGGATCTATGCGCCCGAGCTCGCAGCAGAGGCAATGGGAATGACGGGGCTCACCCTACCCACGATGTACCGCTGGGTAACATCCCGCGAAGGGAGACGCCGCTCGGTTCATGCCTTCATCCACGGTCATTACCTCGGCAGCGGCCAGGCCCACAAGGTCTTCGAGGAGGCGGGGCTCCACGGGGAGGGCCAGTGGAAGGTCATCAAGGATTACGCCAATTGGATGACCAAGAGATCTTTGTAACCGAGAGATCAAAACAGACAACAAAAAACGGGGGCTTTTTACGAGCCCCCGTTTTATCACTTCGACTACCTCCAGAACTACCTCTCCTTGATGGGAATAAGGTCTATTAAAATATCCATAATTACTCCTTTTTAATTAGTGTTATTATTCTTTAAATATGCATATAGAATGTCAGCCACAAATTTGTGGCCATATTCGTTCCAATGGCCATCTAAATCGGAATTGAACTTAATTTTATTGGTTCTATAATTATCTTTCATAAATGAAGTTAAATCAATGTACTCAACATTGTTATAGGCGCATATTGTTTCCATCATTTCGTACATCCACAATACATTACTTTCATTTAATGAATTGTTATAGATGGCATTTTGGGGTGCATCAAATACAAAAATAACCCTTTTTTCACTGTTTTCTTCACGAATGGTTTTTACCAAATAATTTGTCACTTTGAAAATTAGTTCTTCATGCTTTTTTATTTCATTTACCTTAATATTTGCTTCAAAGGCATCAATATTATTTCTCATAAATTTCGCCCTGATTTCTTTTACTTTCAAATTTAGATACAGATATCGAAATAAAGCACTCTCATAAACGAGTCTTTTCAACGGTTTGTATTGTTGAAAAGAATAATTTGGATGTGGGATTGTCTCTGTAATTGAGTCATCTTCATTTATGGATACCTGAAGCCAATGAGTTGGTGTAACTTTCTTTCTGTAAATTCCGGTAGAGCCGGCTGATTTTAAAGCTTGAAATCGGCGGGTCACATCCGTTTTTCTTGTTGAAGCACAAAAACTTTAACAAGGAGGCGAGACATGACCCACCGTGGTGATGATAAGGCTTTCAAGCAGGTTTTGGAAGTACTAATCGAGAACGGGCTGGAGGGGATGGCATCGGCAATGGAAGTGCTTCTGAACGAAGCGATGAAGATCGAGAGAGCGGGCTTTCTTGGAGCAGAACCCCATGAGAGGACAACAGATCGCCGGGGCTACGGCAACGGGTACAAGGACAAGACGGTCAGAAGCAGGGTCGGCGAGCTGAAGTTGAAAATCCCGCAGGTAAGGGATCTGAAGGACCCGGAGTCGGGATTTTATCCGAAGTCGCTGGAGAGAGGCCTTCGGAGCGAACGGGCGCTGAAGCTTGCTATCGCGGAGATGTATGTTCAGGGCGTATCGACCAGGCGGGTGAAGGAGATCACCAGGGAACTCTGCGGTCTGGATGTGAGCAGCACAGAGGTATCACGGGCAGCAAAGCTGCTGGACGAGGAGCTCGAGAAGTGGCGTAATCGTCCGGTTGGAGAGGTTCCCTATCTGATCCTGGATGCCCGTTACGAGAAGATACGTCATGGAGGGAGCGTGGTCGATTGCGCTGTCCTGGTAGCCGTCGGAGTGAGAAAGGACGGCAAACGCTCTGTCCTCGGAGTGAGCGTCTCTCTGAGCGAAGCGGAGGTCCACTGGAGAGAGTTTATCGAGTCACTTCAGGACAGAGGCATGCACGGCGTCAGGATGGTGACCGGTGATGACCACAAGGGACTGAAAGCGGCACTGCAGGCAAGGTTGACCGGAGTTCAGTGGCACCGGTGCCAGTGCCATCTTCAGCGTAATGCCCAGGCGTATGTTCCGAAGAAGGAGATGCGCGAGGGGGTTGCAAACGCGATCAGGGGCATCTTTAATGCTTCTGACATGCAGGAAGCTGAAGATCGACTCTCGCGGATGATCGGGGTCTACCGGAAGAAAGCCCCTGCGCTTGTTAGATGGGCAGAAGAGAACATCCCGGAAGGTCTCGCCGTCTTCAGAGCGCCAGCGAGCCATCGGCGCAGACTTCGGACCACGAACTGCGTGGAACGCGTTAACGAAGAGATGAAAAGACGCACGAGAGTCGCCAGACTGTTCCCGAATGAAGAATCGCTTCTTCGGCTTGTCAGCGCCGTGCTATCGGAGATCAGTGAGGAATGGGAGACAGGAAGAGCTTACTTGAACATGAGAGACGAGTGGCCTGTCGAAGAGAGAATTTACAGAAAAGATGTTGCTTGATGGATTCAGTTCATAAATACTTTGATCAAAATCATTATGAACTAAATTAATAATCAGAATATCAGGATCGAAGTGTTTGTTAACATATCTGCTCATATGCAAATATTGCGATAACGGGGCTCCCGGTATGCCAAAAGCATATACTTCATAATCGGTTTTCAACCTTTCCCTTAACAAATACGGATAATTTTCATCTGCATCTACCTCTAAGACCGCAATATAAGAATCACCAATAACTGTAATTAATTTCTTCTCATCCACAGGATAATAACCAATAGGATAATTCCAATGCATATTATTGATGCTCCATTTTGCTCTTATGTCTGCAAACCTCCCGATGGTATATACACCCTTTTTCTTTTTGTTGCTAAAACAGTAAATCTTCTCTTCCTCATTAAAAAAATATTTTGGAGGGTTAGCAGCAGGAATTACTGTTCTAAAAAATACTTCAAGTAATATTAATACAATTAAAATTGTAGGCAGTGTGACAAATAATATGTTCTTAAATGTTTTCATAATATCCTCTACTAATCCATAGGTAGGTTTTTTCTTCTTTTTTCCTTAACATCAGCGATTAGTAACATGTAAGGCTAAGCAACCGGTAAATCAAAAACTCTTCCGAACATTCAATAAGTACTGATGGTGCAAATGGCCTGAAACCTTCTCTATATTTTTTAATTCAGAGGGACCAAGAGAAGAGGAGCGCGTTCGGATTGAAGGTCTCGGTGATCCTCCAATAGAGATAATACACGGTCGCTGCTATCGCAATGACCGCGATGAACCGCCTCAGGTGCTCTACTCTAATTAAATTATAAGAATTTCGATTTTTCCTGTCAACGACCAGCGGACGGAATTCCTGCGTTTTGACCCCAGGCGGCGGTACGCTGGCCGCTCTGCTCGGCGATCTCCGTGCAGACGGGGATGACGTCCATGGTCCAGGTGGCCCGGGCGTTATTTAATGCAGACAAACAGGGTCCCCGATGCGAAGAGCAGCGCAAGCTGCTTAAGCGGCGGGATACGGTTTACGACGCGGAGGATTCTTCTCTTTCCTTTTTTCGACGCGCCCGAGGCGCCGAGGCAGAACAGATCGAGCCGGTCATAGATCGTCGTATACCCGAGTTTCGTGAAGGCGCGCCTGAGCTGCGGAAAGGTGAACTGGTTGAAGTCGATCCCGAGCTTCATGATATCTTCGCCCTGCCGCGACACCCGCAGGCGGTACCGCCAGGCGTCGGGCAGACACCCGTAGAGCGGAAAATCGAACTCGGCCAAGCTGAACGAAAACTTGTTTGTCGAATAGAAGTAAAAGAGGCCGCCCGACCGGAGCGCGCGGTAGATCTTCTCAAGCCCCTCCCGCCAGTGCTCGACATGCTCGAACGTGCTCGTCGCAATGATCACATCGTACCGGGATTCGCCGATGTCGGCATCCTCGATGTTACCGAGCTCGATATCCGGCTCGATCCCGTACCGCCTGCCGTATTCATGCGCATACGCGACGAGTTGCAGGCTGATCTCGATCCCCTTGCAGCGGAGCCCCTTCTTCTTGCAGAGGATGGGAAACCATCCCGTGCCGATGCCCACCTCGAGGATGTCCGTATGCTCGTCAACCGTCTTGAACGGCGTTATCCTGCCCATGATGAGCTCGAAATCCACTTCCATATCCTCGAGCGGTATCTGATCGTGGCTTTCGAGATACCGGGTTACATCGGACAATTCACCCTCGAAAATCTCCATCACGCGTCGTTCCTTCGCGTTTGTCCACGGTGCTGCATAAGTGAATATCATTCTATCATGGAAGCTGTTCCGCGATAAGTACAAATGACCCGCACGGGTAAAGGAGCAGCGGTACCTGTCCCTCCTGAAAACTTCGTCCGCATTGCAATACTTGCACTTACCCTGATTCAGACATTATATAAATCACATGCTATTTCTAATTCTACGCACCTTCATCTCGGCGTTGAGGTCGCACCGTGCATTAGCCTTGGAAGAGCTTGCGTTACGCCATAAATCCAGCTCAAAAACCAGTGCCCTCCCGATGCCCCCGGCATATCCTGAGCAATCAGCTCGAAATTCATAATTTCTTTAATACCCATTATACCGTCCAAACCAGCATTCCCCCGCGTGCTCGCCAACAGTGCATGCCAAAATGAAAATCATGAAGGAAAAGACAGCAGTTTTAATCATCGGTAGGGATTCATACGAGATTCCAGCTTCGATCGGCGGCGCAAGTGTAATTACTGCGTCGAACCTAATTATAGAAAAATGGCTATCATGGAATTGAATTTATAGTGTAATGTCGATCTCATTGTGCAAGCTTTTGGGGTCGGATATTTTATAAATTTTAAATTGCCGAAAGTTAGATAGATCCATATGATAGGCAAAACAGTATCCCATAATTCGCGATAGAGTGTGATTCCAATCTCGAGGAAGGAGCATGGTTATAAAAAGAATTACGAGTCTGTGTTTCGCTGTGTTGTATGTCACGATGATCCTCACAGGTCTCTCGTCATGCACGAAAACTGATGAACCAGGATGGTTCGTGAGCAAGAAGGCCGGTTTCGCAATCAAGTATCCCGAGGACTGGCAGGTGACTTACAATTCGGAGAGTTGGATCCCTGTGGTGGAGGCGGAGAGCCCTCCCGACAGTGACACAGACGAGTTCGCCGAATATATAGCCGTTGACGTGGAGGAGTTGCCACACAAGATAACCCTTGAAGAGTATTTCAAACAGTACCGCAACGAACTGGCGGGCGAAGGACCCTATTTCGAAGAACACGAATGTGGTGAAGTGAAAATAGGCGGGGAGGGTGCAATGTACCTCGTCTATGAGAAAGAGATGCCCGAAGCATTCTGGGTGGTCCTCGCCTATGTGATGGTTAAGAAGGACAAGGCCTATGTGATAAGCTGTGCCGCCGAGAACCGGCAGTTCATGAAGCACGAAGCGAAGTTCCGCGAGGTGGCGCATACCTTTCGATTCGAATAGGGGTGCCAGAATTAAAATTTTTCCACTTTGAGTTCATTTCCGCTTTGAGTTCACTTTCGTTTGTCCCCGTACGAGCCTATTGAGATCGATGTGCTTCGCCCTCGAAAAGAAGTCCCGGGTGACGTTCAGAATCTACGATGTCCTTGGAAGACTCATCGCAACGGTGATCGACAAGGAGATGGACACGGGCGAGTACAGGGTACCTTTCAACGCTCGCGGCCTTGCAAGCGGCGTCTACTTCTACAGGATCAGAGCGAGTGACGCTGATTTCGGAGTCTCGGGCACGGAAGGAGCGTTTCCGATCAACCAGGATGTCAAGCTCGAGCTCTCCAGCAGCATCCCATCGGGTCAGTACAGCTTTCCCATCACAGTTCACGGACTCTTCGAGATCACATCCGCCGGTACCTACACATTTCACCTTCTCGCGTTGGAGAATCCGGGTTTCTTTGAAATTTACGACATGCAGCTCACTTTGCTCTTTATCCCGACGGAGTACGGCACCGTGGTGCCAAAACCGGCCTCGGACGCGGTTATAACCGATGACCAGTCACCGGAGAAGTCGGCATTGTCGGATGCGGATCTCACTGCGGAGCGGAACAACTCGATAGCATTTAACCGCGATCGTATAGAGCGGGAGATTGCCAGGATGGAAGAGGAGCTACGGGCGCTCAAACAGGCGGTATCGAGAGACAACTATGTCCGGGTTAAAATGAAGCGGTAAAGGCTTGATCACGATCATCCAGGAGTTCTCTGGAGGGATCAGCGGAGGCGGGGCTCCACGGGGAAGGCCAGTGGAAGGTCATCAAGGAATACGCCGATTGGATGGCCAAGAGATCGTCGTAAACGAGAGATCAAAACAGATGACAAAAAAACGGGGGCTTTTTACGAGCCCCCGTTTTATCACTTCGACTACCTCCAGAACTACCTCTCCTTGATGGGAATATCGTAATCGTAGGTCCGGGGGCTTTCCGCTATCTTTTCCTTGAGAAACTCCACAGCCTTCTCGAGCTGTACGTCCCTGCCCGCCTTTTCCATCTCGGGAGGGCTCTCGACCAGGATATCGGGCTCCACACCCTTGCTCTCGATCATCTCACCGGTACCGAGATCCCAGATCCCGATAAACGTTTTCCGTATGTACCCATTGTCGATCAACCGGTGGGGTGTCACCGCAATGACGTAACCGAGCGTGGGAACGCCGATGAGTGTCCCGAGGCCGCGCACCCTCACTGCGGCGGGGAACATCTCGGCGTCCGAGAACGAGAACTCGTTGATGAGGACGACGACGTCACCGTAGAATCCCTCGTCCGGTCTCTCCATCGGTGTATCGCCCCTCACCTTGGTGATCTGGTACGGACGGCGCTCCAGGTAATCGATGATGCGCTCGTCGATATTGCCGCCCCCGTTGAAACGGACGTCGATGATGATGGCATCCTTGTACCGGAACCTCTCGAACTTCTCCCTGAATTCCACCCAGCCCCTGCCCATCATGTCCGGGAGGTGCATGTAGCCGATTTTTCCGTCACTCGCCTCTTTCACGTACCGCTCGTTCTTATCAGTCCAGTCCTTGTACTGGAGCCTGATGTCGTAATTGAGCGCCTTGAATGTCGTCTCCTTCGCACCCTTCATGGTCGGTTTGCTGTTCGTGGTAATGGTGACTTTGTTCCTTGTCTTATCGACCAGGTACTGGTAGAAATTCTCACCGGGCTTCAGCTCGTGACCGTCGACGGCGAGGAGGTAATCTCCCGGTTTGATATCGATGAAGTCGTTGTCGAGCGGGGATCTGTATATGGTAGACATATTGTTTCCACTATAAATCTTCGCAAAGCGGGGGAGACCGGTCTTCTCGTCCCGCACCATCTTCGCACCGAGGAATCCCATCGTCGCAGTCGGAGCCGAATCATAGTCTCCTCCCCTGACACCCTGATGGGAGGCGTTGAGCTCACCGACCATCTCGGTCATGAGCAGGTTCAACTCCCTGCGGGTTCGAACGTACGGAAGGAGACGTTCGTAATACTCTTTGACCTCATCCCAGTCCACACCGTGGAGGTTGGGATCGTAGAAGTGATACTTCACGACCCGCCACCCTTCGTCAAAGATCTGCCTCCACTCGGCGGTTCTGTCGAGCTTCATCCTCGTCTTCCTCTTGATGTCCAGTTTGCCGCCCGGTTTCTTGTCATCGGAATCGTCCGTGACCTTCTTTGTGGTCAACGCCTTCGCCCCGACCTTGATGATCCCGAAATCGGTCCCGTCGTAGTACGCCAGCTTCTTCTTATCAGCGGAAAGACCGTAGGTGATAACGCCGGAAAGAACCTTTTTGCTCTTCAGCTTCTCCAGGTCGAAGGCGTACACGTCGTAGGAGGGACGCATGAAGAACATCCGCTGCCCCGCGATCTGGTAGTAGTAATACCGCTCCGTGGCCTGAACGTTATGGATTTACCTCGACCTTTTCTTTCTTTCCCTTCTTGGCCTTTCTGCCCTTTCTCTCTTTCTTTTCCTTCTTTTCCTCATCTCCTTTTTCTTCGTCCTCATTATCCTCCTCGTCTTCCTCTTCTGCGATCCCCGTTTCCTCGTCATCTTCGTGTTCGAACGGTATCTCCTCCTCGGGCATGAGGCTGATCCGTGCCAGGAAACGGGAACCGCTCATTCGATCGCTGATGAGGAGGAGATACTTGCCGTCCGGGGTGAAGTAGGGCTCGGTGTCATCTGCCAGGTCGAAGGTGACCTGGTGATGCTCATCGTTCTTCACATCGTAGATGAATATGTCGCGCTTTCTGTTCCGATGGGCGAAATCGTACGCCACCCACTTGCCGTCCGGCGACCAGTGGTATGTCGTGATATCCCGATGCTCGTTCTTCGCAATGAGCTTCGGTCGCTTACCATCCACATCGAGCATGTAGAGTGAATTATCCTCAGTCGTATAGAGCATCCTGTCGCTTTCGGGGGACCACATGACCCCTCTCTTGAAATGGCCTGAATCGGTGAGTTGCTTTTCCTCTTCCTTACCCATCTGATCAATGAGGTATATCTCCTCGTCGCCGCTCTTGTCCGAAACGTAGGCCACCCACTTCCCGTCAGGCGACCAGGAGGGACCGGAGTCACGGGCTCCCGGTGATTCGGTCAAGTTTCTCACGTCACCGTGCTCAGCGGGTGCGGTGAAGATCTCGCCTCTCGCCTCGAAGGTGATCCGCTTACCGGTGGGAGAGACATCGAAGCTCCGCACGTATTGCAGGGGATCGATGTAGCTGATCATGTTGTGCTGGGCATCGGGATGGGCATAAATAACGACCTCGCGAGTCTCTTCTGTCTCCGTATTCAGAACGTAGAGGCGGGCGTCCCGCTCGAATACGATGCGCGTTCCATCGGCGCTCATCGAGGGCCACGTCACCCCCCGCTCCTCGAAATCTGTCACCTGCCTCATCTCTTCCGTATCCACATCGTAGACATAGATATTTGATACATCATCCTCCCGATCGGATACGAAATAGATCCTGCCATCAGTCCACATCGGCCAGGAGTCGTTCCCCTCGTAATCCGTTATCCTTTCGTACTTCTCTATCTCGAAGTCGTAGACCCAGACATCCTGGTTCATGCTCCCCCGGTAGCGCTTCCACCACCAGAAGAGATCGGGATGGCGGTTGTATGCGATTCTTTTACCGTCAGGGGAGAAAGAGGCGAAGCTTGCCATCCCCATATCCAGCTCGACTGGTATCCCGCCATCGACCGGTACGCGAAACAGCTTGGTGAAGAAGCGAACGAAAGACTCGCGCCGCGATGAGAAGACGACGTTGCCGCCATCAGGGGTCCAGGTAATAGGATAACCCCCGGTGCTGTGATAGGTAATCTGCCTGGGTGTCCCTCCATCTGAAGAGATGACGAAGATACTTTCCTTTCGTTCGTTGTAATCGCCGGCGTAGGCGATCCATTCTCCATCGGGAGAGAACTTGGGGTAGTCCTCCACACCCATGTGAACTGTCAAACGGCGGGCATGGCCACCCTCTTCGGGCACCACCCACAGGTCGTTCTGATAGCTGAAGACGATTCGACCCTGATTGATATCGGGGCGCCTCATCAATCTGATGGGCTTATCGGGAACCTCGCCGGCCACTGATTCAGAAAGTATGAAGACAGAGATCACAGAAAAAAAGAGGACGGCCAAAAGGATGCCTTTTCTCATGGCAAACATCTCCTCTCGTATGTGGAGAAACAGTTAGGAAATACTGGTAAATGCGACAATAAATTTAATACGGTTTCGTGAAATAAACAAGCGGGAAAAGGGCTTGAGAAGGAGAAGTATCAATCCCGTACATCGCATACGAGCTCGAGCACGTTTTGCCGAGGATGAGTCACCTCAAAAAAGGGGCGGCTTGAAAGCCGCCCCCTATCGATCGTATCACCTCCGTGTCAACACTAGCGGAGCAGAATCATCTTCCGAACCTGCTCGTGTATTACTGTCTTCAACCTGTAGAAGTAAACGCCGGAAGCAAGACCTTCCGCCTGGAAGCTGACCGTGTAATCGCCAGCCGCCATCTCCTTGTCGAGAACCGTTGCCACGAGCCTGCCACTCACATCATATATGTTCAACGTGACCGGTCCATCACGATCGATCGAGAAACTGATCGAGGTGGACGGGTTGAACGGGTTGGGGAAGTTCTGATGAAGCACGAACGGCAGGCTGATTGGTGTCTCGTGGCCCGTGACCTGGTCGTCACGGGTCAGCACCTGGCCGTCGCGGGCACCGATCCAGAGCTCCCCGGAGTGGATGTTCGCATAGACGGCATTGACTTCGTCCCCGGTGGCGGCAAGCGTGGGGCTGATGTCGTTCCAGGTCGCACCGCCGTCATCCGTATAGAAAACCGTGTTATCTTCACCGCTGACCCATCCGTAGTTGGGCATGCTGAAGTAGACATCTATCAGATGGACACCGGTAAATGCGGTCTGCTGCGTCCAGTTCTGCCCCCCGTCTGTTGTCTTGCAGATGGTTCCGTTGTCGCCGACGAGCCAACCGACGGTTGCAGACACCATATGGCACTCCTCGAAGTCGTCGCCACTGGCGGCGACATTCTCGGTCCCCTGGGTCCAGGTCACACCACCGTCGGCGGTGTAGAGAACCAGATTGTTGTCACCACAGATGACACCGATGAGCGGATTGTCCGGTGCGAACGAGACGCTGAGGAGCTTAGCACCGTAGACGTTGTGCTGGATCAGATTAAGTGTCTCGCCGCCGTCGTTCGTGACGAAGATGGCGTCATCGTTGCTCGTTTCATACTCACCGACCAAGACACCATTGTCGGGACCGAACCAGTACATGCCGAACAGATCGTCGATCGCACTCGCCGTGTGCGAGAGCTCAGTCCAGGTCGTACCCCCGTCCGTTGACTTGCACAGGTACAGGCTCGTCCCGCACACGTATATTGGTCCATTTGGGACGTGTACAATGTCGTACAGCCTTGTAGGAGCCCAGTTCTCCGGCGACACGAGGTGAACGCCCTCCGGGAGGTATGCGGGACTGGTCTTCTTCGCGAGAAGATGCGCGTTTCCACCAACAGCATATACTCCATGGCCCATGGTCACAAACTTATGCCATCCATAAAAGTACGTGCCCGGATCATACGTGAAGTTCCAGGTCTGCCCCCTGTCGGTAGACATTGCCACGCATCCCTCATCACCGACTGCGACGATCCTGTCGCTGCCGGGAACAGCTGCGCAATCCCTCAGATCATCGCCGAAGAATGGTGGCCTCGAAGCCCATGTAACTCCCAGGTCGGTGCTGTAAACGTTTGGCGCCGCAGCACCGGAGCCCCCACCGGTCAGTACGACTTCACCATCATCGAACATGGTGAGACCATACCCATACGCCCACGTATTCCAGGAGTACAATGTATCCGGGTTGTTCCAGTTCTGCCCCGCGTCGGTGGTGACCAGAATGATCGTCGGCTGGGGACCGATCAGAGATCCCCATCCTGCTGCGACAGCCACCGTACTATTGACCGCCATAATACACTCGATGTCCGTCCTTGAATAAGGCCACGGCCCAAGGTTCAATGAAGCTACCACCCAGGTATCACCGCCGTCGGTGGTGTACATGATCCCGTCGCTGTCGACGGCAGCGTACCCCACATTGGCGTCAACGAAACTGATCTCGTTGACATCATCCGTATAGGGATTCGTGGTCGGTGGGGTCCAGTTGACACCATTGTCCTTCGTCAAGAAAATGTTACCGCCGTCTCCACCGATCCATCCGCTGGTGCCGACAAAGAAGACGTCATTGAGGTCTACCGTTGTCATCACCTGGCTGGAGTCATGCTCGGCCCAGGTCGTTCCATCGGTCGTGACGAGAATGACTCCATTATCTCCTACCGCCCACCCTTCTGTAGCGTTCTTGAAAAAGACATCAAAGAGGGTCAGCGTGACCGGTGAGGTCTGCTGTACCCAGGTTGCCCCACTGTCCGTCGATTTGAAGATCACGCCATCGGAACCAACCATATACCCTGCCGTTTGTGTGGGAAAATGAATACCATAGAATGTGATACCCAGCTCCTTCTGGTATTCGTACTGCCACTGCGCGAAGGTCGAACCGGTAAGTATCAAGAGGAACGCGATACAACAGCCGATAATCTTACATTTCATGATGCCACCTCCTCTGCTGCTGTATCAATTACTCGCAAAGGTATCAGGGGAATTTAGTGCGACCGCAGACCCGTGATCGAAACCGGGTCATGCGATCAGCAATGTAACGTTCGGACTCTGCGCTCACCTCCTTCTAGAGAATCGAACGCGTAAACCAGAGAATGCTACTCAAATGCCTCCGTGAAGCGTCAGAATCATCTATGAAAGCATCCCCGTAGGCGAGCTTGAGCTCGATAGCCCACAGCCCATAATTATACAACAAACCACCCGTCATACGGAAGGAATCAATGTTCGCCGGCAGCTTCAGCCACCGGTCGACGAGATAATCGATGTATTCCACCCCGGCGCGGAGCGAGTAGACGTTGAGCGCGCTGTACTCGATACCGAGACGTCCGATATTCTGAATGACGTCGATCTCCCGGTAACTGTTCGCACCGTAATCACTTACCTCGACATCGAACCGGTTCATCACGTAGTCGGTGGCGATGATGAGCCCCGTCGGCCTGAATCGGTAGCTGAGTCCCAGGCCAGCCGACTGCATGTTCACCGGGTTCTCATAAAGCAGAACCTCTTCGAATTTCGGCCGCTTCGCCCAACCCTCGTCCTTGAGCACCCTTCCGCTGAAACCGAGGACGAGAGGGATGCTCCTGAATGAATACCTCCCGAGCAGCTTGAAGTCGTATGCGGTGCTCTCCCAGTAGCCCTCGTCGTACTGTGTCGTCGAACCGTAGATGATCTCGTTCTCCTTGTACCGGTAGTCGAGCTCCGTCCCGAGTGCGAACCCACCGACATAGAAGAAGTTCTGAAGAGCGACCTCAGCACCGACCTCTAGCTCACGCAGCGAATAGCTGCCATACGTGCGGACATCGAAGATGCCGTCACCCGAGTAACGGTAAACGATGTTGTCGTAGCCTTCCTCTGACTTCGCAAATTTAGTCCGGTTCTGGTGCCGTATCGGCCGGGCGATGAGGCCGATGATCCAGCGGTTGCCCGTCTCGTATTCGAAATATCGTAATCGATGCCGAGACCGAGAGAGAAACCCCTTCCCAGCCGCAATCCGTAATCGACCGACATGGTGGGTCCGTTGTAGATAAAATCTCCTGTCGTCTCATCCGTGAGATAGAAGGGATCGTTGTACTGGTCGTACTCGAGCGCCCTGAAGATCTCACGTTCCTTGATTCTGGAGTACCCGAAATAGCCGTAGGCGGCATGGCGCTCGCTGAACCGCTTTATACCCTGGGCTCCGAAGGAGAGATCATTGACGAGCAGAGGGTCGTACGGACGCTTGAGCTCGCCAGAGTCCTCCGTGAGGCTGAAGGTGAACCGCAGCCACGGCTCCTCGTAATCCTTCAGGAGGAAGGCGGCATTACGGCCGAAATCGTAGGGGTTCAACCTGTTGTCCTCGTCCTCGAGCGCAATCCGGCACCCGGCGAGGGTTTCGATCCGGAGCTCGTTACAGCGGCCTTGCGAAATGAACGTCGACAGCGCTATGGCCATTGCGACAATCAGGAAGTTGCCGATTCTCATCCGCTTCATGAATTTCCTCACTCCATCCTCCCTGCCGTCAGTGCTGGTATCCCGGTGTTGGCGATATGATCTCGAAGTCAAAGGTGCTGTTGTTCGAGTCGAGGCCTGGGAACCTGCGTTCGATCGACTGCGCACTGTACTTCGCCATACCGTTGCCCCCCAGCCCCGCATCGATGCGAATCGTGAGATACTTCTCCGAATCGGGATTGCTCGAATACTCCACCCCATCGACGATCGTCCAGAGGGGCACATGGCAGTACAGCTGATCCTTGTTTCCATCCCAGTGGTACTCGAAGTTATACTCCTCTCCCGTCGCGAGCCACAGGGCCGCATGGGCCAGGTTATATGTAAAGTCCACGCCCCAGGTTGTAATCGGCTCTAGGTTCGGCACGTAAGGGTTGTCATAGTCGTGCTTCAATGAATTAAAGAATTCCCAGTCGGCGTTCTCGAGGTTGATGCAGCGGGGACGATACGTCGCGTGTCTGTGATCCAGCGCGTCGCCCGCGAGTACGAGGAAACCCTGTGGCGGGATCGGACAGTTCTTTGTCACCCCCCGTTCGCCGGGGAAGGCGTACACATAGTACCCCATGGCGTAGTCGACCTCTTCGAAATCGACCATCCCAGTGATCTGCGTCCCGCGGCACATGATGTACCCGTCGAGATAGAGCGTGTCCTCAGACGAGTTGTACAACTCGATGAACTGATCGAAGAAATAGAAGCTCGACTGGCTGCAGCCGCAGTAGTAGACCTCGTTGAGGACGAGCGGAGAGGCGGTGATATACTTCATGAACACCGTATCGAGTGCGGCCGGCTCGTAGACTATCCTCTTCTCCATCTGGCCGAGGATGAGGATGTTCTCCTCCTCGTTCGATTTCTCCGCCTGGATCATGTACCTGCCCGCGGGAATGTTCTCGACCACAACACGTCCCTCGTCGTCCGTTAAGAACACCGCCTTGTATTCGTGGGTCGTGCTGTGTATCCTGATCATCGCCTCCGCGATCGGCATCCACTCGTCTCCGGAGACACCGGATGTGTCCACGGCATAGATAGTCAGGGTGCTCTGCCCGTCGAGGGTGCTCGGTTTCTCCCTCCCGCAGGAAACCGCAAGCGCTGCGACAGAGATGATAACGGTTGCGAGAACAAACTTTCTCATCACTACCTCATCCTGCCCTATTCGAAGTACGAGTACCAAGGTGTGGCGTGTGGTGCGAGGAGGAAATCGAACGTCGAGTTGTTCGTATCGAGTCCGAGCTCGCGCCGCTCCGCCGACTGCCCACTGTACTTCGTGCATCCGAGCCCCGCGAATCCCGCGTCCACACGCGCCGTGAGCTCCTTGGTAACTGATGTGTGCGAGGCATACTCTACACCGTCTATGACCGTACTAATCGGGATAGCAACATTTATTTTAACATTCCCGTAATCATCGACATAATCTTCGTAGAAGAAATCTTCACCGGTTGCAAGAACCACCGCGTTGTGCGAAAGATTGATCAAGAAATCGATTGTCCTGGTCGGGTGTATGCTCATGAGGTTCGGGACACGCGGATTGTCGTAATCATGGCCGAGCGGATTGAAACACTCATAGTCGGCGTTCGAGAGATCGATACTCTTGGGACAGTACAGAGAATGGTTGATCGCATCCGCGGCGATCACGACGAACTGTCCCGGCGCGATGGGATGCTGTCTCCCCGTTATCGGTGTGCCGGGGAACTGGAACGCGTAGATTGCCCGGACGAAATCGACCTCTTCCTGATCTGGCCAACGGATTTGCGTCTGCCTCGTGCCTCGTGACAATGAGCCCGTCGAGATAGAGAGTGTCGTCCGCCGCGTTGTAGAGCTCGACGTACTGGTCGTAGAAATAGAAGGTAGACCGGTCGGAGCCGGCATAGAATATTTCGTTGATCATCAGGTCGCTCGCGAGAATCGGACTCACGAGGATGGTGTCGCAGACCAGAATTTCGCTCTCGATAAAAACATCGGAGAATCCGGTGAATACCTTGTGGCTTACCGCCTGATGCTCCGCACGGGTGAAAACGGTATAGGCTCCCGCCACGACGTTCTCGAAGGTCGCCACTCCGTTTTGATCGGTCTCCGTCACCGCCTGGTACTGATGGGTCCTCGAATCGAGTGATACCTGCGCCCCCTCCAGGAAGTACGGCTCGCCCGGGGTGCTGCCGGGGATCGTGCCCGTGGTGTCGGCAACAACAACACTGATGAATCGATCCCCATCGGGATTCTGGGGCATATCGTTCCCACAGCCCAGCAGGGCGAATACGAGTGAAGCTAAAACTGCAAACGTTACCTGCCTCATCGCACTCCCTCCGTTTCCGGCGACTTCTGGAAAAGGTAGTCGAGAATCATGCTGAACTGGACGCCGTAGAAGATCTCGTGGTTCCGGGACCTCCATTGCTCGAATTCGTTCAGGTACCACGCCGGATCGTCGAAGAGGTTATGCACGAAGAAGGAGACCTCCGCTCCCCGCCCGAGCGACTTCGAGACGTTCACGTTGAAGAGGAACCGGTCGTTGGGGCGCTCGAAGATCCCGATATCTGTTTCTGTAGGATGACGGGTTAAACCGATCTCGTCCGATTCTTCAGGCGTGAGGGGAACATAACTTTCGATGAGGGGGTCGTAATACCCGACTGAATGGTTGACGTAATCCTCGAGTTTCTTGTTCTGGTCGTAGAGCGTTTGCTGGAGGAAGAAGGTAACCCACAGGCCGACTTTCTTGATAAACCAGTCGGCGTTGTAGTTGACGATGAGTTTCTGCCGCCAGTTCGTGGTGTAGTGGTAGAACGGATAGATCGTCCGGTCGAGAGTCAAGTTCATGGCGGGCGACGACATGTAGGTGCCATCGGCGCCGGATCGGGATTTCACGAATGATGCGGTTACATAGAACGATGTCGATATCTTCTCGATACGCCTCGTTCTGAGTTCAAATTCGAGACCGTACTTTTCGAACCAGCCGACACTCCGATAGTACCCGTGCCTGCCGCCATTGATCGTATATATCGTGTCGATCGCAGTAGGTGGGTCGTCCGGGTAGTTTTCCCACCGGTAACGGTGGAGCGTAATGGGCGAATTGATATCGCGGGGGATGTCCTTTCCCTCATCGTAGAACCCGGTGAAGCTGAGGCCCACCGGCCCGATCTTCTGGTCGAGCGAGCCCTCGAGCTTCTCGCTCTGGTACCCGGCGAGGTGAGTGTTATCGTAACTATAGACGTAGGTGCTGACCAGCGGCAAGGAGTCGGGCGGGGTTACGTTCTCGTCAATGACGTCGTAGTACTCGGGGCCCTGCCAGATGTTGGTCATGGACGGCATCTTGGAGCTCCTGCCCCAAGAGAACCTGACCTGAGTGTCCTTGAACAGTGAATACTTGAGGCGGATGCGGGGATTGAGGTAGGTGCCGTTTTTCGATTCGACAACACCGCCTTTACCGAAGATGTTCCCCAGGTGCAGCTTGAACGGCGTATACATCTCGTAACGGAAGCCGAGGATGATGGAGTAGGGCTGCATGCGCCAGAATCCGGAAATCTCGTCCTCCATATAGAAGTTCGCCGTCTGTAGAGCGGGAACGTCATCGAAGGGTACGGGGCGGTACCCCGGATTACCGTACGGCGGTTCGAAGGGATTGTAGATCTTGCCGGCACCGACATTGTCGTCGTAGGTGTACTCGCCGCCCGCCAGGAGTGAGTGATCGAACCGCAGGGCGTTGAAATCGTAACGGAAGTTGAGCTTACCGCTCAGGTTATATTCCTCCCCCTTCGTCCAGATCTTGTAGACGTAGGCGCCGACCTTGAGTACTCCCTCCTGTGTTCCCGGATCCATCGCATCAGTCAGGACGCGCGTGTCGGCACCGACGAGTTTCTGGCTGTAGCTGTCTCGCTTCGTGTACTTGAGGTTGGCCCTCCACTCGAGCTTCGTGTCCTTCGTCGGTTTGTAGTCGACCGTATTTCCGTAGATGAAGGTCCAGTCCTTGTTGTACTGCCACATGGCCAGCGGATCGGAGGGGTCCAGGTTATACTCGTCGAGGAGGCCGATGTATTTGAATTTATTGAGGAGGCTGACGTCGCCCTCCTTCCACTTGCTCTTCGTCGTAACCTCAGCGTTATATCGTGAGTACTCGTCCCCATCGCGCCTGATG
>SMTZ1_10002766_pt1 | contig 17581 bp, 21 predicted proteins | sample DeeMarSWOR136_30_FD_25667 | JGI IMG/M metagenome (IMG submission 25667)
CCTGCCCACGCTGCAAAGAGCTGTGGAAGAAAAGTGGCTTAAGTTGGCTTGAATGGCGCAGAAAAGAGGTCACTGACTACATCTCCCAAGTCAGAGAACGCGTGAAAAATAAGCTGGTTATGTGTATACAACCAGACCCAATAACTTCCTATGAGCGTTATGGAGTGTATTTTGGTGACCTTGCCAAGTACGCTGACGCGTTCAACGTTGTGATGTTCAGCAAGAACTATGCAACGCCGTGGTACTGGGAGATGCTGGCACGAGGGTTCAAGAAGCTGCTCAAGAAGCCAGTGTACATTAGCCTGTACGTTTTTGGACCAGGCGACACCGCAAAAGATGTGCCTTCAGCATCTGAGTTGCTGACTGTGAGCGTTCGCTGCGCACGAACAGGCATAGATGGGATTCTCTACTTGGGGAGCGGACCAAGCCAAATCAGGGACTTCCAGAAGGCGACGGTTGATAAGGTGGAGCTCCGCGAGCGTTTGAAAAGCTATGGTGGGCAGCCTGTTCAAGAAGTGCTTAATTTGGTTAAAAATTGGGAAAAAATCGTGGAATAATTCCTTGCTGCTTACTGTAGAGACTTTTTCAGGGTTAACAGGTAGGACATGACTTCCTCGATTTTGGGTTCAGACATGTCTAGGGCTAGCTGGATTGTTGGTCGGGGATTCGAACGGGCGGAACCCTGCAGTCTCTCCAAGGCGCTGTCTATGTTTGTGAAGAGGGAATCCCATGTGATTTTGGTTTTTTGACCTTCCAGAGTGTACAACGTGAGGATGTGCATGCTTATTTTGCTTAAGGTGCTCCTGAGCCCTTGCAGGTTTCTGATGATCTCCAAGCTTTCAGCTTCCTTTCCTGAAAGATAATTCTTTGTGGCACGATACTGTTTTTCCAAGGTATCAATTTCAGCGTAAAGTTTGGTTTTTATTATCTCGTCTGTTCCGTCGCGCATGGATTATCAGTCTCCTCTTCTATGTCCAGCAGTGAAGTAAATAAGAGTTTATTTTAAAAATCTCAGTTTTTGCAGCTCGCTAGCTGAAACTTTACTTCATTAGACTAAACTAAGCGGTTCAAATAAGTTTAAAGCCTGCAAGAGCCTATCCTTACATGCCCTTCCATATATATCCTTTTCAATATGCTGTTGAGCGGTTTCTGCGCCAATATGGACCTACCCCCTCTATAACTTTCCGCATAGAACCTCCATTAGGATCCAAATATGATACCGCCTATTTTGGCACTTGTCAAATGAGGTTTGGCGGGCCCGCTGGGATTTGAACCCAAGACCTCCGGCTCCGCAGGCCAGTGTCATGATCCGTAAGCACGGAAAAAACCCTATGATACTGGATTTACCCGTTGTACTAGACTACGGGCCCGCATACGAAGACTACAACAAACGAATAATAAAAACTTTGCAAGAGATGACAGCAGACGGAAGAAAGCGCTCCACAATAAAATCGGCAGTATGGACACTCAGAAGCCTAAATCCTAAGGTTGACCTGATGAACCCAGAAGCAGTAAAGCTGTGCGTAAGCAATCTAAAAGACAAACACGGAGAACCAGCCTCTGATGCAACAAAACACAAATTTTTAAGGGTTATAGCGTTTAGCCAATACTCAAAATGGAACTATCTTCTATAAAATAAATTCATAGGAGTTTATATTTTTTAAAGAAAGTGTACTATCAGAGCCTTAAGCCTCTAGGTTTGTGGAATAAAAACTGCCAGATCTTAATTGTTTCATGTTTCTATTAACTTTCAATAAAATAAATGATTTGATTTTTGTAGACGTAAACCAGGATGCCAGCAACTACGATTATAATGATGAGCACGATAGCAGCTAATGTTCTAGAAATTCCAGAAAGCTTACTAGACCTTTTCCTTTAGCCTCGTTACTTTGTATATGAGAAGTCTTTTTAAATTTATGTGATAGGTTGAATACAGCAACAAGTACGTCTGATAACCTCAATTTTTCAAAATATTTTGTCTAAAACTGGATGATCCAATAAGAAAAATCCAAGGTTTAATTTGAAAATCTTGTGACTTTGGATTAATTCCATTTTATGGCACGATGCAACAGCCGATTGTGTTGAAAAAAGTGCGCATGTTTTATAAGATTTTGAATGTTAAAACTAAAGAGACTGAAAATGGTCTCGCGCTCAAAGAAACTGCATGCTTACGTTAGACTACTGCGATTTGATAGTTGGCAGGTTTGGCTGTTCAATTTTTTGTTAGGCTGCATTCTATTTGAGCTCCCATCTATAAGTCGCTTCATAACAGTTTTAATGTCTTTTTCGCTCGCTACCAGTGCAATATTCATCCTAAACCAGTATTTTGATCAAGAAAGGGACAGAGCAAACAACTTGAAGAAGGAGTTGCCTATGGCCTCCAGAGAAGTGTCTCCTGCTGCGGGACTTGCACTGTTTTTTGTGTTTACTGCGGCTAGCTTGACAAGCGCATTGCTCACGGAAATCAGCGTGTTCCTGCTTCTGGTCGCGCTTATGTTGCTTGGAATAGGTTATTCTACTCCGCCTGTTTGTTTCAAAAGCAGACCTGGCTTAGACGTTATCGTGTGCGGCATTGGGGCAGGAGTATTACCGTTCTTTATTGGAGTACAAACAGCGTCTCTATTGAGTTTGCAGTTTGAATTTCCGTGGATGGTGCGACGTTATCAAGACGCGCTTTTCACCGCTGTACCAATCTTTCTATTCCAATGTGCGGGTCAAATTTACCAAGTCGTTGGAGATTATAAGGCAGACGTATCAGCAAAAATTAACACTTTTGCAGTGAAATACGGCCAAAAAACTGCCCTTAAATTCGCATCCGCTTCGTTATTGATTACGATAAGTCTTCCAATAATATACGAACTGCTTAATTTGTCATTAACCCCGTTTCTCGGGTGGTACCTGATCGCCTTCGTTTGCTTAGTTCCTTGCCTTCTGTATTTTATGAAGCGGACACAAGACGCCTCTGAAAAAAACTTCAAAAGATTAAGAGACTTATCTCGCCGCGCTGGCGCGATTATTTTGCTTGTTCTCATTCTTTACGTTCTTATCGTAAGGATCGTCTTGAAAGGAATATGATAGACAGAGGCTACCTCTTGCTCAACGCTCTCTGCAAAGCGGAGATAACATTTTGTTTTCCCATTGCGAGTATGTACGGTCCCAGTCTTGGTCCTTGCGGAGCGCCCAACAGAATTGCATAAAGGGTCCTAAAGAATGCACCAGGCTTCAAGCCCTTGTTTTTGGCTGCGTTGAAAATGGCATTCTGTATCTGATCGGGCTCGTCTTCAGCGTCTAAGACTTTGATTAGAGCGGAGATAGCGTCTTTCTCTTCTTTTTCGAGGCTCACTGGCGCCTCTTTGATCTCCTCGAAGTCTCGGCTCCAGTTTAGCGCGTACTCAAGCCGCTTTGTTAAGTCAGCGTCTATAACTTGCCCTTTCTTCAGGTAACGGTAACTCTGAAGCTTTTCGGCGACGAACTCGTTCAGACAGTCTTTCGGCGCCATCTTAACCAGAAACGCCAACAAGTTATACGGTACGTGAACGCTTGGTTTAGTGGGTGGCTTCATGACCCAGCAGTACTCGTACAAGCCTCGGAGTTTCGCTAGTTCCTTCTCGTCCTTTAAGGCTTTCTTGCCGAAGTACACATCTTCAAGGTCGTCCAGTTCGTTCATGTAGGAAGGAATATCTGAAACATCAAGGGTGCGGGTGCCAACGAATCGTTTTAGCATAAGCAGGAGCAGCGACTGGGATGAACCGTAACGGAACCATACCTGCGGCGTGAAAACGTTGCCCGTGGACTTGGAGATTTTCCGTCCACTCTTGTCCAGAAACATCTCGTACCGCGCGTGAGATGGCGGTTCAAAACAGAGGATTTCGCGGCATATGCGGTCGTTTATGCGGACGGAATCTGCGATGTCCTTGCCGTAGGCTTCAAACCTTATGTCCAAGGCTTTCCACCGCGCAGCGAACTCGCCTTTCCAACTCAGTTTTCCCTCGCCGTGAGTTATTTCCGCTTCGCCTCTGTGCCCGCAACCCTCAATCTGTTTGCCTCTGATCTCCAAGCCCTCGCAGACGTAGAGAACCTTGTCTGTTTCAGACTCAAACTTATAGGCTTTCGTGGTGTAGATGCGCCCGCAGTTCCCGCAAACTGGAAAGTAAGGCAGAACTTCTGTGTAGCGTTCTTGCCCCACTTCTTCCTTGACGATTTCACCGACCTTCGCGGCGTTCATCAAAATTGTTCGGATTTCCTCTTGCAACAGGCCTTTCTCGTAAACTTCTTTTGCGGACATGTACTCGTATTGGATGCCGCACGTATCCAAAGCCTCAAGCAGAAGTGAACTCATGTGCTTCCCGTAGCTTTCGTGGCACCCGAACGGGTCAGGAATGGTGGATACGGGAAAACCCAGATACCTCTCCAGAGACTTCGGCAGTCCAGTGGGAACCTTTCGCAAGCCATCCTTGTCATCGCAGAAGGCGACCAGTTTGGAGTTGAAACCCATTTCTTTCAAAGCAAGCGTAACCGCGTAAGAACGCGCCGCGTCCCCGAGGCTGCCTATGTGGGGAAAACCTGAAGCACCAAGTCCCATTTCGGTTCTGACTTTCTCCAAGCTTCTGCCCAGCTTCCGCTCTCGGTTGACTACTTTCCGTGCCATCTTGTCATACCATGTTCCATGGCCGATGATGTCGTTACGCAAATCCGTTTAGCCTCTGCAACAATGACTGCAAGAGGCAATAAAAAACGTTTGGACAAAAAGGAGGGACTATTTGCGCTTCAATGCTGCGGCTATCGCCAAGGCGCCAAAAACGAGCAGTATCAGGGCCAATGAGTACAGCGGTTCAAACGCGAAAAAGTACCAAGCTCCACCCGCAGCAATCAGTATCAAGCCTAAACCAATGGTGCTGAAGGCGCTACGCTCGTATTTCTGCGTGTTCCCAACCCTCATGCTAGCCAACACCAGAGTCCAGCAGCCTGAAAGCACAAGAATCACTGGAAAAATAAGCAGCCAATCAGTGATTATCTGCGCTGTATACAGTATTATGGCTACTACTATGATTATGAGGAAAACGCCTGCGGAAAGCGTTTCCCGCCTGCTTTCAGCCATAGCAACACCTTCTAAGAAAGTTTTTCGCCGCATTCAGGACAGAACTTCGAGCCAGCAGGAATCGACTTGCCACACTTGGGACAGCTAATTGCTCCAGCTGACGGAGGAGTAAGCTGCGTTCCACACTCAGGACAGAACTTTGATGTTGCAGGAACCTTCGAGGCACATTTAGGGCAAATCACCAAAGCGGCTGCCGGCGCTTGAGCGGGCCCAGTGGGCGTCATAATCTGCGGTATAAGAACCATTCCAGTTCCCAAGGCTGCACCGCCACCACCTGATTTTCCAAGGGATTCAGCAGCGCTTTTCATGGTTTCCATCCGCAACACCTCTTCAGGAGCTGTTCGTCCAGTCTTAAGCCAGAACAGCCGTTCGCGATATTCTGGCGTGGTGTCTATGCCCTCAAACCGCAGGTCAGTGAGCTCAATACCAAGCCGTTTAAAGTAGTCGGTCAACGAGTTTTTCACTATTACGGAAGTCTCGTCAAGCCGTGTAAACACCGTAACCAAGTCATAATGCGAAAGCTCGTCAATTATCTTCTCGTTCAAGAACCCCCGCAGAAAATCGTTGACATCCGCGCTAGTATAGGCGTTCTGTCCGCCAATGACCTCGTTCACGAAGAGTTGCGCGCTTTCTATTTTGAACCAGAATGCGCCGAACACTTTGAGTGGTGCTAGCTCGGTGGTTTGAGCGCTGGTTCCAAATTTTCCAGCAAAAACCTTGGTGGAAATGAATATGACCGCTGCCTTGAAAGGTTTCTCGCCGTAGCCCGCAATGCGCGAAAGCAAGCCAGTCAGCAAAGGCAAATTCAAAGTGGTGAGCACATGTCTGCCTGGACCGAAAAGGTCATACGCTTTGCCATCTCTAAAGAACACCGCCATTTCGTACTCGTGCACAATGAGCTGCGCGCCCCACGTTATCTCCTCGGTGGGGTACCTCCAAACTATGTCTTCGGCACCCGCGTTTTTCCATTCTATAACCTGTGGCATCTTTAGGTCACTCCTAATATTACTTCAGCTCTCTTATCAAACGTTTCCTCAAACGTCTCTATCTTATCGGTGATACTTTGAACCCTTCCCTTCACGTTTTTGGTTTCGCCTTTAGCGATTTCAGCCTTGAAAGCGTCAACGTCAGCCACCAAGCCGTCCGCTTCATCAACAAGTTTATTGTCGAAGTCTATCATGCGGTCAAGGTTTTCTTCCGTAACCTTTACTATGTTAAAGAAGCCGGCGTAGCCGTAGGATGCGTGGTTTACCTTCTCGGTTATGCGGTCAACCTTCGCCATAAGTCGATCCATGTCAGTTATCACGTCGAAGTAGCGGCGGTCAGAAAGCTTCTGAAACACGGATTTGAGGTCGTCTTTGGATTCTGAAAGTTTAAGGTGTAGATGGTTTCGAATAATCTTGTCAGACTCGCGTCGCAGTTCTTTCTCTTTGTAGCCCCTAAAGCCAGGAATTGCCGCAACTATGCGCTCGCTGAGTCGCATCTGTTTTTTCGCTTCTGAATAAACATCCTTTTTCTCGCTCATTTCAATCTTCCGCCTTTTTCCCATTCGGTTATAGATAGAAAGCGCTTTTAAAGTTTCTTTAAAGCAATCTAAAACCGCACAGAGGGTATGTCGCCCTTTAAGGTTACGCCAGACGCGCCGTCAATAATCATCTGATACGCTTTACCTTTGTACTCGTATTTAACAAACCATATTGGCGCGTGCAAATAAACCATTTGCTTCACATTGAACGCGGTTTGCATCTCAACAACCCTGTCAACCTCCTTCTTGAGAAGATAACGATGATGCGCTTCAATCTGCTGCTTTGCAAGTTCCACAGCTTCATCCCTCTCGATTTCACTATTCAGAACCTTCGCGAACCCCTCAATTTTCCTAAAATCATAGGGGATCTTGCCTTCCAAAGGGACATCGTATTCCCTCGTTGGGAACCAAGCTGCTTCTCGGGCCAGAATTAACCAGTTGTATTCCTTCTCAATTTTGCCTTCCTTCACAATTGTAGGAGTTATGCGTTCGAATATACCTTTGTAACTGCTTGAGGCTTCCAGGGATACAACCCAGAAAGGCAGATAAACTAATTCCTTCTCAGTTATTTTTGATTTTTTGGCGAGGTCCTCTGGCTTCAGGAAACCAGAGCACATCCAACTTCTTATAGGGTCTTCGATTTGCTTTTCGTTAAACTTGTTCAGCAAAAGCGAATGCTCAAAATTGAAGGCTTCGCCAGTTTCAATGACGGTGGTGAAACCGCAGTACTTGCAGGTGGCTATTATTTCTCCAGGCTTGAACTCCACTGGCGCGCCACAGTGTGAGCACCGGATGTGCTGAGCCACCGCCATTTCGCTACGCCCTCAGTTTTTCCCGTTTCAGAATTTCTCTAGCAACGATAACGCCTGAAGCTGAAGCTTGGATTAAGCCTCTGGTGACTCCTGCGCCATCGCCTATGGTGAACATGTTTTGGATTTTGGTTTCCAAGGCGCTGTTAAGTTGCAGGTGGGAAGAGTAGAATTTCACTTCTATGCCATAAAGGAGCGTGTCTCTGGAGTGGATTCCAGGCGCGATTACATCTAAGGCTTGAAGCATCTCCCGTACGTCGGATAAGTAACGGTAGGGCAACACGAAGCTCAGGTCTCCAGGCGTGGCGTTCCTTAATGTGGGTTCTACGACGCTACGGGCGAGACGCTCGGGCGTAGAACGCCGTCCAGAAACTAAGTCGCCCAGTCGCTGCACCATCACGCCGCCGCTGAGTAGATTTGAAAGCCTGGCAACATACTTTCCATAGGCTATGGGTTCCCTAAAAGGCTCTGTAAATGATGTGCTAACAAGAATAGCGAAGTTTGTGTTTTCCGTTTTTCTTTCGGCATAGCTCTGCCCGTTAACTGTTAGCACGCCATCGTAGGATTCTGTTGTGACTTCGCCGTAAGGCGAGACACAGAAAGTGCGAACTTGATCGTCGAAAAGCCGCGAGTAATACACAAGTTTCGGCTCGTAAAGCGCCTTAGTCAAATCTTCCATGACGGAGGCTAAAACCTCGACTCTTACGCCTACGTCAACAGGGTTGTTCACGGTTTTCAAGCCGCGGATTTGAGCTTCTGTTTGCAGCCACTCGGCGCCACTTCTACCCGGCGCGATTATGACGTATTTACCCGTAAATTTCTCGCCGTCTACTGTTTCAACGCCTTTGATTGTTTGGTTATCGGCAATGAGTCCCTTGACGTTTGTTTTGGGTTGAAAAGTGATTTTACTGTTGAGTTCTTGGCGCATTTGCCGCAGGGTTTCGGAGCATTTTTCGGTCCCCATGTGGCGTACTTCCTGTCTTATCAGCTTAAGTCCCGCTAATGACGCATTACGTTCGATTTCGTCTACTTTCTCTTGGTCTCCACCGTAAACTTGCTCGCTTGCACCGAATTTCAAGTAGACGCTGTCAACATAATTTACGAGATCTTTGAGATCTTTTTGTGAGACATACTGGTTGAGCCAACCTCCTACTTCTGTGGATAAAGTGAGCTTTCCGTCGCTGTATGCGCCTGCCCCGCCCCAGCCTGAAAGAACAGAGCACGGTTCGCAGTGGCGGCATTCGAAGCCTCGGCTTGATGGACACTTGCGCTGATCTATTTCTGGACCTCTATCGAGTATTAGCACGTTAAGATTATTCTTTTCCGTCAGCTCTAACGCTGAGAATATTCCTGCTGGACCCGCACCGACTATGATTACGTCGTATTTCAAAGGGCATTATCCCCCTGGAACCCAAAATTAGATGTAACAACTGGCATATATTTGTTAGTGAAAGGTTTTCTAGACAAGTTGTGATAATCAAGCTTGGAGGTCTCGATAACATATTTTGCAGTATTTAGTATCTCTTTTAAAGATATATCTCGAGAACATTTAAATCTCCTAAACCCTTCAATAAACATGAAGAAGATGGCGACCAAAACAAAAGGCGGAAATATAGACGAGTTAATTTCGGACTTTTCGCGCTTCTACATACTCACCATACTTTACGAAGGACCCGCTCATGGCTACCAGATAATCAGTCGCTTCAAAAAAAGAGTTAAAAAAGAAGTAAGCCCAAGCCTTGTCTACCCGTTTCTCAAACAATTGGAAAAGAAAGGTTTAGTGAGGCACACAGTTAAGCCTGTTGGCGAGAAGGAAAGAAAAGTGTTCGAACTCACTCAAGAAGGCAGAGAACTGTGCACTGGACTTTTCAAACGCTTCGCCGAACTCGTCTCAATCGCTATTGAACCCAGTCTCTACGTCTGCGCCCACTGCGGTTGCAAAGTCTACGAAGGAGGCTACCGCGAATTGATTGATGGCATAGAGACAACTTTTTGCTGTATGCACTGTGCTCATTCGTACAGAGAAACACGGAAACTTGCAAAAAAAGCCTCAAAAGAGTGAAACGCTAAAAATAAAGAAACGGGTTATTAGTGTTCTTGGCTAGTCTTTTATAGCTTCTATGAGACTCATGACGTTCCATAGTTTTACACGCGTGTAGGGCGGCATGTTCGGGTCCTGCAGTATCTCATCTAAAAGTGATATGGCGTTTGAAGCCCGCACCGCAGGCGTAAACTCTGGGCTTTGCAGTGCTCCCATAGCGTCTTTTGCCGAGCGTCTGATGTTCCTCGGAGTAGTGCTATCTTCTGAGACCGCACCAAGCACAACTAAGGCTTGCTGAATTTTCTCCTCATACTCCTGAGCTTTCTTCTTTCGCACCATAAACTTTCACCTAAGCAATTTCGAATTAACCAAGTTATATAAGCTTTAACAAGTATTTATGTTGGGGTTCTAAGTGCAGGGAAAAAATGAGGATAAACCCATAAAACGCATGGCTGACCTACTGCGCCAAGGCGCCACTTTAACCGACCTGTCATGTCCAGTCTGCGCTTCCCCGCTATTCAGGCTGAAAGACGGAACATTATGGTGCGCGAAAGACGAAAAAAAGGTAATAGTGGTAAAAGAGGGAGAAGGGCCAGAAAAAGCGGGCAGCGCTGCGTACAACAAGCTTGAGGCGACGCTTTTGGCGAAGGTGGAAGACATCCAGAACAAGATTCAGAATACCGAAAGTGTGGAAGAACTGCAGAAACTGAGCACTGCACTGTCAGAGCTGCTGAGTAACCTTGAAAAGATTCAAAAAATGAAAAAATGTTGAAGCGGGAACCTCGGAAGATGTTAGGAGTTTACGATAACTTTCCAGTGAACATTCATAGAATAGAAAGCTTTTCGACAAACTTTTCAAATAAGAAGCTCCAGCAAAGGCTAATAAGAGTTCTGTGTGAGATAAACCGCAGAACCTTCAGTTTTGAGAAAATCGCTTGTCCCACGGTGCCCGACTGCACAATAATCTTTGAAGCAGGATTAGCTGAGGCTAAAAGCTTCAACTTCTTAGATGAAGAAGAAGCAAAGAAAGTGTTCGTCGCCCTTAGGAGAACGCCTTTCCGGACGATGGACTTCTTTTGTGTGGTACGTTATTACAAAGGCATTAAAGAGAAAGCGCCTTTGAAGTTTGATTACTACATGTTACGCGCCATTTTCAGCAAGAACTCTGTTGAAATTCAAGTTTTTCATGAGCGAGGCCCAAGGTATATTTCGCCAGGAGATGTGATTTCGTTTTTGGTGAACATGATTAATGAGACATCAAGAAGGAAAATTCTGAAAAAAACCGGAGCGGTTTATAACATTATAAATTGAGAGTGAATCCCTAAATAGAGGCTCGAACTATGGCCGAAAGCTATAACTGTAAGCGAAATACCGTACAAGCAAAAACGTTGAATTTAGATAGCGACCAACCAAAAGGCCAGAAAACACGGCTGAAGGAGAAAAGACGTGATCCCGATTGAGGTTTCTTCTCTAAAAAAAATACTACGGGGAAATAAGAGCAGTTGATGGAATATCGTTTACAGTTAATAAAGGCGAAATTTTCGGTCTCCTAGGACCCAAAGGTGCAGGAAAAACCACCGCCATAGAAATCATGGAAGGTTTGCGGAAAAAGGATGGGGGAGACGTAGAGGTGTTAGGTCTTGACCCGTGGAAAAACGGGTACGAGCTACACATGGTATACGCTAACTACACGGGAGCAATAGTAGATCTAGCGGTAGTCGGGGCAATCACGGTTGTTATCTTCGCGGCAGTCGTGAGATTGTTCAAATGGAGAGAAGACTAACTGAGCCAGCCATGCAACAAGAGTTAAGGCTCAGGCTTCCAAAAACTTCAGAACCAAAGCGGACAGAGTTTCCGCCACTTCGTTCTTGGCGCGATTGCCGTCCAGTTTAACTAGTTCACCCTTCGCCACGAACTTCAAGTAGAAGTCGCGAACCCTCTGTTGCGTGTCCATGTTTTCCATAACAGACCTTTTGCGCTTAAGACGATGCATCACGGTTTTCGGGTCAACATCTATAAAAACCGCCAAGTCGGGCTTAAGAGCGTGCTTGTTCACCTTTTCTATCCATTCTAAGCTTAGCCCAGCGGCACCCTGATAAGCCAAGGAGGAGTAGATGTAGCGGTCAGAAATCACAAGTCGCCCTTCACGTAAAGCAGGGAGAACCTCGTTTTCAACGTGTTCAATGCGGTCGGCAGCGAAGAGTAGGGCTTCGACTACGGTTGAGAGGCGTTTTTCGCCGTAGAGGCAGCGGTTTCGGATGTAAGTGCCTATTTTGCCGCGGCTGGGTTCTGCGGTGTAGAGGGTGTTGCGGCTTTTTCCGAGTTTTTTTGCAAGCAGTTTGGCTTGTGTGGTTTTCCCGCATCCGTCGAGGCCTTCGATGCAGATGAAAGCGCCTTTTTTGCTCATTTTTTCACCTTGCACTGGCTTAGCGTTACACATTATAGGGAGACTCATAAATATAACTTACAAAAGGTGGGGACTTCAGGAGTGCCTAAAGCGTATTGGGGTGAAATTAAGGATCCAGTTCACGGTTATGTTTACATTACAGAAGCGGAGAAGGATGTTATTGATACTTATCCTATGCAGCGGTTGCGTAGGCTACGGCAGTTGGCGGGGTCGGAGTACGTTTATCCCGGGGCGAACCACACTAGGTTTGAGCACTGCGTTGGCGTCATGCACTTGGCAGGCAAGGTTGTTGAGAACCCCAATATCTCCCAAGTGGTGACTAACGAGGAGATGGATTTAGCTAGAGTTGCGGGCTTGCTACATGATGTGGGACATGGGCCGTTTTCGCATGTTTTTGAGCAGCTTCTGATTAAGGATCTGGAGAAGACGCATGAGGATATTACGACATGGATAATTGAGAAAGGCGAACTAAGCGACAAAATAGCGAAAAGAGGATACAAACCTGAAGAAGTGGCGAAGCTTGCGGTGGGAAAGCTTCACAAAACAGGCAAAGCATTTCTGGACCAGATAATAAGCAGCGCTGTGGATGTGGACAAGCAGGACTTCATCGTAAGAGACACATTTCACACGGGCGCAGAGTATGGCTTTATCGACGTGTTTAGGCTGATTCACGCCCTGGACGTCTTGGGGGAGGATTTGGCGGTGGAGTTCGGCGCGCTTTCTGCACTGGAGGCGTTCATTATAGCTCGGATTGAGTCGTTTAAGAGCATATATTTTCATCGTGTGGGGAGAGCGGCGCAGATTATGTTGGCCATGGCTATGGAGAAGGCTGACGAGGAGCTTGGTTTGACGACATTCAAGACGCCTGAGGAGTACTTAGCGATGGATGATTACACGGTTTGGGCGGCGCTGAAAAAGTGCGAGACTTCTAAGGGGATAATTGACGACTTGGAACAGAGGCGAATGCTGAAGTGCGCGTACGAACGGACCTTCTACGAGAAGGATACGATGGTGTCGAACATTTTTGGCCGCGAAGTGTACCGTAGGCAAATGCAGAGCGAAATCGCCAATGAGGCAGGAGTAGAGCCGGAAGCGGTTATTATTGATGTCCCCACTGTGCCGTCGGTGCCGTATCACCATGCGGTGCTCATGGAGTCTATGGAGATACCTGTGTTCAGCAGAAGCCAAACAGGCAAGAAAACACCGTATCGTTTGAGCGACATATCAAAGATTATCGAGAACCTGAAGGGGTTCATTAACATACTTCGTGTCTACACTAACGCGGCTGATCGCGAAAGAGTGGAACGGGCAACGGCGAAGATTTTAGGAAAAATTCCTGCAACAGCAAAAATCTCTTATTGATCTGCGTGTTTCCTTTCAGGATACGTTCAATCATTTCGCTCATCACCGCTCAGCGGAACACTGTAGTCTGCGGACATCATTAGCGTGTGCAAGTCAGAATTTGAATAATACAAGGATACCTCAGCAAAAATTCTCAAAAAAGGCAAAATCGAAAACATTCAGCTCACGAAAAAGGGCAAGGTTTATTCGATTGGAAAAACATTTGCATGATGCTTCGTGAAAAAACGCGAGTGCTCCGGTAGTATAGTCCGGTCAAGTATTCCGGCCTTTCGAGCCGAAGACCCGGGTCCGAATCCCGGCCGGAGCACCATAATTTCAGTTCTTATTTCTGGCTAATTTTAGGCGATTTCTGAACATATCCAAAAAGTTAGACGCATAAAGAGATAGCCAACAATGAGTGGGTACTTACTACCAGCCATGTGTGATTATCGCTGGAGTGGTTCCTTCTTTTTTACGTTTTTTATATTTCCTAGTTTCCTTGAACTTTTTTATTTTGACAACACCTGCTTTCAAGTCGACCCAGTACGTGTTATTCAGGTGTATATGATAAACAAATTTTCTCACTGTTCGCTTCAGCTCGCGTGAGGATATCTTGTTCGAGTCAACAAGCAACTCGTTACTTTTTGAGGTGACATCGACGTTAAGACTTGATTGTAGAAAATTGGAGAGGTTTTCCATTTCGTCATGTAGTTCAGCTAAATCAACTTTTAACTTGTTTTTTCGTTTAAAGAACAAAACACTCAACTTCAGTGAATGCAATGGTTATACTAACTTTTAAAAGATGCGTGAATGAAGGTTTATAGACTGTTCCGAGACGATAGTCCGCAGAACAATAAATAAGCACAAGTGCACACATTGGAAAATGGAAGGCATCAAATAATGTCACGCAGTATTTTTTCATCGTACAAAAAGCTTATGAACCGAACCAAAGACCTGATCGTGCTGTCATCGGCCAAAGCCATAATCCACTGGGACATGGAAACCAAAATGCCGCCAAAAGCCTTGGAACAACGCAGCCAACAACTCGCTCTCTTAAGTCGTATTAGACACAAAATGAGCACCGCACAAGAAATAGGAACACTCCTAAGCACTATCTGCAAAAGCCCACAATACGACGCTCTTGACGAACTGGAAAAACGCAACGTCTACCTAATCAAGAAAAATTATGAAGAACAAACTGCGATGCCGGAGAAACTTGTCGCCGAAATCGCCAAACAGAAAGCCATAACCATCGACGCTTGGAAAAAAGCCAAAAAAGCAAAGAACTTCTCTGAGTTCCAGCCTGAACTGGAAAAACTTGTCGCGTTAAGCAAGCAAGCAGCACAAATTCTGATGCAGGTAAAGGAAACAGCCACACCTTACGATGCACTCTTAGATATTTACGAACCGAAAATGACTGCTGACGCTATCACGGCAACATTCAATCAGCTCCAACAAGGACTAATAACACTGCTGGAAAAAATCCAGAATAACTATAAGAAAATTGACACCGACATACTTCACATCCGTGTACCAGTTGAAAAGCAGCGCAAAATCGCCCACTTGCTCACACAAGAAATCGGCTACGACACCAACTCACCCAAAGCCGCCGGAAGAATCGACGAAACTGAGCATCCGTTCACCAGCGGATACTATGATGACGTACGCATAACCACCCACTACTACCCTAACAACTACGCCAGCGCCATATTCTCTGTACTCCACGAAACAGGTCACGCCTTATATGAACAAAACCTAAACCCGAACTGGAAATACCAGCCTGTTGGCTCACCATGCTCCTTCGGAATCCACGAATCTCAATCGCGCCTCTATGAAAACATCATAGGACGATCCAAAGACTTCTGGACATTTACATTGCCCAAACTAAAACGAATCGCTGCTCCCGCACTTGCCAACATAAGTTTAAGCCAATTTCTCCACGCCATAAACAAGGTTAAACCCTCAAAAATCCGCATTGAAGCTGACGAAGTAACCTATAACCTCCACGTGATAATACGGTTCCAAATCGAAAAAGACCTCTTCACCAACAAAATAGCAGTCGCCGAGCTGCCGGAAATCTGGAACAACAAATACAAAGACCAATTAGCCACAAAAGTGGAAAACGATGCTGAAGGAGTAATGCAGGACACCCACTGGGCAAGTGGTTTATACGGCTACTTCCCAACCTACGCGTTAGGCAACATCTACAGCGGACAACTGCTCACTATACTCGCAAGAGACATACAGGACTGGCGCCTCCGAATCGCCCAAGGCAAACTGAAAGAAATAGGGATATGGCTTGCCAAGAATGTTCACAGTTACGGAAACCTGTACACCCCCGCTGACCTAATAGAGAGAATAACAGGCAAAAAACTTGACTCTGAATCCTACTTGCAGTATCTTAGGGAAAAATATGGTGAACTCTACGGATTCTGAACTCCCTCTTTCTTTGTCAACTCGCTGTAAATGTAGAGAACAAGAAAAGATAGTATGCCGCCAAAGAAAAGGAAAACGCCCACCCATCCGATTACGGCATCATAAAAGTTGGCACCGTAAAGAAAAAGAATGAATCCTAATATGACTATGCACAAGCATGCCCAATCAGTCCAAGACATCCGATCACCGTAAACGCTGAATGCTTACATTCAGTACACGCTAAAATATAAAGAATTGCCGAGAAAACCGAGGCAGGCGTGAAGCGATTTCACTACAATGACTGCTTTGCTGTGCCCTAGAAAAGCAATTTTTGAGCAGACACCGACAAAATGCTCAAAGGTAAGTGGAAAACTCTGCTAAAAAGCACAATTTTTCCGACAGTTTTATATACCAGAGGATACACAAAGACCCGCAGAGGCAGTAATAAATGTCGGGTACAGACACTAAAAAACCTGAAACTCGAGAAGAGCTTATAAGAGTTCTGGCAGAAGCCACTGCAAAAGACATAGCGTATAAAGATTCCCGACGGCGTAAGCCGACAAAACCGACAATATCTGGAACCGCAAAGGCGTTAAACATCCACAGAGACACGTTATACACATGGTTAAAAGAGTTTAATGTCGATTTTAAAGAGATTTTGGACTGGATACCGACATCTTTGGATGTAAATGTCGAAAAACTGGGAAAAACGTATCTGATCGGTGAAGCTCTTTTAGGCGAAGGAAACGAACTTGCCCACGTGGATCTGTTGATCGGTGACAAAGACGGCCCGGTTGGGAAAGCGTTTGCCAATGGCTTTTCAAACCTGTCGGTTGGTCATACGCCTTTGCTGGCAGTTATAAGACCTAATCTTCCGCCTAAGCCACATACCTTGCTTGTTCCAAAAGTAACTGTCAAGAACATGGAGGACGCGGGAAAAATTTTCGGTCCCGCTCAAGCCGCAGTTGCTAAGGCGGTAGCAGATGCGGTGGAAGAAGAAGTTATTCCAAAGGATAAGGTGGATGACTGGGTTATTGTGTGCAGCGTGTTCATTCATCCGCAAGCGAGCGATTACCGTAGGATATACCAGTACAATTATGGAGCAACAAAACTGGCGCTGCGAAGAGCTTTGAAGAAGTACCCGTCGCTTGAGAAGATGCTTTATGACAAGGACAGGGCAAAGCATCCAATAATGGGCTTCAAGGTTCCGCGTTTGTGGAGACCCCCCTACCTACAGATTTCTCTTGACCCGCCAACACTGGACGGAGCAAAGAGGGTCATCGCACAGATTCCTGGGAGTGACAGAATAATCATAGAAGCTGGAACGCCCTTGATCAAGCGTTACGGAACACGAGTGATGCGCGATCTGAGAGAAGTAACCAAAGACGCGTTTATACTTGCTGACTTGAAGACTTTGGATGTGGGAAAAGTTGAGGTTGACATAGCCTATGAAGACACGGCAGACGCTGTAGTAGCCGCAGGATTAGCGCCACCCGAAACTCTTGACAAGTTTGTACACGAAGCAAAACGGCTTGGGATATACGGTGTGGTGGACATGCTAAATGTGGAAGATCCTGTTGGAAAACTGAAACAGCTAAAAGAGTTCCCAGACATGGTCATTCTGCACAGGGGAATAGATCAGGAAACAGGAAGAACCCTAGGGTTAGACCTAATACAAGAGCTGCGTCAGACATTCCGTGAAAAGCGGTTCTTAATCGGAGTTGCAGGAGGAATAGTGCCTGAAACTGCAAAAGAAGCTTTAGAAAAAGGCGCTGACGTTATCATTGTGGGAAGATATGTGACACAGGCAAAAGATGTAGAACGTGCAGTCAGAGATTTTCTAGAGGCAACACCTACAATGCGCGAAGACATCGACCTGTTCAGAGTCCACGTAGAGTAGAAGCGAGCCGCGCTTCTCTTTTTCTTATTTTTTGTGTAGAAAAAT
>SMTZ1_10002767_pt1 | contig 17580 bp, 11 predicted proteins | sample DeeMarSWOR136_30_FD_25667 | JGI IMG/M metagenome (IMG submission 25667)
GCCAGTATGCACTATTCTGACCAAGGCACCGTTCTTGACACCGCCTTTGATACGCTTTACACCATCCTTGAAGAGGCTGATTATATGATTAATATTCCAACCCTGAAGGCACATGGCCGAGCAGGGGTAACTCTGTCGGCTAAAAATCATTTTGGATCGCATACACGTAATAATGCTGAACATCTTCATATTGGGCTGGTTTCCCAACCCCCCCATAATGATGTCCCAACCAGAACAGGTTATGGACTATATCGCGTACAGGTTGATATCATGGGGCATCAATATTTAGGTGCCAATACAATGCTTGTTTTGGTAGATGGGTTATATCCCAGTGACGAAGCCGTGACCTCGCCTGGAAAATGGGATATGGATCCTTTTAATGGTGATTGGGCTTCTTCAATATTTCTCTCACAGGACCAGGTTGCTATTGAATCGGTATGTTTTGACTTCCTCAGAACGGAATATGATGGCGACACCCCTGAGACCAGCCGGCCTAACTGGTCTGGTGTCGACGATTATATGCATCAGGCAGCGGATTCGGCAAATTGGCCGGATGGTATCATTTATGATCCTGACGGCAATGGCAATCCTATTCCCAGCCTCGGGGTTCATGAGCATTGGAATAATGAACAGGATAAAAAATACTCACGCAATTTGGGTGATACAACTGGTATAGAACTAATATCCCAGTTCGGAGTACCAAATTCAATCTATGATGATCCTAATGCCCAGATGGCAACTTCTTTCATACTAAAACAAAATTATCCAAATCCGTTTAATAACAGTACGGTAATTTCTTATGGACTTAATAAAGGTTCGCATGTTAGTTTAGTTATCTATGATCTGTCCGGTAAAAAAGTCAGGACGCTGCAGCAGGGGCATCAGAATTCTGGTATTTACAGTGTGCGTTGGGATGGAACGGATCAATCTTCAGTAGCTGTGGCATCGGGTATCTATATTTATACGTTATCAGCTAGCCGTGAAGGAAGCGCCATAAGCCGGTCGAAGCGGATGTTGTTGGTTAAATGATGAAAATATTATCTTTTCTATTACTCCTGTTTATCCTTTGTAGGGCTGATCAGTGGGAAACATTTACAACCAGAAATAGTGGCTTGATTAGTGATACTGTCCATGTAATCCTGATCGATTCAAACGGCATTAAATGGTTTGGCACAGAACGGGGATTAACCGGATATAATGGGCAGATATGGAAAAACTTTACCACGGAAAATGGATTAGTAAACAACCGTATAAATGATTTGGCTATTGAGGAGAATGAGTTGGAATATACGTTATGGGTTGCAACCGATGGCGGCGTATCATCAGCAACTGTCTCTTCGATTCAGGATGTTTCATTTGGTAGTTTCTATACGAGCAGCAATTCCGGCTTGCTTTCAGACTCGGTAAGGGCAGTGGCTCTTGATCCCAATATGGTCAAATGGTTCGGTACTGACCAGGGGGTTTCAATGCTCTCAGGGCAAACCTGGCACCAGGCCACTTCTGAGGATTATTTGCTTAGTAATTTGATTAAGGACATTGAGTCTGACCAAACCGGCCTGGTGCATATCGCTACGAGAGGAGGGGGTGTATCCAGGTTAAAATTGGATGAAATCGATGGTATTACAACGGCCTCTACAATCGTTGCCATATGGAGCTGGCTGATAAGCGATACGATACTTACCATTTTCATTCAGAACGATAATGTGAAATGGTTCGGGTGCGCTGAGGGCGCTTTTAGACATGTCGGCATCGATTCTAAAATGAATTGGACAGTATATCAGGAATCTAATGGACTGATCAATAACCATGTACAGGCAATATGCCAGGAGAAGAACGGTGGTGTTTGGTTTGCTACGCATAGCGGTGTATCGCGGTTATCTGCTGACAGTATTACAAGTTTTACCCGCGAAGATGGTCTGGCCAGTAATAATATTTTTGATATCGCTGTCGATATTGATGATAGTATCTGGTTCGCTAGCGATGCTGGGATTACAAATCTCTCTTCTGTATCAACCATAAGCAAAGGAAAAGACATACCGTATAGTTTTAAGCTTAACAATTTCCCGAATCCATTTAATTGTGGAACTGTGCTTCAATTTCAATTGCCTACTCCCCAAAAAATTGAATTTTCCATTTACAGTTTGCTAGGGAAGACAGTCAGCAAAATATCACAAAGGTTTCTACCAGCAGGTACACATCGCGTCTATTGGGAGGCTGTTGATGAAAACGGGCAGAGATTACCATCCGGCGTGTATTTTGTTGTACTGTCCCTTTCGGGGAGAAACATAATCCACAAAGTGATTTTGCTCAAATGAAGTATATAGAAAAATTGAAGTTTAACGATTCTTTAAGTAGAAGAAATTTTTTAAAAGTTGCTACAAATAAAGGTATCGGAACATTGTTAGGTCTCTCAGTTCTTGTTGACTCGAATTGTAAATTTAATTCAACTGAGATGCCTAATCGTGTCCTTGGTCGAACAAAACTTTCTGTATCTCTGTTGGGATTTGGATGTACCCAGGTGAAAGATAAGAAGGTATACCAGCATGCTATTGAACTTGGCATCAATTATTTTCATATGGGCGATAGAGATCCAACTTATAATCTGGATGCATGTGCGGCTCTCCTTCCTTATAGAAAAAAAATAATAATTGCCTATATGTCTTATCCTAAGGCTTCAAGAACTCAGCTGTTGGATGATCTGGATAATTATTTAAAGCAATCAGGTTTTGGTTATTTAGATGTATGGTTTGTAATTACTCCACGGCCAGAAGTACTAAATGCGTTTCACGAAGCGATAAGTATAGCTTACCAAGCAGGTAAAATTCGCTGGTCTGGAATTACTACTCATAGTCTTGATCGCGATGTTAAAATTTTAACTACTCAAGATTCAAAAGTCGATGTAGTCATGATGGCCTATAATTATCTATCACCACCTGCTCATAGCGATATCTTGGGTAAGTTTCACCATGCAAATTTAGGAATTACACCGATGAAACCTCTGGCGGGTAAGTTTTATCAAAGGACTATCAATAAACCAGATCCCCTACTTCGTTGGTTAGCGGATGATACTAGGATTCACACCATTCCTGTAATTATGAATACCATTGAGCAAGTAGATCAAAATGTAGCAGCTGTAAAACTACCAATATCACAAGAAGATTTAGATGTGCTTCAGACGCTCTATGTTTACAATTCCCAGCGCTATTGTCGTATGTGTGGTGCTTGTAATGGAAAATGTCCGAAACAATTATCGGTATCTGACTTGGTGCGTACGGCAATGTATTCAGAGGGTTATAAAGATATTGAACTTGCCAGATCAAATTTTTTATCCATCCCAAAAAACAACCGCAAGATATCTTGTGAAACGTGTGACCAATGTCTTGTTATATGTCCTAACGGTGTCGCGATAAAGGAACGAATTTGTGGTGTAAAGGAATTGTTGGTCTAATGACAAGCAATATAAAGTTGTTGTGAGACCTAATTTCAGATTCGTTTTCGGCGCTATATCTAAATTTAAATTATATCCCGGCAGTACTTGTAGATTACGCAAATTCTTCCGGGATATAATTTTATTTAGCATCTTTTACTATAAAAATAGTGAACATGAATAATGAGATAAGGTAGTTACAAGCATCAATCAAACAAGAGTACTAGTGGAAAAACTAACGATTAGGGAGAAGCTCGGATTCAGCTCCGGTGAGTATGCGGGTAGTGTGGTATGGCAAGCGTTCATGTATTTCTTATCGCTTTTCTTTCAGTAAAAGAACGTGTACAACCGGATATATCGCAAAGAACCAGCCTGAAGAATGATTTGCAAGATCTGATAAATAATAAGCCCTGGATCATCCTGGCCACGGTTTCAGTTATAACTCTGATATATGTTGCTATCCGCAGTGCGGTCATCATGTATTATTTTAAGTACTATATTACAAATGTAGCGGCTGCAGGGCCATTTATGGTAACGGGTACCCTTGCTGTAATGCTTGGTGTAATTCCGACAAAGTGGCTGACAAGTAAAATAGGTAAGAAACGCTTGTATATTCTGAGTATGATTATCGTTGCCCTTTCATCTGCGGGCTTTTTTATTGCCGGTCCGGAGGATATCGTGTGGATTTATGCCATGCAGATTATCTTTTCTTTTGCTTCCGGACCGTCAATGCCACTGTTGTGGTCGATGCTCGCCGATGCAGCCGATTACTCGGAATGGAAAAACGGACGACGGGCGACCGGCCTGGTTTATTCAGCCGCAACCTTCAGTCAAAAAATGGGTTTCTCAATTGGTGGTGCTGTGTTCATGTTCATTCTCTCCATTTTTGGCTATGTGGCCGATGCCCCCCAGACAGCTGAATCAATATTGGGGATTAAGTTATCGTTAAGCTTGATCCCGGCGGGAATTGCTGCTCTTGCCATATTTGCTCTTTTATTTTATCAGCTGGATGATAAACGCGTCGCTGAAATAGGTGATGAATTGGCAAAGCGAAAACTACAAGCGATATAAGGATTGGTTATCAACAGAGTGATATCATATCTTTGAATAACAAAAGAAATTGAAGGAGATTAGGAGATTATGCAAGAATCATTATTCAAAAATAAATTACATAAACTCTATACGGAATATGAAGAATTGATTCATCGAAAAAATGTTGAGCTACCTTCAGAAAACGGGATCTATAGCCGTTTTAAATATCCGGTCCTTACTCGAGAGCACGTCCCGATTTTTTGGCGATTTGATATAGATTACTCAAAAAATCCTAATTTACTAGAAAGACTTGGAGTAAATTCTGTATTTAATACCGGCGCCATGCTATATAATGGAAAAGTCATTCTTATGTTGAGAGTAGAAGGATATGATCGAAAGTCGTTTTTCGCTGGTGCCGAAAGTGAATCGGGTATGGATAATTTCACATTTTGGGATTATCCCATTGTGATACCGGCCAGGGATGAACCCGATACAGATGTGTATGATATGCGCTTAACAGTCCACGAAGACGGCTGGATTTATGGTGTATTTTGTGCAGAAACGAAAGATCCCGATGCACCCCCTGAAAATCAATCCGCAGCGTTAGCTAGAGGAGGGATCGCCCGGACCAAAGACTTGGTGCATTGGGAACGTCTTCCGAACCTGAAATCAAAATATCGGCAACAGAGGAATGTGGTGTTACACCCTGAGTTTGTCAATGGGAAATATGCACTATATACGCGTCCTATGGATAGTTTTATCAGCACAGGTTCGGGTACAGGAATCGGCTGGGCCCTGTTGGATGATATGGAAAATCCTGTCATAACAGATGAAATAATAATAGACAGAAAGATTTTTCATACCATTAAAGAGGAAAAAAATGGTCAAGGTCCACCACCACTGAAAACCAGCGAAGGATGGCTGCATTTAGCACATGGTGTGAGAAATACGGCTTCCGGATTGCGTTATGTTCTGTACATGTTTATGACGGATCTTGAAGATCCATCGAGAGTTATTTACGCACCTGGCGGATATTTTATGGCCCCTGAAGGGGACGAATGGATCGGCGATGTTTATAATGTACTATTTTCCAACGGGTGGGTCCTCAAGGAAAATGGTGATGTGCTGATTTATTATTGTTCAGCGGATACAAGAGTTCATGTGGCAAAAAGCACCATTGAATTACTGCTTGATTATGTCAAAAATACGCCACCTGACGCCTATTGTTCTAATGCATGTGTTGAACAGAGAATGCAACTAATAAAAAAGAATATGCAATTTATAGGTCAATTTAAACCTGTTGGGGACAATCGGTGAATCAACGCACGAATTATTGAATATAAATAAAATGGAGGAAGTACTTGAAAATTCAACGCTCTGTTATCCTAATTCTTTTATTCACGACGCTATTGTTTTCTCAGGAAATTTATCGATCGACATACCGCCCGCGCAGTGGAATTGCTCATGGCGGGATTGGTACCGGATCTATTGAATTGAGAAAAGACGGTCAGTTCTATAATTGGTCAATATTTAATAATTATCCCAAAGGTAGCGGTCCGATATTTAAATTGGCTTCATTACCGCGATCTTTTAATGAATCATCATTATTATTCTTCATCGTTCGCTATCAATCGGAAGGTGAGGATGCAAAAATCAAATTACTTCAACTTAATAATGAATATGATGATGGATCTATGATTGGTATCGCCTATTATTATCCCTGGATGACGGCGGTTGAGCAGATAGAATATGAAACCAGATTTCCTTACACCAAGATGAATTTCACAGACGCGGAAATGCCTTTCGACATCGAATTAACGGTACACAGTTCGTTCATACCTCATGATCCAAAAAATTCAGCATTGCCGGGTGTTTATTTCGATTTTACAATTACCAGTACATCGCAAAAAAAAGTGAATGTATTTTTAATTGCTACCTTAAGAAATTTAGTCGGTTATGACAGCAAAGAAAAATATTTTACTTCACACATCGTTGAAGACGAGGAGTACAAATATTTCGATTTATCGGTAGGTGGAATAGATGAAAATCATCCTACTTATGGCCATATGGGATTGGCTTCTTTATCGGATCAATCGACCTATTATCTCGGCTGGGAGCACAAACATCCCTATTATGAATTACTGGTAGTGAATAATACCTTCCCGAACATCGACGACACCGAAGGCAGAAACATGATCGATAAAGAAAGCGGTAAGAGAATAGGCCGCTTTCAATATTCCTCCTATGATCAGAGACATTTCAGTTCAATTGGTATAACGAAGGATCTTGATCATAAGCAATCCTTTAGGCATCAATTTTTATTTACCTGGTATTTCCCCAATGCATATGGCTCTTACAATGTTCAGAATAAAGAAGAAAGGGCGGATTGGAATAGATGCGATGATTACTGGGTAGATCAAAAGATCACAAAAAAGATTGGCAATTACTACAACAACTTTTTTGATAATGCTGCGGATGTTGCCCAATATATGATCGAGAATAGATCAGAAATAATCGCAAAGACCAAAAGATTTTTTGATGATTTTTATTCAAGTGATCTGGAGATGTTCCTTCTGGAGCAAATAGCATCCAATTTGAACACTTTCCGAACGAGTTCGACATTCGATGAAAGGGGAAAATTTGGAATACGCGAAGGAATGAGTGCTGCTCAAAGCTGGGGACCCAATAACACTTCTGATGTCATGTATTATGGATCAACCTCTGTTATATCACTTTTTCCTAGTCTGCAACTGGCCGGTATGCGAGCGCATAAAGGGGTGCAGCATGAAAGTGGAGATATTGCGCATGGTCTGGCGTTTGATTTGGATTATACTCAGAACGGAACCTGGGGGGTGAGTCATAGAGTGGATCTGGTAGGGAATTATATTCAAATGGTGGTGCGCGATTATTTATGGACAAATGATCAGGAGTATATCGAAGAGATGTGGCCGTCCTTGAAGGCTGCATTCAATTTTGCCATTGAACACTGGGATAACAATGGCGATCAGATGCCTGATATGAATGGCATCATGTCCAGTTATGACAATTTTCCCATGTACGGTCTGGCCTCCTATATTCATTCACAATGGCAGAATACGGCAAAAGGGATGTATGAATTAGCAAAAACATTAAATGATTCAGAGATGGAGCAGAAAACGGAGGAAATTTACAAAAGAGCGACGGAATTAATGGAAAAACACCTTTGGAATGGAGAGTATTATGTATTGACAAACGATATTTCCGGAGGTAAAGGGATTGATGATGGCTGTTTAACGGATCAGGCCATTGGTCAGTGGATGGCTCATCAATCCGGATTTGGGCACTTGCTCAATACAAAACACGTGAAATCCGCCTTGAAAAAGATTTTGGAAATGTCCTATCGACCGCATTTTGGATTGCGTAATTGTACCTGGCCTGAATATCGTGATTTGTTTCCCATACATGAGAGCAATCTATGGGTCGATCAGGCAAACACTTGCTGGACCGGTGTTGAATTGGCATTCGCATCTTTCATGATGTATGAAGATATGTATGAAGCTGCGGTTCAGGTTGCCAAAACGGTTGATGATCGCTACAGAAAAAACGGATTATACTTTGATCACCAGGAATTTGGTGGACACTATCTACGGCCAATGTCAGCCTGGGGAATTCTTAATGGCTCTTTGGGTCTGGCAATAAGGAATAATAATTACATATTCTCCCCGTGTATTCCTGATAATGAGTATAAAATTCTTTTTTCCGGAAACAAAGGCACAGCATTTTTCAGGAAAAAGGAAGGAATTGTTGAAATTGAGGTAAGAAGCGGAGAATTTGAACTGGCGTCTATTTCACTGGAAAACGACCTGGTAAAAGTCGGGGCAGGCGTACATGTAAACGGCAAACGCACTGCTTTTATTGCTGAACCGGGCGAAACGAGTACAGTATTTCGGTTTAGTACACCACTCAGATTAAAAACAGGCAATAAACTAACCATTAAATGAGTAAATGCACTCGCAGCTAAAAATCATAAGTTTGGTATATACTGGGACGTTATAGTTACAGAGGGAGAAGGATAATAGTAATGTTAATCGTTTACGAAAGGGAGGCACAAATGAAAACCGTCATTTTCGCAGTGTTAAGTATTTTTTTTATGACTCATATAGGCCACGCTGCTGAAAAGCAAAAAATTATTTTTGATTGTGATCTTGGCGGTGATATTGACGATGCATTTGCCATGGCGCTCATTTTAGCCAGTCCGGAATTTGAGGTGCTGGGACTCGTGATGGATCATGGCAATACGCCAAAACGTGCGCAGGTGGCCTGCCGGATATTGTACGAGTGCGGACTCGAAAATATACCTGTGGTCATCGGTCGACATACGGTTATGGTCGTCGGCGAAGACACTACTTTGGCAGGTAGCTCGCACCAATTTGCCTGGGCTGAGGGCTTTGATAAAGTTAAACCTATTGAACAAAATGCACCAGATTTTATTATTGAAAATATTAGAAAGTACCCCAATGAAATCATCATTTTTACAGTAGGACCTGTGCCGAATATCCGGGATATCATTGAGAAAGATGCGCATGCCCTAAAACTGGCTAAAAGAGTTGTCTCGATGTTCGGTTCCTTTTATATGGGCTATGCTACCGGGTCAAAGCCGATACCCGAGTGGAATGTGCGGGCAGATATCGCCTCGGCAAAAATGTTCGTAAATGCCGGAGTAAATCCGCTTTTTGCCGGTCTTGATATTACGACATTTGTTAAACTGAATGAAGAAAATCGCATGCGTCTGCTTTACCGAAATTCTCCATTGACGGATGCACTGTGCGGCTTGTACACGCTGTGGCGTTTTGAAGAATTCGCTTATCCCAATTGCACCATGTTTGACGGCGTTGCTGTCGGTATGGTTTTATGGCCGGAATTGTTTACAACGAAAAAAGTGCATGTTATGGTTGATGATCGCGGTTATACCTTGGTCGATGAAGCCGAAGATCCGAATTGCGAAATAGGTGTCACCATAGATTCCGAAGAATTCATTAATCGCATGATGAAACGTTTGCTTAGACAAAATTTAATAAGAGAATAATTACTCGCAATGCCGGGAGTCTGATAAAATTTAGGAAGTAAATTATGTATAAGGCAGTTATTTTTGTGCTTTTGTTAAAGATTATGGCTTGTTCTGGTAAAATTGAAACTCAGGATACAAGGCGGTTTTTTTCTGAACAAAGTTTCTGGAATCAGCCTATCCCTAAAGAAGCTGAAATTGATCCGCGCTCAGATAAATGGATCAAAATGTTGAAGCAAGAGCCGACAAATGAGTATTTTGGCATAAACTGGAAACAATTTACCATCCCGGTATATGAAGCAGATGAAAACACGACTTTAGTTTATGTTAATTACCATTATCTTACAGAGCAAGAGAAAGAAATCTGGATAACGAAATTCGAAAGAGAGAGATTTGGGCATGGTCCCGATTTTAATCCTGTTCCCATTCCGCAGGGTGCTTTTCCAGATCCAGAAGAAGATGCGCATTTTTGTGTTGTGGACTGGAAAAGAAAATTGGCCTGGGATATGTGGGGTTTGCGTAAGCTGGAAAATGGTTCCTGGGAATCGAATACAGGTATGATGTACCGACTCGATGGCGATGGTGTGTTTGATGGCTTCAAACTTGGTTATCTAGATAGTGAAAGCGTTCACTTTCATGGGCCAAGCCGTGCCGCTGGCGTTCCTGCCATAGCAGGCCTGATTATGTATGACGAAGTAATGGCTGGCGAAATCCGTCATAAGCTCTCATGTGCCACGCGATACGCAGCTTATAAAGAGTTCATCTACCCCGCATCCTGGACAGACGGATTTGTAGAAGGCGGAATACCCGAGGGTGCAGTCATCCAATTAGATCCCGAATTGGATTTGTCCCAATTTGATTTAACAACTGAAGAGACAGTAGTTACCCTGGCATTACAGAAATATGGAATGGTGATTGTAGATGTAGCTCAAGGTCAGCCTATTTATGCGGAAGGATTATGGGGGCATCCCGATAAGTCTTGGGAAGGCAAATTACGTGATTGGGATGGTGGAATCAATTCGATTCCTTATGACCATTACCGGGTGTTAAAAGTTGAGAACGTTCAATTTAAAGGAGACGAAAGATCCCGCATGAATGGGATGTACTGGGAAAACAGGTAAGTAATCATAGCTTGTATTTTAAGTAATTTATATTAATAAATAAAAGGCACATTTATGAAAAATGTAGTCATTTGGTTTCTAATTTGTTCCATTTATTGGACGTTAACCTTTGCACAAGCAGATAAAACAGATCAGGAAATTAGACTTTTGGTTCGGGGTGATGATATTGGGTTTTCTCATGCAGCAAATCTTGGCTGCATCGAGTCTTACAAGTATGGGATCATGCGCTCGGTTGAAATTATGGTACCAACCCCGTGGTTTATGGAGGCGGTTCAAATGCTGAATGAGAATCCGGCTCTTGATGTGGGCATACATCTGACCCTTACGAGTGAATGGTCTAATCTGAGATGGCGTCCGCTAACGAGGGCAAAGAGTATTGTAGATTCAAACGGTTATTTTTTCCCCATGGTGTGGCCAAACAAAGACTTACCGCCTGGTACATCTATTCATGAGTCTGATTGGAATATTAATGAAATTGAAAAAGAACTGCGTGCACAAATCGAACTGGCTATGCAACATCTGGCAAATATTTCCCATATCACAGATCATATGGCTTTCACCAGTCTCGATCCGAGTCTTGAACAACTGGTGGATAAACTGGCTGAAGAATATAATTTAGATGTAAATTATTATGATGATGCCATAGAACGATTTCCCGGATGGGAGCAAGCACAAACATTACAACAACGCATTGATTATTTTATCTTCAATTTGGAAGAACTGCAACCGGGAACCTATATATTTGTCGATCACCCGGCAAAGGATACACCGGAAATGCGCTCTGTTCATCACAAGGGATATGAAAATGTCGCGGAAGACCGTGATTGGGTTACACGCGTTTTTACCGATTCAAGAGTAAAAAAGACCATCAGAGAAAAAAACATTCGTTTAATTTCTTATAAAGATTTAAGGAACAAATGATAATTAGGTAATCAGATGAGCTGGATTAAAAGTTTATATAACAATATAGATATAAGGATTTTATCAAAGAGAAGTAATTCCAGGTTTGACAATAAATCTGGCTGCAAAACATCTTGAAATATTATTTAAAATATTAGAAAACTAATTGTGTGCCAGACAGTGCAATTGAAGGCACATAGCTAATGATTAATGTGGTGTATAGAAAGGGAAATAACATGAAAAACGGCAAACATTGTTATTTTGTAAGTGGTATCTTGTGTTTAATTACGCTCACCATAATCATAACTTCATGCGGTAAATCAGGTCCACCGGCTAAAATGATTCAATTATCTGCCATCTTTAATGATCACATGGTACTGCAACAGGGAGTGGCTATTCCAATATGGGGAGATGCAGATCCCGGTAGTGCGGTTGTTGTGGAATTAGCCGGTCAGAAAAAAACAGCGATTGTCAACCGGGATGGCAAATGGCGGTTAAAACTGAGTTCATTAAAACCTGGTGGGCCATATACGATGATGGTTATTGGTGTTGACACAATTAGTATTAGCGATGTTTTGGTTGGTGAGGTGTGGTTGTGTTCGGGTCAGTCCAATATGGAATGGCAGGTTCGCAATTCTAAGAATGCTCAGGAAGAAATGAACGATGCTGATTGGCCCAAAGTCCGCATGTTCACTGTTAAGAAAACGGTATCAGAGAAACCCGAGGATGATTGCGAAGGTGAATGGAGGATTTGTTCTCCGGAAGCCGTTGGTGATTTTTCGGCGGTAGGATATTTTTTTGGGCGCTATTTGCATCAAAAACTCAATGTTCCGATTGGCTTGATTCACAGTTCATGGGGTGGTACACCGGCTGAGGCCTGGACAAGATATGCCACTTTGGCATCCGATTCAATACTGGTTCCAATCTTAGAACGCTATGAGGAACTTAAAAAAAACTATCCGCAAAGACTGGCTGAATATAAGAAGCAATTAAAGGAAGTCGAGGAAAGTGGCAAGCTTTTGCCTGTTTATCAGAAAGATGATGAAAATAAAGGATTAAAGAAAGGTTGGGCCAATCTGGGTTTTGATGATAGCAATTGGGATGATTATAATGTCCCAGGCTTTTGGGAAAATCAAGAGAATATGCAGATCGACGGAGCCGTCTGGTTTAGAAAAACAGTCATCATTCCCGAAACATGGACAGGGAAAGAACTTATACTCACCCTGGGTGCCATTGATGATTTTGATGTAACTTATTTTAATGGTATTCCGGTGGGGAGCACGGGTGAAGAAACGCCGCAGTTTTGGATTCATCAAAGAGTCTATACGGTTCCCGCTGGGGAAGTTAGGGTTGCTGAAGCGGTGATTGCGGTGCGGGTATTCGATCATTTTGGTCAGGGTGGATTTGCTGGTCCTGGCATAGCTATGAAACTGGCACTCAAGTCAGATCAGAATATAGATCCTATCACTCTGGCAGGTCAATGGAAATGTAAAGTTGAAGCTGCACTTGATCCGTCACTGATCAGTGGACCGGGCGGTGAAGGACTTCCGCAGGAACCAAGGGGACCCGGACATCCCCATTCTCCGGCTGGTTTGTACCATGCTATGATTCATCCTTTAGCACCATATGCGCTAAAGGGGGCCATCTGGTATCAGGGTGAATCCAATGCAGGCAGGGCATATCAGTATCGTAGGCTTCTTCCAGCTATGATAAGAGACTGGCGAACTTTATGGAATCAGGATGAATTCTATTTCGGTATTGTGCAGCTGGCTAATTATATGCAGGTCAGTGATGAGCCCCAGGAAAGCGATTGGGCCGAACTACGAGAAGCCCAACTTATGACTGTATTAAATGATCCCTTAAGCGGTTTGGCCACGATAATCGATATCGGAGAAGCGGATGATATTCATCCCAGGAATAAACAGGATGTAGGTGCCAGATTGGCAATTTGGGCACTGGCCAGGTGCTACAGCCATGACTTGGAATACTCTGGGCCGCTGTACAAGTCCATGGCAATTGAAGATGGCAAAATCAGGCTGAAATTTAGTCATACGGCAGACGGATTATTAATACCGGGTGGTGGCGAGCTTAAAGGATTTTCTATTGCCGGCACAGATAAAAATTTTGTCTGGGCAAACGCAAAAATCGATGAAAACGATGTGATTGTATGGTCAGATAAAGTAAAAAATCCTGTGGCGGTACGTTACGCCTGGGCGGATAATCCTGTCTGTAATCTATATAATTCTGAGATGTTACCCGCAGTGCCATTTCGTAGCGATAATTTTCGTGGGATAACATTTCAAAATAGATAATATCTGAACAGATAATATTTAAAGTTGTGGGGAGTAGATTATGAAAGTATGTGTAAAGGTTTGCTTAATCTTTCTTTTAGTTTTAGTACCGCAGCATGTATTTTCGGGTGTGACTACTCAGGATGATACTGTAAAAGCAAAGCAGATAACAGAATTACCGGTAATTGATGGAAACGCCGATGATAACTGCTGGTCAAACAGTGCATGGCAGTACATCGATCAGGTTTGGATTACATATGGAGAAGTCATTGACTCTACTGATTTCTGGGGCCGTTATAAGGTTTGTTGGTCTGCAACTTCAAACCTAATCTATTTCCTTGTTGAGGTGGTAGACGATGTCTTTGTCGATGGGTATGTTTATAATAGCGATCCATCGCTTGGCGGAGGTTATCCCAATTATGATATTGTTGAAGTGTTTATCGATCAGGATAATTCCGGTGGATTGCATGTTTTTGATGGAACGGGAAGCACCGGACAGCAGTGGGGAACAAACGCGGAAAATGCATTCTCTTATCACATTGCGGTAAATTTATTACAGGAAGAGCAGACGGTGACTGAAAAAGTAGTCTGTGACATTGCCGGGACAGGCTGGGATAATTATCATATTTCCGATTATGGCGAACATTTTCCGAATTTCGCTTTGAAGTATTCCGCAGATAAATATGTTTGGGAATTTTCTATGGCCGTTTATGATGATTCTTATGATCATGCTGATCCTTCCGCGTCAAGAGTCAATTTAAAATTAGGCGATGTCATGGGTTTATCAATTGCTTATTGTGATAATGATGATCCCAATGAAGAGCCGAAAAAAAGAGACCATTTCATAGGATCTGTCTGGGTTCCACAGGAAGCGTATAACGATCACTGGATGAATGCGGATGGTTTTGGGACGCTTCAGCTGGTCGGAATTACAACAGGCATGACAAAAAACGCAAGACGTTCATTCTCAAATGTAGACATATATCCAAATCCGAACTCGGGATTCCTGAATTATAATGTAAATGGTAATCATATCAGTAACATTAAGTTCAAAATATATAATATCCTTGGTCAAAAAGTTCTTGAAATTAATAATGCAACCAGCCAGGTATCCCCTAAAAATCAATTATCACTAAAACACCTTCCCACCGGCATATATTTTTTTTCGGCCAAGATAGATAATCACATTGTTATGAAAAAATTTGTGATAATACAAGACTAATAGAAATAATCAGGTTTACAATAAAACCGCAAAGTTATACTATATAAAGTTTATATAGAATAGTTTTGTGGTTTTTTAATTTTATTAGGCATTTAAATTTAAATGGTGAGGGAATATGTGTTCAGTAAAAGAATTAGCTAAAATGATAGATCATTCTTTATTACATCCAACAATGACAGATGAAATTATGCAGCGTGAATGCGATGTTGCGAAAAAGTATGATGTGGCCTCAGTCTGTATTAAACCCTATGCCGTTAAAGATGCCGTTAAATGGCTGGAGGGGTCAAATGTACTTGTCGACACAGTTATCGGTTTTCCCCACGGGAGCAGTACGATTGATATTAAAATGCTGGAGACAGAAAAAGCCTTAGCGGATGGGGCTGGTGAAATCGATATGGTGGTAAACATCGGTAAAGTCCTCCAGGAAGATTGGCCGTATATCGAAAAAGAAATATCAGCAATTAATAAAGTAACAGTGAAAAACAGTGTGATTTTAAAAGTAATTTTTGAAAATGATTATTTGCCGGAAGATAAATTCAAAATAAAACTTTGTGAAATTTGTAGCGATGTTAAGGTTGCCTTTGTAAAAACCTCAACCGGATACGGTTTCGTGAAAGGTAAGGATGGAAAATATTCGTATACCGGTGCAACTGAACACGATTTAAAACTCATGCGGAAACATTCCGCTCCTGAGGTACAGATTAAAGCTGCCGGTTGTGTAAGGACTCTCGATGACCTCTTAAAAGTAAGATCCCTGGGGGTAACAAGAGTAGGTGCGACTGCCACAGTTACCATGCTGGAAGATGCCAAGAAGCGATTCGGAGATAAATCCTCATCAAATTATTAAAGTTGCGTTTACAATAATGTCACAGGTACAAATTCACCCCGGGCAGGCTCCACAGGATACACCGGCTGCGTACATCGATTTTTTACACGAAAAACTAAAAGGATAAAATTAATATGCAATTTGGATACTTTGATGATGTCAAGAGAGAGTACGTTATCACCAACCCGAAAACGCCAAAATCCTGGAGTAATTATTTAGGATCTAGAGAGTACGGAGCCATCATCACAAATAACGCCGGAGGCTACAGCTTCCATAAATCAGGTGGGATGGGACGTTTTTTACGATTTCGATTTAACTCCATACCTATGGATCAGCCAGGCAGGTACATTTACCTGAGAGATGAGGTGAACGGTGATTTCTGGTCCACATCCTGGCAACCGGTCGGTAAACCCTTGGATCAATATAAATCAGAATGCCGGCATGGTGCCGGGTATACGATTATTACCTCTGAATACGCAGGGATAAATTCTGAAACGATATATTTTGTACCACTAGCAAAAACCTATGAAATCTGGAAAGTCAAAATTTCAAACCAGGGGAAAAATCCCCGGAGATTAAGCGCTTTTACCTACCTGGAATATGCCTCAACCTGGAATGCCATCGACGACTTGTTGAATATCCAATATGTGCAGTATACAACGATAATGAGAGTTATTAACGGCATCATCGACCACGGGACGAATGTTTATATTCCTGAGATACCAGAAAATTTTAATGAGAAAGATCAGGGACGCCATACATTTATGGCTTTGATAGGTTCAGAGGTTATTGGTTATGATACGGATCGTGAACTATTTTTGGGTGATTACCGAACTTATGCCAATCCAGAATCAGTGGAGAAGGGCGTATGTAAAAACTCATTAGGATATGGTGATAATGCTTGTGGATCGCTGCATACACACTTTGAACTACAACCTGGTGAAGTTAAAGATTTTCTGGTGATTCTCGGTGTAGGGAAAGCCGATGAAAAAGGTAAAGAAGCTGTTCGGACTTATAAAGACCCGCTTTTAGCTGAAGCGGAGCTCAATCATGTTAAATCTCATTGGCATAAAAAATTAGCGGGTTTTACAGCAAATACTCCCGATCCGGAATTGAACAGTACGATTAACATGTGGGGTGCTTATAATAACCTAATGACATTTACCTGGTCTCGCGCGGTCAGTTTGATTTATTCAGGTATCGACCGCGATGGTCTGGGTTACCGTGACACAGTCCAGGATTTGGTCGGAGTGGCCCAATTAATTCCTGAAGAAGTGAGAGAAACTCTGGAACTCATGATCATGGGTCAGGTTTCGACAGGAGGCGCATTACCGATTGTCCTACCCACATCACACCAACCCGGTAAAGAAAGCGCACCACAGGAAAATGGGTACCGCTCGGATGACTGTATGTGGTTGTTTAATGCCATTCCTACATATGTCAAGGAAACAGGTGATATTGAATTTTACAATAAAGTATTACCGTATGCAGATAAAGGCGAGGATACCGTATTTGCTCATATGAAGAAAGCGATCGAATTTTCAATCAAGCGCAGTGGTAATCACGGTTTCCCTTGCGGTTTGGCTGCGGATTGGAATGACTGTCTGAAATTTGGGCATAACGGTGAGTCGGTTTTTGTCGCTTTACAGTTGAGACTGGCGTTAAGCGTCTATATCGAAGTTTCACAATTACTAGCACAAGAAGATGAAAAAATCTG
>SMTZ1_10002768_pt1 | contig 17576 bp, 12 predicted proteins | sample DeeMarSWOR136_30_FD_25667 | JGI IMG/M metagenome (IMG submission 25667)
CAGGGTGTCGTTTTCATCCTGGGCTTCCCACTTGAAAAGGGACGTGTAAGCACGGTACACCCCCACCGCAGTGCCGGCGGCGGCGGATTGGGGAGTACCGCCAGTAGAGGTCCTGACCGTGTAGACCTTGTCGGAAGTCCGGCCATGGATAAAAGCTAGGTAGTAGGTCGCGGCGACTTGATACTGCAGCACATCACCCACACCGACATTGTCCGGCATGGGGCCGGAGAAGGTGGCCGTGGAGCCAGATATTTCCACGGTGCGCGAGCCGGTGTTGAGGTTGTTTCCATTCGTGCCAACACTGCGGTAAAGAGGGGTAGGGGGGGGTGGCCCCGCGAGCGCCAGTATCTTCGATTCCCCATTCAGGCCTGTGTCTGCGGCAGTTGCCTTAACGTGGTACTGGGGATTAGCGGGCGCAGAGGTGAACTTGTTCAGCAGCCCAAAGCCTTTGCCGTGGTCGCCTTGATTTTGAAACGGGAAACCCAGCGTGTACTGGTTCACCGCCTGATCTCCAGTCTGGTCATTCCGCAACTTGTTGAGGGTGCTGGAAATTGACCTGGCAGCAGAAACCGTCGTGACAAATTGCTCAGACGCTATGACGACTACTTCGGTGCCAGCAGCAAAGGAGGTGCTCAGCGTGTTTATGACCGTCTCGGTTGTCCCAATGCTCGTGCTCGCGCCGTCGTTGTGCGCGGCTGACACCCCTGTCATCGACGTTATGCTGAAAGCCACGATTTTTGCGCAACCAAGGATTTTTTTATTAGTACTAATGCCAGTAGCAGTGTACGTTGGGTTGGCTGGTGCCCCACTGTGTAGATACGGTATAAAATGGACTTGTTTATTACCCGAACCCACTGCGTGATATAGGCTATACTCATTCTCGGCCACCGTTACCCCACCAGTCTTAAGTCTCGCATTTATTAATTGTTCAGCATCATTACCGGTGTTTTGGGATTCAAATATGGCCAGGACCACGTTGTCCCCTGCTGGCAGAGACGTCGACAAAGTAGTCAAAATAGTTTCCGAGGTTAGAATGTTGTCCTCCGCACCCTGTGCCTGTTCGCCGGTAACCCCGTTAATGGCAAGTATCTTCGCTTCTCCGCTCATGCCTGCCACGCTTCCCGTTGCCTTGACGGCATAGGACGGGTTCAAACCTGCACCCGTGTCGATGCCTGTCAGGACATACCATCTCTGATTGTGCGGACCAGTGTTGGTACAAGAAATTTCGTATTGGTTGCTCATGAGGGTGGGTCCCCCCACCCTTTGAAGGAGCAGATTTCCAGCTGCTATGCTGGCGAACACTGTTGACTCAACTTGGACTGCGGCTATCACGAAGTTGTTTCCTGCGGCGAATGTCGTGGCGAGCTGTGCCAGGGTTGTCCCGCTCGTTCCTATGGCCACGCTCTCGCCGTCAACGAACGCAGTTTGACTAGGGTACGCCCGAGCCGGAAATAGGAGGGAGAAGAGCAATAAGGCAGCAAAGCAGAGGAGCATGTTTGTCTTCGCTGTCTTGAATAAAATTCTTCTTATTTTGTTCCTCCCTCCGTTTTTCATGTCTTCATTACCATCCTGCAGCAGGGACATTAAGATAAACAATGCTTTGTGTTTCAGCCCTTTTATCTTGATACCCCACAGATAACCTTTATTCATTTTATGCCATTTCGATGATCCTAGCTTCAGGAGCAAAATACGTACCAAGAGTTGATAATTTTCGTCTATGGGGAAAATTTGGCCCCGCTCGAGTATATTCTTTCCAAGTGACTGATTTTTTAGCATTCTTTTGAACATAGGAGGACAAAAACGGAAAGAGTGAAATCGATAAAGATCGTATATTACGATTTCTTTGTCGAAGCGGGAAATAAAACAGAGTCGCAAAAATTTCGTATTTATTTCTAAAAATTGTCGGTCATAACGGGTTGGAGGGTAGAGGTTGAGGTTAAGGTTGAGGTTAAGTTTAAGGTTGAGGGAGAGCCGAGTCCTTAGTTGAATCATCCGTTTCGGTTCATCCAGGAATGGATACCAGACATTCTTTACTGTTTGCTCCAGGGATTTGCGCAACAGCCCGTTAAAGTCTGACCCCAAAAGGGGGGGCCTTTCGCACGCGAAAGGCCCCGTGGTGAAAAATAGCTTTCCGTTTGGTTTGTCTTAGTGTCTTCTTAGTGGTTTAGGATATTGGGGTCAGACTTTAATATTGAATTTTCCTGACGTCTATGCTACATACGCAAAACAGAAAGGGAGGAAAATAGCCGAATATCTCCTAAATGAACAGCATATGGCACGGAAACCCAGAATAGAATATCCAGGAGCTTTTTTTCACATCATCGTCAGGGGCAACAATCGGGAAACTATTTTCCGGGACAGCCGAGATTACCTGCGCTATTTGGAGAAGCTGGTTTACTTCTGCCAGGAGGGAAATGTGAGGCTGTATGCGTACTGCCTTATGCCGAATCACATCCATCTTCTGTTAGAGATGGCGAGGGTGTCTCTGTCAAAGGTGCTGCAGCGGTTTCATACTTGGTACACTATGTATTTTAACAGGAGATATGATCGGGTAGGGCATGTCTTTCAAGGACGCTATAGAGCCATTCTTTGTGACAGGGATGCCTATCTTCTCGAGCTGGTTCGTTACATCCATCTGAATCCTATACGGGCTGGCCTGGTTGACAGCCCCGAAGATTATCCGTGGAACAGCCATAGGATCTACATCGGCGTAGATAAATCTGAGGCGGTCGATCCTTCCTTCGTTTTGCGACAGTTTGCTGATGACTCTTCGGCTGCAAGGAAATCTTACAGATCATTCGTCATGGAAGGGGCCACCCAGGGTAGACGGGAGGATTTGTACAAGGTAAGTGATCAAAGAATTCTCGGTAATGAACCATTCCAAAAGCAGGTTATCCGACGCCAGGCAGGCAAAAGAGGCGAATTAGCAGGAATGCCCACCGTTGATTTTGGATTGGATGAGTTAAAAGAGATCATGGAAAAGGTCATGGGGGTAAAATCCGATTCTCTGAGATGTGGAGGGCGATCCGGCGCATGGATGCGTCGGATTTTCTGCTATATTGCGCGAACGTATGGCGTTTACAAGGCAAAAGATGTCGCCGTGTACATAGGGAAAGACGTGGCTACCGTGACGCACGCCGTTCGTTTCGTTGAAAACCTGCTCGATGCAGGCGATCAACAGGCCGTAACTGTGATCAAAAGAGTCCGGGGGCAAATAACGAGAAGGCGCGTAGGAAGCAAGAGGGAGGGGAACAGCAAAAATTAAAAATTAAAGTCTGACCCCAAAAGGGGGGGCCTTTCGCACGCGAAAGGCCCCCTGGGTGAAAAATAGCTTTCCGTTTGGTTTGTCTTAGTCCTCGTCTTAGTCGATAACCTCCCTCCAGGAGTGGATGGTCAGCCTATTGCCAGCCAGATCGACCTTGAACTGGTGGATGGTGGTGTCGCTGGTCTGGACGACGACGCTGCTCTCGGAGGGGTTGAACACGATATCCGATGGGACCCCGTACCCGATTTCGATGTGCCTGGGGACGGTGCCGCCGATCTTGTCGTTCTCGTCCACAATGCCGTCGCCGTTGGCATCGAACACCGGCTCGGCCGGGAGGCACCCGTTATCGTAGTTGACGCAGTAGAGCCTGGCGATGCCGCCAGCGTCGCAGGGATCGTCGCTGGGCTGGAAGGTGGTGAAGAAGACGTACCCGCCGATGACCAGGGAAGAGGATAATACCCGCTCCCCCGGGCCCTCGACCAGATCCAGATACCACCCGAACCCTCCCTGGATGGGTTCGCACGTGAATGCGTCGGTCTGATCGGCCAGCCCTCCCTTTCCCACCTTGACGGCGTTATCCTTCACCGCGTAGAAGGTTTGCACTTCAAACGGGGGTATCCTGTCAGCCTCTGTATAGTACTTGCCCGTTCCGAAGTAGGCCATTATGTGGTCCTGCCCATCCTCCCGGTAGAGGGAGAGGCTGGTGGGGACGGTTATGGGCTGGCCGGGGACGGTGCTGAGGATGTGGGTATTCTTCCACCTGCTGGGGTCCGCGAGCTTCTGGTCGATCTCTACTATGAAGAGCTTCTCCGTCAGGCATCCCACGAAAATCCTGTCCGTAAAGCCGTCCAGATCCCAATCGACGGCCCTGAGGCTGGGGAGCATGTTCTCGGGGGACCCGGTCAGGCAGAGCTCGGATCCGATCTTCTCCCCGGTCAGCGCGTCCACGGCGACGAGGTACCCCTTGGTATCCGCATTCTTACGGCCCGATCCGATGAAAACCACCCACCTCTCCTGGTCGGCGAGCCAGCACCGCTCGACGGTGGGTATGGAGAACGATTCGCCCAGACACGGGTCGCTGAATTGCCAGAGGGGCTGCACCCCTGCGGCGCTGGAGTCGGTGATATCCAGGCCGAAGAAGCAATTTCCCCCTCCCCGCTCACCTCCGACCAGCACCTTCCGATGGACCCCTCCTACGAAGATCTCCGCCACCCTGGGCGAGAGGTCCACGAAGTACTCGTGGCAGTAGTCCACCCTGGCCAGGTCCTTGAGCTTAGGCAGGAGGTTATTGGGGACGAAGGCCCACTTCTCCTCCCCGGTATTGATGTCGAAGGCGTGGAGCATGCCGTCGTTTGCCCCCACATAGACCGTGTTCTTCAATATCACGGGGCTGGAGTAGGCGATATCCCCCAGCTTCCACCCGTTCCTTTCGCGGTAGCCGTCCTCGCTGGAGCCCCGGATGTAGCGGATGATCTTCTTGGCCTCGGCGTCATCGGCGGCGCCCAGGAGGTCGGACAGCTTTTGGTTATCGGCGTCAATAGTGGTGCTATTGGCCTCGGTGAACGACACCTTCTTGGTCATGGTGACACCGGCCCCTTGTTGGTCGTCCATGGCGGTGAAGATATCCCGGTCCCCGTGGCCTCGGTTCTTCAACCCGAACCCGGCCTCCCAGATGGGCTGGTCGCCGTCCTGGTAGGGGAGCTTGAAGGCCTCCAGATAGCCCTTCCACCCTTCGGGGATGAACTTGGCCCGGAGGAGCCTTTTCTTACCCTCGGTTTGGGTCGATTGGACCGCGACCGCCGTTCCCGAGGCGACCTTGTTGATGATCTCGTTGATGGTGGCCTGGAGGGCCAGCCGGAGCTCGGCGTAGTCGTCCGCGGTGTAGAAATACCGGTGGTAGTGCATGCTTGCGGGGTCGTCCCATTGATCCTGAAGCCCGGCCAGGCCATTTCCGTTGAAGGCCGCATCCAAGAGGACTTGGGTGTATATGGTGAACCCGATGGTGAAGGTGTAGATATTCTGCTTTTCCTTTAAGTCCGAGCAGTCGTTCTGATAGAGGTAGTACGCCACGTCGTCCAGGTAATCCGACCCACCGTAGTAACCCATGTTATCCTCACTGCCTCCATCGCGGTCACCATCCCAATCTTTCTTGAGGAATTCCAGGTCATCGGAATCGAACGTGGGGTAGCCGTCGGTCACGATGATGACGAAGTTCTTCTGGCACCAATTCTCGATGGGGCTCGGGTCGTCCGGGACGCCATCGCCATCTTCATCAAATTCGCCCTTAAAGTAGAGCCAGGCGTCCTCCAGCGCCTCCGCAGAAGGGGTCCACCCATTAGCCCACACGCTGTCTATCTTTCCGAATATCACGTCCTTAGGCTTGCCGCACCTGGCCATAACGCGTCCCCCTTGTTCTCCTACGAGCCTCATAAACCCGAAGCGGACACCTTCGGTTGTGTCGACGAGGTCCCTTACCACTTTCTTGGCCACGACGATTCGGGTCAGAACGGCGCGCTGGTCGGGGTCATCGTGCTGTTGCTTGAGGGCGGCCCGGTCGGCAGGGGTGGATTCGTAAAAGAGCCAGTTGAGGTAATCGTAGTCATACCAGGTTTTATACTCCGTTTTTAGGTTGCCATCGTCATTTAACATCTTTGCAGGATCAGGAGGATCGGGCTCACGGCTGTAGGTGGCGTAGGGCAGGAAGATTTTTATATGGCTTGGGTTCCCCGCGTTGTAATCCCCCTTATTGATAAAGATCCTCTGCGCTCGATCGAAGTAGAAGTAGCCATCCGTGTCGCTCTTCTGAAAAAAATATCCCTTACCACAGCAGAACTCGACGGTGTTTGTTTCGGCCCTCGTGTATTGCAGCCTCACCTTATTCCAGTCGGATCTATACCAGACAAAGTTGTGGTCGGGAGCACAGCTCTTAACCACCTCGCCATCTATTTCGTCTTTAGCCTCCGGTGCGAAGATGACCTCTTCCCCCATGGCGGGTAAGCGCCACGAGGTATGGTCGACGCTTCGGTCGTAGCCGTCGATCCAGATGATGCCTGCCATACTTCCCGATGTATCGAACATGATGAGGATGTTGGGCTCCAGGGCCTGGGTGATAAACGGGGGAGTCTCGCAGACCATGCCGAAGGCCGAAAGGCTCCCCAGGAGCAGCACGGTCATTATACACAAGCAGAGAGGGTAGCGTTTTTTCATGGTGTTCTCCTTTTCCACTTCAATCTATTCCTTGGGAAAGACGTAGCTGGCCATCACTTCGATCTCCTTGGAGGCATTGGCGGGCCCGCCCCCAGCGGCGTCGACCCGGTAGTAGAGCCTCTTGAACATGGTGATCTCCCATCCAGGGGGTGGAGGGCCCTCGTACTCCACGTCGATAACCCGGTAAGCGTTGTAACAACTGGGGTCGTTGAGGTCGGGAAAGTGCGTGGTCTCAGCCATGGTGGGAAGCTCCGACTTCGCGGGTGGCGTGGAGCCAAGGTTGAGAAGCCAGGCCAGGCCTCTATCGGCTCCCGCATCGGCCGCATAGAACGCCTTCTCCATGCACCGCTGATTTCCCGAGATCCTGATCTCGATGTCGGAGGTCATCACCGCGGCAATCCCCAGAAAGGTTGCCGTGATCATCACCAGAACGGCCACCACGAGGGCAACGCCCCGCTCATTCCGCACTGTCCATATTCCTTTTGGATGATTGTCGTTGATCGTCATCTCTTCGTCTCCCCTTAGAGGTTTCTCAACGCGACCATTGACTGGAGTACGCGCAGCCGGTACCCCTCGTTCTCGCCATAGTCCGGGTCCGGGTTCTTGGTTCGGGCAGTCAACGTCACGGTGTACGAGGGCTGATCGTTTTGATCATCTGGGCTCACCTGGATGTCCAGAATATTTCCGGCAAGATCGCAAATCACCCCTCCTCCGGCGACCACCGCCTTGTCCTCGCGGGTCATGTTCCCGTAATACGGGTCGAGGCCGTACTCCACCGCGGTCACCCTGAAGACGGGGACGGGGTTGATGATGGTTCCCGCGGGGTAGGTGCCTGTGATCCCCTGGTTTCCCGCGGTGTCCAGATCGGTATCCACGGTGAGGGTGTCCTCGGATAGGGCGGTAATGGTGATGGTCTCCCTTCCCAGGCTGAGCACATCACCGGAAACCAAGCCGTCCGTACTGTAGACGGGGATATCCGTGGTTCCCTGGTCCACGGCGGAGTTCAAGATGGCCGTTGGGTATCTCACGGAGGTTCTCCCGCTGAGCGTGATCATATTCCCGTCGACCTCCGCTACCGTGAGCTTGTCGATCCCCCCGATGAAGATGTACTTGTTGTGTGTGCTATTGAAATTCCGGGCCTCACCCGATGACCTCAGGTAGAGTTCCTTCGACCCGGGGGAGAGGGTCCGGTTGAGGTACCCGATGGGAGGTCCAAAGGCCCCCACCAGGGTAATGGAATCGAAGAGCTCGTCCTTACCATGCTTATTCTTCGTAATCTTGATGGCATTGGTATAGGTGATTTTGTCTATGGTGATGCCACCATCGGGCATGCCGTAGCCCGCCATGCGCATGTCCCTCACCAGGATATTCATGGCCATCCGGGCGTTCTGCTGGGCCTCGGCCACCTGGTCCTGAATGGTATAAGCCTTCTGTTGGGAGGTGAAGGTCCCGTAGACCGCCCCCACGAGGATGAAGCTGAGGACCAAGGCCACCAAGAGCTCGATCAGGGTAAAACCCTTCCGGTTCGATTCCCATAGCTTGTCGTGCTTTACCATTGGTGTGCTCCTCTCAGTAATCGGCCAGCGTCGTGACCAGGGAGATCTGATGGTTTCCGTTGTCCCAGCTGACGGTCACCATGACCTCCTTCGTATTGGCAACCGTCTGGACCGTCCAATTCCTGGTGTAGTTGATTCCCCGTGCCACCTGGGTATCGTTTCCCGATGCCACGTTGTCCCAATCATCCTGTTTCAAGTCCTCCATCTTATCCCGGCCCAGGGTTACCGCATCGGTCATCGTCCCCCCGAAGGAGTTTCCCCGGATGGAGATGATCTGAAGCCCCGCAAGGGCAAGCAGTGCCACGGATAAGATGACGATGGCGATCAAGACCTCCAGAAGCGTGAACCCCTTTTTATCGTTGATTCGAATCCTCATATCCTCCTCCTGAGAGATGGGACTATTACTTCCACATCTCGAGGGCGCGATCCCAATGGACGACTTCTATGGCTCCGGTAGCAGTGAACCGTATCCTCGTACAGGCGGCGTCACCCCTGTTGTTCTGGAGGTAGACCGATCCCACGACGCCGTTCCAGAGGTCGGGCCCCGCCGTGCCATCGGGCTTGAACTCCACCCGATTGTTGCTGAACGTTACTCCATCTCCTACCCCTGCTCCGAAAAACCATGAGCCGTATCCGTTGTCGCCGAAGATGACGTTCCGGTAGTCGACAAGCCTCCTGGTCGATTGGTCCCAGGGGTCCGCATCCCCCTTATAGCCGACATCGTCAGCGGTTCCCCAGGCCCCGTCCGGCCCGTTGTCGCGCAGAACGGTGTAGGTTTGGGCGTTGGTGTCGAACTGGATGGCCCACTCCCTGTTCTCCTTGATGGCTCCCAGGCGGGCCAGCTGCATGGCGGAGGCCACATCCCGTATGGCGCCCCTCAGGCGATAGCGGGGCAACCATCGGCCGATGTTGGGAATGGAGATCATTACCATCACCGCCAAAATACACATGACCACGACCAACTCGATTATGGTCAATCCCTGTGTTCTTCTCATTGTCCCCTTCATTATGGCTTTCCCTTTCATCATCAACAAAAAGCCGGATTGTCTCATTCCCACGTACTCCCCCTCGATTCGGACAACCCGGCCTTGCCCTTAGCCGACTATTGGGTATTGCCTAACCGTGTCCTCAGTCCATCGTCCCCGCTGAGTGCCTTCGCCTTTGGTCAGAGGGAGAAGCAATTTCCGTGCCACCGCCTCTAAAAGCCGTAACTTGTTGAAATTGAAAACACTTTCGTGACTAACCGAAGCAAAATCGGTGCCTGGATCGGCCCGTTTGAGCGGGGGGGAAAAATCCACGGTCCTTGGGATAAACTGGAATAAAACGGGGAAAAGGGTGAAAACCCTCTGGGGGACTATGAAGGGGAAAGTCTCTAGCATTTTTTTTACCCTTCCTGAATTTTTTGCATATCCAATCACTGGATTTTTACGAACTAATGAGGACCAAACGTTGAAGAACCGGTAAAGATCGTCTATTTTTTCGCCCTCCTAGCCTTCACCGGATCCATAAACCGAAAAAAAGTTCATACTCGCTCTCACAAATTGTCAGCCATAAGTGGTTGGAGAGTTTTGGGGTCAGACTTTAATTTTGAATTTTTGCTCTTTTTACAAGAAACCAGAAGGTTGCCTCTTAGAAGTATTGTATATGATATGAGCCACAGGATCGGCTCGATAGCAGAGGCTATAAAACCAACGGAATTCGTGAAGGGTTCATCTTCCTGGGGCACCTTAACCTCTTGCCAAAACACTTTTGCAAGAAGATTGCCTCTATGGCCGGGTTTCGCAATATTTTAGTGTACGAGTATGGTGGGAGAGATTGGGATCAGGTGTACGGCGGATCTCCATAGATTCGCCCAAGTCGTAAGAGATCGGATGAAAAGAAAAGGCGGTGGGAAGATGGAGAAATTCAAGTTTAGAGTCTGTCCCCAGGTGAACCCAGATAAAATTAAGAGGGCTTTCCTTTATATAGAGAAGAATGCAACCGTATGGGTTCCGTGTCCATTCTTGGAACCCAGGGGTTCTCCCGGTGAACCCGGGTCGTTGAGGTGGGGTTTTCTGGCGGTTTCGATGAAGATACGCAGTAGGCGAGGGTCGAATTGGGTGCCCGCGCCCCTTTCCATCTCCGCGAGGGCCTCTTCGAGGTCTCTCCCCTGACGGTATGGGCTGTCGGACCGGAGGGAGTCGAAGGCCTCGGCGATGAAGATGATCCTCGCCTCCAGGGGGATGTTCTCACCGGATAGGCCGTCGGGATATCCCAGGCCGTCGTAACGCTCATGGTGGTGGCGGATGAAGGGCTTGGTCTCCCGAAGGAACTCCACCCCATTGACGATTTTCTCGCCCATCTCGGGATGTTGCCGGATGATGTAGGTTTCCTGATCGGTCAATTTTCCGGGCTTACCAAGGATTTGTTCGCTGATCAGGATTTTCCCGATATCGTGGAGCAGGGCCGCGAGCTCGAGGGTTCTCTGGGATTTAGGAGAAAGTCCCATGACCGTTCCGAGGGCGCAGGCGTAGTTGGCAACTCTCCTGGAATGGCCTGAGGCAACTCCATCCCTGGCATCCAGTGCGCTGAGCAGGGCTCCAATGGTGTCGACATAGCCTCGATAGAGGTGATCGTAATCCTCCTTGAGCTCCTTTCGAGAAGGGCTCGTCTGAAGGGAGGCCAGCTCCCGGAGATCCGATAGGAGAAGTCGGTGGTGCCCGCCAGGTGTTTTATGGGATTTGAGCTTGCCCGAGTAGATATAGTTCTTCACGGTCTGGACGGTCACCCCTAGGAACCGGGCCGCCTGTTTGGTCTTGATGAGGTTTGTTGGCTGTTGGGTCATTGATTCTCCATCCGCTGAAGTTTATCAATTTTGTACGTTATTGCTTCTGAGCAACAAATGTGCCAAACTCGATTCCAGCGGGTTTACAGAAAAAGCGATGCCGGCCTTTCCTTATTAAGTATTAAAAATAATTGGTAAATTTTGTCATATGCATCCGCTGGCGAGAAAAAACCTTGCCCGCGAATGGGATATTGACCCTTTTGGCATGATTATTGAATTTAGACAAAAATTGGCATTATTTGAAAAAAATTCATAAAAAATCAATAAATATGAGGGGGCCGTTGAGAATCCCGTGGGAAGGGAATTTCCCAGGCGGGAACTGGGCTCGGAAGGGGCATTGGATCCTTGTGAAAAGCCCCCGCCATAAAAACGGCATGGTTTTTGATAGTGACTAGAGGATGAAATGAAATGGGATTAACTGCTGTCAACGGCGGTAAAACAGGGAAGAGGATATTTTCAGAGGCGACGCAGAAATAAGGTATCAGACTAGGTTTAAGGACAAATAGAGCGGATTTCAGTTATTATGGCCATTTTTTTACGTTTATTTGGATATTTTTTCGATTTTTGAAGTTTTTCGCTTATCTGAGCAACCTCAAGGTATGTAACTTTTTTTCATAGCCCATAGGGCTTCGATGCCCTAAGCCACCATAGAGGGAATACCTCGTCGGAGAATCGCGTATGGTTGCCTCGAGCCAGGAAATCCATTCAAAGGACTATCTCAGGGTCATGTTGAAACGGAAGTGGATCATCGTTACGTTTATGGTGATCGTGCTCACCCTTACCGTCCTTTCGTCCGCTCAAAAGGAGCCCTACTATAGGGCCACCGTTCGTTTATCCATCGAGAGACAGACGGCTAACGTCGTGGTTTTTCCCAATATGTCCTTTCCTTTTTTCGATCCGGACTACTATCAGACCCAATATACCATCCTCCGGAGTCGGCCCCTGGCGGAGAGGGTTATAAGAAAGCTCAGCCTTCAGGAAAGCCCGGAATTTAAGCCTTCCTCCAAGAAGAGGTTCAATTTCGATCCCCGGGGGCAGGTATTTTGGCTGTTGAGGAAGATGAATCCGCTCAACCTGCTCAGCACGTCTCCCAAGGCAAGGGGGGCGATTAAGCCGAATAACCCAAGAGGCAACGGTATAAGCCAGGGGCTGGTAAACGCCTTTATCGGTCGGCTGGACGTTATACCGATGAAGGACACCAAGATGGTGGTGGATCTCAGCTTTATCGGCCGCTATCCAAAAATTATCGCCCAAATCGCCAATGCCATTGCCGAGGAATACATCAACATGACCATGGAGGCCAAGATCGAGGCCGCCCAGAAGATGATGAGAAAGCTGAACGAACAGCTAGCCGCACAGAGAAAGAAGGTGGAGGGGTCGGAAATTACCCTCCAGCAATATAAGGAGAGGAATAACATCGTCTCCCTGGAGGAGAGGCAGAACATCGTCGTACAGCGGCTTTCCCAGCTCAATGCCATGGTAACAGGGGCAAAGACCGAGAGGATTGCCATTGAGACGAGGTATAAGGAGCTGAAGAAATTGTCCAACCAGCCGGAGATGATTGAGTCCCTCCCCTCCATTCTCAGCAACGCCATGATCCAGCAGCTCAAGACGGATTACGTGAGTCTTCAGAGGAAGTATTCCGAGCTGTCGAAAAAATATGGGACAAAACACCCGAAGATAACGGAGATCCGATCCCAGATTGCCCTGATGAGGAACAAGATCGCCTTGGAGGTGAAGAAGAACGTTCAAAGCCTCATGACCGAATATAAGGTTACGCAATCGAAGGAGGCCACCCTCGTGGAGGCTTTGGAGAACCAGAAGAAAGAGGCGCTGGAGTTGAACAGGAAGGCCATCGACTACAAGATCCTGGAACGGGACGCGGAGAGCAATCGTCAGATGTACAACATCCTCATTAAGAAGCTGAAGGAAGTGGATTTGAGCAGCGATCTGAAGGGGGCGAATATCAGGATCATTGATCCGGCTCAGATACCCGGAAGCCCAATCGGCCCTGCGAGGGGATTTAACGTTCTCTTCGCTGTTTTCATCGGCCTCGGACTGGGTGCGGCTCTGGCCTTTTTTCTGGAGTATATCGATACGAGCGTCAGAACGCCCGAGGACATCAAGCGGGTCCAGATTCCCTACATGGGCTTCATACCCAGATTCCTCGCAAATAACCACATGGAGCTTATCGTTCGGGAGGATCCAAAATCCCTCATCTCGGAGGCCTACCGAACCCTGCGGACGGGGGTTCTGTTTTCGGGCTCGAAGCCCTCACCCCAGCTTATCCAGATTACCAGCGCAGGACCTCAAGAGGGAAAGACGATTACCACGGCCAATCTGGCCACGGTGATGGCCCAAAGCGGGAGTCAGGTGCTCATCGTCGACTGTGATATGCGAAAGCCCAGGGTCCATGAGATCTTCGGGATCCCTAACGGGCGGGGCCTATCCGACCTTCTCCTTGATGGGGAAGAGGGGTTTTCCGTCATCAGAGAGACGAGGATTCCCAACCTGAACCTGATTACCTGTGGGAAGATTCCCGCAAACCCCTCCGAGCTCTTGAGCTCCAAGAGGATGCAGAGGTTACTGACGCTCCTCGGCGAGAAGTACGATCGGATTATCATGGATTCGCCCCCGGTTCTCGCGGTGACGGATTCCATCTTGTTGAGCAGAATGGTGGACGGGATTATCGTAGTGGTGGGGGCAGGGGCCACCAGCAGGGATGGAGTGGTGAGGGCGGTAGAGCAGCTCAGAGAGGTGAATGCACGGATCCTTGGAAGCGTGCTCAACAACTTGAACGTGGAGAAGGAACGTTACTACTATTCCCGCTACTATTACTATAACTATGGAAAGTATGGGTATCACGCGTACGGTGATAACGGCGGCGGGAAAAGGAAGAAGAAAAAGGTCAAGCCCCACTACTACTCGCCGAAGTTGAACGGGGGTTCACTCCATCCTCCTAAAAGGGGGACATCATTGGGCCGGGGGAAACTGTAAGAGACGGGAACGCCGAAGGCCCTATTGATCCCCTGTCCTCCTTTTCACTATCCTTTCAATGATCCCGGAAGTCGAGACCCCTTGAATCTGAGGGATGATAACCACCCTGCCCCCAGCCCTCTCAACCACTTCCCTTCCGATGGTTGTCTCCAGAGTCCAATCCCCGCCCTTGACTAGGATGTGGGGTACCAGGGAGGAGATGAGCTTCAGGGGATCGGGCTCATCGAAGATCACCACGTAATCGACACATGCAAGTGCTGAGAGCACCTCGGCCCTTTCCGCCTCAGGGGTGAGGGGCCTGGACGGCCCCTTGATGGATCGAACGGACCGGTCGCTGTTGAGGGCTACGACCAGGATGTCACCCAACCTCCTCGCCTCCTCCAGATAACGGACGTGGCCAATATGGAGGATGTCGAAGCACCCGTTGGTGAAAACGATCTTCTTACCCCTTTCCTTGAGGCCTTCGAGGATCTTTTGTAGCGCATCCCTCGTCTTTATCTTCTCCCTCACCGTTGAGCCCTTTTTACCTATTCCGAACCCGCTCTTCTTATGTAGCGTCTCAAAAAATTGTGCGTCATTAAAACAAAACCAAATCCTAAATCGACTCGGCCGCCTTCGACAAGCTCAGGCCGAGGGGGGCTTCGAGTGTCTTCGACCCTGAGGCTCCATTCGGCCCGAGCCTTTCGGCAGTGAGCTCAAGGCCGAACTGCTCATGGCCGAGGGCAGACCCGAAGGGAGCCTCAGCCGAACTCCTCGTCGCGGGCCAAAGCACTCAATACTAACGTTGCTTCGCTCCAAACCCTCAATACGAATATCGAAATCCTAAACGTTTTGGTCATTTGATCATTAGTGCTTTGTATGTATTTAGGGTTTAGTACTTTGTGTTTAGTATTTCCCTTTAGGGCTTCGGTCATTTGATATTGTTTAGAATTTCGGATTTAGAATTTATCATTTTGTATGTCATCACATATAACATCAGTGCCTCCGTTTCACCGCTAAATAAAGGAAATGATCCCTATGATTTCCCCTCGAGGAAGACCCTGTATGCCCTGAAGGTCTCGTAAATGTCCACCTTGCTGGCCACCTCGAAGGGAGAGTGCATCCCCAGGAGGGGAGCCCCACAGTCGATGATGTCCATTCCGTAACTTGCCAAATACTTGGCAACCGTCCCCCCTCCTCCCTCATCGACCTTTCCCAGTTCCGCCATTTGCCAGGTGATTTGGTGATCGTTAAACAGTTTCCTGATCTCGGCCACGTATTCGGCGCTGGCATCGCTCGAAGCATACTTCCCTCCCGATCCCGTAAACTTGGATAGACACACGCCATAACCGACCTTGGCCGCATTCTGTTTTTCGTGGACATCCTGATAGTTGGGATCTATTGCTCCATCCACGTCCGCCGAAAGGGCTTTGGATCGAAAGAGCACCTGTCTCAGTGCCATATCGCTCAGTTCTTCCCCCGAGAGTCTGAGGAGGTCGGCCACAATCCATTCCAGGAATTTGGATTTGGCACCCGTATTCCCCTCGCTCCCTATTTCCTCTTTATCCAAGAAAAGGGCGAGAACGGAATAGTGCGGGGTTTTTACTGACTCAATGGCCCTCAGGGATGCATAAGAGCAGAGACGATCATCCTGGCCGTAGGCACCCACGAGGCTCTTATCGAACCCCACATCCCTCGCTTTATGGGCCGGGACGAGCTCCAGCTCGGCACTTAAGAAGTCCTCCTCCACCAGTCCGTACTGGTTGAACAGAAAATCGAGAATGTTGAGCTTTACCCGTTCCTTTGCGTCCTCTTCGGGAAAGGGAATGCTCCCGGCAAGGATGGTCAATTTTTCGCCCTGGATCGCCTCCCTCAGTTTTTTCTCGTCTTGGACCCTTCTCGAGAGATGGGGCATTAAATCGCACACGGTGAACACGGGGTCGCCGGGCTCCTCCCCCAGGCGCAATTTCACGTGAGTACCGTCCCTTTTGATTATCGTTCCGTGGAGGGCCAGGGGAATAGCCACCCACTGGTATTTCTTTATGCCGCCATAGTAGTGAGTTCGCAGGAGGCCTATTTCCAGCTCCTCGTACAGGGGGTTCTGCTTGAGGTCAAGCCTGGGCGAATCGATGTGGGATATGACGACTCGCATGCCCTCGGAGAGGGGACGCCTCCCCAGGATAGCGAGGGCGACGTTCTTGTTTTTATTCACCCAGGAGATCCGTCGTTTCTTTCCCCGATGGGAGATGTCACGAAACCCCCTTTCCCTGGCGTAGCCGAGTACCTCTACCACTGCCTCCCTCTCGGTTTTGGCACCATCCAGAAAGCGTTTATAGTCTTCGGCGAAGAGGAAACCCTCCTTTCTGTAAGGATCTTCCATCCGGTCCCAGGCTAATGCGCCCTTCATTTTGACCGTATTTTCCAATTGCTTGGCCTTTTCTCTCTCCTCCGGCATGTCACTCCCCCCATTTCAACTTTCAAGGAAAGGATATATCACTGGGGAATGATAATCAAGCTTCACATAATGTCACGTCTCAAAAGTAAATTGTAACAAACACACCGGAACCGGTCGTACATAGTGAGATGTCAAGATGTAAAATTCGAAGTATGAAATGCGAAGCCTATTTCTTTGGGGTCATTTGATAGTGGGATTTGTTTCGTAGTTCGATATGCGAATTTCGGATTTAACATGTGGTATTTCTGGACGCTGCACGATCGTGTAAATCATGGGAGTTTTACTGGGCCACTACCCTAGCAATGGTCGTTGCCATTGACAAACGGAGCCTATTTATTTTACTTAATGACCCATAATGGAAAGGCTTATCCTCGCTTCTTCATCGCCCAGGAGGCAGCAGCTTTTGCGACAAATCGGGCTGGAGTTCGATGTGGTTCCCAGCCAGGTCGAGGAGGATTTCATCGATGGGGAGAGCCCGAAAGATCACGTTCTGCGGTTGGCCGAGGTTAAGGCCCGTAGAGTGGCGGAGATATACCCTGACCGGTGGGTGATCGGAGCGGATACTGCCGTTGCCGTTGATGGAATGATTCTGGGAAAGCCCCGAACAGCACAGGAGGCCCACCGAATGCTCCTCGCGTTGAGCGGGAGGAATCATCGGGTCTTCACCGGAGTATCCGTGTGCCACAGGGCAAAGGGAAAAGGGGAGACCATAGCCGTGGAGACCGTGGTGGGGATGAAAACCCTCACCCGTGAGGAGGTTACCTGGTATATAAGGACGGGGGAGCCCTTCGACAAGGCCGGGGGATATGCCATACAAGGAAAGGGGGCCTTCATGGTCCAACGAATCGAGGGTTCCTATACCAACGTAGTCGGCCTCCCCCTTTGTGAACTTCTGGAGATGTTGGATCGTCTGAAGGCGAGGGGAGTGGGGAAAAGCCCACGGGCTTCAAGGAGTGTCTGAGTGTCATTCATAAAGGATAATCTCTCGAGGGTCTTGGAGCGGATGGACCAGGCGGCGAGCAAGGCGGGCCGTAATCCCGGGGAGGTTACGTTGGTCGCCGTTTCCAAGACCGTGGAGACAGCCCGCATACGGGAGGCCATAGAGGCGGGCGTCACCATTCTCGGCGAGAATTACGTACAGGAAGCCCGGGAAAAAATCGATGAGATTGGCCACGGGGTTCAGTGGCACATGGTCGGACATCTGCAGAGGAATAAGGCGAAACATGCCGTAACCCTTTTCGATTACATGCACTCCATCGACGGAATCTCCCTGGCCCATGAGATAGATCGGAG
>SMTZ1_10002770_pt1 | contig 17575 bp, 15 predicted proteins | sample DeeMarSWOR136_30_FD_25667 | JGI IMG/M metagenome (IMG submission 25667)
CATGCCCTCGTTTAACCAGCCCTTCGGTTAACAGCGAGACCACGTTTTCCCAGGGGCCATAATGCCGAGGTGGTGTACGCCAGGCAATGGGAGAAATCATGGCAACGCGCATCCATCATCCTCACATTCACGTTGAGCATAGTGCTCAGCTATGGTTGAACGCGAATCATAGGTAAATGTTGCGATGCCACAGTGGCGGGGAATATAATCAGACAAGAAATCTATATTTTTAACATTGTTCATTCCTATTATACCCAATTCCAATCAATTCTTAATATATAAAGACCAGTTTACGCGCTGCAAGACTTTAATACACAAAACTACAAAAATTATCATTACCTACCTCAGTACTCTGATTTTGACAATCACCCTCGAATCCTTACATCAGTCGAAACTTTATTTATATTTTTTTTAATTCCTTTGATATTTTCTTTTTAATTTTTGTATAAGATGGTGGTGGACCAATATTTACTTTTTTCTTATTAATGAATAAAGCATCGGAAATACCCCACTCATCATATACTTCCTTATTAAATGTATCTATCTCATGAAAAACAACCTGATCTCCAAGTTCTAAAGAGGCACGCTTCGCCCTTTCAAATACCATATTATAAGCAGGGCACCATCCGCTAATTACGCCTGTTACAATTACCTTCTCATGTTTTAATTCAGGCTTCTTCTTAGCTTTAATCCATTGGGGGGGTATGGCATCATCTGAAAATGGTTTCCATAATAAAACCAAACCGAGAAAACCTTCTTTATCTACTTGAACATAGCCTTGTTTCTTAAACCAGGAGGCTTTCATAAATACTGGAAGAGCCACTCCCCAGGCAACCAAGCCTTTCGCACCCCTCTTTTTCACATCATCTTCCGCTGCCGATATTAACGCCTTGCCTATACCCTGTTTTTGATAATTCCCAACTCCTTTGTCTTTATATCCGTGAACCCAGATACACAGGACAAAATATAATTCACTGCCTTGAGCGAAGGAGTATTCAATTGGAATATACTGAATCATACCAACTGCTTTTCCTATATCATTAATAGCCAGTTTAACACATAATCCCTTATCTTTCATCTTTCTATACCAGTGTTCTTTATGATCCTCAGCTTCCTTCATTTCTTCTGACCAGTCTTCCAGGCAAACAAAATAATTCTTCTCATATTCTTCTGTTAAATCAATAATTTTCATTATTTCCCCTTCTTCTTTTTCAATATTTGGTGGTCTAAAAATCTTCCCGGTTAACGTTCGCTGGTGTGAATTATTCCGACAATATCCTTAAAATATCTTATATTCTCTACCAGAATTTTATTATTTTATCCAATCTGGCCCGGCCAGGGCGGATAAGACCCGCAGTTCGGGAGGCGGGCTCATTTGAAGCCTTATGGTCTTGCTTAAGGAGGCGGCAAGCCATTTCTTTACTTCCGTCGGTTTTCCAAGCAACGCCAGCAAATCTCTATCCACCTTCTTGTTTGACTCCCGGTCACCGCAGAATACGTTCAGAGTATTGGAAACAATTTCCATCCGAAGGCGAATCGGTAACAGGGTTATGTTCCTGCCACAGGCTGCAAATCTGTGCTCTGGATTGAGGTTTCCACCAATCGCCTTAAGAACAATACGAAGATTCTCCACAAACCTCCAGTGGCAGGGCCAAAGCATGTCGATAGCGAGACCCAAGGAGAGATCTGCCTTATTTCCATTTTCTGTGTCATGAATAATGGTTTGAACTGTTTTTAGCCAGAAATCTTCATGTTCTGTGTAATGTTCCGGGCACTTGTTATGGTAAGCTAATTCATACTCACCTGGATTTAGGAGAATCCACACATATTGAGCTATCGGATCATCACAACACCACGGCCAATGGATTGCACTGCGGATTTTTTCAATCACCCTATGAACCTGCCATTCTTTCAATGGTGAGCGCTCCCCAAGGCCACCAAGGATTTGAGAGGCCGGAACAGTATCTATTTTTAAGTCCACTGATGCACGAGGAAACCCTGCACACCATGCCGAGAGGGCGGCGCAGGCATTTTGCCACACTTTTTCAGCGGGGTGTTGCTGACCCGGAGAACGGGTGCCTAATCCCTTTCTCGTCCTTCCTATACCAATGGCTTCAATGATGTTGCCGACCCATCGCTCGGCCTTATGATGGCACAATTCAAGACTGGAAATGAGCTCTCTTATTTTTAATACGTTTGTACTGATCGGAACAATATTATCCTCAATCTTATCGATAGACAAGATCTCCGAATCAGCTTCCAAAGCGCAATTACGCCACCATAATCGGCAAGACGTTGTCATATATTTTGTTCCCCTGGTTTATGCGCCAAATGTACAGGGCTTAAACCGCCGGTGAGATAAATGAAGTAACTACTTTAAGTGAGACCAAAAACCCCAGAAGTCTAAAAAACTTTCAGTACTCCCGACCGATTTGAAGCCCGAGTTATGTGGGCATATTAATCAAGTATCTCGAAACATCCAAAATTCTCTTCTTGTAAAGATTCGTTCACTTCTGTTATGTTGAAGTAATCTGGATCAAAATTCTCACCAATCCATTCCCGAATACTATCGTAATCAGCATGACCTTTGTTTTTTAGAATCTTTAGCATTTCCTGATAACCAAGGATTCCACCAGAATCCTCTGCTGGACAAGATTTATCTCCTGCAACACATCGGGGATATAAGATGCCTTCTTCCCCAGCCCCTACTTCTAACAATTCTATATAATGTTCCCAGCCATCTCCAAAATCATATTCATACATCATTTTATCATTTTTCTTTTTCAATAAATCTGATATGTGAAAGTCTTTATAATCAACCACATCTTCCCTGGTATATTCTTCAAAATCAGTATCCGTATAATACGTATTACCTTTCCTAAATTGATGTAAGTGACTATTTGTCCATCCCATTACTGTTTGAAGAATTTTATGCAAGTCCGATAAGGAAGTATTTTGATCAAGTTCTATTTCTCGCCATATTTGTGGTCGAGAATCATTTAACCATACCTTGATTAAATATATCATCCTATCTCCTTAAAATTTTAGTATATATTTATATCTTTGCCCACATAACCTGCTAATATGTAGCAAACCACAGACCTATATGAATATTCATCAATACTAACCTCTTCCGCATGATTCAAAATCCAGGAATTTTAAACAAAAACCTAATCTCTCAATAAAAAATTAGAAATACGGAATGAAATTTAGTCATTATTCAACAATTACAATGAACTCTTATTTAAAATAACCTTTTTTATGGTGGCGGACGCTTAAAACCCTTCTGCAATGAAGGATAGATACAAAGATAAGGCGATATTGTCGGATCCTTGAAAATAACAAATTCTTTAATACCCGAATTTCGCCACCCTTCGATCAAACATGAACTCCAATACTTTGTATAGTCATTAAATGTTAGGATGATAGCATAATTTACACCTTCTGATTGAATTGATTCTTGATGTTCTCGCAAATACATCAAAAAATCATCAATATCTTTTCTCCCAATAATTTTAGACTTCTCAAACTTGACCGAGATTGACTGATGAAACCGCTTTAAATCTTCCTTGGATATCGGCCAAAAGTATTGAAATATATCAATAAAACTACTTGTTGTTGTGCATAATAATAATTCGGCAAGTCCTATTTGAAAGAATCCAGACTTTCTTGAACGATCAGGTATATTTTTGTATTGCTTTAGTAAAGGCTTTGGAATTGCTATATCCTTATTGAAGATATGAATGCAGACTCGCTCGTCTTCAGAGAGGTTTTTTTTCGAACACCCAATTAATGTGGCAGGTATTGCCATTGATAAAATTTTTAATATTTCACGCCTTGTAAAATGATACCTTTTACACATTGAACTTTATTTAATAAATTTATGCTCTGATAAATTGATAAACAACTGTCAAATGATCTGTTCAGGATTGTGGAAATTTGACCCCGTTTACTCAATCAAGATGTTATAAATTATTTTTCTTTTCCTTAGATGGTGATTATTTTGCTATCTGATTTAAGCCAATTACTAAGGAATTCACCAGTATAAAAAACCTCAATATTTGGTATCAATTTACAAATGAACCAAATAATACTTTTATAATCTGCTAGTAGCCGATACATCTATTGTTTATTATCATTGTTTTTAACCTTGATTTTTCGCACTTTCCTCCATAAACATTATTTCCCACAAGTGTCCATCTATATCTTGAAAACTGCGACCATACATCCATCCATGGTCTTGCGGCTCTTTTGGCTCGATTCCACCAACTTCAATCACTTTCTTAATCATCTCATCCACTTTTGCTCTGCTTTCTGTGGATAAGGCCAAAATGACTTCATTGCTTTTTGTAGAATCACATATAGTTTTTTTTGTAAATGTTTTGAAAAATTCCTCAACGAGAAGCATTGCGAAAATATCTTCTCCGATTATCATACAGGTTGCGTTTTCGTCAGTAAATTGAGGGTTAAAAGTAAAACCGAGTTTAGTAAAAAACTCTATAGATTTATTAAGATCTTTGACCGGTAAATTCACAAATATTTTTGTTGCCATTGCACCATAATCCTTTCCGATTTATCACACTGATCCTAAAATTTATTTAAAAAAATGCTTGTATAGTCACTAAGTATATGAACAAGCCGTGCATGAGCCGAGCAGGGAAGGTTATTTAGTAAAACTCCCGAAAACCTTCAAATTATTTTGGGCCACTTACTTATATAAAAGCACTTGAACTCCTTACGTTGGTTTGAAGTCCTAATTAGGTAAATTTGTATATAAAAAATTGACTTTTGTAATGAAATATATTAATATGTAATTAATCCAGATTTCTGGAGGTGGATGGTTTTCACCATCGGGGCCTGCAAAGGCCCTTTTTCTTTTATAAAAACTTTTTGCCAAATATTTTCCCTTCTCCTTGATGATATTTCTTAGATAATATGTTAATAATTTTAGAGGCAAATGGCGCAATCGGTCTATCAAGAAAATCATGTTCATTAAGGATTTCGTTTCTGCTTGGATGTGGAAGGAGATCAGCAATTTGAAGACCAGAAATGTTATTAAACTTTGGTTTTACTTTTAATTGTTTACTCGTAAATGAATTCTGAAATCTTTCAGGACTCAAAAAATCTGTGCCCTCTTCCCAAAGTCTTGTATATGAATCCTTAAGACGCCTATCTTCTTTGCCACCTCGGGATTCAGCCATGACATCACTAACAGCTTCTATTCTTTCTAGGAAAAAAGGTGCCTTTCTAGAATTATTGCAAGACAATAATGGTAGGGATCATATCTCCAAGTTGTATATGTCTCTTTATGAGTTTTTTTATCTAAGCAGACGGTGATTACATTATATTCAAGTTTCTCAAAAAGTGATAAAAGTGTTTTATCAAATTTATTTCTGATTTTGTCATTTTTTAGAGCTTCAAACGGATGTTTGGCATTTACAATTTCTTTTCTATGCAAAATAATGGGCTCATCTGGATGTGACTTAAAAAATTCTTGCTTTAAAGATTCCAATTCTGGAAAAACTACCTCCTTAACATAGTTAAGCTCAAATATTACTCCAGTTATGCTCAGAAATCTGTGATTTGGATTTTCAGAGCTTTCTAAATCTGGATTACCTACTTCGTCTATATAGAGTCTATATTTCATTATCTATTTCTCTTTTCACCTAACTAGGTGACATATTAAAAATTTTGTTTGATATCACCCTCATATCCGGAATATTTTCTCTGTCCTTTCAGTCCGGCACAGGGAAGTGACGGGACCTGTTCGGTAGATCCGGATGCCAGTCCAGCATGGCCACGCGGATGGGCTTTCTGACGGACCAGTCCGGCAAGGAGTGCTTGACAGGTGGCCAGGCAGGCCTTTAGTTCGGCTGTAGACAGGCCTGTCCTACGGCCAGACACGCATATATCACATATTCCGGGTCAGACATGGAAATTATCAGGCGACTTTTTCCATGTTTGTCGTATATATTAATATAAAATGTAAAATTAGGGGAGGGACAAATGGAAGGCAAGAGAAAATTCCAACCTGATCTATATTTAAAATTATTGAATTAATATTGCCAAACTCTGATAGATCGCCATTACGGTTACAGAGCTTTTAAGGTCAAATGAACTTATTTACTATTCGAAAATCTTTTCTAAAGTTTATTTTCATTCATTAATCAGCATGAAACAAATAAAAAATATTCGCCTTAGAAATTATTTAATTTTCTGTCCGCTACTTTTTGACAGGCTAAAAAGTAGGCAATCCCGGCTGGCCGGGATGGCGAATTTAAACTCGCGATAGTTTATAGGTACTAAAAAATCAATCGTGGCTCAAATAGAAAATTCGCCATAGTTAAAGACTATAGATAACCAAATTTAACTTATTCTTTCTGATGAAAAATTTACTTAATCAATACAAATTTCCTTATTTTTATTCAATACCTACTGGAATTTTTTCCTTATTTCATCAGCACCATCTTTATCACCTGTGATAATTCTTGTACCTGTATTTTGTAGAAGTAAACACCGCTTGGTAAATCATCTGCATAGAAATCATAAACATGATAACCGGCAGGCTGGTACTCCTCAAACAAGGTTCGAACCTTTTGTCCAAGAACATTATATAGAATGGTCGTTACTTTACCAGCTTGAGGAATACTATATCTGATATGCGTTTCCGGATTAAAGGGATTGGGATAATTTTGCTCTAGATAAAAATCGAATGGCTGATTATCTCTTTTCTTCACGCTGCTTGGCGAACCGATATTTATATCAAGCAAGGCCTGGTATTTAGGAGCGATATTCATATAATTTGCTGCCCCGACTTGCTGCAGGGATTCCAGATGGCCCCAGGAACCCCAGCGTGATTCACGTTCACTAACGTAGCTAAAAGCCATAAATAACTGACAGTTCACCTCGAGTTCTAAATGCTTCTGAAAATTGTGCATATATAAATCATACATTTTAGGATTAACCTGGGCATCCCACACCGCCGGATTATAATCGTACTCCCCTTGTAAATAAGGCTGCATATGCTGGCCACCTTCATATACCAGATATTCTACTCCAAATGCATTTACAAACTCGGCAGTAACGTCTGTCCAGTGTCCAGAAGTTTCATCATAGATGGCAAACACCGAATCAATAATCATTTCCGGTGTCACCTCGGTCGGATCCATACTGTTCCATTGCAGATGGTGTTCCTCCTGAAAATTAAAATAACTGGCCACGGAAAAGGCGTCGCATCCAGCACCTGTGCTGGCCGCATAAATAGGATCGGTATGCGGATTGCCTTCCATATCTTGTTTGAAAAGGTATTCCAGTATACGACGGGTATTATCCATCCAGGCGTGCTGTCCGGTAGCCACCCTTACCAAACGGTCTCTATCTGCACCGATAAAAACCTCACTCCAGAGCCGGAAGGTACGCTGCATCATATAGGCGTCTTTTTCGGGATGAATATATTCGATAGGATGGATGGCGGTGAGATCATCAATTACATATTGATTATTATGGCCGGGAGCATTCTGACCCACATAATGAGATTGATCAAATATCCAATTCCAAACTTCATTGGAATACTCAACATATACTTTAAGCCCGGCATCTAATTGATCACGTACCATTTCGGCAAACCGGATATGAAAATCATCATCCGCCTGGTGCGGTACACAAAACCAGGCATCAGCCTGCAGGGTATTACATAATTCTATGGCATGTTCAATGGGCATGCCATTTGATAAACCCTGTGAGTAATAATAAGGTTTACTGCGGTCCTGCCATTCTTTCTGCTCAGAGTCATTTGTCCTCATCCAATCCATAAAACGAATAGCATGAAAAGGCTGAAGCCCTTCTAAAAATTTATCATAAAATAGGGGCATTTGCTCTTCCTGATCTTCGTATTTCGAAGGGATAATACGTATATTCTGAATATGATTATCTGCCGAAGATCGCTCTATATCAATCCAGACATGTTTGGTATAACCAGTTAACTCAATGGCATATTTATTTGATGATAATTGTTCATATTCGGTATTGTGGATACTTATATCGCCATACCCATCAAATAACAGGAAATAGGTGCCAAGGTAATTATTGTTAATTAAAAAACGTACTTTTTGGGCAACTTCACCGGTAGGTGTATAAGGAATCGTTAAGGGGTAACCTGAAGAATCAAAGGGTATTTTATCAATCAGTTCGGTATCCCATGGTGAATCACCCTCGGCGTTAAAACTAATCCAGGCGCTGGCTGTTTTCATAACGTCGTTGTAAATGAGACACTGGCTGTAATAATTATTGCCGTCAATGTTCATACCAATTGGTAATTGGGTCTGCCCGTAAATACATAAGGCAAATATGATTAAAGCTAAAAAAGATTTTACAAAGCGTTGTTTCATTTTTTCTCCGCTCCCTAACGGGTGAACAACATTTTTCTTGTTTGGATATATTTTTCTGTCACCATATGTAGAAAATAAACCCCCGAACCGTACCTGCTGGCATCCCATAGCAGTGTATAGTTTCCTTTAGAAGTGAAACCGTTAACCAGTGTTTCAATTTCCTGCCCGTTCAGATTAACAATCCTAATTTGCACATCCATATTCAGAGGTATTTCATAACATATTCTTGTCGCAGGATTAAACGGATTGGGGTAATTTTCGATATTCAGATGTACACTTTCGGGATGGTGATCCAGTAATCCGCTCGGGCTACCTGTACCATCAAGAATAACAGCGGTTATCGATAAAGCTGGTAATGAAATCGTAAAGGAATCATCCTGTACGGTTACTATCCCTGCTTCCAGTGCATTGTTTGTATGTGATTCAAAGGTCTCATTTCCGGGAAGGTTGTTGAGCATTAAGGATGTATAAGCACCGTCACCGATTGAAAAATTGTTCATATGTACTGTTACATCCCGAACTTCGCTTAATGATCGGTTTACAAGTATAATGGTCATTGAATCTAAATTGGAATTAATAGAAGAATAGGCAGATACATATGTTTCCAGATCGGAAACAGATGATACACTTATATCGTGTGCATAACGGCTAAAAAGATGCAGTACTTCCCACATACCTGTTTTCCAGTACCAGGGAGTGAATATTTCCACCCCATTACCGGCAAAAATCCCCAACGTTGAAGCATACCAAATTGCAACTATATTCGGATCATCGCTTTGTATACCCATTTCTGAAACACTTAATCCGACGCCGTGATCAGTTCCTAAATGTTCTTCCATCCAATCGCGGCAGCGTTTAAAAACATACTCTTTAGTAATACTATTATCCCATTCGCCGGGACCGGAAACTTTCACACCATTAGCCCCCGGGTAATTGTAATTTTCATCAAACCAAACCCGATGGAGCTGCACAATATCTTCCGGATCATTTTCATAAGGATAAAAATGCACATCCAAAACGTCTAAAAGCCGGATTCCACTGGCAGCCTGTTCGTCCGCGATCCGCTTAATAAAATACTCCAACCAGGTATACCTTTCATTTTGATAAGTAATTTTACTGTTATTCCAATTGTACCATTGCCATTCGTTTGCCGGAACCGGTCCGACGATTTTTATATCAGGAAATTTTTCCCGGGCTTTTTCTACTACCTCAAAGTAGATATCCATCAATGCTTCAGCTGATATTTGCACAGGCATAATATCATCATGGGTGCCACTCCAGATTTCCACCTCATTATCCATACTCCAGTACTGAAACATAGATTCATCCAGATCAAGTCCACCATCACCAAACCATTGATTGAGGATACCCACAGTTGAATCTGGTGGCCAGGGTATCAGGTAAAGATCCGGATCTCCTTCGCCTTCCTCGGGACCACCACCGCCAGCCCAGTTGTTATTAACGCCCTCCCACCATTGAGATCCGTTAAATTCCCAATCATTAAAATTGTTATCTCTGTTGGAAGCCGCATAGCCAATTAACTGGAATGACCACATCCCTCTTGTACCGGGCATATTCTCCTCTAAGCTCTGGGCTGCATAATCCCAGTCATGCCGATAAACATTATTATACCAATCCGGGTGGCTGGATAATTTACGGCGCCAGTTATACTTGGTGGAATTATTACCACCACCCTCGCGAAACATACGAACACCAGCCTGGCGATAAAATTCCCAATCTACCTGCGAAAGTGGACTGCTTGAATTATCCGAAAGGGAATTATTTCTACCATAAATATAGGGTGAAATTGGTTTTCTATCACTTGATGCATCGATAATAATTTCCACTGCAGAAATTTGGGTTATAGATAAAAGCACTAATATGAGATATCTCATCTATTTCTCAGTATAGATTTATTGAAATCTTAAAAATATTTTAAACCATGAGAAAGCATAGTTGGTACCTTCATTATTATATAATTCCTCTTATTACAATGGAAGGTGTTTTTACAATTCAATTGCAATAATTGTACCGATAAAATATATGAAAAAGAGGCTGGTATCAAATTTTCCCAGAACTAAATTGTGCATTTCTTTTACACATAATGATTTCAATATGCACAATTTTTTGCAAATATTAATTTTTAACCTGATCGTAATACAATTGAGCTCCAAAATATTTACTCCTAAATTGAATCGAAAAAGATAACATTTAAATCAGCCGCGCGTACCATCGGACATAACCGAAAAAACAAACGACACTTTGTCACAAAAAGTCCCAAAAAGAACGTGAATCGTGGGTTGGCTGGATTTTTTTGGTATCTAGCACTTTTAAAAATGCATCAATATATTTACACCAAAATTTTTTCTCGAAACGGCATCTTACCTCCGTATTTCCAATACAACACCGGCATTACCAATAAATTGAGAAGAGCTGATGTTACCAAACCACCCAATATTACCAGAGCCATTGGATATTCGATTTCCTGCCCCGGTCGATTACCTCCGATAATAATCGGCATTAAGGCAAGTGCGGTTGTCAGAGCAGTCATTAAAATGGGGGACAACCGTTCTTTTGCTCCACGAATAACCAATTCCAAACCAAAGGTTATACCTTCCTCATTCTGCAGGTGCCTGTAATGGCTAAATAACATAATGCTGTTTCGAGCAGCAATTCCAAGAACGGTAACAAATCCAACCAGGGACCCCAATGAAAGGATTCCACGGTTAAAAAGTACAGCAAGGATTCCGCCAATAATCGCAAATGGTAAACCCGAGAAGATCAAACTGGCCATTCGGAAGGAACCAAAATCCGTATATAGAATCAGAAAAATTCCCAGAAAGGCGACGATGGATAAAACAATTATGCGGTTTTGCGATGCCTGTTGAGCGGCATACTCTCCGAGCAGCTCGGGGTGATAGCCTCTGTCGAATTTAATCTTTTCAAGCTCTGTCTCGATATCTCGTGCTATGCTGCCCAGATCACGGTCTTTTACATTACAGGTGACCTCCGTATAACGCGAGGCTGATTCACGGGTAATCTGATTTGGCGTAGGAGCAATATAAACATCAGCTACTACATTTAATGGTACCAGCCCACCCGATGACGATTCAATTTTAACTGACCGTAAAGTCTCAAAATTCTTGCGAACGCTGGGTGTACCCCAGATTACGATATCAAATATATTTTGATTTTCATAAAATTCACCAACCTTAACACCTTTCATGATCAGATTAACCGCATTTCTGATCTGTCCACCTGTTAGGCCAAATTGCGCGGCTTTTTCAGGCAGAACATGCACTTCGATCTGCGGGACTAAAACCTGCGGTTGAACTTTTAAATCAATTACTCCCTTAATACCGGCAATTGATTCCTTAATCTCCTCGGCTTTGTCCCTTAAAATATCCAGGTTTTCTCCATAAATCCGAACAACAAGAGTGGCGCTGGAGCCGGTAAGCACTTCTTTTATGCGTTCCCGTAAGTAGGTCAACACATCTCTGTAAAGGCCAGGATATCCGTCAACCGTAGCCTGAATTTTAGCGACGGTTTTGTCATAATCCACATTGGGATCGAGACTGATCCAGAGTTCTGTAAAATTGGGACCAACTACCTCATCAGCCACTTCAGCGCGGCCAATATGCGAACCAAAATTGCGTACCCCGGGAATTGAACGAAGTTCCTTACTTACCCGAACGGTTATTCGGTCCATTGCTTCAATCGAACTTCCCGGTTTTTCCACCCAATGCATTAAAAAATCGTATTCTTTAAAATGCGGAAGAAATTCCTGCCCCAAAAAGGGAACAATGATTAAAGCAACTAATAAGGCAATTCCGACACCTGAAAAAATGAGTTTCTGACGATTAAATATGCTATACAATATTCTTTCATAGTGGTCTTTTAAGTTGGTTAAGTATTTCGATTCTTTTCTCTTTGAAGCATTAGGCAATAAAATTAATGAAAGGGCTGGTGTTAGAATCAGGGCAACAAGTAATGAAGCCATAATGGCTAAAACATATGAAAAAGCAAGGGGACGGAAAAAAGCGCCCGCTAATCCTTCCAGAAAAAAAACTGGCATTAAAACCAGGGAGACAATAATACTTCCAAAAACCACGGCGCTGCGAACTTCCAAAGTTGCATTCAATACAACTTTAAAAACAGATTACGGCGAAGCAGCTTTGCGGTTGAGACGCAGTCTGCGCATGATATTTTCCACGCTGATGACGGCGTCATCCACCAAAGAACCCAGTGCAATCACCAGGCCAGCGAGTACCATCGTATTGATCGTTCCCCACTGATAATTGAGTATCATCGCTGCAGTTATAAGCGAAGTAGGGATGGCCAGAGCGCTGATGAGAGCAGTACGCCAATCATTTAAAAAAAATGCCAATACAGCAATCACCAGAATACAGCCGATCAGTAAAGCCTTTTTCAGGTTTTGCAAGGACATCTCAATAAATGTTGCCGGCCGGAAAATATGTGAATCAATTTCAAGATCTGTAAGCCCCGGCAGCAAAGCATCCAGTGCTTCTTCTATTTTTTGGGTAACCTCAAGAGTGTTGCCCCAGGGCTGCTTCTCGACAATCAGCAATAATCCAGGTCCGTCGTTGATAATCGCGTCGCCTATGGGTGGAGGGAAACCTTCGGTCAATTCAGCTACATCACCTAATTTCAGTGGTAAACCGTTTTTATATGCGACCGGAATATCAGAAAGGTCAGCGGCTTTTTTTATTTTTGAGATATGTGAAACGGCCATACGTTGATTGGGTGTATCGATAAAACCACCGCCGCCGATGGTCACTGCTTCCTGGGTTGATTTAACAATCTCACCCGTTGTAACGCCATGAGCATACAGATTATCCGGATCAACTAGTATTTGTATCTGACGATCGCGTTGTCCCCAGATGGCTACATTGGCGACGCCTGGAACGGCCATGAGCCGCGGACGTATTGTCCACCTGGCTATCGTCGTCATTTCCATCTGGGAAAGCTTTTTGGATGATATGCCTATTTTTAACACCCGGCTGGTGGATGATAAAGGAGATAACATCACCGGAAGATGGGCAACTGACGGTAGTTGACCTGATACTTTGGAAAGACGTTCCTGAACAAGCTGCCGGGCCTGCATAATATCAGTCCCATCCTGAAAATATAAAACCACCGAAGAAAGACCCAGAACTGATTTTGAGCGCACCTTTTTTAACCATGAAACCCCATTCAGAGCATTCTCAATCGGGACGGTAACCAGTATCTCAACTTCGGATGTGGACAGACCGGGCGCTTCTGTCTGGATTTCAACCAATGGCGGTGCAAACTCTGGGAAGACGTCAAAATGTGTGGTACTGATTATCCGGACGCCGGCAATCAGGAGAAGCATTGTCATAGCGACCACGGTAATCCTGAGCCGCAATGAAGTAGCCACAAGCCATTTGATCATTTTCCGCCCCCAAACTCAGTTCCATAAAGTTCAGCAACTGCGGTTATTGCAATCTCTTCACCAGCTCCCAAACCACGGGTTATAACTGAAAAGCTATCCGGTGTATGACTTATCTCTACACGATGCCGTTGGTAAGTCAGAGGCGCTTTTTTTACATAAACCCAGCTCCCGCCGTACATATCATAGATTACTGCGGAGGAAGGAATAATAACATTTCTTTCTGTGGATATTAGTGGCAGAAATGCCATTACTTTTTGACCAATCCGGAATTTGCCCCTCTCATTCATCAATTCATAATAAAGATCGGAAGAGGCGATTACCGGATCACTCAGAGGCGGTCCGTTGACAGGTTTCGCTTTGATCTCGATCTCATTCGGATTATCTCCTAAAGGTGAGATCAGAATATCGGCAGAACGATCAATTTTTGTCAGATCACCCACATAAACGGACACGCGCAGCCAAAGCGGATTTAAAGCAGCCACTTCGAATAACGGTGTTGCGGCTGCAACTTTTTGGCCGGAAGCAATCAGGATTTGTTGTAATACTCCGTTATAAGGTGCTTCAAGTATCATAGCTGAGAAATCGGAGTTTGTTGAGTCGAGTACGGCGCCGTCCAGTAGACTTAACCTGGCTTTAGCTCCATTTAAAGCGCCTTTTGCTGCCGCGAGCGCCGCCTGTGCTTCCTGTAATAATTTTTCGCTAATGGCCTTATCTTTATAGAGTTGTTCTGCCCTCTGCGTCTTTGCTAGTGCAACGTTATATTCAATTTCTTTTACACTTACTTCTTCCCGTGCATTCAGGGCGTCTTTTTCAGGAGGCATTAGTAACAAACGCATAACTTCCTGACCTTTTTTTACCGTCCTACCTGCCAGCGAATTTTGTACATTATTGGAATAAAGAATGGTTCCCGCTACCGGAGCCGAGACTAGAACATTGCGTCCCGGTATCGCAATAATTTCTGCGGAAGATTTTAATACAGCCGGGATATTTTTAGATTCAGCTAAGGCAGTCTCAATGCCCAGCCGCTTTTCAGCCATTTCGGACAGGGTGACAGTGGTCAGCGAACTTTCTTTGACAGGATTATCCACCTTTGCCGGTACATCATTTTTCGCAGTATCGTCTTTATTACATGATACAAGACCAATTACAAAAATAATTATTATAATAACAGCTAATCTGTTTTGTAACTTTGAATATAAATTCATGTGTACCTCTGTAATCTCTAGTCTGGACTATATTTTTAAATCAACGGATTGATTTTTGTTAATTATTCGACAGAATTTATTGTATCTCTTCGCTGCCAATGACTTTGGAACCCACACAAAATTTCAGGTTTGCTATTGATCTTCTGAGTTCTGCCTGAGCTTCGACTGCCATCAGCCGTACATTGATTAATTGACGCTTAAATTCCAGGAATTCAAAATAGGAAGATTCGCCAAGTTTATATACATTCTCTGCATTTTGTGCAGCGGTCGCTGCCTTTGGAATGATTACTTCCTGATATAAGGTTAAAGCATCCTTAGCTGCCTGGTAATCATTAAACGCCTGAAGGACTTCGCTGGTTATTTTCTGACTGATCATCCGGTAATTTAGTACCGCCTGATCCATCTCTGTTTTTGCACGTGTTCTTCCTGCATTGTTCCAGTTAAAAATGGGCAACTCAACAATTAGACCGGGACCCATCTCGAATCCTTCTTTCCCCTGAGCATTGGCATCCAGCACCGCAATAAGATTAAAAATTTTCGATTTTTCCCATCCCAATTTTTCACCGGCAGCTTCAATCGCAATTTCTGCCGCTCTTAAATCAGGACGGGCTGCTAGTGCTCTCTCTAAAAGTTTTTCCGGACTATCAATGTGTAGTGTATCTAATTGCGCCTTATGATCAATAATATTGATTTTTTCCGAAGGTAACCCTATCAATGCCATTAAGTGGATTCGCTCGCGCTGGGCATCCCGTGAGAAGAGGATGGCTTTTTCTTTGATTTGCGCGCCAAGTAATCGGAAAGCCGTTTCCTCGAGTTCGCTGATTTCCCCGACACGTAACCTAGCCGAAGCAATCAGGGTGATTTCATTTTGAAGCGTTTCTTCTTCTATGGCAATCTGCATCTTTTGCCGGGCTAATTTATAATTAATAAACGAAATCCTCACCTCTCTGATTATTCCCAGTCCATTCATCACCAGGCTTTCGGCAACTTTTTCCGCATTCTTTTTTGCCATCGCAACCCGATAAGGTCTCTGCCAAAAAAATTCCAAGGGAAGGTTAAGGGCAAACTCCAGCTGCTTTGGACCAATGGGAAAAAGCAGTGAAAATACCGGATTTTTAAGCATCCCCGCCTCAATAAGATCTGCTCGCACGAATCCCAGATCTAAGAGATCAGCCTGAAATTGAGGATTCTGCCACAGGGCAAGGGCAACAGCTTTTTCTTCAGTCAATCCTTCATCCAACTTAAAATAATTCACAATTTCCAGTGAATCCGTTAATCTTTCCGGACGAAGCGATATCTCTTCTCGATTTTCGATTGAATCAGACACAAATTTTCGGTCATGGGGTGAATGAGCTGCGCATCCCAGAAAAAATATCGCCACAATGAGGAAGCTTATAAAAAACGTTAATAATTTTATGATTTTAATTCTTCTCATTTTTTTTATTCTTTTCATCTTTGATGTCTGACACTTTTAAAATGAACCTTATTTTAGTAGAATTTTTGTCCACATAAAGATCAAGCTAAGCCACACACCGATAGTCTGCCCGGTGCAACTCACCTTTCGGATTTGAATCCAAACGTGATTATACCACCTTAAGTGAATGGTTGGGCTTTATTATTTTGTAGTTAAAATTTATAATAATCTAATAAACAGTTAAAACCAAATAAATGATATACTGAGAAAATAAAAATGGATAATAACTAAAATCAGAACTATCATAAAAAACCTTATGATTTTGCATTCCTTTTAATCGATTTGATACAAAATGCAATTTAAAACTCTGTTTGTCTGATTCATAATTTTTATATTTAAAGTAAATATTTATAAACGAAAAAATAACAAACACAAAAAAACTATGTTTCTTTTATATAAAGTGTATTTTAATCTTGCTTCTTTAGGGAAAAATAAATACACACCTAATACAATTAAGATTAATACTTGAATCGTAACAATGTGTCCTTGCCAAATTCTTACATAATATTCAATTAAATCTGACATTCAGTTTTTCCCGGACCATTTTTGTTTTTCAAAATATCCAATACACAATATTTTTGATAAAAATATTAAAACTCAACGCAAAAATCAGCCACGAGTATAACGAGTCAGGGGGATTGTTCAGATTCTTTCTTTTACTATATTCCAGGAGTTTGTTAGTAGAAAACTTTCATCCATATTTTGAACCATCTGAATAAATCGGCTTATGGGTATTGTGAAGGTAAGTGTATGAGCCGGAACACATGGCCGAGCGGAGACGTCAAACATGCCTAGAACGCATCGTGGACTGTTAGATTTTAATTCCGCGAGAGGATGGGCGATTATTGCGGAACAGCCGGATTCCATGGGAGAAATAACACCATAAGGATCAGCCCTGTCAAAATTTGCAAGAGTGAAAAGGCCGGATAAGACGTCCGCTGTCGCGTAAAAAATAACTGCCGCTGGATTTTCTTTCTCCGCCAGTTTATCCCAGCGTTTAAATATAAGATACTTTGCCGGTGCCTCAAAAGGGGGATTGTTTTTCAGAAATTCTTTTACAAGCCCAGGGGATTTT
>SMTZ1_10009191_pt1 | contig 17571 bp, 15 predicted proteins | sample DeeMarSWOR136_30_FD_25667 | JGI IMG/M metagenome (IMG submission 25667)
ATACTATGCATCCGATTGGCGTTCTTTTCTTTCTGCAGGTGGGAGGTCTCTTATTTGACAAATTGGGTTATAGTACTCCTTTCGTACTGAAAGGCATTGCCAATTTGGTCTGCGGACTGTGGATCTTAGTTATAAGGAAACATGTTGTGGTATCAAATGTAGAAGGGACGGGAGCGTAAAGACACTTGTGTAACACAAGAACAGCTTCTGATACTCAATCCTTTCAAGAATAGTAGCCGCGGCTATATTTGTGAGGAAAATCAAGTAAGATTTTAGGAAGAAGGACTTATGAACTGGTTTAAGATGTGTCTATGGGGCGGACTTTTACTGGTCACGGTGTCGGTCTTGGTGTTAATCTTATATGTCAGGTTAGGCGAAAAGAGGGAAAAGATTGGAGTGCTTTTTGTCGACCACGGTAGCATGGATGTCAATACAACTCGCGGTATGTGGGATTGTGTGGCAACAATGTTTTCCTATGACCATAATCATGCTGTTCACAAGTATGTCCTCTGGAACTCTAGAATGTGGTCTGCGGTTTTGGATATGGAAACTACGGAATGGGCAAGAGAGTTTATGTTGAAATATGACTTTGAATATGAACGGATAGGGGGGTGCGATCCTGCTATCAGCATCTCGGAAGCACAGCTCGCAAAATTGAAGGCTGAGCTGGACAAAAATCTTTATGGCTTAGAATTCGAGGTAGACTATGCCGGCTGGATAGGGGATCGTCCAGAGCATTTCCCATATCCTCGCTTTATTTATTATCCACCTCCAACCACCTCGGGAAAAGATAATGTTACCTACTGTGGTGAATTTGAAACAGAGGACGTTATTTTAGAGTTTGATGCCGGAACGGCAGAGTTTACGGAAGAAGCTACCCTTACAGGCCAGACATCGGGAGCAACTGCCCTAATTGATGAAGTTACCGTGGATTCGGGAAGCTGGGCAGGGGGAGATGCTGCTGGTTTCCTTTCCTTCTCTAATGTCTCCGGCACTTTTGAAGACAATGAAATAATCGTTGACAATGAAACATCCCCTGGCAGTGCAACTGCTAATGGATCGACCAAATGGCCAGACTGTTACCCGGAGCGTTATAATGTTGACGGTCCTGTTGAGAGACTGCTCAAAGCAGGGGTTTCCCGTATAATTGTGGTGGATTTGACTATGTCGGGAATCAGGTTTCATAAAACCTTTGATGTTGTTCAAATGGCTAAAAAAGTCCTGGACAAATGGAATGGTGAACACGGAACCTCCATTCCACTTATTTGGATCAATGATTACAGCAACCTGATGGAGAGGTCCTACCCGACAGAACCTGAGGGATGGACTCGTTCCTTAGGATATCCCACCGTAGACCTGCATGTCCTGCTCAAGGGAGGCCCCAACCCCATGGCTGAAGATCCGGAAATTGCAGAATTACACGTGGAAGGTATTGAAGCCGGCATGTCAGATACGGTTTCGGATGCCGAGACCGGGGTGGTCCTCTTCTACCATCTCGTTTACAACCACAATGAGGTTTTTGATCCAAAGATTAACGATACGCTTATCGTAAATGAAAACATCAAATCTCAGCTTTTAGAGCGACATCCTGATATGGATCCAGACAATATTGTGGGAGCCGTTGGGGGTAACGTGGTGTTAAACCCTGAAAATGGTTTGTTGGAAAATAGCCGGGATATGCGAGGGGAACGTGTTCATGGATATGCATGGCTTTATGAGAGCGACAAGCAACGGCCCGATGCCCCATGGTGCTATCGCTATTGGGATGCCTTAGAGTACCTGAAAGATCGAGGTGTTAAACATATTGTTATTGGTTTTACACATGTTTGCACCTCTTCTGTCCTGGACATGATTGAGGTACCCAACCAGTTTGGTAAGGAGATCGGAATAAAGACCTGGGCCAAATGGGGAACATGGGATTATGTAAAATACCCTAGCGTAGGACACCCCTTTGCAGATTACTGGGGTAACTGGGTATACAAAGAATGTGATGGACAACCCTGCTGTTTTACCATGGGTGGTTGTGGTGATCCCTCAAGACTGTACCCACCGCCTCGCCAAACCCCTATGGATAAGGAGATGAATGTATTTGATCCATCTCTTGCCTATGATTTGAGCGATTACGGTCACCTGGGGTACGACCCTGCTATGGGATCTCCCGATCCAAATGCACCTGTACAGGACCAGTACACCGGGACATGGGATATGTACAGTCCTTTCGATGACGATCCTCGGGTGGGTGAAATTTTGGCAAAACACGTGCTGAATACTGCCGTTAACCCCATGGTATATTTAACCAACGATGAGCTTGAAGGGGTGGAGGTGGGAGAGAGTGTGATCTGGGAGGCTCATGTGGTGAGCGGCACGCCGGACTACAGTTATGAATGGTCTATCAAAAAAGAAGGTGCCAGCGACTGGTCAACTATGAGGGAGGGTAGTTCCAGCTGGGTGTGGACACCTGGCAATGAGGATGAGGGATCTTATGACGTTCGGTGTAAGGTGACGGATGTAAAAGGTGGTATTGGAGAGGTCGTGTGGGAGGGGTTTAAAGTCTCGGCATAAAATAATTGCCTTAAGTGAGAGGAATTTTGCCAAAATAGGCAGGATGTGTAAACGTAAACATTAGTATGGAGAATGATGTGAAAACCATTCCCTATTACGAGCGAATAATGGAAACGTTATCACCTCTCAATCCCCAACCTATGAAAACCTACCGGGGAGAGGACATTACCGAGTTCGAGAAGATCGAAGCGGAGATGATGATCTATGAGATGCGCTGTTTTGAGGCCGAAAAGCTTGACAAGATCGTCACCATTAAAGCTGACATCGCAGGCGGAAATTTTATCGTGTGGGCCACGACTATTGTGCCCAGTGATGAATATCCACTTCCCATTTTCAGCTCAGAAATTTTGCTGCGCGTGGGTGATGTTAAGGTAAGGGTGGACTTTCATCCTCTGGCGGACTGTGCGCGGGATATGGATTATTTCGAAAGATATATGATACCTATGGAAAACGTCTGGGAGAAATATAGAGACCTTGAAGGAGTGGGAATAGAGCGCCGTGCTTGGGCCAGGGTTCTGGCATCTCCCTTTTATATATATGGGAAGTTTCATGAGGAAAACATTGAAGCCACGACTCTTGATATTACCATTGACTATTTGAAGCTCTACGTGAAATTCTGGTCAGAGGCTAAGAAAGCCGACCAGACGTACATGACTACTCTTAATGAGAGAAAGAGAGCGATACTGCAAACTTTCAGGGAAAAGGATCCTGGAGAGAAGCCACTTGAGAGGATACTGGGAGAAGAGAAAGCCCACCGGTTGATTGATCTCCTTTTTTGACTCTCTTGGCAGAATAGGTCCCGCCACCCGAAAGGGATAATAAAAAAGCATACGAGAAATCAAGAGAGGTGAGTTTCCTTTTGTGGAGAAGGGTGCATACGGTTGAGGTCTACATAAACCTTTTGTTCTCTTATTCCATCTATTTTTTTAGACCATACTTATGTTCACGCGCCTTGATTAATAAATCAAGGGGTGGGAAATGTACCGATATAAAAGTGAAGTCGTTTACTGCATGCATAATGACCTCTGTTCCCTTTTGGAAAATGATAAAATCTCCGGGATAGGCTTCTAAAGTTTTCCCCTCCCAAGTTACCCTAAGAGGACCGCCGGATAGTATATAGCCCGCCTCATCATAGTCAAAGCGATGCTTAAAAGGGGGGCCTGAATGAGGCTTCTCTAGAGTCATACCAAAGTGGGCTTCGGAAAATGTTTTAGAATCAACTATTTTGGCTACCTTAATCGTATCTAAATACGTTGACCGATCTGCAGGAAGATTTATATACTCAAATCCGTGCGTTCCAAACTGCAAGGTTTCACTCTTAATTAACTTTACCGACATGTTAATTACCTCCTTTTGACCCTTACAGAATCACGTGGGAGTAATTTTTTTTATTGCTTATTGAACTGGGGAGAACTCAAATATTAGTTATTTCATGATATTCTAGAGTACGATTTATCTATTTGGAAAACCAGCTTCTGCAATAGGGGCTAGCAATTCCTCTAATGGTGTAGTTTGCATCCTCTGAAGCTTATCTACAAGATCTGGCCTCTCTGCTTGAATCCGGGGTATTAATTTGAGGAAGGTTTTTCCCATGTGTTGAGCCATCTTATAAGGATTTAAGGTAAAGGGTAAGGGGTCTTGAATGATATTAAATAGATAGTTGACATCCTCTTTAATAAACTGATCCATCATCACGACTTGTCCAAAGAATGCTTTATAGTCATGGGACTCAGGAAAAGATTTATTCCACCATTCCAGATAGCTTGCAATCCCCTCCCTATCCAACTTATTATCTTTTAAGGCTACCGTTACTGCATTAGCTGCCTTCCAGCCACTCATCATAGCTCCAGTCATCTCCGTTTCTTGGCTCCAGGGACCATCTCCTACGAAGAGAACTTTATCCTGGAAAGGCTGCGGCAAAGGAGCCCAAAAGTTTCGAATGCAGGCCTGCCTCCTTCTAACTTCAGGATGAGTAAACCAGGAAGAAAAGGGACTCTCATTGATAAAAAAGTCCATCTCGGCTAAGAAATCTACTCTAGGATCACAGATCCCTCCCACAAAGACTATATGTTCATCGTCTGCATAGGCACTAGGCAAAAGATAGTAAGCTATGGGTATCCCATATGTTTGATCCCAATCCATGATCAGGATGAACATGTAGGGATGGGGAGGATGAACACCACTCATATACACATTGATTCCCACAACAGTACAGTAACAATTCCTCTCTTTATTGAGACCAAGTATTTGGGCTATCCGTGAATTGACACCATCAGCGGCGATAGCAAACGGCGCCTCAAAAGTTTCATTGCTTCCGATAATCTGAACCACCTCTTTTTCTTTTTTAATATCGACCACCTCGGTACCCCGGAAGATATCGACTCCATTTCCCTCCGCCTCTTTGAGAAGACCTTGCAAAAGAGCTCCCTTGTCAAACACGATGGATAATCTGCCTTCATCCCCTTTACTGATCCTCTCTTCATAATCTCCCGTTGATATGTAGTGAATTCCATCTGGTGCATAGTATTCCTTACCATAAAGATTTTTGTAGGGACCTTCATAGTGAACTGTAAACCCGTTGACAGGAAAAACCATTTTTCTACTTTTGCTACAAAAATACATACGCTCACCAAAATAGTAATCATCCTCTCCAATAAACATCATAGCACAAGCTCGAGTTACCTCTGTTATGTTAGTCTTCCTTTCCAGCAAGGCTACCTTAAGGCCGTCTTCTCCAGCTGTTTTAGCAGCCATCAAACCTGCCGGTCCTGCCCCCACGATTATAACATCATATCTTTTTGTCATACTATCACTCCTCTCCTTGATAAACTCTACTCATTCCTTAACTTCGTAAGGTGCTCTCATAGGACAAACCTTAATACAGATGTTACACTCTATGCAGAGTTCATCATTGACTGTGACTACATCATTAATCATACTAATAGCTATGACAGGACAAAGATCAATACAACCACCACATCCAGTACAATTATTCATGTCTATTTTTACCATACCTATCATCCTCTCCTTCATCCAAGTAGTTCAAAATTTATTTATCCAATACTCGCCAGCTCTAACCTTCCTTTCCACCTCTCTTTCAAAACCATTTTGGTAGCGCTATGCTCTTGCAAGGACAATCTTGGATCTTCGTCAATTAATTGAAAGGCCTCTTTTCTCGCCTCGTTGAGAATCTTTACGTCTCTTACAATATTAGCAACCCTGAAGTCAGGAATGCCAGATTGCCGTGTACCAAGAAATTCTCCAGGACCCCTAATGGCAAAATCCTCTTCTGCAATCCTAAAACCATCTGTTGTCTGCTCCATAACTTTCAATCTACGCCGCGCATCATCTGATTTCTTATACTGTGCAAGCAAAATACACTGGGATTGATACTCATCTCTCCCTACCCTCCCCCGTAATTGATGAAGTTGAGAAAGACCAAATCTCTCTGCGTGCTCAACTACCATCAGAGAAGCATTGGGAATATCAATGCCAACCTCCACCACGGTGGTTGATACCAGTAGATCAATTTTTTTAGACTGGAAATCCGACATGATTCTCTCTTTCTCTTCTCCACCCATCCTTCCGTGAAGCAACCCCACCTTAAAAGTAGGGAAAACGTCCTTTTGTAGATGTTCCGCCATCTGTGTTGCATCCATTAAGTCAAGTTTTTCAGATTCCTCAATTAATGGATAGACAATAAAAACCTGTCTATTGTTTTCTACTTCTAGTTTAATCTTTTGATAAACCTTTTCTCTACCTTTTTCATGATAAAGTTTAGTTTTTACAGGTAATCTTCCAGGTGGCATCTGGTCAATGATAGAAATATCGAGGTCTCCATAGACAGTAAGACCTAAAGTGCGGGGAATGGGGGTAGCTGTCATTACTAACACATCAGGATTCATCCCCTTTTTCTTGAGCATAGCCCTCTGCATCACTCCAAATCGATGTTGTTCATCTATGATAGCTAAACCAAGTTTATGAAATTGAACCGCCTCCTGGATGACAGCATGGGTTCCTATAATAATTTGTACCTCCCCTTCTGCTATCTCTTGGTAGATGTCAGTTCTCTTTGAACGTCTAATACTGCTTGTTAATAACACAACCTTTAATCCCAGTTGTTCTGCAAAGGGTAAAATCGTCGAGTAGTGCTGCTCAGCCAAAATTTCTGTAGGTGCCATAAAGGCAGCCTGATATCCATTTTCAATTACCATAAGAGATGCAATCAAGGCAACAATCGTCTTTCCACTTCCTACGTCTCCCTGGAGAAGGCGGTTCATTGGATAGGGTTTTCGCAAGTCATCTATAATTTCACCCACTACCCTCTCCTGAGCAACAGTCAAATTGAAAGGTAGAATTAACTTTAACTTATTTATGTAATTATTTGTAATATTGTAAGATATTCCTTTTTCTAATATCACGCCTCTTTTTCGCAAAGCAAGCCCCAGTTCCAGAAAAAAGAATTCATCAAAGATGAGTCTTTGATGTGCAGACGACCTCCCCTCATTTAAGTCTTTGAAATTATCATTAAACTCCGGGAAATGAACCTTTCTAATAGCCTCTCTTAGGCTCACCAACTGTTGCCGTTTACGTATATGTTCAGGGATCCCATCAATCAGCACATTTGAGTGCTCATCAATCACCCTCCTCATAATACGTCTCATAGTCTTTTGGTAAAGACCTTCAGTTTCAGAGTAAACGGGAATAATTTGCTTAAACTCCCAGCCTTTTTCTTCCCCAGGTTCAGTGACCTCAATTTCTGGATGGTGGATCTCTTTCTGGAAAAGGTAGCGTTTTACTTCACCTGAAAGGATAACCTGCTGTCCTCTCTTGAACCTTTTTTTCATATATCTTTCGTTAAACTGAAACCACTTTGAAATAATAGTGCCTGTTCCGTCACCAACTGCCATCTCAAAAATTCTTTTCCGCCCTCCCCTATAGGGAACAACACCTAGGGTGAGAATTATTCCTTTAATTGTCTCAATGGTGTTGGACTTGATTTCCGATATCCTTTTAATCTCCCGTCTGTCCTCATACTTTCTGGGCAGAAAGTAAAGAGCATCACTCACCGTATGTATACCCTTTCTGCCTAGGATCTCTGACAGCTTGGGACCAACCCCTTTTATAAACTGTATGGGGGTAGAGAGCTTTTCTACCTCTCCAGATGGTAGTTTATCAGAGACGGTGAGATCAGCGTCTCCTCTATTCCCCTGTATTTTAGAAAGGATGGTCAAATTATCTTCAATTCTCCTCCTCTTAAGGCTAGTATCTAAGGAATCAAATTGGTTAAACTGAGAGAGCAGATTTTGAAATATAACCTTAAGCGGTTGCTCAAGTGACAGTGTGAGAGCTTCTTCAGCCAGCTTTTTTATATGATATTCCAGCCCTTTAATGGTATCAAGGTTACCAAACTGATTCTTGGATGCAAAGATAAGTGGTTTTTTAATAGCAGTTATAATTTCAACTAACCTGTCCATGATAAAGTTCAAAAAGTAAATTAACTATTAAGCCTTACTATATTTCACCGCAATGGAAGCCCCAGATTCTTAATCTATTTTTTTATATATTCTTCTCCGCGCTCTTCGCAATCTCCACGGTAAATAGTTACAAAGTAAAATGAAAGGTATTAGAATTATGAATAGATAGAACTCTCTAAAATTTCTGATATTTAAGCAGATTATGTCCAGGTGTGCAAGTGAAAAGGTTTGACATGGATTCGAGTTTTTCATATCATCAATAAATAAATTATTAGGACACAGATTTTTGCAGAAATCCGCAGAAAATTATTTTTCCAAATTAATTCCAAATGATAAAAGTAAAAAACCTTTAACTTTGTCATTTGACATTTAACCTGTTAGATAAAATGTCAAAACATATTTACGCTATGGGTTATAACACCCTCTGGTATAATAATAAGATGATTGATCTCCCATTCACATGTTCCTACTACACGAAGTGAATCAAATAAAAAGAACTAAGCTAATTTTTAACGAGTTGAGTATACCTCCAAAAAATATAATAAGAGGAGTGAAAAGTGAAGAAATCATTAACTTACAAAGACGCTGGCGTTAATATCAATACCACTAACAGTCTGGTTGAACGGATCAAATCGATTGCTAAAACTTCTTTCAGGTCAGAAGTTCTAACAGACATAGGAGGGTTCTCTGGTCTCTTTTCACTAAACACCGAGAAGTACAAAAGGCCTATATTAACCGCCTCTACTGATGGTGTAGGAACAAAATTGAAAATCGCATTTATGACGAATATCCATGATACCGTTGGCATTGATCTGGTGGCGATGTGTGTTAATGATATCTTGGCACAGGGTGCAGAACCCTTATTCTTACTGGATTATCTCTCAACCAGCAAGGTTGAACCCAAAACAGTGGAATCTGTCATTTCTGGAATAAGTCGAGGGTGCCAAGAGGCAGGCTGTGCCCTTATCGGCGGCGAAATTGCAGAAATGCCTTCCTTTTATAAAGAAGGTGAGTATGACCTTGCTGGTTTTGTAGTGGGAGTGGTTGATCAGGATAAGATCATAGATGGATCAGAAATCAAAATTGGTGACAAAGTAGTGGGAATAGCCTCAAGCGGTCTGCACAGCAATGGCTACTCCCTAGTGAGAAAAATAGTATTTGAACAGCTCAACCTTGATCCCAATAAAACAATAGAAGAGCTTGGTAGGAAACTAAGAGAAGAGTTACTAGAGCCTACAAAAATCTATGTGAAGCCCGTGCTCAACATTATTAAAGAGTTCCATCTACACGGCATATCCCATATTACTGGCGGTGGTTTGATAGAAAACATCCCCAGGATTTTACCTGATCACTGTCAAGCAGTTATCTATAAAGGAAGCTGGAAAATTCTTCCTATATTTACCTTCATTCAGAAAAAGGGAAATATCAATGAAGCTGAGATGTTTAGGACATTCAACAATGGTATAGGAATGGTACTCGTCGTTCCATATGAGGACGCTGAAGATATCATCTCCAAATTGCAAAGTATGCACCTCCCCTCTTATACTATTGGTGAGATAGGGAAACAAAAGCAGGGAGAAGAAGCAATAAAATTTATATAAAAAATATATGATACAAAATGTGTTTATTATATAAGAACTTTCTGCTAAGGTATGAAATGTTAAATCCTTAGCTTATTTTTGATATGTTGTGGTCAGAGGTCTGCCGGAGGATCTTTTGATAGTAAAGAAATCTCTTGAATTCGACTATCCCCGCCCCAAGTGGCGGGGCATTACGCCGAATTCATGGCTGCCGCCACCGAGATTTCTATAACACATCTTTATAAATTTCAAAATATAAGAAACGTGTCTTAGCAGTTAGAAATGCTGAGGTTTTATGCATTCATTCTAATGTACAAAACATGGTATTATACTAAACTTTTATAAATTATAAAAAGAGTGGGAAGGAGGTGCAAATATCATGGAGGCTAAAGATATAGGATATTTTAAACTGTTTAGAGATGTTTGCAAGAGTATAAACTCAAGCTTAAATCTCAAAGAAGTTTTTGTGTTGATCACTGAAAATGTTATAAAGGTATTAAATGTTAAGGCATGTACAATTTTCCTCTTAGATAGGGCAAGCAAAAGATTAGAAGTCAGTACCTTCTCTGGTTTGAGCGATGCTTATATCAAAAAGGGGCCAGTAGATGCTGATAAAAGTATTGCGGAGTCATTGGAAGGAAAAGCAGTTTTGGTCTATGATGCACCAAGCGACTCTAGGACTCAGTATCCAAAAGAAGCAAAAAGAGAGGGAATTGCTTCAATCCTTTCTGTTCCAATAACAGTGAAGGGGACGATAATTGGAGTGCTTAGGATATATACCTCACAGCCCCGAAATTTTTCCGATGATGAAATTGAATTTGTTTCTGGCTTGGCAGATATGGGGGGTATCGCTATCGATAATGCAAGGATGCATGATTACCTAAAGAAAGATCTTTGAGTATGGTCAAACACCATAATGTGACCATAAACGGTGATAAGCTATAGAAGAGGAACAAACACAGAAAAAGTTAAAGTAAAAATCCCTGCAGGTATAAAATCAGGCACTAGCTTACGACTTAAGGGCAAAGGTAATGAAGGAAATTAACTGAGAAATATATCCTGATTTTGATATTAAAAGATGAGAAGATAAAAAAGGGTTAGATTCTCTTTATATTCTGTCATTCACGCCAAAAACACTGATTCTATTAAACCTGCTGTGTTCAAAACATGCACGTATAGTTTATCTGAGAGAAGGACTCTGGAATATGAGATTAACTCAATGAGGAAAGATGCTCAATCCTCTTTAGCATATTGGGGTGAGTTGTAAAGAGCTCCATCATCTTTTCTGCTGAGCTAATTTTTATAGTCTTCTGGCGAAGTTCCATCAGTTCATCACTATCGATAGTCCCTGACATGTCTCGATCAATCTGAGCAAGCTCTGATAATTCTCCTTTTGCCCTAGAGGGATCATTGAGAAAGAACGCCTTTACCCCCTCTACTCTCCTCAGATCTTCTTTGCCTCGAAACTTAGCACTTCCATAGACCAGCTTATAGAGTGCAGTAGCTAACTGGTGAGGAGGATTTCCCAATTTAACACTCCCCAGATCAGCGTAGTATTCTCGGATTCGAGAACCATATAAAACTAAGAGGTTAGTTAAAAAATAGAGGATAAAGGCTCCTATCCCAACCAGGGCAGCATACCCTCCCCCTTCCCTCCTATCTCTCCCGAGCATACCTCCCCACATTAACCTCCAAGCAATCCAATATAAAATAAGGGGAATCGCAGAAAGGACAGTGATAACTATCATATCCCGATGTTTGAGATGGGAAATCTCATGGCCTAATACCGCCTTTAACTCATCTTTGCTTAGAAGTCCTCGAATTCCCTCGGTAACACAAACTCTCCCATCTCCCAGGCTTTTACCAAAGGCAAAGGCATTGGGAATTCCTAACCTGGATATTCCCACCTTTGGTTTAGGAATCTGAGCACGTTCAGCTAATTCTGCCACCATTCTGTGAAGTTCAGGCTCCTCTCTTTCTGAGACCCATTTTACTCTCATCACTAACTGTACCATGGAAGGACCAATGAAGTACTGAACTCCTAGGAACAAAAAAGCAAGCACGATATAAGAACCAGCTCCTCCTGCGCCAAGATAACCTCCAATTCCCGTAATCACTCCATAGAGGATTGCAAAAAGCAAGGCTATCAAAAGCCACATCTTTGTTTGAAGTCCCATTATCTCACCTCCTTTTAGTAAAAAGATCTAAGCTTAGATAACATTTACCTTAAGATAAAGATCGCCTGCGTTATCCCCATAATTTCCTTCTTTACCTTTGCCCTTAAGTCGTAAGCTAGTGCCTGATTTTATACCTTGAGGGATTTTTACTTTAACTTTTTCTGCGTTTCTTCCTCTTCTATAGCTTATCACCTTTTCAGCACCGCAAGCTGCCTCCTTAGAGGTTATAGGCAGAATATAATGTAAATTCCTATCATTACTTCCCTCTTAGAGACTAACAATTTTATTGATGATAAGTTCACCAATTTTTTTGCCTACTTTATTATAATTCCTTCTCTTGGTTTCTCTCGTAATCTGTGACTTCTTTGACGTATGGTTTAGTTCTATAAATATATCTAAACCTGCTGCTAAAGCCACCCGGCCCCATAAAAAATACACCACCAAAGACAAACCCCTTCCCACCGAAGAACACTTTGATCAAAAAATTTATTGTCAAACCTGAGATTATGCCTGGCAAACTCTCTGCCTAAATCTTCATAAATTTCACCTGCAAAGGAATCTCTCAAAATATCCCTAAAGATATCTTCTTGGGTATAGCCAAAATCTTCCCTGCTATACCTCTGTTCATAGCCATCACTCCTTAATTGATCATACCTTTTTTTTCTGATCATCGAATAGTACTCTATATGCTTCGCTTATCTTTTTAAATTTTTCCTCAGCAAAGGGGTTACTGGAATTCCTGTCAGGATGATACTCTAAGGCAAGCTCTCTGTACATCTTTTTAATTTCATCCTTTGAAGCACTGTGGGTAATCCCTAAGATTTCATAGTAGTCTTCTTAGTAAAAATCTCTTCTAGCCATATATAATAATAAAATTAGATTAAGGATTTCTTTAGAATATATACTTTAAAAATGATTAGCAGTCAACTCTTCCTCATGGAAATGATGTTTCTTAATTTATTTATATTTTTCTGTGGACCTAGGATATTTATTAAGCAAGTCCTCACTTATAAATAGCACACCTCATTACCACCTCTTCAACCTTCTGAGTAAATTAACCTGCAAGATTTACCAACCACCAATACCCAGCTCCATCATCATTTTAACTGGACAGTACTAGATATTCTCCCGTAACAAAATAGTTAGCTAAAGATCTCGCAACCAGTTACCTAATTTTAATAAATACAATATAGTGTATTATAAGTGAAAAATAATACTATATATTGATTTTTTTATTGACAGGAAAAATATACCATTTATAATATACGAGTAATGTAATCTCATTTCAAAATGAGGGAGGTGATTTATTTAATGTTATGTCGTTTTAAAGGAGGTGATTTAATGTGGGACATAAAGTATTACGTAGTATCTATTTGGATTTAGATCAAGTAGAAAAGATTAAAAAATTGTCAGAAATAACCAAGATTCCACAAGCTGTATATATGAGAGAGGGACTAGATTTGCTACTGTGCAAGTACCAAGAACAGGTTGATAGGAAAATTCACACGCTAGTGTCAGAAGAGCAGCTTTAGTTTGACAGGGCTACTTCAGCTAAAGTTGTTCTGATGGAGATAGTGATGACAATTGATAATCTTCCTCTTAAGAAGTTGCTGGAAATATAACTTAAGAGTTGTGAAGTAGGAAAAAGACAGCATACTTAAGAGTGGGGTTTTAACACTGCTTGAGAAAGGCAGATTAAATATGGAAAGGTCGTATTCTTCTTAAGCCGGGTAAGTATCAATTAAATTAATCGTAGATGGTAAATGGAATACTGATCCCTACAACCCCAAGGTGACAACCAGTATTTGGACATGAACAATTCGTTAGTTATAATTTCGTAACATTTGATAAATCTTAATCTTTTTTAGTATTTGAAATTTATAAAAGGAGATTAATGATGGGAAGGACAAGAACAAAAAGATTAGAAGGCGAAATAGAAGCTCTCAAGAGGGTTAATTTCAGGCTATCAGCTCCAGAAGCCCAAAATGTGTTTTTAGCGGGTGATTTCAACGGCTGGGACGTACACTCTCATCCCTTGAAAAAGGATTCCAAGGGAACGTGGAAGATAAGCATTGACCTGAAACCAGGGAGATATGAGTATCGCTTCATTGTGGATGGGGTATGGCAAAATGATCCCAACTGTGCTACTTTTGCCCCAAATCCCCTTGGAAGTGAGAACTGTGTACTCACATTAAAAATAAATGCTATTAATAAAGAGAAGAAATTTAATTTAGAAGATATTATCTTGAAGATTGTTAGAGAAATGCAACCCATTTCTTCTCAAGAGGTATTGCTGGAGATTGGTGAGAATGTGGATCTCGAAGCAAAACCATCTCAAATAAATATAAATCAAATATTGGAGAAAATGGAAGAGGGGGAAATTTTGGAAAGAATTAGGTTGGAAAATGAGGAAGAAAAATACATGGTAGTAGAAAAATCGCTATTTGATGAGAGTAAACCTTCGATTGAAAGAAGATATGACACTCAGAGACAGTTGTAGAGCTGTTTGATAGTTTTAAGATTTCATTTAATCTACCATTACCAGTCACAAAAAGTTTCACTCCCAATTATAAATATAGCTCCCAGTAGAAAATGCTGGGGGGGGTTATTCTTATAAAGAAAGAGAATATCACCTTTATATCAAGCATAACTTTATACTTCATATTCGACATTTTCTGAACTCATAAGCCATCCATACTTTATTCCAGGGTTATACTCTGGTTCAAGGTAAACTCTTATTTCTTGTCTTTTTTACTATCTTTCTTTGGTTGTCTTATTTTACCTATCAACATTGTTCATCTCATCAAATGATGGTTTAACTCTCACTAATTTCTACTTCACATTTTCATTGAAAATTCTAAGACCACAGGAGTCACAAGAGGAAAAAAACTGATAGTCATTATTGAGGCAAGAAAGCTTTAGCAATCGGAGTTAAGAACAATAAAACAGAAAAGCGGTATACATATTTGAGGTATAGATTACATGCGTTAACGCAATAGTTATTTACATAAAAATCTAGACTTATCCTGAATGGTGTTTGAAGAAGTTTTAATCAAACAGGCGTTATGAAGAGTTTATACTACCTTATCTTGTGGTCAGAGTCACTCTGTGATATCTATTAATAATAAGTGGTGTTTTGCATTTCGTGATGTTTATATCCCTCCTAACTCCCTTTAATTTCAATTGACATTTCACTGGTATTTCACTATTAAAATTTTGAGGAGGGTTAGTATAGAAAAGAGGGATGATAGCCTCGCTTTTTCTTAGATTTAGTTCTGAAAAGCAGGGATTTTTTATTTACAAAAAAATCTTCCGTAATTTAAAGTATTTATAGCTATGAGAAGAAAGGTTGTAATAACTGGAATGGGTGTAGTTACACCATTAGGGTTAAATCTGAAAACCACTTGGGAGAATTTAGTGAGGGCTAAATCTGGCGTTGGTTATATATCCCTCTTTGATGCTTCCACCTTCCCAGTGCAAATTGCCGCCGAAGTGAAAGATTTTGATGAGTCAGTTATTAACATTCCTGAAGGTATGGAACATTTTACCAGTAGAGCCACCAAGTTCTGTTTATCTGCTACTCAGGAGGCTATGGAAAATGCGCGTGTAAATCTCAATAAAATTGATCCCACGAAGTTAGGTATTTCCCTAGGAGCGAGTGACGAAACTTATATGTTATCTAATTTTGGTGATGCCTTTCCTGAAAAAGATATCTTTTACGCTCTACAGAATCGTGACTTATCATATTATAAACATTCTTATTACTTAGGTCAGATTTGGGGGGTAAGACGATGTGCCCATACCACCTCAAACATTCTTTCTATACTCTATAATGCACAAGGTCCTGTAAGTATATCTTCAACCGCCTGTGCCTCTAGTGCCCAGGCAATTGGAAAGGCAATGAGGATAATTGAGCATGGAGATGCTGACATCATGATTACAGGTGGTTGTGATTCTTTCATAAGTGAGTTTTCTGTGGCGGGATTTGCCCTATTAGGTGCCCTCTCCCAAAACAATAAGTATCCAGAAAGGGCAAGTAGACCCTTCGATCTTAAAAGAGATGGTTTTGTGATGAGTGAAGGCGCAGGAATTCTCATCATAGAAGAATTGAATCATGCTAAGGCGAGAGGAGCAAAAATCATCGCAAAGATAACTGGATTTGGCACCTCATCCAATGCCTATCGCATCACTGATTCTCCTCCTGACGGAAGGGGTGCTGATCAAGCTATGAGGTTAGCACTGAATGATGCTGGACTATCACCAGAAGATATTGATTATATAAACGCTCACGGTACTTCAACCCTTCTCAATGATCGCAGTGAAACCCAGGCAATTAAGAAAGTCTTTGGCAAAGATGCTTACAAGACACCAATCAGTTCCAATAAGTCTATGCTGGGTCACTCGATTGCAAGCGCAGGTGCTATTGAGCTGATTGTAAGTGTTTTGACTATCCAAAAAAATATTATTCCTCCAACCATCAACTATGAGGTACCTGACCCTGAATGTGACCTCGATTATGTTCCTAATGAGCCAAGAAAGTATGAAGTAAATTCAGTCTTATCAAACTCCTTTGCCTTCGGTGGTCAAAATGCGAGCCTTGTGGTAGAGGGGTATTATGAAGTGAATGGCTAGAGAAATTGTGAAAATAGGGGGCAGACCTCATGTATGCCTTTGATTTCAATAAAAGAAGGATTGCTGTTTAGAAAAACAGCTAACCTAATGTCAGAATATTCAAGGTTACCATATCAAGTCTATGTTAAAATTTATCTGAAGGCAACTGGAGAATCTGGCACGCAGTCTAAATTTTCTAATATAATTCCATTTTCCCTCTCAACAGCCCCCATTGGCAACGTTGAGGAATATTTTTATTGACATCATAATTGGCCTATGATTTAAAGTGAACCTTCAATGGAGTATTAACCATGGATATTTTAGAGGGGTAAGTCTATGAGAATGTATGTCTCACTTTCTTAGATGCAGACGCTGAGAAGGTGAGGTTTTTATTTATAGAAATGATACTTAAACTTTTCGACTGTTGACTCTTAGTTCCAAAGATATGTTGGACTGTATTCTGAAAAAGCTATATTATATTTCTATCTTTCCTTTAAATAGTCACTCAGTAGAAATGTTGAGGAATTTTTACTCATTTTGACATCCTCAAACAGGCTGATCTTCTCCCCAATGCTTTAAAAGTTAGGTATATCCCACCTATAGCATTTCTCATAAAAAATTCCTTCCTTTTCATAATGTTAGCAAACAACTTACTCTCTCTTTTATTCAAAACTATATAAAAAAAATTCAAAAAATATATGTTTTGCTCTATTGACAAGATGTTTAGATAATTTTAATGTTATAAATATTTAGTCCCAAGGAATTTACGAGGAGTGATAATTTTTACCACATGCTCTAGTAAAAACTATTTTTCTCTTATTATTTTTAAGTAACTAAACCATAAAATTTAGGAGAGGAAAATGAAAAAGATTACACCTAGCCAGAAGGAAATCCTTAACACAAGGGAAGCTTCAGAATTACTCAATGTAACTACACAATCAATCAAGAATTACATTTATTCTGGTAAATTGAAGGGACTGAGGACACCGGGTGGTCATCATCGCATTCGAAGATCAGACCTTAAAGAGATAGGATTTCTGGAGAATCTACCCGGTGAAGAAGGAAGACTAAGCAGAGAAGAATTATATCAACTTTACAAGGATCTCTTTAAATCATACGTCTCAACTATTAGAGTGATCTTAAAAGCCCTTGACTCAAGAGATG